>JAESGM010000136.1_pt1 | contig 169728 bp, 157 predicted proteins | sample 9269721 | NCBI WGS metagenome assembly JAESGM01 (sample SAMN15720920, study PRJNA650825) | algae metagenome | isolation source: Komarekiella atlantica HA4396-MV6 and co-occurring heterotrophs from... | place: USA: Theobald House, Kauai, HI | collected 2009-07-29 | reverse complement strand
TCGGGCCTCGAGAAGATCATCGGCGACCGACTGCAGGGCAAGTCGATCGGCTTCGGCGCCTATGTCGCGGCGCCCGAGGAGCGGCGCACCGGCGAAGTGCTGCGCCAGTGCGAGCCCGAGGATCTGCTGAAGTTCGGCCTGATCCCCGAGTTCGTCGGCCGCCTGCCGGTAATCGCAACGCTCGAGGACCTCGACGTCGACGCGCTGGTCAAGATCCTGACCGAGCCGAAGAATGCGCTCGTGAAGCAGTATCAGAAGCTGTTCGACATGGAGGACGTGAAGCTGTCCTTCACCGACGAGGCGCTGGTCGCGGTCGCCAAGAAGGCGATCGTCCGCAAGACCGGCGCGCGCGGGCTGCGCTCGATCCTCGAGGCGATCCTGCTCGACACCATGTTCGACCTGCCCTCGATGGACGGCGTCGACGAGGTGATGATCGACAAGGACGTGGTCGAGGGCCGCAAGGAGCCGGTGCGCGTCTATGCCAAGAAGAAGGAAACCGGCGCCGCCTGACCCGCGGACCGGGAGACCGAGCTAAGATGAGGGGTCGCTTCGGCGGCCCCTTTTTCGTTTTCGCCGGCACGCTCCTCCCTGCCGCGCAGTGGCGGGAAGAGGGACCGCCGGGCGCAGCCCGGTGGTGGAGGGGTATCGCGGCCCCTCCACCACGCCGCTTTGCGTCGCGGTCCCCCTCCCCACGCTTCGCGTAGGGAGGAGCGAGATTTGCGCTCCTCCCCATCGAACGATGGGGAGGGGGACCGCCGCGAAGCGGTGGTGGAGGGGCTGGGCATCGATAACTGGGGATTGCTTCCGGCCAACGCAGTTAACCGCATTGATGCGCCGTTCGCCCACACCATATATTCCACGACAGCGCCTCCTGGCGCATGCGGAGTTCAGATGACCCAAAGCTACCCCGTCCTGCCGCTGCGCGACATCGTCGTGTTCCCTCATATGATCGTGCCGCTGTTCGTCGGCCGCGACAAATCGGTGGCGGCGCTCGAAAAGGCGATGACGTCGGACAAGCAGATCTTCCTCGTCGCCCAGCTCGACCCGGCGAACGACGATCCGGATCGCGACGACCTCTACGATATCGGCGTGGTCGCCACCGTGCTGCAGCTCCTGAAGCTCCCCGACGGCACCGTCCGCGTGCTCGTCGAAGGCAAGCAGCGCGCGTCGCTCGACCAGCTCGAGCGCGACGGCGAGCATCTGAACGCGACCGTCACGCTGATCGAGGAAGGCGCGAACGAGAGCGTCGAGGCGAAGGCGCTGATGCGCTCCGTCGTCGAGCAGTTCGAGAATTACGCGAAGCTCAACCGCAAGCTGCCGGCCGAGACCGCGGTCCAGCTCGCCGAGATCGACGAGCCGTCGCGGCTTGCCGACGCGGTTGCCGCCAACATCACCGTCAAGGTCGCCGACAAGCAGTCGCTGCTGGTCGAACTCGATCCCGCGCGCCGGCTGGAGATGGTCTTCGCCTTCATGGAAGGCGAGCTCGGCGTGCTCCAGGTCGAAAAGAAGATCCGCAGCCGCGTGAAGCGGCAGATGGAGAAGACGCAGCGCGAATATTATCTCAACGAGCAGCTGAAGGCGATCCAGCGCGAGCTGGGCAATGAGAGCGAGGAGGACGGCGACGAGATCGCCGAGCTCACCGCGCGCATCGCCAAGCTCAAGCTGTCGAAGGAAGCCCGCGCCAAGGCCAATGCCGAGCTGAAGAAGCTGAAGACGATGGCGCCGATGTCGGCCGAGGCGACGGTCGTGCGCAACTATCTCGACGTGCTGCTGGGGCTGCCCTGGGGCAAGAAGTCGAAGCTGAAGCGCGACATTGCCGAGGCCGAGCGCGTGCTCGACGAGGATCATTACGGACTCGAGAAGGTCAAGGACCGGATCGTCGAGTATCTGGCGGTCCAGGCGCGGACCAACAAGCTCAAGGGGCCGATCCTGTGCCTCGTCGGCCCCCCGGGCGTCGGCAAGACCTCGCTCGGCAAGTCGATCGCGCGCGCGACCGGCCGCGAGTTCGTCCGCCAGTCGCTGGGCGGCGTGCGCGACGAGGCCGAGATCCGCGGCCACCGCCGCACCTATATCGGCTCGCTGCCGGGCAAGATCGTCACCAACCTGCGCAAGGCCGGCGCGTCCAACCCGCTGTTCCTGCTCGACGAGATCGACAAGCTGGGCCAGGATTTCCGCGGCGATCCGGCGTCGGCGCTGCTCGAGGTGCTCGATCCGGAGCAGAACAACAAGTTCCAGGATCACTATCTCGAGATCGACATCGACCTGTCGGACGTTATGTTCGTGACCACCGCGAACTCGCTGAACCTCCCGCAGCCGCTGCTCGACCGAATGGAGATCATCCGGCTCGAGGGATACACCGAGGACGAGAAGGTCGAGATCGCCAAGCGCCACCTGATCCGCAAGCAGGTCGAGGCGCACGGGCTCAAGGATGGCGAGTTCACGCTGACCCAGGAAGGCCTGCGTGCGCTGATCCGCTATTACACCCGGGAAGCCGGCGTCCGCACGCTCGAGCGCGAGATCGCCAAGCTCGCCCGCAAGGTTTTGCGCAAGATCCTCGAGGGCAAGGCCGAGAAGGTCGAGATCACGCCCGACAATCTCGCCGAGTTCGCCGGCGTGCGGAAGTTCCGCCACGGCATCGGCGAGGAGGATCATCAGATCGGCGCGGTCACCGGGCTTGCCTGGACCGAAGTGGGCGGCGAGCTGCTGACCATCGAGAGCGTGACGGTGCCCGGCAAGGGCCAGGTGCGCACGACCGGCAAGCTCGGCGAGGTGATGCAGGAGTCGGTGCAGGCCGCCTTCAGCTTCGTCCGCGCCCGGAGCCCCAGCTACGGGATCAAGCCGAGCCTGTTCGCGCGCAAGGACGTCCATATCCACTTGCCCGAGGGTGCGGTGCCCAAGGACGGCCCGTCGGCGGGCATCGGCATGGTCACCTCGATCGTCTCGACGCTGACCGGCGTTCCCGTCCGCAAGGACGTGGCGATGACCGGCGAGGTGACGCTGCGCGGCCGCGTGCTGCCGATCGGCGGGTTGAAGGAGAAGCTGCTCGCGGCGCTGCGCGGCGGCATCACCACCGTCTTCATCCCGCAGGAAAACGAGAAGGACCTGAGCGAGATCCCCGCGAACATCCGCGAGGGCCTGTCGATCATCCCGGTCCAGCATGTCGACGAGGTGCTGGCCGGCGCGCTCACCGGACCGCTGACGCCGATCGAGTGGACCGAGGCCGACGACCTGGCGGCCCAGCCTCCGGTCGGGGTGGTGACTCCGGTCGCGGACGGCGAGGCCACGGTCAGGCACTGAACCGCCTCTCCACGCCGGCATGCCGGACCTGATCCGGGATCCCGCTGTTCCTGTCGTGCGCGACGGGAAGCGGGACCCCGGCTCGAGGCCGGGGTGACGGCGAGACGGCAAGTTCCTCATTCGCTCGCCGATCCGATCGTCCCTTCAAGGGATCGCGATCCGCCGCTGCCCCGTTGACGCATCGGCGCGGCTGCTTCTTACTGCGCCGCCTGTTGTCACGCGCCGGCCCCGAGTCCATCGGGTGGGACCGGCCAGGGAAGGGGGTTCCACAGAAATGAACAAGCAGGAGTTGATCGGCGCTGTCGCCGATACGGCCGGTCTCAGCCGCGGCGATGCGGTGAAGGCCGTCGAGGCGGTGTTCGACACGATCTCGACCGCGCTGAAGCGCGGCGACGAAGTGCGGCTGGTGGGCTTCGGCACCTTTTCGGTCACGCGCCGCAAGGCCTCGATCGGACGCAATCCCCGCACCCTCGAACCGATGGAAATCAAGGAGTCGAGCCAGCCCAAGTTCAAGGCCGGCAAGTCGCTGAAGGACGCCTGCAACCGCTGAGATTTCGACGCTGGACAGGCGTGTGCCGCCTCTTTAAAGGCGGCGCTCCGGAGCGTGGGCGCGTAGCTCAGTGGTAGAGCACTGTGTTCACACCGCAGGGGTCGCAAGTTCAATCCTTGCCGCGCCCACCACGCTCCACTTTCCACTCCCCTCATACCTCCTCCATGCGCGCAGCGCGGGGAGGGGGACCGCCGGGCGCAGCCCGGTGGTGGAGGGGCCTGCGGCGGCATCGCGACCCCTCCACCACCGCTTCGCGGCGGTCCCCCTCCCCATCTGCGATGGGGAGGAGCTGAGGAGATCACATGCGCATTCTCGTGACCGGATCATCGGGCTGGCTCGGCCGCTTCCTCGTGCCCGCGCTCAGGGAAGCGGGGCATGAGCCGGTCGGCCTCGACGTCGTCCCGGGCGCGACGACCGACATCGTCGGCAGCGTCGCCGATCGGGCGGTCGTCGAGCGCGCGGTGTTCGACCGGGGCGTGGAGGCGATCGTCCATGGCGGGGCGCTCCACAAGCCGGACATCGTCCGCTTCCCCGCCCAGGCGTTCGTCGACGTGAACGTCACCGGCACGCTCAACCTGCTGGAGGTTGCGAAGGCGGCCGGGCACGACCGCTTCGTCTTCACCTCGACCACGTCGCTGATGATCAGCGACGCGATCCGGCGCGAGGACGGCGATGCCGCGGTCTGGCTCGACGAGCGCCACGGCCCGCTCGCGCCGCGCAACATCTATGGCGCGACCAAGCTTGCCGCCGAAGCGCTGTGCCGGGTCGCGCACCTGACCGACGGGCTGGCGTGCATCGTGCTCCGGACCTCGCGCTTCTTTCCCGAGGACGACGACACCCACGCGACCCCGAGCGGCCCGAACCTCAAGGCGAACGAGTTCCTGCACCGCCGCCTGACGGTCGAGGATGCCGTCGCCGCGCACCTCGCGGCGCTCGCGCGCGCGCCGGAGATCGGCTTCGAGACCTTCATCGTGTCCGCGCCGACGCCCTTCGTGCGCGACGAGGCCGCGGCGCTGAAGGCCGATGCGGCGGCGGTGATCGCCCGCTATTTCCCGGACGCGCCCGATCTTTACGCGCGGGCGGGATGGGTGCTGCCGCGATCGATCGGCCGCGTCTACGATGCGGGACATCTGGAGCGAAGACTCGGCTTCCGCTGCGCGACCGACTTCGCCGCCATCCTCGCCGCGTTGCGCGACGGCCGGCCGCTGCCCTTCGTGCACGATCCGGACTATGCGGGGCCGGTCGCGGCGCTCGCCTGACGAGTGTCGCAAAAGTGCCACGGACGCGACGAATCCTGCTGCACTGCAGCGCCGTCCTCTTGACCCCGGCGGGCACGCGCCGCAGCTAGCCGGAACGGCGCGACGGCCGTCCGGTGGGGGACGCGGCGCCGCGGGGGATTTCGCACCATGACTGGACACAGCGTTCGCAAGCGCCTTTTCGGGCTGCTCCTGCTTTCGACCGTTTCCGCGCCGGCCCTGGCGCAGGAGCAGACCGCGGCCGCGGAAGAGTCGGGCCTCGGCGACATCGTGGTGACCGCGCAGCGGCGCGAGGAAAGCCTGCAGGACGTGCCCGTGTCCGTGGCGGTCGTCTCGGGCGACCGGCTCGACGCCATCCAGGCGGGCGGCAACGACATTCGCGCGCTCGCCGGCCGCGTGCCGAGTCTCAACATCGAGAGCTCGTTCGGCCGCGCCTTTCCGCGCTTCTACATTCGCGGCCTCGGCAACACCGACTTCGACCTGAACGCGTCGCAGCCGGTGAGCCTCGTCTACGACGATGTCGTGCTCGAGAATCCGATCCTGAAAGGCTTCCCGATCTTCGACCTCGAGCGCGTCGAAGTGCTGCGCGGACCGCAGGGCACGCTGTTCGGCCGCAACACGCCCGCCGGCATCGTGAAGTTCGATACCAAGCGGCCGAGCGCGGGCGGCGGCTATATTCGCGGCTCCTACGGCAATCTCGACACCGTGAATGTCGAGGGCGCGAGCACGATCAAGCTCAGCGACACGCTCGCCGCGCGCATCTCCGGCCTCTACCAGCGGCGCGGCGATTGGGTCGATAATGTCGCGACGCCGAACACGGGCGATCTCGAGGGCTTCGACGATGTCGCGCTCCGCCTGCAGCTCGAATGGAAGCCGACCGAGGCCCTGACTGCGCGGCTGACCGGCCAGTATCGCAATCTCGACGGCACGGCCCGCGTGTTCCGCGCCAACGCCTTCGTGCGCGGAAGCAACAAGCTGGTCGGGCTCGGCGGCGCGGGGACGCCGTTCCGCCGCAACCAGGTGCGCACCGACGGCATCAACTTTCAGGACATGACCACCTACAATGTCGGCCTGACCGTCGACTATGACCTGGGGCCGGTCACGCTCACCTCGGTCACCAGCTATTGGGGTGGCGACATTTCGACCCGCGGCGACATCGACGGCGGCTTCGGCAACCAGTTCGCGCCGCCGTTCGGCCCGGGCTTCATCCCGTTCTCGGCGCAGACCGCGGACGAGATCCCCAGCCTCGACCAGTTCACCCAGGAACTGCGCGTCGCCTCGAATAACACGACCGGGCTCGGCTACCAGGCCGGCCTGTTCTTCTTCAACGAGAAGCTCGACATCCGGACTCTCGACTATGGCGCGCCGGCCGACACCAACGCGGCCGCGATCGCGGTGCAGCGGCAGGACTCGGACGCGTTCGGCGCCTTTGCCTCGATCAACTACAAGTTCGAGAGCGGCCTGACGCTGCAGGGCGGCCTGCGCTTCAATCGCGACGAACGCGACTTCAGCGCGGCGCGCCCGGTCGACACCCGCCCGGGTTTCCTGGGCTTCGGCGGTCCGGTGCCGACGCGCACCACCAAGGTCGATGCGAGCCTGCTGACCTGGGATCTGAGCGCGACGTACGAGCTCAGCGACGCGGTCAATATCTATGCGCGCGCGGCGCGGGGCTATCGCGCCCCGTCGATCCAGGGGCGCCTCGCCTTCGGTCGTGACCTGTCGGTCGCGAACGAGGAGAAGACGATGTCCTACGAGGCGGGCCTGAAGTCCGTCTTCGCGGGCGGGCGGGTGCGCTTCAACCTGACCGGCTTCTACTTCAACACCGAGGACCTGCAGCTGACCGCGGTCGGCGGCCAGTCGAACTTCACCACGCTGTTCAACGCCGCCGACGTCGAAGGCTATGGCTTCGAGGCCGAGCTCGATGTGCGCCCGGTCGACCGGCTGCAGTTCACTGCGGGGCTGAGCCTCAACGAGAACGAGATCAAGGATCCGAACCTGTTCGTCGCCGGCTGCGCGTCGAACTGCACGGTGCTGAACGCGCCGCGTGCGGGCTCGCCGGGGATCTTCTCGATCAACGGCAACCGCCTGCCGCAATCGCCGAAGTGGATCGCCAACTGGACGGCGAGCTATGCGGTCCCGCTCGGCGACGGCGAACTCTATGCGCTGACCGACTGGGCCTATCGCTCGAAGATCCAGTTCTTCCTGTATCGCTCGGTCGAATATAGCGACAACAGCCTGCTCGAGGGCGGCCTCCGCGTCGGCTATCGCCGCGACAGATATGATTTCGCGCTGTTCGCCCGCAACATCACCAACAACCGCTCGGCGGTGGGCGGCATCGATTTCAATAACCTGACGGCCTTCGTCAACGAGCCGCGCGTCTACGGCGCCGAACTGGCCTTCCGCTGGTAACCGTTTCGCTCCTCCCCATCGCCAGATGGGGAGGGGGACCGCCGCGAAGCGGTGGTGGAGGGGAGATCGATGCCCCTCCACCACTGCGCTTCGCGCAGCGGTCCCCCTCCCCACGCTGCGCGTAGGGAGGAGCTAAGCAGTCAGCCTGCCGGCAGGCTGGTCGGATTGTCCTGGTTGCGGACCGTTCCGCCCGAGCCGCCGGCGCCGCCATCCTCCTCGCCGCCACCGCCGGGCGACACGTCGGGGATCGGCTCCTTGGGATCGCGGCTGCCGACCGACTTCTCGTCGGGGCTGTCGATCGTCTTCCTGTCTTCGGTCATGTGCGTCTCCTTCGCCGAGGAGAACGCCCGCCCGCGCCATGCGTTCAGGGGTAGGTCGCGCCGGTGAAATAGAGCCCGTCGGGTGGCGCGTTGTAGCCGAGCGCGCTGCGGTCGCGCGCGTCGAGCGCCGCCTTCAGCTCGTCCGCCCGCCACTTGCCCTCGCCGACCAGCGCCAGGCAGCCGACCATCGAGCGGACCTGGTGATGGAGGAACGAACGCGCGGCGGTGGTCACGATCACGCGGTCGCCGTCTCGCCTCACGTCGAGCCGGTCGAGCGACTTGACCGGGCTCTCCGCCTGGCAATGGACCGACCGGAAGGTCGTGAAATCGTGCCGGCCGACCAGCATCTGCGCCGCCGCGTGCATCGCATCGGCATCGAGCGGGGGCGGGACGCGCCAGGCGAGGCCGGCTTCGAAGGTCAGCGGCGCGCGGCGGTTGACGATCCGGTACTCGTAAGCCCGGCCCAGGCACGAGAAGCGCGCGTGCCAGTCGTCCGCCACGATGTCGCACGCCAGGATCGCGACCGGATCGGGACGCAGCAGGGCGTTCAGCGCCTCCATCAGCCGGAACGGCTCGGGCGACTTGGTCGCGAGGTCCAGGTGCGCGCGCATCGCGGTCGCGTGGACGCCGGCATCGGTGCGGCCCGCGGCATGCACGGTGGCCTGCTCGCCGGTCATCGCGTGCAGCGCGCGCTCGATCGCCGCCTGGACGCTCGGCCCATGGTCCTGGCGCTGCCAGCCCATGAACGGCCGCCCGTCATATTCGACCGTGAGCGCGTAGCGCGTCACAAGAGCGCCGTTCCCGGTGGGATCGCGAAGCCGCGCAGCAGCTCGTCCGCAGACATCGCCGCGCGGCCTGCGCGCTGCAGCCGGGTCGGACGCAGGGCGTCGTCGCCGCAGCCGATCAGCAGGCGCGTGTCGAGGATGGTGCCCGGCGGCCCGGGCACGGGTTCGACCTCGGCGGCGAGCACCCGGATGCGCTCGCCCCCATGCTCGAAGAACGCGCCCGGCACCGGGTTGAAGGCGCGCACCTGGCGCTCGGCGAACACCGCGCCGGCGGCGAAGTCGAGCCGCGCCTCCGCCTTCTCGATCTTGGCGGCATAAGTCACGCCGGCCTCGGGCTGGAGCACGGGCGGATGGGCCGCCTGGTCGCCGAGCACCTGCACCATCAGCACCGCGCCCGTCTCGGCCAGCTCGCGGGTCAAGTCGCCCGCTGTCTTGCCGTCGATGGGCGTCGCGGCGGTCGCGCGCATCGGGCCGGTGTCGAGCCCGGCCTCCATGTCCATGATCGTGACCCCGGTGACCGGGTCGCCGGCGAGGATCGCGCGGTGGATCGGTGCCGCGCCGCGCCAGCGCGGCAGCAGCGAACCATGGACGTTCAGGCAGCCGAGGCGCGGCGCGGCGAGGATCGGCTTCGGCAGGATCAGGCCATAGGCAGCGACGATCGCTGCATCGGCCTCGAGCGCGGCGAAGGCGGCCTGCGCGTCGGGATCGCGGAGCGTGACCGGCGTGCGCACCTCGATCCCGAGCGCCTCGGCGCGCCGCTGCACCGGCGAGGGCTGCAGCGCCATCTTGCGCCCGGCCGGACGCGGCGGCTGGCAATAGACCGCGGCGACCTCGTGCCCGGCAGCCACCAGGGCGTCGAGCGTCGGCACCGCGAAGTCGGGGGTCCCCATGAAGATCAGGCGCATCGGTGCGGCCTTAGCGCCTTGGGTGCAGGATGGGGAGGGGGCGGGCGAGCGACATTCCTCGGCACGCCTTGAAGGTCCGGACCGACCTGCTAACTCCCATGTCCATGGCTTCACCCGAAATCGAGACGCTCACCCAGGCGCTTGCGCGATTGCCGGGGCTCGGCCCGCGCTCGGCGCGGCGGGCGGTGCTGCACCTGCTCAAGAAGCGCGAGACGGCGCTGTCGCCGCTGCTCCGCGCGCTCGAAGCGGTGAGCGAGCGGCTGGCGACATGCGCGATCTGCGGCAATGTCGACACGTCGGACCCGTGCGGCATCTGCGCGGATCCGCGGCGCGACGCGCGCGCCCTGTGCGTGGTCGAGGACGTGCCCGACCTCTGGGCGCTCGATCGCTCGCGGCTCTTTCCGGGCCGTTATCACGTGCTCGGCGGGCGGCTCTCCGCGCTCGAGGGTGTCCGGCCCGAGGACCTGCGCATCGACAGCCTCGTCGCGCGCGTCGCCGCGGGCGGCATCGACGAGGTGGTGCTCGCGATGAACGCCACTCTCGAAGGACAGACCACCGCGCATTTCATCGCCGAGCGGATCGAGCGCTTCCCCGTCCGGCTGACCCAGCTCGCCCATGGCCTGCCGGTCGGCGGGGAGCTCGACTATCTCGACGAGGGCACGCTGGCGCAGGCGCTCCGCGCGCGCCGGCCTGTGGCCTGAGGGCACCCCTCCCACGGTCAAGCTCCTCCCCATCGCAGATGGGGAGGGGGACCGCGCCGCGCAGCGGCGTGGTGGAGGGGCCATCCGCAACCCACCGCCTTGACCCCACAGGGCCCCGCACCTAATTTCGGGCGATGGCCATTCTTCCGATCATCGAGACGCCCGACCCGCGGCTGCGCACCGTGTCCAAGCCCGTCGAGACCGTCGACGCGGAGCTGCAGGCGCTGATCGACGACATGTTCGAGACGATGTACGCGGCACCGGGGATCGGGCTTGCGGCGATCCAGGTCGGCGTGCCCAAGCGGCTGCTGGTGATCGATCTCCAGGAGGAAGAGGACGAGGAGGGCAAGCCGATCAAGGCGCCGCGCGTCTTCATCAACCCCGAAATCCTCGAAAGCTCGGACGAGCAGCAGGTCTATAGCGAAGGCTGCCTCTCGATCCCGGACCAATATGCCGATGTCGAACGCCCTGCGGTGATCCGCGCGCGCTGGCAGGACCGCGAGGGCAAGGTGCACGAGGAGCAGCTCGAAGGCCTGCTCGCCATCTGCCTGCAGCACGAGATGGACCATCTCGAAGGCATTCTCTTCATCGATCACCTGTCGCGCCTGAAGCGCGAACTGGTGCTGAAAAAGCTCGCCAAGATCCGCGCCAAGGCGGCATGACCCGGTTATCCCCGGGAAATCCCGGGCGCGCCGGGCCGGCCTTTTCGGCGGCGCTTGTGACCCCGCCGGCTTCCCGCTAGGTTCTCCCTTCGTTCCTGAAGTGAAGGGCCCGGGATGGATCCGCTTGTCGTCGTCGTTGCGCTGGGGTTGCTGATCGCGGTCGCCGCGATCCTCTTCGCATTCCGCATGTCCGGGCAGCTTCGGCAAGCCGAGGTCCGCGCCGCGGGAGCGGAGACGCGGGCGGCCACGGCGGAGGAGCGCGCGGGCCAGGCCGATCTGCTTCGCCTGACGCTTGCCGAAGTCTCGCGCGAGCGGGACTCGGCGCGCGAGGAAGCGGCGTCGCTGCGCGCCGCGGCCGAGCGGCTTCGCGCTCTGGATGCCGAGTTCGCGGCGCTTCGCGCGGAGAAAGAGTCGCTCGCCTCGGCGAACGCAGCTTTCCAGCGCGGCGAGGCCGAGCGCGCGGAGGCCTATGCGGCCCAGCTCGCGCAGCTGAAGGAGCTGGAAGCCAAGCTCGAGGCGCGGTTCGGCGACCTCGCCGGCAAGGCGCTCGAGACCGCGCACGACGCGTTCCTGAAGCGCGCGGCCGAGCGCATGTCGCTCGAGGGCCAGCAGAACGAGGCGAAGCTGAAGGCGCTACTCCAGCCGGTCGAGGCGACGCTCAAGCGCTACGAGGACGGGCTGAAGGAAGTCGAGAAGGAACGGGTCGGCAGCTATCGCGAGCTGCAGAAGGCGGTCGATCTGCTCCATGCCGGCCACACCCAGGTGCGCGACGAGACGGCCCGGCTGGTGAACGCGCTCCGCTCGAGCCCCAAGGCGCGCGGCCGCTGGGGCGAGCAGAGCCTCAAGAACGTGCTGCTCCAGGCCGGGCTCGCCGAGAATGTCGACTTCAACATGGAAGTATCGGTGACGACCGAGGACGGGCGGCTGCGCCCCGACGTGATCGTCAACCTGCCCGGCGGCAAGAAGCTGATCATCGACGCAAAATGCTCGCTCAACGCCTATCTGGATGCGAGCGAGCAGGTCGACGACGAGGTGCGCCGCAAGCATCTCGTCGCGCATGCCACCTCGATCCGCACCCACGCGCAGCAGCTCGGGTCCAAGGCCTATTGGGCCCAATTCGGCGACGCGGCCGACTATGTCGTCATGTATATCCCGGGCGAGCATTTCCTGACCGCGGCGCTGGAGCAGGACGATGCGCTTTGGGAGTGGGCGTTCGAGCGGCGGGTGCTGCTTGCCACGCCGACCAACCTCGTGGCGATCGCGCGGACTGTCGCCTCGGTCTGGCGGCAGGAGAAGCTGGCCGCGCAGGCGGCCGAGATCGCCGCGCTCGGCAAGGAGCTGCACGCGCGGCTGGCGACGATGGGCGGCCATGTCGCCCGCGTTGGTCGCAACCTCGAGACGGCGACCAACGCCTATAACGCGATGGTCGGCAGCCTCGAAAGCCAGGTGATGAGCCAGGCCAAGCGCTTCGAGGCGCTCGACGTCGCGGGCGGGACCAAGGAGATCGAGCCGCTGCCGATGATCGAGGCATCGCCGCGGCCGCTGACCAAGCTCGTCAGCGGACCGTCGGAGGAGGCCGCCTGACCGCGACTTCGGCGGCGGTCACCGCCCTCCCGTGGCCGAACTGCGACAGTCTGTGGGCGAAACAGGGGATAACCGCAAAAAGCTGTTTGCATTTTGTGGCGCTTGGAACAAATCAGGGGCTCCAAAGGGAGGGAATCAAAATGGCGGATGCCAAGCCGAAACGTGCCAACAACGCGCTGAGCAAGCCGGTCCAGCCTTCGGCGGATCTGGCGGCTGTCGTCGGTGACAAGCCGATCGCGCGGAGCGAAGTCGTCAGCAAGATCTGGGACTACATCAAGAAGAACAACCTGCAGAACCCGGCGAACAAGCGCGAAATCGTTGCCGACGACAAGCTGAAGAAGGTCTTCGGCGGCAAGGACAAGGTGTCGATGTTCGAGATGAACAAGCATCTCTCGGCGCACCTCAAGTAAATCCTGCGCCATTGTTGAACGCAAAGCCCGGCAAATGCCGGGCTTTGTCGTTTTCGCGCCCGATGGTTAACGTGCCAGTCCGGCACAGCCGAATATTAACCTTCTTGCGCGCTTATCCGCGCTTCGACCCTTGGGTAAACAAATCCTTACCGGCGCCGCCACGCACCTTTCGACGAGGCGCAGCGGAGCCGGGGAGCATATCGGGCGAGTCGCTTCCGGCCCGTCGAACCAAGGGGATGACGTATGAAGACCTATCTGCTGGCGCTGACCGTTGCGGCCGCCGCTTTCGCCGCTCCGGCCTCGGCCGGCGTCACGCTGTCGAGCCAGGCCGGCAATCCCGTTTACCAGGGCCCGGGCTTCACCGCCGACACCATCTTCACGTTCGACGCTGCGACGCCGCGCTGGAGCGGGGCCATCTTCACCGACAGCATCGCCAACGTCCGCGCGCGTCCGCTCGGCAGCACCGGCGGCTATATTTCGGTCGGCCCGACCGACGGGACGCCCGGGGTGTTCAGCCTGACCGGGCTCGGCCCGATCGGCGTGCTGAGCTTCCTCTGGGGCTCGATCGACACCTATAACACGCTCGAGGTGCTGGGCGAGGGCGGCAGCGTGCTTGCCTCGTTCGTCGGCTCGCAGGTTTGGGATCCGGCCAATGGCGACCAGGGCAGCACGGCGACCAATCGCCTCGTGCGCCTGACCTTCGACGGCGACACCGTCGGCCAGGTCACCGGCCTGCGCTTCAACTCGAGCGGTAATGCGTTCGAAGTCGACAACATCGCCGTCGCGGCGGTGCCCGAGCCGGCGACCTGGGCCATGATGATCGGCGGCTTCGGCCTGATCGGCGCCGCTGCCCGTCGCCGCGTCCGGACGACGATCGCCTACGCCTGAGCTTCCGGTCCAGGGGGAGAAAGCGCCGTCGGCCCTGAACCGGCGGCGCTTTTTCATGGGCCTGGTTGCTTTTCGCGGGGCGAGCCGCTAGGGCGCACCCGCATTCCGTTGGAACGGAGACGCGGCGCACCCACATGGTGCGATACGCTGGTCGGCGAGGTTTCGCCCACCGGCGTTTTCTGCGTTTTTCGGTCCGGCGGCACGGGAGTTGGCGATGTTTGAGACATTGAGCGATCGGCTGGGCGGCGTCTTCGACCGTCTTCGCGGGCGCGGCGCGCTCACCGAGGCGGACGTGCGCGCGGCGATGCGCGAGGTCCGCATCGCGCTGCTCGAGGCCGATGTCGCGCTGCCGGTCGTCCGGGAGTTCGTCGACAAGGTCACCGAGGCCGCGGTCGGCACGCAGGTGCTCCGCTCGGTCACGCCGGGCCAGCAGGTCGTCAAGATCGTCCACGATGCGCTGATCGAGATGCTGGGCGCCGACGAGAGCGGCCTCGACATCGACGTGACGCCGCCGGCGATCGTGATGCTGGTCGGCCTGCAGGGCTCGGGTAAGACGACCACGACGGCGAAGCTCGCCAAGCGGCTGTCCGAGCGCGACCGCAAAAAGGTGCTGATGGCCTCGCTGGACGTGAACCGTCCGGCCGCGCAGCAGCAGCTCGCGACGCTGGGCGAACAGGTCAAGGTCGCGACGCTGCCGATCGTTTCGGGCCAGCAGCCGGTCGACATCGCCCGCCGGGCGCTCAACGCGGCCAAGCTGCAGGGCTTCGACGTGCTGCTGCTCGACACGGCGGGCCGGCTGCACGTCGACCAGGCGCTCATGGACGAGATGAAGGCGGTCGCCGACGTCTCGCGCCCGCAGGAGATCCTGCTCGTCGTCGACAGCCTGACCGGCCAGGACGCGGTCAATGTCGCGCGCAACTTCTCGGACCAGGTGCCGCTCACCGGCGTCATCCTGACCCGCATGGACGGCGATGCCCGCGGCGGCGCGGCGCTGTCGATGCGCGCGGTCACGCAGAAGCCGATCAAGTTCGCCGGCACCGGCGAGAAGATGGACGGGCTGGAGGGCTTTCACCCGCAGCGCGTCGCCGGGCGCATCCTGGGCATGGGCGACGTCGTCAGCCTGGTCGAGAAGGCGGCGGAGTCGATCCAGGCCGAGGACGCCGAGAAGCTCGCGGCGAAGATGGCCAAGGGCCAGTTCGACATGAACGACCTGCGCATGCAGCTCGCGCAGATGCGCCGCATGGGCGGGCTCGGCGCGCTGGCGGGGATGATCCCGGGGATGAAGAAGGCGCAGGCGGCGATGGCGTCGGGCGCCGTCGACGAGCGGATCCTGCTGCGCATGGATGCGATGATCGGCTCGATGACGCCCAAGGAGCGCGTCAAGCCCGACCTTATCAACGCCAAGCGCAAGATCCGCATCGCCAACGGCAGCGGCACGACCGTTCAGGACGTGAACAAGCTGCTGAAGATGCACCAGGAAATGGCGAACGCCATGAAGAAGATCAAGAAAATGGGCGGGCTCAAGGGCCTGGCCGCCATGTTCGGCAAGGGGGGCGGCCTCGGCCAGCTTCCCGGCGGCATGGGTGGGTTGCTCGGCGGCAAGCCGGGCGCGCCGGGGCTTCCGGGGCTTGGCGGCGGCGGCGGACTTCCGCCGATGCCGGGCAACCTGCCGCCCGGTTTCGAGAACTTTCTGAAGAAAAAGTGACGACCAAGAGAAGGGAATAGAGAATGGCACTTTCGATCCGGCTGTCGCGCGGTGGCGCGAAGAAGCGGCCTTACTACCGTATCGTCGTCGCGGACGCGCGCAGCCCGCGCGACGGCCGCTTCATCGAGAAGATCGGCACCTACAACCCGCTGCTCGCGAAGGACTCGCCCGAGCGCGTCAAGCTCGACGCCGACCGTGCGCGCCATTGGCTGAGCGTCGGCGCGCAGCCGACCGACCGCGTCCTGCGCTTCCTCGACGCCGCGGGCCTCAAGGAGCGTGCCGCGCGCAGCAACCCGAACAAGGCCGAGCCTGGCGAGAAGGCCAAGGAGCGCGCCGAGGAGCGTGCCGCGAAGGCGGCCGAGGCCGCCGAGGCCGCTGCCGCGGCGAGCGCGGCTCCGACCAACGAGGGCGTCTCGACCGACCAGCCCGCCGAGGGCGACGTCGACGCCCCGGCCGGGAGCGACGAGCCCCAGTCGACCGACGCTCCGGCCGAGGGTTGAACCCGGTCGCTCTCCCGCCCACGGGAGAGCGAGCCGTGGGCAGGACCGACATGGCCGATGCACATGATCCGGGCCCGGCCGCGCCGCCGGAGACCGCCGGCGCGCGTCGCGTGACGCTCGCTGCGGTCGCCGGCGCGCACGGCCTGCAGGGCGAGGTTCGGCTGAAGCTGTTCACCGACGATGCCGCCCGCCTGAAGCGCTATGGGTGCTTCGAGGCCGGCGGCCGCACGCTGACGCTCGCGGCCGTCCGCCCGGCCGGCGCGGGCGCGATCGCGCGCTTCAAGGAAATCGCGGATCGCACCGCGGCCGAGGGATTGCGCGGCGTCGTGCTGACCGTCCCGCGCGCGGCGCTGCCGCCGCTCGAAGAGGGCGAATACTATCACGCCGACCTGATCGACCTGCCGGTCCATGCCGAGGATGGCGTGGAGGTCGGCCGCGTGACGGCCATCGACAATTTCGGCGCCGGCGACGTGCTCGACATCACGAAACGCGACGGGAAGACGGTGATGGTCCCGATCCACGCGGCCACCATCGCGCCCGACCAGATCACCGTCGAGCGCGCGTTCCTCGATTTCTGAGCCGGGGGCTCAGCCCACCCGGCGCGAATCCACCACGCTGTTCGGAACCGAGGCGAGCACCTGCTCCAGCGCCTCGTCGTCCAGCCGCGTGATGAACTCGCCGCCGACCGTCCCGTCGTTGATCCAGCGCAGGCGCGCGCGCAGCTCGCCGAGCGGCGGGAGCTGGATCGCGACGAGCGTGGGCACGTCGAGCACGGCGTTGCAGTCGCCCGAAAAGCCGACCGCGGACACGTTCCGCAGCACGACGGGCACGTCGCCGCCGCCCAGCTCGCGCATGCGAGTCACGATCGTCATCGGATGGCGGAAGCTGCGGCGCTCATCCAGCTTGAAGGCTTTGCTCGGCAATTGTCCCACCTCTCTTCGCTCGTCCCCTAGCGAACATCCCACTTTAGGCCGACAGGCTTAACGGCCGGCCAATGAGTGAAGTTGACAGCTTTTCACCAATCCCGGATCAGCGCGGCGCAGCAACGGCGGAGGTGCCAAGTGACGGAACAGCGGGCAGGGCTTCGGGTCGCAGGCGAGCTTGCCGCCTTCATCGAAGATAAGGTGCTGCCCGGGACAGGCCTCGATGCTGCCGAATGGTGGGCCGGGGTCGCCGACATCTTCGCCCGCTTCGCGCCCGAGAATCGCGCGCTGCTCGCCAAGCGGGACGAGATGCAGGCGCAGATCGACGCCTGGCACGAGGCGCGCCGCGGCCAGCCGATCGACGCCGCCGCATACCAGGCCTTCCTCCACGGGCTGGGCTATCTCGTGCCCGAGCCCGCGCCGTTCCGGATCGGCACCGAGAATGTCGACGACGAGATCGCGCGGATGGCCGGCCCGCAGCTCGTCGTGCCGGTGCTGAACGCCCGCTTCCTGCTCAACGCCGCCAATGCGCGCTGGGGCAGCCTCTACGACGCGCTCTACGGCACCGACGCCTTGCCGGGCGCGGCGCGGCCGGGCGGCTATGATGCCGATCGGGGGGCGCAGGTGATCGGGCGCGCCAAGGCGTTCCTCGACGAAGCGGCGCCGCTCGCGACCGGCAGCTGGACCGATTGGACCGGCGGCACGCCCGAGCTTCGCGATCCGGCGCAGCTCGTCGGTCGCCGGGGCGAGTCGCTGCTGCTGCGTCACAATGGCCTTCACATCGAGATCCTGATCGATCGCGCGCACCGGATCGGCCGCGACGATCCCGCCGGCATCGCCGACGTGATCCTCGAATCCGCGCTGACGACGATCGTCGACCTCGAGGATTCGGTGGCGGCGGTGGACGCGGCCGACAAGGTCGCGGGCTACACCAACTGGCTGGGCCTGCTGCGCGGCGACCTGGCCGCGTCGTTCGACAAGGGCGGCACGAGCGTGGAGCGGCGGCTCAACGAGGATCGCCACTATGAGGCGGTCGGCGGCGGCGCGCTGGTGCTGCCGGGGCGAAGCCTGCTCTTCGTGCGCAACGTCGGCCACCTGATGACCACGCCCGCGCTCCACCTCGCCGACGGCAGCGCGGCGCCCGAGGGCATACTCGACGCGATCGTCACCTCGACGATCGCGCTTCACGACCTGAACGGGCTCGGCCGCTTCCGCAACAGCCGCGCGGGATCGGTCTATATCGTCAAGCCCAAGATGCACGGGCCCGAGGAGGCCGGCTTCACCAATCGCCTGTTCGACGCGGTCGAGGACCTGCTCGGCCTCGCGCGGCACAGCATCAAGGTGGGCGTGATGGACGAGGAGCGCCGCACCTCGGCCAATCTCGCCGCCTGCATCGCCGCGGTGAAGGACCGGATCGTGTTCATCAACACCGGCTTCCTCGACCGCACCGGGGACGAGATCCACACCTCGATGCAGGCCGGGCCGATGGTGCCCAAGGGCGAGATGAAGACGAGCGCCTGGATCAAGGCCTATGAGGACCGCAACGTGCGGATCGGGCTGGCCTGCGGCTTTTCCGGACGTGCGCAGATCGGCAAGGGCATGTGGGCCGCGCCCGACCGCATGGGCGAGATGATGGAGCAGAAGATCGGTCACCCGCGGAGCGGCGCGAATACCGCCTGGGTGCCGAGCCCGACCGCGGCGACGCTCCACGCGCTCCACTACCACATGGTTGACGTCTTCGCCGTGCAGGGCGAGCTGGCGGGCGAGGCGCCGCCGCCGCTCGACGCGCTGCTGACCGTTCCGCTCGCGCTCGGGCGCAACTGGCGGGAGGACGAGGTGGCGCGCGAACTCGACAACAATGCCCAGGGCATTCTCGGCTATGTCGTGCGCTGGATCGACCAGGGCGTGGGCTGCTCCAAGGTGCCGGACATCAACGATGTCGGGCTGATGGAGGACCGCGCGACGCTGCGCATCTCGAGCCAGGCGATCGCCAATTGGCTGCTCCACGGCGTCTGCACCCCCGCCCAGGTCGACGCCGCGTTCGCGCGGATGGCCGCCAAGGTCGACGCGCAGAATGCGGGGGACCCGCTCTATCGCCCGATGGCGCCCGACCCGGCGGCGAGCATCGCCTTCCAGGCCGCGCGCGCGCTGGTGTTCGAAGGCGTCGCGCAGCCGAACGGCTATACCGAGCCGCTGCTGCACAGCTACCGGGCGCGAGCGAAGGCGCGAGGCTAGGGGGGCGGCCCCTCCACCACCGGGCTGCGCCCGGCGGTCCCCCTCCCCACGCTGCGCGTAGGGAGGAGCTGCATCGAACGCTCCTCCCCATCAAAGATGGGGAGGGGGACCGCCGGGCGCAGCCCGGTGGTGGAGGGGCCACCCCACGTATTCTCCGCTTTCACTGCTTAACGCGTTGTTGACCACATCCGCGCGATGAGGCTTTCACCGGTCCGACAAGGTGTCGGATAGGCGCGGGGAAGCTATTCGCTCATTATGTCGACGAACCGAAACCCTTTCTGGACGAAATGGTTAACGGCGTCCTCGCGAATCGGTCGCGAGTCTGTGAAAGGGGAGGGATGCGCTCCCGCAGCCGTGAATGCCGGCTGCTCTGGTCTAGGCAATTCACTTCCATTATGCGTGCCACAATGAAACGTACCCTCGCGCTCGCGCTGCTCGCGGGGCCTGTGCCTCTGTTGGCGCAGACCTACGGCCCTGCAGCATCCGACGCGACGCCCGGAGCGACGGCGCCGGCCGGTCCCCCGCCCGCGGCGATCTCGCCCGAGCTCGGCAGCCTGGCGGCCAAGGCGGCGGGCACCCATCCGCTGGTCGAGGCGGCGCGCGCGAATGTCCGCGCAGCGGGCGGCGACGTCCGGGCCGCCAAGTGGCAGCGCGGGCCCAGCCTGTCGGTCGAGGCGCTGACCTTCGAGGGCGGCGCGCCGGTCGTGCGCGGCGACAATTTCTCCGCCAACCTCGTCGTCGACCAGCCGATCTGGCAGGGCGGGCGGATCGGCGGCACGATCGACCGGGCGCGCGCCGTGCGCCGCTTCAGCGAAGCGCAGGCGGACGAGACCATGTTCGACGTCGAGCTGCGCGTCACCAATGCCTATTACGACACCGTGCGCGCGACGCGCCGGGCGATGATCCTGGAGCGCGGCCTGACCGAGCACCGCATGCTGGTCGAGTCGATCTCGCGGCGCGTGCAGCAGGAAGTCAGCCCGCGGGTCGATCTCGAACTCGCCCGCTCGCGCACGGCGCAGCTCGACGAGCAGCTTGCGACGGCGCAGGCGCAGCGTTCGGCGAGCCTGCAGCGGCTGCGCGAACTGATCGGCGATCCGAGCTACACGCTCGCCGCTATTCCCTTCTACGACCCCAGCGCCCATCACCCGAACAATGCGACGGCGATCGACGAGGCGACCACCTGTTCGCCGACGCGCAAGCGCGCCCAGGCCGAAGCGCTCGTCGCCCGCGCCGACGCGAAGCTCGCCGCCGCCCAATACATGCCGCGGGTCAGCGCGGTCTTCTCGAGCAACGAAGTCACCGGCGAGCGCGTCGGCGTCGTCGTCCGCGCGGGCACCAATGGCGGCCTTTCGCAGTTCGAAGCGGCGTCCGCCGCGCGTCTCCGTCGCCAGGCGGCGGAGCTGCAGGTCGGGGCCGCGGAGCGCGACGCGCGCGACCTGATCAATGCCGACATCGCCGAGAACGACGCCGCGCGGCAGCGGATCGCGAGCAGCGGCGAGGCGGCGACGGCGTCGCGTGCCGTCACCGACAGCTACCAGCGCCAGTTCGTCGTCGGCCGCCGCTCCTGGCTCGACGTGATGAACGCCGCGCTCGAGACCACCCAGGCCGAACTCGCCGCGGACGATGCCGAAGTCACCGCGATGGCCTCGGCCGCCCGTCTGTCCCTGCGGACCTGCCGCTGGCAGCCCGAACCAACATTGAGCCGCCCATGACCGCGTCGCTGTACGACCTGATACCCCTGCTCGCGCGCGAGCAGGGCGTCGACCTCGCGCCTGACTGGGCGGGCACGCCCGTTGCCGGGGAGGCGATGGACTCGCCCGACGGGTTGATGGAGGTTGCCGCCAGTGCGGGCTGGGCGCCGCCCACCGTCGTCAAGGGGCGTCCCCGCGCGCACAAGCTGCCGGCGCTGATGTGGTCGCCCGAGCGGGGCTGGCAGCTCGCCGAGCAATGGGAAAGCCACGACCGGCTGCGCGTCCGCGACGCCGAGGGGCTGAGCGTCGTCGACCATGGTCCCGAGCTGCTGTTCTTCCAGCTCCGCTTTCCCGAGGCGGCGCATCGCCGCGCGCCCCGCGCCGCGATCCAGGTCTTCTGGAAGGCGATCCTCGCCCGCAAGGACGTGCTGGTCGCCGCGACGATCGCGACGGTGGTCGCCAACGTCATCACGCTCGCGACCTCGCTTTATTCGATGCAGATCTACGACCGCGTCATCCCGCGAGCAGGCTATTCGACGCTCTGGGTGCTGACGATCGGCGTCATCGTCGCGCTGCTGCTCGATTTCGCGCTGCGCACCACGCGCGCGCTGATGATCGAGCGCGAGGCGTCGCGCATCGACGAGGAAGTGTCCGAGTTCTTCTTCGCCCGTTCGCAGTCGGTCCGGCTCGACGCACGCCCGCCGGGCGTCGGCACCATGGCGGCGCAGCTGCGCGGCCTGGAGCAGGTCCGGTCGCTGATGTCGTCGGGATCGCTGTTCCTGCTCGCCGACCTGCCGTTCGCCTTGTTCTTCGTGGTCGTGATCGCGCTCCTGGGCGGCTGGCTCGCGCTCGTGCCGCTGATCAGCCTTCCGATCGCGCTCGGCGTGGCCTGGGGTCTCGCCCGGATGATCCGCGCCGACACCGACCGCGCCCAGATCAGCGGCAACCGCAAGAACGGGCTGCTGGTCGAGAGCATCGACGCGGCCGAGACGGTCAAGGCCAATCGCGGCGGCTGGCATTTGCTCGCCCGCTGGAACCGGCTGATGCAGGAAGTCCATGCGAGCGAGGACCCGGTCAAGCGCTGGACCTCCACCGCCGGCTCGATCTTCTCGACCCTGCAGCAGGTCTCCTATGTCGCGCTGATCGCGTTCGGCGCGATCGAGGTGATCGAGGGCCGGATGACCACCGGTGCGCTGATCGCCGCCGCGATCGTCGCGGGGCGCGTGAACGGCCCGCTGGTGACCCAGTTGCCGAGCTTCATCGTGCAATGGGGCTATGCGCGCGCCTCGTTGCGCATGCTTGACGGCATCCTGAAGCTGCCGACCGACGAGGGGCCCGACGCGGCCAATCTGCGGCCGAGCACGGTCGCCGGCTCGATCCGGCTCGAGAATATCCGCTTTGCCTATCCCGGCGCGCGCGAGGGCGTCGCGGTGCCGCAGCTCGACATCCGCCCGGGCGAGCGCGTCGCGATCGTCGGCGGGATCGGCTCGGGCAAGACGACGCTGCTCCGCATCATGGCCGGCCTCTACGCGCCGCAGCAGGGACGTGTGATGATCGGCGGGCTCGACGCGTCGCAGCTTGCGCCCGACGTGCTGCGACAGCATCTCGGCTATCTCGCCCAGGACTATCGCCTGGTGAACGGTTCCCTGCGCGACAATCTGCTGCTCGGGATTTCCAATCCGGGCGACGACGCGATCATGGCGGCGGCCGCCAAGACGGGGCTGATCCAGCTGATCAACTCGCATCCCCGCGGGCTCGACCTGCAGATCGCCGAGGGCGGTCGCGGCCTGTCGGGCGGGCAGCGTACGCTGACGGGGCTCACCCGCCTGCTGCTGGCGCGGCCCGACATGCTGCTGCTCGACGAGCCGACGGCAAGCCTCGACGACGCGATCGAAGGCGCGGCGCTCAGCGCGATCGCCGGCAATCTCGGCGGTTCGAGCACGCTCGTCGTCGTCACGCACAAGATGCGGCTGCTGTCGCTCGTCAACCGGGTCATTGTGATGGTGAATGGACAGATCGTGCTCGACGGGCCGACCGCCGACGTGCTGGCGCGCCTGCAGGGCGGCAACCCGCGGCCCCAGCCGGTGGCGCAGCAGAAGCAGCCGGCGGCCGCGGAATGACGCGCTCCCGTGCATCGCTCTGGGTGATCGTCTTCGCATCGGCGGCGGTCCTCGGCTTCGTGCTCTGGTCGGTGTGGGCCGAGCTCGACCAGATCACCCGCGCGCGGGGCCAGGTCATCCCGACCGGGCGCGTGCAGACCGTGCAGGCGCCGACCGAGGGCGTGATCACCCAGATTCTCGTGCGCGAGGGCGACCGGGTCGAGAAGGGGCAGCTGCTGGTCTCGCTCGACCAGGTGAAGGCCGGCGCCGCGGTCGAGGAAGGGCGCGCGCGCGTGGCGGCGCTCAAGACGACGATGGCCCGCATCGAGGCCGAGCTATTCAACCGGCCGCTCGCCTTTCCGGCGGATGTCGCGACCTTTCCCGAGCTGATCGCCAACCAGCGCATGCTGTATGCGCGCCGGCGCCAGGCGCTCAACGCCGACGTGTCCGCCCTCTCGGCGCAGCTCACGCTCGCCCGGCAGGAGCTCGAGCTGAACCGGCCGTTGGTCGCGACCGGAGACATCGCCCGGGCCGAGCTGCTCCGGCTGCAGCGCAGCGTGTCCGACCTGTCGGGCCAGATCTCGAGCCGCCGCAGCCGCTATCTCGAGGAACTGCAGGCCGAATATGCGAAGACCCAGGAAGAGCTGACCACCGCGGAGCAGGCGCTGACCCAGCGCGCCGACGATCTCGGGAACAACCAGCTGCGGGCGCCGGCGACGGGGCTTGTCAGCAACCTCAAGATCTCGACCGTCGGCGGCGTCGTGCGCCCGGGCGACGAGGTCATGCAGATCGTGCCTGCCGGTGCGCGGCTGATCGTCGAGGCGCGCCTGTCGCCCGCCGAGATCGCCTTCATTCGTCGCGGGCAGCCCGCCTCGGTGAAATTCGACGCCTATGATTCGTCGGTCTACGGGTCGGCGCTCGGCGAAGTGACCTTCGTCAGTCCGGACACGACGACGGCGCCGCGCGAAGGAGGCGGGCAGGAGAGCTTCTACCGGGTGCAGTTGGCCGTCGACACCGCGTCGATGCGGCCGAAGAACCCGGGGGAGCGGATCCTGATCCAGCCCGGGATGACGGCGACCGCTGAAATCAAAACGGGGTCGACCACCGTATTCCGATACCTGACCAAGCCGATCCTGAAGACGACATCCGAATCCATGACCGAGCGCTAACCTCAGGTCACGAAATCTTCACGAATGTATTGGATGGGATGACTGTCGCAGCTTTCGTTTTGTCTCCATAGCCAGACGGAGGCGTTCCTGCGGTGACGAGTGTGGTAAGCCGGCTTGTGTTCCAAACCGGATCAGTTTTATGGTTGCCATGCCGGAGGCTCACTGCCAAAGGCTGGTGGCGGACCGGATGAACGAAATAGGGAGTGTCCAAATGAGTTTTCGTAAAGCAGCGACGACGGTGCTCGCCGCCGCGTCGATGATCGCGCTTCCGACGGCTGCGATGGCGCAGACCGCTTCGGCCTCGAAGCTTTCGGTTGCTGCCGCTGGCCGCACCGGCGCCAACGTCGAGGGCAATGAGCTCGCGGGCGGCAGCCTGATCATCGCGGTTCTCGCCGCGGCCGCTGTCATCGCCGGCATCATCATCGCCGCCGACAGCGACGACTCGCCGAACAGCCCGTAAGCTGATCGTCGAACGAGATTGGGAAGGGGTCGGTTCCGCGAGGAGCCGGCCCTTTTCTTTTGGATTGATCGTTTCTGGACATTGTCTCCGCCCGTCCCATATCCGGCGGCGAAGGAGCTATCATGACGACTGAAACAGCAACGTTTGCCGGCGGGTGCTTCTGGTGCACCGAGGCCGTGTTTGACGACGTGATCGGGGTCGAGTCCGTCGAGAGCGGCTACATCGGCGGCCATGTCGAGAACCCGACGTACAAGCAGGTGTGCAATGGCGACACCGGTCATGCCGAGGCGATCCGGCTGGTCTTCGACCCGGCGGTGATCGGCTATGGCGACCTGCTCGACATCTTTTTCGCGACGCACGACCCGACCCAGCTCAACCGGCAGGGCAATGACGTCGGCACCCAGTATCGCTCGGCCATCTTCCCGCATTCGCCCGCGCAGGAGGCCGAGGCCCGCGCCGCGATCGCGCGTGCGCAGGCCGACTGGCCCGCGCCGGTGGTGACGACGATCGAGGCGGACGCGACCTGGTATCCGGCCGAGGACTATCACCAGGAGTATTTCGCGCGCGTCGGCGACCAGAATCCCTATTGCGTGGCGGTGATCGCGCCCAAGCTCCGGAAATTCCGCAAGAGCTTCGCCGCGAGGCTCAAGTCCGACGCGAGTTAATCCGGCACTGCCCATCCGGGTCGCGAGGTCGTGGCTGCGCGGGTCTGCGTTCGAACGGGCTTGATTTCTGATCCCAAGACGCGTCACGCGCTCATGGCGTGACGGCAGGGCCTTTGCCCTACCGGCGAAATGATGGATTTTGAATGTTGGGCACGACCCGCCACCGGCGCCGCAGGACTCGGACCGAAGCGCTCACAGAGCTCTTCCGCGTCCACGGATTCAGCCTTCTGCTCGCCGCATTTGCCGCCACCCTGATCCTTTTCGGCGGCTCCAGTCGGTACGACCGCATCGTCCAGGTTCCCGTCCGGCTGATGGCGATCGTGGTCGTGACCTGGGCCGTGTTCCGTCCGCTCCGCCACGACCTGCCGACGCTCCGAATCCCTGCGCTTCTGCTCGGCGCTGCCATCGGCCTTGTCCTGCTGCAACTCGTTCCGTTGCCGCCCGCGATCTGGACGGCGCTGCCGGGGCGGCAGGAGCTTGCGGCCGCCGCGCCGCTCGCCGGGTTCGCCCAGCCCTGGCGCCCGCTGGCCCTTTCGCCTGACATGGCGCTGAACACGTTGCTCGCCCTCACGATACCTCTCGCGGCACTGTGGGGGCTGGCGGTGGCGGACAAGCGCGCGCAGGAGCTGGCCTATCCGGCCGTGCTCGCGGTGATCGCGATCGCGCTGCTGGTCGAGACCGTCCAGCTCATCACCGGCAACCAGGTGCTTCGGGCGGTTTACGAGGCCGGGTTCGAGCTGCAGGCCGCGGGAATTTTCGCCAATCGGAATCATCAGGCGCTGCTGCTCGCGATGGGCATCCCTCTCGCGCTGGGGTGGCAGGGAATCAGGCGCGAAGGAAATCGGGGAACATTCGCGCGGTGGGGCGTCGGGGCGGGGCTCATCCTGCTGCTTCTGGTCCTGCTCGCGACCGGTTCGCGCGCTGGCCTCGTGCTCGGGCTGATCGGCCTGGTCGCGGCAGCGGCGATTTTTTGGAGCTGGTGGAGTCGACGGGCTTCGTCCGGTGCCCGGCGCTCGTTGTGGTATGTCATCGCAGCGCTCGCCTTGGCGTTCGTGATCGCCGCAATCGCGCTTTTCTTCGGGCGAGGCGAGGCGATCGACCGCTTGCTCGCCAGCGACACTTCCGGCGACATGCGCGCCCGAGCGGCGCCGGTCTTGATCGAGATCACTCGGTCATACCTGCCGTTCGGCTCCGGATTTGGCTCGTTCGACGCCGTCTTCCGCCGGGCCGAGCCTGCCGAGCTGCTCGACACATTGTACTTCAACCAGGCTCACAACGACCTTCTTCAGGTGGTTCTCGAAGCGGGCGTACCCGGGCTAGCTCTGATGGGTGCTGCCATCGCCTGGCTTGGTCACGCGATGATCAGGCTATGGGCAAGCCGGACGTCGCACGCCACCGTCGTCCGCGGGCGAGCAGCCGGCGCTGCGCTGATCCTGGCGATCCTCGCGAGCGCGGTCGACTATCCCTTGCGCACGCCCACGATGATGGCCGTAGTCGCGGTGCTGGTCTTCGTGGTCGCCGCGGGCTTGGCGCACCTGAAATCACGGCCGGCCGAGCCCGTTAACAGTTAGCCGTCTCTCCTTTACCTGAGTTGATCCAAGGCCTATGGCTGACGCGATTTCTTTAAATGTTGAGCCGGATTTCCGATGCGTTTTCTTCTCGCCGCCTGCGCGGTCCTGATATCTCTTTCGGCGTGTGCAAAACGCGATACTCTCCGCTCCGCGCCGGGCCTGACCGTGCTGACCGACAGCTCCGCGCTGCCGGAGCCGGTCCGCGGTGATCTTTCGGCCGGCGAGCGGGCCAGTCTCATCGGCCCGCTCGATGTGATCGAGGTCGGCGTGTTCGGCGTGCCGGAACTCAGCCGAGAGCTGCAGGTGGACCTGAGTGGCGCGATCACGATGCCGCTCGTCGGCCAGGTCGACGCGCGCGGGAAGACGCCCGCCGAATTGTCGAGCGAGATCGCTTCCAGGCTGCGCGGGCGCTACGTGCGCGATCCCGACGTCTCGATCAATGTGAAGTCATCGGTCAGCCAGGTCGTGACCGTCGAGGGCGAGGTCAAGGAGCCTGGTCTGTATCCCGTCACGAACCAGACGACGCTGATGCGCGCGATCGCGTCGGCGAAAGGTCTTTCGGAATATGCCAAGCTGACCGACGTCGTCATCCTCCGGCAGGTCAACGGCCAGCGGATGGCGGGATTGTACAATCTGGCCGCGATCCGCCGCGGGCTCTATTCGGACCCTTCGATCTTCGCCAACGACGTCGTGGTCGTCGGCGATTCGCCGTCGCGTCGTCTGTTCCGTGACGTGGTCGCGACCGCGCCACTTCTGGCCGCCCCGCTTGTGGCCATCATCCAGTAGAGATCGATATGAATCGCCCTGAACTTTTTGTCCCGCGCGATGCCGCTGGCATGCATCTCGCGTCGGGACAGTCGCTCCACGGGGTGGAGCGAGAGGCGACGCCGGTCGCGCTGGAATATCTGCGGATTGCGAAGCGGTGGAAGTTTCTGATCGCCGGCACGATCCTGGGCTTCATCCTGCTCGGCTTCGTGGTCACGTTGCTGATGACGCCCAAGTTCACCGCGACGACGCAGATCGAGATCGCGCGTGAATCGAAGAAGATCGTCAATCTGCAGGGCGTGGAGCAGGAGGCGAGTGACGCGGACCAGGAGTTCTACCAGACCCAATATGGGCTGCTTCGGTCGCAAGGCCTCGCGGAGCGCGTCGTCGGCAAGCTGAAGCTGCAGGACGATCCCGGCTTCTTCCGCATGTTCGGTGTTGATCTTTCGAAATACGGGATCGGAGAAGGCGACCAGGAGAGCTTCACGCCGGGGAACCGCGCGCTCCGGACGCGGCTCGCGGCCGAAGCGCTGTTGAAGGTCGTCGGGATCAATCCGATCCGACTGTCGCGCCTGGTGGACGTCTCGGTCACGACGCCGAGTGCGGAGCTTTCGGCGCGCATCGCGAACGCCTGGGCGGAGAACTTCATCCAGGCGACGCTCCAGCGTCGCTACGAGGCCAGCTCCTATGCGCGCACCTTCCTCGAGAACCGGCTCGGCCAGCTCCGCCAGCGCTTGGAAGACTCCGAGCGGCAGCTTGTCGCCTATGCGTCGGCGCAGCGCATCATCAACCTCCCGACGACGGGCGGACCGAGCGATAGCCGGGCAGAGCGCTCGATCGTCGCCGACAATCTGGCATCGCTCAATATCGAGCTGGCCAAGGCAACTGCCGATCGCGTGAAGGCGCAGGCCCGCTTCAGCCAGCAACGCGGCCGCGCGGGTGACTCGGCTGAAGCGCTCGAGAACCCGGCGATCAACAGCCTGCGCGCGCGTCGCGCGGAGCTTTCGGCCGACTACCAGAAATTGACCTCGCAATTCGCGGACGATTATCCGGCGGTGCGCGCGATGAAAGCGCAGCTGGGGCAGCTGGACCGCAGCATCGCGCGCGAAGAAGTCCGGATCTCGGGCTCGATCGGGGCCGAGTATCGTAGTGCGTTCGAGCGCGAACAGCAGCTCGCAGGCAAGGTCGAGGACCTGAAGGCGGACTTGCTGAACCTGCGCCGCCGCAGCATCCAGTACAATATCTACCAGCGCGAGGTCGATACCAACCGCGCCCTCTACGATGGCCTGCTGCAGCGGTACAAGGAGATCGGGATCACCGGCGGCGTCGGGGTCAACAACATCGCCGTGGTCGACGTCGCATCAGCGCCGGATCGACGCTCGAGCCCGCGCCTGCTCCTCAACCTGCTCATCGCGGCTGTCCTCGGGACGATCTTCGGGATCGGCGCAGCGCTGCTGCTCGACCATGTCGACGAGACGATCCTCGATCCGTCCGAGGTGCGCCAGCGGCTCGGCATCCCGCTGCTGGGGACGGTCCCCCGCACGTCCGGCGTCGAGCCATCCGTCGCCCTGGACGATCGTAAGTCGCCATTGTTCGACGCGTATCTCGCGGTGCAGGCAAACCTCCGCTTTGTCAGCGAGCGGGGCGTGCCAAGCACATTGTCGGTGACCAGCACCCGACCGGCGGAAGGCAAGTCGACGACGGCGCTGTCGATTGCGACGATGCTCGCGCGCAGCGGCCGGCGGGTCGTGCTGGTGGATGGCGACATGCGTTCGCCGTCGGTGCAGAGCCTTCTCGAGGTGGATCAGCCGCGCGGGCTCAGCAACTATCTGGCCGGCGAGGACGACATTCAGGGTCTGATCGTCCCGTCGACGCGCTTCGGCTTTGCGGCCATGACTGCGGGGCCGCTTCCCCCGAACGCTGCCGAGCTTCTGTCCAGCGATCGCCTCTCGATGCTGCTGAGCCGACTGCTGGAGCATTTCGATCACGTCGTGATCGACAGCCCGCCGGTCATGGGTCTGGCCGACGCGCCGCTGATTGGCGCGCGTGTCGAGGGCGTCGTCTACGCGGTCGAATCGCACGGCGTTCGTTCGCGGCAGGTGGCGACCGCCCTTGCCCGCCTGTCGGACTCGGGCGCCCGGATCATCGGTGCGGTGCTGACGAAGTTCGAGTCCCGTCGTGCCAATCTGGGTTATGATTATGGCTATGGCTACGGTCAGACCTCCCCGGCCTGACCGACGCACGTGACGGAGTTAGTGCCCGCTTCGAAACGCGTCGCCCAATGGCTTCTGGTGGCGGGTCTCGCCCTGCTCGCGTGGCAATCCGTGTCCTTCGGCTTGGGGATGTCGCTTCGGCGCGCCTCGCCCAAGCTGGCGGCCGAGTTCGCGCCAGGGAATGCGCTGGTTCTCGGCCGCCTCGCCCAGGATCAGCTCAAAAGCGCATCGCCGGCCGCCCTGGAGACGGCTCGGCGTGCACTCCGCCGGGATCCGACGAGCGCGGCTGCCGCTGGCGCTCTCAGCATGATGTACGCGCGGCAAGGGGATGCCCGCCGGTCCGCGGCAGTGCTCGACTATTCCGAGAAGCTGTCGCGACGGGATTTGCCGACACAGCTCTGGGCCATCGAGATGGCGGTGCAGCGTGACGACATCGTTGGGGCGCTGAGGCATTACGACACCGCGCTTCGCGTCGGCAAATCGATGCCGCCCTTGCTGTTCCCGGTGCTCGCGTCGGCCAGCTCGGACCCCGCCATTCGGGTTCCGCTCGCGCGCATGCTGGCGCAGGGCACTCCTTGGAAGGACAGTTTCTTCGATTATTTCAGCGCTCAGGCCAAAGACGTCGATGCGGCCTCGCGACTGGTGGATACGGTGTACGCGGCCGGTGGAAAGGTCGGCCCCGGCCCGATCAGCATCGTTGTCCAGCGGCTCGCCGAGAAGGGTGACCTGGTCGGCGCCTGGCGCACCTATCGCCACGCGAACCCGTCCGCGCAGCGTCTTGGGATACGCAATGGCGACTTTGCGCTCTCGCCCATGCTGCCGACGATATTCGATTGGCGCGTGGAAGACATTGGCGACGCGCGCGCGGAGATCCTTCGCGCGGCGGGGCAGGGTGAGCTTCACTTCGAGGCTCGGGTCGGAGCCGGCGGTGCCGTTGCAAGCCAGAGACTGGTCCTGCCGGCGGGCGCTTACACGCTGTCGTTCAACGTGCGTGCCACCGAGGGCGCGACGCTTGGCGCCAGCAAGGTCGAGGTCATCTGCATCCCTCCCGGGAGCAAGGTTGGCGAGCTCAGGATCGCCGCCGGACGCCAGTCGCTTCGCTTCGTGGTACCCGCAGCTTGCGTGAGCCAATCGGTGGCGCTCACGGCACAGTCCGCCAGTATGGAGACCGGCGTCGACGGGAGCCTCGACAACGTGTCGATCCGGCCGGAAAAGGCGTTGAACGCGTTGCAATAGGGCGCACGCGCCGGTAAGCGATGCGCCGCGCCCGTGATCGAGCTCGGGTATCAAACGAGGGATCGGGTCGGCGCCGGGGCGGATTTCGTCGGTCGGGCTGGTAACAACGCTCAATGTTTGCAGTTAAATCACTAAGCCCAGATCCGCTGTACCGGTGGCGCAACCAGCTTGGCGGATGCCTTCTGCTTGCGGCACTCTTGCCCTACGCGGTTCGCTGGCTGACCCTCTCGTCGACCGCATACCTCCTCCCGCTGCACGTGACCTTGGCCGGCAGCGCGGCCGCGATCTTCTTCGGAACTTGGCTGTTCCGAAGCATCACGACCTATCCCGGCGCTGAAGCGAGCAGTTACATTCTTCCCGTATTCTCGCTTGCTTACGGCGTACTCGCGATGACGTTCATCGTCGCGCGTCTCGATTACAACATCCCGGTTCTGGTCGCAGGTTACTTCATCAGCCTGGCCTGGTTCTTCTGGCTGACGGCCGTGCTGCGCCGGCGTCAGGCGCTGCGCATCGGGGTGGTGGCAATGAAGCGAGGGCAGCAACTGCCCGACGTCCCCAGCGTGCACTGGATCCCGATCGCCTCGACGACGTGCGATTTCAGCGGCCTGGACGCGATCACCACAGACTTGCGCGAGGACCTTCCCGACGAGTGGGATCGGAAGTTGACCGATTTCGTGCTGGCGGGCGTGCCGGTCTACCACTTCAAGCACTTGTCGGAGTCGCTGACCGGCCGGGTGGAGCTTGAGCATCTCTCCGAGAACAGCTTCGGCTCGTTGAGCCCGATCTCGGCGTATATGTCGATCAAGCATGCGGTGGACTGGGTCGCCGCTCTCGTCGTCGGCCTGATATCTCTTCCGGTCTTGCTGATCATCGCGATCGCGATCAAGCTGAGCTCTCCCGGGCCGGCCTTGTTTCGTCAGACGCGCGTCGGATATCGGGGCCGGCGCTTCACGGTCTTCAAGTTTCGCACGATGCGGATCCTGCCTCCGAGCGCTGCCGACGGCCGCGAGCTGGCGAAGACCCAGCCCGACGACCAGCGGGTCTATCCGCTGGGGCGGTTCCTCCGGAACTCGCGACTGGACGAGTTGCCGCAGTTGATCAATGTGCTACGCGGCGAGATGAGCTGGATCGGCCCGCGGCCCGAGGCGGAGGTTCTTTCGGAGTGGTATGAGCGGGAAATCCCGTTCTATCGCTACCGACACATCGTCCGACCCGGTATCGCCGGGTGGGCGCAGGTCTGCCAGGGGCATGTCGTCGAAGTCGAGGACGTGCGCAGCAAGCTGCACTTCGACTTCTATTACATCAAGAACTACTCTTTGTGGATGGACCTGCTGATCGCAATGAAGACGGTCCGGATCATGGTCACCGGTCATGGATCCAAGTGATCCAATCAAGGAAATGTCTGGCATGAAGGCGGTGATACTTGCTGGGGGTCTCGGAACGCGTCTTTCCGAAGAAACGCATCTTCGCCCCAAGCCCATGATCGAGATTGGCGGCAAGCCGATCCTTTGGCACATCATGAAGATCTACGCATCTCACGGCGTGGCCGACTTCATCATTTGCTGCGGATATCGCGGCTATTTCATCAAAGAGTATTTCGCCAATTACTTCCTACATAACTCGGATGTCTCGATCGACCTTTCGTCGAACGAGATCCAGGTTCATCACCGTCGCGCTGAGCCTTGGAAAGTTACGCTCATCGACACCGGCGAACAGACGATGACGGGTGGTCGCCTGAAGCGCGTGGCGAGCCATCTCGAGGCCGAAGACGCCTTCTGCTTCACCTATGGCGACGGCGTCGCCGACATCGACATCGCCGCCCAGCTCGCGTTCCACCGCGACCATGGCCGTCTCGCGACGGTCACGGCGGTCCGGCCGCCCGGCCGTTACGGGGCGCTCGACGTGGAGGCGGGCGAGGTGCTCGGTTTTACGGAAAAGCCGCGTGGGGACGGTGCGCTCATCAACGGCGGGTTCTTCGTGCTGTCGCCGAAGGTCATACCCTATATCGCCGATGACGCGACGAGTTGGGAAGCCGCCCCGCTCGAGACCCTCGCGCGCGAAAAGCAACTCATGGCCTTCGAGCATCCGGGCTTCTGGCAGCCGATGGACACGCTTCGCGAGAAGAACCTGCTCGAGGAACTCTGGAACAGCGGCAAGGCGCCTTGGAAGACATGGTGAGCGCGCCTTCCAACGAGTTCTGGCAAGGCCGACGCGTCCTCCTGACCGGCGCGACGGGCTTCAAAGGCGGGTGGCTGGCAATCTGGCTGCGCCGCCTGGGCGCGTCGGTGATCGGTCTCGGGCTGGAGGCACCGCGCGACTCCCTCTTCGAGGCCGCTGGCGTCGACGACTTGATCGACAACCGGATTCTGGACATCCGGAATGGCGACGCGTTGCGTGAACTGGTCGAGCACGAACGGCCGGAAATCGTCTTTCATCTCGCGGCGCAGCCGCTCGTCAGGGCCAGCTATCGCACGCCCGTCGAGACATTCGCGACCAACGTGCAGGGAACGGTCCACCTGCTCGAGGCCTGCCGTACAGCTGGATCGGTGCGCACCATCGTCGCGATCACGACCGACAAGGTCTACGCCAACTTGGAACACATCTTCCCCTATCGGGAGGATGACCGGCTCGGAGGTCATGATCCGTACAGCGCGAGCAAGGCGGCCTGCGAGGTTGCGATCTCCTGCTATCGGCAATCATTCCTTGCCGGCAACGGAGTCGGCCTCGCCTCGGCTCGGGCGGGGAATGTCATCGGGGGCGGGGACTGGTCCGAGGATCGCCTGCTGCCGGATGCGATCCGTGCCTGGTCGACGGGCGCGGTGCTTTCCATTCGCCATCCCGATGCCGTCCGCCCGTGGCAGCACGTGCTGGAGCCCCTTGCCGGGTATCTCGTGCTCGCCGAGCGCCTGCACGAAGAACCTGTGCTGGCGGGCGCCTACAATATGGGGCCGCATACCCACGAGGCGGCGGACGTGCGCACCGTCATCCAGATGGCGCGTCGCAGCTTCGGCGCCGGCGACGTGACGTTCGGCGATGCGACCGGTCCGCACGAAGCCGGGCTGCTCACGCTTGAAACCGCCAAGGCCCGCAGCGTTCTGGGCGTGGTCCCGAAATGGACACTCGAGCAATCGGTCGAACGGACGATGCGCTGGTATCGGGCCTTTTACGACGGCGGCAACGGACTGGCCCTTTGCGAGGCCGACATCGACGCGTGGGAGCGGACGCAGTGAGCCGGCTTGTTGTCGGCGACACGAGCCTGGCGGGGGTAAGGACGATCGATCGCCGGGTCCTGAGGGACGAGCGGGGGCATTTTGCCCGGCTGTTTTGCGCCGAGACGCTTTCGCTGGCCGGCTGGGATGGGCCCGTCGCGCAGATTAACGAGAGTTGGACGGCCAAGGCCGGTAGCCTGCGAGGGATGCACTATCAGGTCGCACCTCATGCCGAGAGCAAACTCGTCACCTGCGTCCGTGGCGCGGTGATGGACGTCGCTGTCGACCTTCGTCGCGGCTCCCCGACGTTCTTGCAGTGGCATGCCGAGACCCTGTCGGCGGAGAATGGTCGGGCGATGCTGTTGCCGCCCGGCTGCGCGCACGGCTTCCAGACCCTCACCGACGACGTGCTGCTCATCTACAGTCACTCGGCCCCCTACGTCCCCTCGGCGGAGGATGGCGTGAATCCCCTGGATGCACGCATCGCCATCGCCTGGCCGCTGCCGGTGACCGAAATGTCCGAACGCGATCGCACGCGCTCGCTGCTGCCCACTAACTTCGCGGGAGTCACGTTTTGAACTGTCGTCATTGCGCGGCGCCGTTGCGCACACCGGTCCTCGATCTCGGTGCGGCGCCGCCGTCAAATGCCTATCTCCAGGCGGACAGGCTTTACGCGCCGGAGGTCTGGTTTCCGCTTCGCCTCATGGTCTGCGAGACCTGCTGGCTGGTCCAGACCGAGGATTATGCCGGTCGAGAAGAGCTGTTCACCGAAGACTATGCCTATTTCAGTTCCTACTCGGCTTCTTGGCTGGCGCACAGCAAGGCCTATGTCGAGGCGATGCGCGAGCGTTTCGAACTGGACGCCGACAGCATGGTCGTCGAGGTGGCGGCGAACGACGGGTATCTTCTGCAGTTCGTCGCCGAAGCCGGAATCCCGAACTACGGCATCGAGCCAACCGCAAGCACGGCGCGCGCGGCCCGCGAGAAGGGTATCGACATCGTCGAGCGCTTCTTCGGGGTGGAACTGGGCCAGGAGCTGGCCGCGCAGGGCCGAGCCGCGGACCTGACGGTTGCGAATAACGTGCTGGCACATGTGCCGGATATCAACGACTTCATCGGCGGCTTCGCGGCGCTGCTCAAGCCGGCCGGCGTTGCGACTTTCGAGTTCCCGCACCTCATGCGGATGGTCGCAGAGAACCAGTTCGACACGGCCTACCACGAGCATTACTCGTACCTGTCCCTCACGGCGGTCGGCCGCATTTTCGCGGCCAATGGGCTCGAGGTCTTCGATGTCGAGCAGCTCCCGACCCATGGCGGCAGCCTTCGCGTTTTCGCGCAGCGCGCCGGGGCCTCACGCGCCGTTTCTCCGCGAGTGACCCAGCTTCTCGCGCAAGAGGACGCCGCAGGTCTGCGGACGGTCGGCTATTATCGCGATTTCCAGGCGAGCGCCGAGAAGGTGAAGCACGACCTGACCGCGTTCTTGATCGAGCAGCACCGGGCCGGGAAGACGGTGGCCGCCTATGGCGCGGCAGCCAAGGGGAACACACTGCTGAACTTCGCGGGCATAAGATCCGACCTGCTGGAATATGTGGTGGACCGGAACCCTGCCAAGGCCGGAAGTTACATGCCGGGCAGCCGCATCCCCATCGTCGGCGAGGATCGCCTCCGGGAGCAGAAGCCCGACATCGTGCTCATCCTGCCTTGGAACCTGAAGGACGAAATTTCTGCGCAGCTCGCCTATGCGCGGGACTGGGGTGGTAAGCTGGCGGTGGCCGTGCCCGAACTCGCAGTTTTCTGAGCACCACGAAATCATAGGATGAGAAATGAAGCTGACGATCGACACTGATGCCGGCACGATGGAGGCGATCGAGAACGGCCAGACCGTCTCGTTGGACCTTTTCTCGAAGGAAGCCTTCGACCGGATCGCAGACCTTTGGGTGCGTACCGGCTGGGTCCGGAAATATTCCTATGCCTTCTCCTGGTGGGGCCGCCCGATCATCCAGCTGCCCGACGACATGATCCGCATCCAGGAAGCGGTCTTCGAGATCGAGCCGGACATCATCATCGAAACCGGCGTGGCGCATGGCGGGTCGCTGATCTTCTACGCAAGCCTGCTGGAACTCATCGGCAAGGGCCGCGTGATTGGGCTCGATATCGAAGTGCGACCGCACAACAAGGCTGCCATCGAGGCTCATCCGATGAGCAAGCGCATCGATCTCGTGATCGGCGACTCCGTCTCGCAGGCCGTCGTCGACCAGGTTCGCTCGATGATCAAGCCGACCGACAAGGTCATGCTCATTCTCGATTCCGACCACTCCAAGTCGCATGTCGCGGCCGAACTCGCGGCTTATGCCGATCTCGTGACCCCCGGTTCCTACCTGCTCTCGCAGGACGGTGTCATGCAGCTCGTCGCCGGCATGCCGCGAACGAAGAAGGAGTGGAGCGACGACAATCCCATCCCGGCTGTCGAGGAGTTTCTGGCCGCGCGGAAGGACTTCGTTCTCCGGAAGCCACCGCGCCCGTTCGACGAATCGCAGGACGTTCCGGATTGCTCCCACCACCCGATTGGCTGGTTGCAGCGAGTGAGTGCCTAGGCCGGCCATGCGCCTGCTGGTGACAGGGGCGACGGGATTTGTCGGCGCGCGCGTTCTGGCGCTCGCGGGGCGGGCCTTCCCGGGCGAGGTCGTCGGGCTCGCCCGGGGCCGTCGCGGATCGGGTCCAGACCCGGCGCAGGTCTGCGCGGACCTGCTCGACCCCGATCAGACCCGCGCGGCGCTCGATCAGGTGCGGCCGACCCACCTGCTGCACCTCGCCTGGGACGTGACGCCCGGGCGCTACTGGCAGTCGGTTTCGAACCTGGTGTGGCTCGAATCGAGTCTGAGGCTGTTCCGGCTGTTTTCCGACTACGGGGGAGAACGGATCGTCTCCATCGGATCCTGTGCGGAATATGACTGGGACGGCCGCCCTTCGGACGAAGGGACGACCGAGCTGCGTCCGGGCACGTTCTACGGCCAGATGAAGAACACTCTGCGCGCGGCGCTCGAAGCGTCGTCGGGGCCGCTGAACGTGTCCTGGGCTTGGGCGCGACTGTTCTGGATGTATGGGCCCGGAGAGACAGAGGGGCGCTTGCTGCCGGATATCGCGCGCGCCGTGTTGGCGGGCGAGGAAGTCGCGACATCGTCGGGACTCCAGAGGCGGGACTATATGCATGTCGACGACGTGGCACGCGCGCTCCTGCACGTCGTTGCAGGGACGTCCTCCGGCCCCATGAACATCGGATCCGGCGAGGCTGTCGCGGTCCGGGATATTGCCTTCAGTTTTGCCGAGAAAATGGGCCGGCCGGATCTCCTGCGCATCGGCGCGAAGCCCGATAATCCGGGCGAAGCGACGCTGGTCGTCGCCGATGTCCGCCGGCTGGCAAGTACCGGCTTCCAACCCTCGTTTGACCTGCAATCAGGCCTGGCGGACACTGCGAGGTGGTGGACGACAAGCGCGGCGCGGAGCACGTCATGACCAGCGAACCGGACGATCCCGCTTTCGTCGACGTTTCACGCCGCGGGCTCGTCGCGATGGCAGGGCTGGGCCTTGCGGCACACGGCAGCGCTGCGACGGGTCAGGCCCGTCGCGCGCCGGGCGGTCAGACACGGAATGTGCGCGATTTCGGGGCGAAGGGAGATGGCGTCACCGACGATACGGAGGCGTTCAATCGCGCGACGCGGGCCGACGACGAATGGTCGTGGGATCTTCTGAGCTCGATTATCGTACCGGCCGGCCGCTACCGCATCGCGGGCACGGTCTTCCTCCGCAAAGGTCAGTCGCTGATCGGGGAGGGGCTGTCTACGTACATCGACGCGGCGGGAGCGAAGCGGTCGACGTTCATCATGGGGCGCCGGCGCGACGGGCAACGCGGCATCGAGGACCCGGGTGGGCTGCCCGTCCGCCTGGAAAGCCTGATGGGTCTGGGCGGCGCTCCGGACCAGGGGTTCATCTTTGCGGCCATTCCCGGCTTTCAGATCAGTGCTCTCTTCCTGACGGCCGTCGGTCTCGGGATCGAGATCGAGGCCGCCGACGGCATCATATCGGACATCGAGATCGACCAGTGCCTGACTGCATTCCTTCTTCGGAACAGCCAGAACGTGGTTCTGTCCAACCTCAACCTCTACCTTGCGAATTACGGCATCACGTTCGCCGATCGCTGCCGTGACATTGCCGTCGTGAACAGCGTCTTCTGCTACACCAAATACGCGGCGATCCTGCTCGGCGACGGCGGCCGCGAGATCAACTCGGTCACGATCACCGGATGTGGTTTCACGAACAACATCGCGTACCCGACGTTCGAGGGGTATATCTACTCGCGGGCCAGCGCCAGCGACGTGCTGGTGAGCGGCTGCAGCTTCCGGAACGCGCCAACTTACGCGATCAATCAGGGTGCCGGCGCCGACCTGACGATGTCGGTCCAGGGCTGCGTGTTCGATGGTGGTCGGACAAATGCCGTCTACGACCAGAGTTCGTCGCCCAAGGGCCTTCACCTGCGGCATGGCCGGTTCCTGGTCTCGAGCTGCATATTCCGGCGCATGCCGTCCGAGGCCGTCCGCATTACTGCCGGGGCAGGGTCGCTCGACCTTGAAGGCGGGCGCATCGACCAGCTTCCCGGTGGAGCGATTGTCGTGTCGGGCGAGCAGGCCTTCTCGATCTCGGTCCGGGACGTCCAGGGCCTCGGCACGGTGACCTCGAGCGGCGGCGACCACCTGCTGTCGCTTCCCTGGCTGGGGCCGCGAACGCGCTGGCGGGCCACCATCCTGTCGAACGACGCCGACGCAGAGATCGGCGCGATGCAGATGATGATCGCGGGCGGGCGCTCCGGGCTCGACGCGGAACCGATCTGGACGACGGGCGCGAGAACGGACGAGACGTTCCGTCAGACGCAGCTCCGGCCGGAGCGAAGGGGCAATGACCTGACGCTGCGACTGCCCGCCCGTCTTTTCGGTGCCACCGCGCCGCGAATCGAATTGGTCGGCTCTGCTTGACCGATTGAGACGCTTTGCCTAGCGCCGCTTTCAACGCCAGCACATTGAATACGAACTGCACGGCAACGCCGAGTTCGTGAGGGAAGCGGCCTGTCTCATGATCGTTTTTCTTGTCTGCACCGGAATCGCGCTGTTCGTGACCGGCCAGGCGGTGCTGAACCTTTTTCGAGATCGCTTCCCCCACGCCGCGGACCTCGCAACCCTGTCGATCTTCTATTACGGGGTGCCGCTGGCAACCGCCGGATATTTCGACCTCAATTATGACCACATGGCGTTTCTGGCGCCCTTCGCGGCAGACCAGGAACTCGCGCTCCAGTCGATCCAGCACATCGCCTTCGCGCTGCTGGCGCTGCAGATCGGCCGTATCCTCGCCCAGCGCATGCCCGCGCCCAAGCTGCTCTGGTTCGGCGGAACCGGAGTCTTCGCGTTCGAACGGGTCCGGTTCGCCTTCATCGGGTTGATCGGCCTGATCGCGTTGGGCGTGTACCTGTTCGGCCTCCGCGAGTTCCTCGCGGGATATGCGACCGAAGGTCTCGATGCGACCGGCTCGACCGGCAATGCGGTGGTCTACGCCACGCTCGAGTTTATGGGCCTCACGATCGCTTACGCCATAATCCTCGGCATCTGTTCAGGGCGGATTCCCTTCAAGCTGCTGATCCTGACCTGTCTGACCATCATGCTGGTGATCCTGGCAATCCGGGCGAAGCGGCTCGAGATCGTCTCGGCCTTCATCCCTCCGGCATTCATCCTTCTTTCGCGGCGATCTGCCGTGGGGACGGCTTCCTTGCGGCTCGTCTTCGGCGGGCTGGCGGTCGCGGTGCTCGTGGTCGTGTCAGCCGTGCGTGCGTCGGCCGAGCTCAGCTGGGGGCAGAGCATCTTCCTCTTCTTCTCCGAGGGCCTCTACGCCGGCCATTCGCTCCCCGGAATCACAGAGCGGCTGCAAACCCAGACTCTGAACTACGAGTATGGCGTCCGCTTCATCAACGCCCTGACCGGCTTCGTCCCGCGCTTCCTATGGGAAGGAAAGGACGAGATGGTGTATGCCGGCAATCTCGCGCTGAAGGGTGTCGCGCCCCTTGGTGCGACAAGCTTCCTCGCAGAGGTCGTGCTGCAGGGCAGCTTCATGGCGATCGCGATCTGCTATTTCCTGATGGGCTTCGCGTTCGAGAAGATCATGGGTTTCCAGAGCGGATGGGACGAGAACCTCAAGCGCGGCTTCATCCCCGCACGCGTGGGTGCCTATCTCATCGCGGTTGCCATCTTCATCCCGCACTTCCGGGACGGGATCATCCCCGCAGTCAAACTGTCATTGCAGGCTGCCGTGTTCTTCGGTCTTCTGTCGGCCATGCGGATGAGCGGGGCGCGACGCGCCCGCGGGCTGCGCGGGCCGAATGACGCGCCGGTCGCCGCGACACCCGTCGGCTGAGTTCGAGACCGCGGGTGCCGCCCACCACATCGACGACGCAAGCGGGCCTGAACGGTCTTCCGTCAAGAGTTCGCGTGAACGCGATTGCCAACTATCTTGGTCGCGGCTGGACCACCATCATTGTCCTGCTCTGCCTTCCGGCCTTCCTTCTGGTGCTGGGGCGGGAGGCATATGGACTGATCGGGGCGTTCGCAGTGATCCAGGCTTGGACGCTGCTGCTCGACTTTGGCCTCACGCCGACGCTGAACCGCGAAATCTCGAGAGCACGCGCGGCGTCGCGCTCGTGGCAGTCGATCGCCAATCTCCTCCGGTCCATCGAGATCGTCGCCGTTCTCGTCGCCGTCGGGGTGACGCTGGGGATCGGCCTCGCAGCGCCCTTTCTCAGCACGACGTGGTTAAGTCCGAGGCAGCTGTCGCCGATCGACGTCCAGCACGCGATCACCTTGATGGGCGTTCTGGCGGCGGTACGCTGGATCGAACAAGTCTATCGCGGTGCGATCCAGGGGACCGAAGACCAGGTCTGGCTGAACGGGGTGTTCGTCGTCGGGGAAACGCTGCGATGGGGTGGCGGCCTGGCGATCGTAGCGTTGGTCAAGCCCGACGTCCTGCTCTTCTTTGCCTGGAATCTGCTCGTCGCAATCGTGTCGGCGCTTCTGCTGCGCCGCCGCATTCGCGCGTTCCTGCAAGCCCGTGACACAGTCCGGGCAAGGCTGGATGTTGCTGAACTGCGCGGGGTCCGGAGCTTTGCCGGAGGAATGTTCCTCAGCTCGCTGCTCACGTTCCTGCTCACCCAGGCCGATAAGCTTGTCGTCGGCAGCTACGTGTCGCTCGCGGACTTCGGCCTCTACAGCCTCGCCGCGACCGCCGCGGCGGGACTGCTGCAACTGGTTCAGCCGCTTACCATTGCCATCCTGCCGCGCTTCACGACCCTTGTCGCCGCGGCCCGGGGGAACGAGCTGCGAGCCGTCTTCCGCGCCGCAAGCGAATGGATGGCTGTTGTGGTCGTCCCGATCGGATTGACGGTCCTGTGCCTGCCCGAGCGCGCCATGATGGCATGGACGGGCCAATCCTCGGTCGTCGGTTCCGCCGCGCCGATCCTTTCCCTGCTCATGCTCGCCAGCCTCCTGAATGCGCTCGCGAACGTTCCTTACGCACTCCAGCTCGCTCATGGCTGGACGTCGCTGACCAACATCCTGAATGGCGTCCTGCTCCTGTTGATGGTCCCGGCAATGCTCTGGGCGACGCAGGCTGCCGGAGCGATCGGTGCCGCCGGGGTGCTCGCCGCGCTAAACCTCGTTTCCCTGCTGCTTCTTTCGTCCCTGGTCCTGTCGCGACTGTTGCCGGACGAGAGACTGAGATGGGGCTGGCGAACGGTTCTTCTGCCACTTCTGACCGGACTTGTGATCTGCCTCGGTTTCCGTGAGCTGCTCCCGCCCGTCGGAGGCAGGCTGGTTTCCCTTGCGCAGCTCGGCGCGGCCTATCTCGGGATCGCGTTGACAATGCTCCTGATCATGCCGCATCCGCGCCGCATGTTGGTGGCGCGGCTGCGTCGCTCGCCGGCGGTCGCCCACTAGCAGCACGTTCATCGGAGACCCAGTTGCCTCTCCTCAGCATCGTAATTCCCACGAGGGATCGCGCCGCATATATTGCAGCGTCCGTCGCCACCGCCCTGCAATCGTCCGATGCGCCGATCGAGGTGCTGGTTCTGGACAATGCCAGCGTGGACGGCACTCAGGAGATTGTCGGCGCCATCAAGAACCCGCGCGTCCGATACAGCCGCTGTGAGCAGCGCCTGAGCATGCGCGACAATTTCGAACGAGGCCTGGGGCTCGCGAGAGGCGATTTCATCGGCTTCATCGGCGACGACGACGGGATCCTGGGCGGTACTCCAGCGACCGTCCTGAAGCTGTTCGAAAATGTCGAGATCCAGGCAGTCGCAGCCGCACGCGCGCATTATTACTGGCCCGACCTCGTCGGCAGCCGGCGGGGCAGCGCCCTGCTTCCGCGCGGTGCCGGCGTGGAATTGCGCGAAAGCCGAAGCCAATTGCGAACCCTGCTCGAGACGAGCGACTATTACCGCCTGCCGTGCATCTACCATGGTTTCGTCCGGCGCTCGCTGATCGAGCGGAACAGCAAGCACCGCTTCTTCCTCTCGAGCCAGGTCGACATCTACTCGGCGATCGCACTCTCCATGGCGGGGGTCACATTCGCCTTCAGCCATGCCCCGCTCGTCATCAACGGTGGCTCGTCGCGCAGCAATGGCGCGTCGCATTTCGGCGGCGGGACGGGCGAGGAGCGGAACAAGTGGAAGCAGGAGGACGATCTCGGCTTCCTGCCAGGCTTCGACAATCACGCGACCGTCGGGGTGCTCATCGTCGAATCGGCGTTGCGCTATGCGGCCGCGTTCGGCGTCAGCCTGACCGATATCTTCCCCCAAGCCGCTGTCGACGGAGCCATGGCGCGCGAGCGCGCGATGCGGGTTCGCCTGGGACGGCCACTGGACGGCTTCGAGCAGGCCGAGGCGGCCGCGGGCTTTGCCGGAGGCGCGATGGCATCGGAAGGAACGCTGACCCGGATCGGCCGCCTGGCGCGCTCCTTCGGCGCGGCGATGCCGATCGATACGGCCGCGCGCGGGGTGACCGACGTGAAGCAGGCTGCGGATCTCCTCCAGCAGTTGCTCGGCCGGGGCCGACTGCGCAACTTCGATCGCCCGGTGGAGCAGCTTCGGGTCGCCCTGCGGATCGGTCGTGGCTGAGCCCGGCGACCAGATTTGCCTCCTGCAGCTCAAGGCGTTCGGCGATTTCGTGATCGCGAATGCCGCGGCGGAGCGCGTCGCGGAGAGCGACCGGCATCGCCTGGTGCTCGCGATTGGCGAGCATCTGCGGCCGCTGCGCGACGCCGTGGAACCGTCGGTCCGCTGCATCGAGATCGCGACCGGTGAGCCCGGTGTGCCGGCCATCTACGACGTCCGGAAACTCGGTCTGGCGGCCGCGTTCGGAAGCGCGCTGCGTGTCCGCTCGGCCCTTGCCCGTGCCTCCCTTCCCGAAAACTCGATCATCCTCATGGACCGGGTCGGCTTGCGCGAGCGCTGGCTGATCGGCGGGCGCAAGGCGGCCGGGATGCGCGTCGGAACTGCGAACATCTATCACGGCTATGACGAGCTGCTACGCGCGGCCGGGCTTCGGGTCGGCACCGCGGCCCGGGACCGCGCGCGCCCCTTGCGCCTCGCCGGGATATTCCCGGGCAGCCGCATCGCAGCGAAGAACCTGCCGATTCCTCTCGTGGCGAGCGTCTTGCGATTGGCCGAGGAACGGGGGGTGCCGACCCGGCTGTACCTCCTGGAAGGCGAACGCACCGACCTTGAGGCCAGCGGGCTGCCGCACGTCATCGTTCCGCGGCAGTTTTCCGCGTTGCGTCAGGCTATTGAAGCTGTCGATCTTGTCATATCCGCAGATTCCTTGCCGGCGCACTTCGCGGAAAGCCTGCGGATCAACAACTTCGTGATCACGCCCCGGCCAAACGAGTTCTGGATGCCGCGCAGCGTGTTCGATCATGGCCGATGGGCCTTGTTCGACGATCCCGGCCTGCTGGCGAAGGTCGGCGCTCTGGTGACCGTGTGAACGTTTGACGATCGCGTGCGGCGCTGGCAAGGCGCTCACCGCTTTGAGCGCTCGACCATTTAGCAGGCCGCATCCCCACATGGCGCCGGACGGACCGACTTCTCCATGACTAAAGTTCTGATCACCGGCGCTGCAGGATTCATCGGGTCCCATCTCGTCGAACGACTGATCGCGGACGGCGTCGGCGTGCGGGCGCTCGACAACCTGTCCCCGCAGATCCACGGCCCGGATGCCCGCTTTCCTGACTGGCGCGATCATTCGTCGGTGGAAACGGTCCGCGCATCCATCGCCGACCTTCAGATCTGGCCGCGCGCGCTCGATGGGGTCGACGCGGTCGTCCATCTGGCGGCAGAGACCGGCACCGGGCAATCGATGTACCAGATCGCGCGGTACAACGCCGTCAACACGCAGGCCACGGCCGAGATGATGGAGGCGGTCGCGGAGCGCTCCGGCACGATCCGGCGTGTCGTGCTCTCCTCCAGCCGCTCCATCTACGGCGAAGGCGCGTTCGGCTGCCCCGCCTGCGGTTTGGATCCCGTGTTTCCGCCGTCGCGGACCGCCGAGGCGTTGCGGCGCGGGATCTGGGAACAGACGTGCCCACGCTGTGCATCGCCGATGGACATGCGTCCGACCCGAGAGGATGCGCCGCCGCGCCCGGCATCCGTCTACGCCGCGACCAAGCTGGCCCAGGAAGATCTGGTCCGGATCGTTGCTGGAGCGAACGGCATCCCGGCGGCGATCCTGCGCTTCCAGAATGTCTACGGGGAAGGGCAGTCGCTCAACAACCCGTATACCGGGATCCTGTCGATCTTCTCGACGCGTATCCGGCGCGGCCTCGATCTGCCGATCTTCGAAGATGGGGCCGAGACGCGCGACTTCGTGCACGTCAGCGATGTCGTCGCCGCGATCCGGGCCGCGCTGATGGCGCCCGCCGACAAGTCGGGTACTTACAATGTCGGCAGCGGCGTCGCGACCAGCATCGCGGACGTCGCCCGACAGCTGAATCGCGCCTTCGGTGGGGCTTCGGAAATCCGGGTGACGGGCGAGTTCCGCTTGGGCGATATCCGCCACAATGTCGCGGACCTGTCGCGACTGAGCGCCGAACTCGGCGTCCGACCCCAGGTCGACCTTGCGAGCGGGCTGGAGCGGTTTGCTGCCTGGGTCCGCGCGCAGCCGCTTCCCGAAGACCGGCTGGGCGAGGCGAACGAAGAACTTCGCGCACGACGGCTGATGGGTTGACGTCATGACGCTCGATCTCGCTGGCAAGCGGATCCTGATGCAGGTCGTGCCCTATTTCGGCTACGATCAGGTGCTCGCAAACGCGCTGCGTGCGCGAGGTGCGACCGTCGACGTGCTGGCGGATCGGCCGTTCGAATCGGCGTTCCTGCACGCGGTGGCGAAGCTTGGCCGGCCGGCGGTTCTGGGCCACGCGACGCGCCTCTACCGGACACAGCTCGAGGATTTCGGTCGGTCGGATTATGATCATGTGCTGGTCATCAATGGCCAGACGATGTCCACGGAGTTCCTTCGCGAACTGCGTTCGCGCTACCCGCGCGCGCGCTTCACCTTCTACATCTGGGACTCGTTCGAAAATAAGCCCTATGCCGTCGCGGCCCTGCCCCAATACGACGCGGCGCTCTCGTTCGATCGGCGAGCCGCGGCCAAATACGGCATCCGCCTGCGGCCGCTTTTCTACTCGCCTGAATTCGATCTGGACGGCGAAGCTGAACAGGATCTCGACCTGAGCTTCGTCGGTACGGCCCATAGCGACCGGCCGGCCCTGATATCGGCACTGGACATGCGATTGCCCGCCGGGGTGCGGCGCTTCTGGTTTCTGTATCTCAAGGCACCCTGGGTGCTCTCGTATCAACGCCTGACGAATGCCGGCTTTCGCGGCGTCCCGGCGTCGATGTTCAGCTACACGCCCATGGCACGCGCGCAGGTCCGCGACGTTTTCGCGCGCTCGCGTACGATCCTGGACATCGAGCACGACAAGCAGTCCGGGCTGACCATTCGCACGTTCGAGACGCTGGGCGCGCGCAAGAAGCTCGTCACCACCAACGCCGACGTGCGGAACTACGATTTCTACGATCCCGCGAACATCCTGGTTCTGGACCGTACCCGGCCCGACCTCGACATGGACTTTCTTGCCAGTCCGGTGCGGGAATTGTCTGCGGACCTGCGATATCGCTACAGCGTGAACGGGTGGATCGACGACGTGCTTGGGGATGGTCATGACGCTTGAGACGGTCGCGGTGCCCGATCTGTCTGCCGCAAGGGTGCTCGTCGTCGGCGATGCCATGCTCGACCAATATTGGTTCGGCGAGGTTGATCGCGTTTCTCCGGAAGCTCCGGTGCCGATCGTGCTTGTGACTCGCGAAGAGTATCGCTTGGGCGGTGCGGCGAACGTTGCGTTGAATGTCGCGACCTTGGGCGGCCGGGCGACCCTGATGTCGGTGGTCGGCCGCGACGACGCGGCGCGGCGGATGCAAGATTTGCTGTCGGCCGCCGGCATCTGCCAGGACCTGCGCGCCGACGATGCCGTCCGGACGACGCTGAAGCTGCGCGTGAGCGGGCGATCGCAGCAGCTCCTGCGGGTCGATTTTGAGAACCGGCCATGCGTCGACACGCTCGACGTGCTGACGGAGGCGATGGAGCGCCAGATCGCCGATCACCAGGTCGTCGTCTTCTCCGACTATGGCAAGGGAAGCCTGGCGCGGATCGAGCGCAAGATCGATATCGCGCGCCGCCTCGACCGGCCCGTTCTGATCGACCCGAAGGGTCGCGATTGGGACATCTATCGTGGCGCGACGGTCTTGACGCCCAATCGCGCCGAGCTGGGCCAGGTCGTCGGGGCCTGGCGCGACGAGCCTGAGTTGCATGACAAGGCGCATGCCCTGCGCGAGCGTCTGTCCCTGCAGGCTCTGCTCGTCACGCGTTCGGAGGAGGGGATGACGTTGTTCGACCATGCGGGAGCGTTGCACGTGCCGGCGCATGCGCGCGAGGTCTTCGACGTGACGGGCGCGGGCGACACCGTGCTGGCGACGCTCGCCACGATGATCGGGAGCGGGTCGAGCCTGCGGGATGCGATCCCCGTCGCAAATCGCGCGGGCGGGATCGTGGTCGGGAAGTTCGGTACGTCCGCAATCAGCCCGTCGGAGCTGTTCGCGTGAGGGTCGCGGTCACCGGCGCCGCCGGCTTCATCGGAAGCAACCTGCTTCGCGGACTGAACGCATCCGGGGTCGACGACATCGTCGCGACCGACGATCTGACGGATGGGCGGAAGTTCGCGAACCTGTCGGGCGCGCGCATTGCCGACTATCTCGACCATCGGGAGTTCTACGACGCGCTGCTCGAGGGGCGGCTGGGGCGGTTCGATGTCATCTTCCACGAAGGCGCCTGCTCCGACACGATGGAGCATGACGGCCGCTTGATGATGGAACTCAACTACAGGTGCAGCCGCCGGCTCCTGGACTATTGCGAGGCAAGCGGGACGCGGCTGCTATATGCGTCCAGCGCGGCCGTCTATGGCAATAGCACACGGTTCGCCGAGACGCCCGAGAACGAACGGCCGCTCAACGTTTATGGCTATTCAAAGCTCTTGTTCGATCAGGTCGTGCGTCGTCGCACGGACCTGAAGACCCAGGTCGCGGGGTTCCGTTACTTCAACGTCTACGGTCCGGGCGAGGCGCACAAGGACCGGATGGCCTCGGTCGCATTCCACCACATCAACCAGTTCCGCGAACATGGCCGGGTCAAGCTGTTCGGCGACTATGGCGGCTATGCTGCCGGAGAGCATCGGCGGGACTTCGTCCATGTGGACGACCTCGTTCGGGTCAAGCTCTGGTTCCTCGAGCGGCCCGACCAGTCGGGCATCTTCAATCTCGGAACCGGCCGCGCGCAGCCGTTCAACGACATTGCGCGAACGGTGGTGAACGGCATCAGGGCGCAGGAGCAGAAGCCCGCCCTTGGCCTAGCGGCGCAGGTCGAGCAGGGCCTCGTCGCTTATGTGGATTTTCCCGAGGCGCTGAAGGGCAAGTACCAGAGCTTCACCCAAGCAGACATAAGCCGCTTGCGGGCGATCGGCTATGATGCGCCCTTCCTATCGGTCGAAGACGGCGTGTCGGCCTATGTCGACAAGGTCCTGGCGACCGGCTGAGCGTCTGGTCGAGTAGCCGTCACCCGACCAGTGCGTCTTCGACCATTCCGCAAAGTATGTGGCCGATCATGATGTGCGCCTCCTGGATGCGGGCGGTCACGTTGCTCGGAACGACGATGGCGACATCGGAGAGACCGGCGAGCGCGCCACCGTCGCGCCCGAGAAGTCCGATCGTGACGATGCCGGCGGTTCGGGCGTGGTCGAAAGCCCGGAGGACATTGGCGGAGTTCCCGGATGTCGAGATGCCGACGAGGCAATCGCCGGCCTTTCCGAGCGCTTGGACCTGGCGCACGAACACATGCTCATAGCCATAGTCGTTCGAGATGCAGGTGAGGGCCGAGCTATCCGTGCTCAGCGCGAGCCCGGCGAGCGGGCGACGATCGTTGATGAAGCGCCCGGTAAACTCGGCGGCGATGTGCTGGCTGTCGGCGGCCGACCCGCCATTCCCGCAGAACATGGCCTTGCCACCCGCCCGCAATGCGTTCACCAGCGCCTCACCGGCACGCGCCACATCGGGCTCGATGGTCTGAAGTCGCTGGAAAAGTTCAAGATGTTCAGCAAGGTTTTGCGCGAAGGCGGACATGATTGAGTTCCAGAAGAGCGAGACGCGGATGGAAGGCAAAATACTAGATTTGTCAATCAACTCCATCGAGAAGCTGCCGCGGCCGCTGGTGTTTACCAACGGGGTGTTCGACGTCCTGCATCGTGGGCATGTGACCTACCTCGCCGCGGCGCGCGCGCTCGGTGCCGGCTTGTTCGTGGCAGTCAACTCCGATGCCTCCGCCCGGATGCTGGGCAAGGGGCCGGATCGTCCGATCAATCGCGCCGAAGACCGGGCGATGGTCCTGGCCGCGCTTGAAAGCGTGAGCGGGGTCGGGATCTTCGACGAGCGCACGCCCGTCGAACTCCTCAAGCAAGTTCGACCGGAAATCTACGTGAAGGGCGGCGATTACAGCCTCGATCAGCTCCCCGAAGTCGAGGTCCTGCGCGCGTGGGGCGGCGTGGCGATGATCATGCCCTTCGTCGACGGCTATTCGACGACCGAGTTGCTGACGCGCGTGCGGAGCCTCGGGTGAGCGGCGCGCGCCGGCCGGCCGCGTTTCTGGACCGCGATGGCGTGATCAATCGCGATTATGGCTATGTCGGCCGTCCCGCTGATTTCGAGCTGATCGAGGGCGTGCCCGAGGCGCTGCAGATCCTCCGCGACCTGGGATTCCTGCTGGTGGTCGTGACCAATCAATCCGGAATCGGCCGCGGCTACTTCACGGAGCAGGCTTATCAGGACGTGACGGATCGCATGCGATCCCTCCTGCGAGATGCAGGCGTGGACGTCGATGCCGTGCTGCATTGTCCGCATGCGCCCGACGCGGGCTGCGACTGCCGCAAGCCCCAGCCGGGGTTGATCCTCGCAGCGGCATCGGCGCTGGCGATCGATCTGCCCCGGTCGGTGCTGTTCGGTGACAAGGCGTCGGATCTTCAGGCGGGACGCGCCGCCGGCGTGGGATATTGCTTCTTCGTCGGCTCGACAGCCGACAGCCTGGACACGTCGAGCGGAGCCGGCCCCGATTTGCTCTCGTGCGTGAGACTGCTATGGCCGCAGAGCCGTGCAAGCGCTGGGGTGCAAGATTGAACTCGACTGGTTCCATCCCCGGCAACAACAATCTGGACCTGGTCCGGTTCGCCCTGGCCTCGATGGTGTTCGTGTCGCACGCGCACGATCTCTCGGGCGTCGGAGCGCTGTCGATCCTGTCCGCTGCGGTGTCCTCGACCCTGGCAGTGCAGGCATTTTTTGTCATCAGCGGGTTCCTGATCTTTCAGAGTTTCGACCGCTCATCCTCGATGCGCTCCTATGCCGAGAAGCGGATCAGGCGCATCCTGCCGGCCTATCTGCTGGTCGTGGTCGCATGTGCGCTGGGCCTGAGCCTGATCAGCACGCTCCCGATCGGAGGCTATTTCGGCGATCGCGGCTTCTGGTCCTATCTGGCCGCGAACCTGACCTTCCTGAACTTCCTGGCGCCCGAACTGCCGGGCGTTTTCGACGCTAACCTCGTAAAGGCGGTGAACGGCGCCCTTTGGACGCTGAAGATCGAAGTGGCCTTCTATGTCGCCGTGCCGATCTGCGTCTGGTTGTTTGCAAGGCTTGGCAGGGACCGGGTGCTGATCGCAATCTACCTGCTGTCCGTCGCCTATGCCGCGGCGTGCTTATGGCTCGCCCAGTCGCGGGGCGGTGGATTCGTCGAGCTCTCCCGCCAGTTGCCGGGGCAGATGACGTATTTCGTCGCTGGCGCCGCGATCTATTATCATTTCGACATTTTCCGGCGGCACGCCATTCCGATGCTGCTGCTCGGGATCGCGCTTTTCCTGCTCTCGTCGGTGATCGCCGAACTGGCGCTCAGGCCCATCGGGCTCGCGCTGCTTGTGATGAGCGTGTCGTTCGGTCCTTATCTGGGCCGCTTCGGCCGCTACGGCGATTTCTCATACGGCATCTACATCGTCCACTTTCCGGTGCTCCAGACGTTGATTGCGCTCGGTGCCGCGCGCTTGCCGCCACTGCTGTTCCTGCTCCTGAGCGTTCTCATCGTCGGCGTGCTCGCATTTGCGATGTGGCATCTCGTGGAAAAGCGGTTCCTTCGTCGCGACAGCCATTATCGTCGCCTGGCGGGTCGAGCCCCTTCAACCGCGGCGCCGCGGCACGTCGCGACGCAGGAATGACGGGGAAGCCGAACGTCGAACACCGAGCCAGAGAACGGAACAAAAAGGACATCTCGGCTATCTCGCCGGGGGGCTGGCCGCTCTCACAGTTATTGTTGCGAATAAGGGAGATCTCGAACTCATGAAGCCTTTGCGGAAGGCGGTCTTTCCGGTCGCCGGTCTGGGCACGCGCAACCTGCCCGCGACCAAGTCGGTGCCCAAGGAGATGCTGCCGATCGTCGATCGGCCGCTGATCCAATATGCGGTCGACGAGGCGCTGGCCGCCGGGATCGAGCAGCTGATCTTCGTCACCGGGCGCGGCAAGGGCTCGATGGAGGATTATTTCGACATCTCCTACGAACTCGAGCGGACGATGGCCGATCGCGGCAAGTCGCTCGATCCGCTGAAGCCGACGCGGTTGCAGCCGGGGCAGCTCTCCTATGTGCGCCAGCAGGAGCCGCTCGGGCTCGGCCATGCAGTGTGGTGCGCGCGCCACCTGATCGGCGACGAGCCGTTCGCGGTGCTGCTGACCGACGAGCTGCTCTGGAACCCTGCCAACCCGTCGATCAGCCAGCTCGCCGAGACCTATGCAGAGAAGGGCGGCAACGTGATCTCCGTGCTCGAGGTGCCCGAAGACCATACCCACCGCTACGGCATCGTCGCCCCCGGCGCGAGCGACGGCGACGTGACCGAGGTGAAGGGCTTCGTCGAGAAGCCCAAGCCGGGGACCGCGCCGTCGCGGCTCGCCGCGATCGGGCGCTACGTGCTCCAGCCCGAGGTGATGACGATCCTCGACCGGCAGGAAAAGGGCGCGGGCGGCGAGATCCAGCTGACCGACGCACTTGCCCAGCTGATCGACCGCCAGCCTTTCCATGCGCGCACCTATCGTGGCGCCCGCTACGACTGCGGCGACAAGGCCGGCTTCGTCCAGGCGAACCTCGCGCTGTCGCTGGCGCGCGACGACATCGGCGCCGAGGTGCGCGCCTTCGCCGAGGCGCTGCTGCGCTAGGCACGAGCCGACAGGATCTCGACGATCCGCTGGGCCGCGAAGCCGTCGCCATAGGGCGAATGGGCGCGGGCCATTGCCGCGTGCGCGGCCGGGTCGTCGAGCAGCCGGCAGGCCTCCGCCACGATGCGGTCGGGGTCCGTGCCGACGACACGGGCGGTACCCGCCGCGAGGCCTTCGGGGCGCTCGGTCGTATCGCGCAGGACGAGGACCGGCACCCCGAGCGCGGGGGCTTCCTCCTGAATGCCGCCGCTGTCGGTCAGCACGAGATCCGCCGCCGCGAGCTGCCCGACAAGCTCGGGATAGGGAAGGGGCGGGACGAGCCGGATCGCGGGCTGTTGCGACAGCGCGGTGGCGAGGACGCCGCCGGCCTGCGGGTTCGGATGGAGCGGGACGGTGATGGACACATCGCCGCGCGCCGCCAATCGCGCGAGCGCGGCGGCAATGCCGGCCATGCCCGCGCCGAAGCTCTCGCGGCGATGGCATGTGACGAGCAATGCGCGCCGGGCGCCGGGCCGCCGTGCCGGCCGTGCGGGCGCGCGGGCGCGAACGAGGCGCAACGCGTCGATGCCGGTGTTTCCGGTAACGTGAACCGTCCCGGGATCGACATTCTCGCGTCGAAGCGCGACGGCGGCCGCCTCGGTCGGCGCGAAGTTGAGGTTGCTGATCGCGGCGATCAGCTTGCGGAAGCTCTCTTCGGGCCAGGGGCTTGCAGGGTCCCCGCTGCGCAGCCCGGCCTCGACATGCGCGACGGGCATGCGCGAGAGATGGCCTGCGAGCGCCCCGGCAAGGGCGCTGGCGGTGTCGCCCTGCACGATCACCCAGTCCGGTCGCATCGTCCGCAGCGCTTCGCCGATCGCGCCCACCAGGGTGGCGGCGAGCCGGTCGAGGCTCGACGGATCGGCAGCCAGCGTCAGATCGGCGGCGAGGCCGAACCAGCCGAGCGCCTCCGTGGCGAGGACCGGGTGCTGGCCGGTCGCGCACAGGATCGGCGCGTGCCCGGCGGCCCTGAGCGCGAGCGCGACGGGCGCGAGCTTGATCGCCTCGGGCCGGGTGCCGACGACAAGGAAGACGCGCGCCATCTGATCGCCGGCAGCGGAGCATCGCGCGCCGCCGGCGACAACGCGTGGAGACTACCTAGCCTCTCGGTATGACCTGAACCAATCGACGAACGCCGGCACGCCGACATCGAGGCTGGTCGTCGGCGCGAAGCCGAGGTCGGCCGCGATCGCCGAGATGTCGGCGAAAGTGTCCTTGACGTCGCCCGGTTGCATCGGCTGCAGCTCGCGCACCGCGGGCCGGCCGCAGGCGGCCTCGATGACGTCGATCAGCCGGGTCAGCTCTTCGGAGCGGCTGTTGCCGATATTGTAGATCCGGTGCGGGGCGACGCTGCCGCCGGGCTTGGGCGCGCCGTCGTCGGCCGGCGGCCTGTCGAGACAGGCGACCACGCCCGACACGATATCGTCGATATAGGTGAAGTCGCGCCGCATCGCCCCGTCGTTGAAGACCTGGATCGGCCGGCCGGCGAGGATCGCGTCGGTAAACAGCCACACCGCCATGTCCGGTCGCCCCCAGGGCCCGTAGACGGTGAAGAAGCGCAGGCCGGTCAGCGGGATGCGGTAGAGATGGGCGTAGGTCTCGCTCATCAGCTCGTTCGACTTCTTGGTCGCGGCGTAGAGCGAGACGGGGCGGTCGACGCGGTCCTCGACGCGGAACGGAAGCGCGGTGTTGCCGCCATAGACCGATGATGACGAGGCGTAGACCATCGGCACGCCGCGCGCGCGCGCGAGTTCGAGCAGGTTCAGATGCCCGACGAGGTTCGCGTGGCCGTAGACGCGCGGATTGTCAATCGAATAGCGGACGCCCGGCTGTGCGCCGAGATGGGCGATCCGCGCGATCTCGACGCCGTCGAGCGCCGCGGCAAGCGCGTCCCAGTCGCCGAAGTCGACGCGCAGCAGGCGGAAGCGCTCGCCGTGGCGCGCGGTGAGGTCGGCCACGCGATCCTCCTTCAGCTGCGGCGCGTAATAGGGGAAGAAGCTGTCGATCCCGACCACCGTCTCGCCGCGTGCGAGCAGCCGGTCGGCCAGATGGTAGCCGATGAACCCGGCGGCGCCGGTGACGAGGGTGGTCATTGTTCCTCCTGGTGTGCGGCGCGGGCGAGCCGGTCGCGAATGGCCTGGCCGAGGCCCTGATCGGGGATCGGCGCGACGGCGATGGCGGGCGCGGGCGACTCGTCCGCCTGGTGGAGCAGCGCGAAGAGGCGTGCGGCCGCCTCGACGAGATCGCCCGAGGGACTGAGCGAGGCGTCGCCCGTAATCGCGCCGAAGCCAATCAGATATTCGCCCGGCCGTGCCGCCACCACGTCGACCCGGAGCGGCTTGGACGGTGCATAGTGGCTTGTCATCTGGCCCGGGGCCTCGATCGCGCCGGCCTGGACGGTCGCCAGTCCCAGGTCGAGCGGGCCCGGCCTGAGCAGTCGCAAGCTGCCGTCGGAGGCCACCGCGACGATCGTCGATTCGAGCCCGACGCCGGTCGGCCCGGCGTCGAGGATCAGCGCGATGCGGCCGTCGAGCGTCTTCAGCACATGCTCGGCGCGCGTCGGGCTGATCGTGCCGCTCGCATTGGCGGACGGCGCGGCGAGCGGGCATCCGGTGGCCCGCAGCACCGCCTGCATCGCCGGATGCGCGGGAACCCGGATCGCAACGGTCGGCAGGCCGGCGGTGACGATGGCGGGCAGGGTGCCGCGATGCGGAAGCACCAGCGTCAGCGGGCCGGGCCAATGGGCCAACGCCAGTGCCCGCGCGGTCGTGTCGAAGGTCGCCAGTCGCTCGGCAGCGGCGAGGTCGGGAACATGGACGATCAACGGGTTGAAGGCCGGTCTTCCCTTCGCCTCGTAGATACGCGCGACCGCCGTCGGGTTCGTCGCGTCGGCGGCGAGGCCATAGACGGTCTCGGTCGGCACAGCGACCGGCTGGCCGGCGCGTATCAGCGCCGCCGCTTCGTCGACGGCTTCGGGACCAAAAGGCAGAATGCGGGTGTTGGAACCGGCCACGCGCCCGCGCTATAGCGCCCGCGAGCCTTTCTCAAGGAGCCCCATGACCTACACGCCCCCCGTCGCCGAGCAGCGCTTCGTGCTGGAGCATGTCGTCCGCATCGCCGAGCTTGCCGCGCACGAGCGTTTCGCCAGCGCCACGCCCGATCTGGTCGACGCCATCGTCGAAGGCGCCGGCGCCTTCGCAGCAGGCGAATATGCCCCCCTCAACCGGATCGGCGACACGGTCGGCGCGCGCTGGAAAGACGGCGTGGTGACGATGCCCGACGGGTTCCGCGCGGCCTATCAGGCGTTCGTCGAGAGCGGCTGGGGCTCGATCAACGGGCCCGAGGCATTTGGCGGCCAGGGCCTGCCGTTCGCGCTCGCGACCGTCGTGATGGAAGATCTCGGCAGCGCCAACATGGGCTTCTCGCTCATCAACATGCTGACCCCGGGCGCGATCGAGGCGCTGACCGCGCACGGCAGCCCCGAACAGCAGGCGACCTGGTTGCCCAAGCTGATCAGCGGCGAGTGGAACGGCACGATGAACCTCACCGAGCCGCAGGCGGGCTCGGATGTCGGTGCGCTGCGCACGACCGCGACTCCGGTCGGTGACGGCAGTTTCCGGATCAAGGGCCAGAAGATCTACATCACGTTCGGCGAGCACGACCTGACCGACAATATCGTCCATCTCGTCCTCGCCCGCACCCCGGGGGCGCCGGCCGGCACCAAGGGCATCTCGCTGTTTCTGGTGCCGAAGTTCCGGCTCGACGCCGACGGCCGGCCGGGCGCGTTCAACGACGTCCGCTGCGTCTCGATCGAGCACAAGCTGGGCATCAACGCCTCGCCGACCTGCACGCTCAGCTTCGGCGACAATGACGATTGCCTGGGCTGGCTGATCGGCGAGGAGATGGCGGGCATGCGCGCCATGTTCACGATGATGAACAATGCGCGGCTGAACGTCGGGCTGCAGGGCGTGCAGGTCGCCGAGCGCGCGACCCAGCAGGCGCTCGCCTACGCGAAGGACCGTGTCCAGCTCGGCAAGGCGATCATCGAGCATCCCGACGTGCGGCGCATGCTGATCCGCATGCGTGCGCTGACCCAGGGCGCGCGGGCGCTCGTCTATTATGCCGCGGGCCAGGCCGACCGGGCGCACCTCGGCGACCGCGCGGCGCGGGCCCGGCTCGACCTGCTCACCCCGCTCGCCAAAACGTGGGGCACCGACGTCGGCTGCGAGGTCGCGTCTCTGGGGGTGCAGGTGCATGGCGGCATGGGCTTCGTCGAGGAAACGGGGGCCGCGCAGCACTATCGCGATATCCGCATCGCCCCGATCTACGAGGGCACGAACGGCATCCAGGCGGCCGACCTCGTCAACCGCAAGCTGCCGATGGACGGCGGCGAGGTGGTGGCGAGCCTGCTCGCCGACATCCGCGCCGAAGCGGGCGACGAGCCGGCGCTGATGACGCTCGTCGACCGGATCGAGGCGGTGGTGCGCTGGATGCTGGGCAACGAGGCGACGCTGGAGGACCGGCTGGCCGGTTCCTACGCGCTCACCACCATGTTCTCGGTCGCGACGGCCGGCTGGCTGATGGCGCGCCAGGCGCGGATCGCGGCCTCGCTCGACGGCGATCCGGGGTTCAAGGCGCTCAAGCAGACCGCGGCGCGTTACGTGCTCGACCAGCTCGTGCCCGAGGCGACCGGGCTCGAGGCATCGGCGCGCGGCGGCGCTGCCTTGCTCTACGCGCTCGACGCGGAGGCGCTGGCGGCGTGAGGGTTGGCGCCCCCCGTCGGTGACTCTCGACCCGTCATCCCGAACTTGTTTCGGGATGATGTGGCCGTTGACGGATTCGCGGGGATCTGCCCGAGCGCGGACGCCCGGCGCGTCAGGTCGACAGATACCAGCGCGACGTGCCTTCGAGGCCGAGCGCGGTGAGCTTGCCGCTTGCGAAGGCGCCGGTGTCGATGCCGATCCGGTTGGCGCGTTCCTCGACATCGTCGGTGATGGTGTGGCCATGGACCACGACGGCACCGTGCGAGCCGCGAAAGTCGAGGAACTCGCCGCGAATCCAGCGCAGGTCGCCACCGGTCTGCGCCTCGAACGCCACGCGCGGGCGAATGCCGGCATGGACGAAAAGATAATCGCCGACCCGGATCTGCTCCTCGAAGCCGGCGATGAAGTCGACATGGCTGGCGGGAACGCGCTGCGCGAGCACGGTCGCAAGCTCGTCAAAGTCGAGCACGTCATATTCGTCCGACGCGACGCCGTAGCTCAGGATCGTCGCGCGCCCGCCGATCTTGACGAGGAAGCGGAGCGCCTCGCGGCTGCCCGTCAGCGCCTTCAGGAACACTTCCTCGTGATTGCCCATCAGGAAGCGGACCGGCCGGCCGCTCGCCTTCAGCTCCAGCGCGCGAGCGACCACGCCCGCGGAGTCGGGGCCGCGGTCGACGAGGTCGCCCAGGAAGATGATCTCGCTGCGCGCCGCGCCGCCTCGCGCGCGGTCGTCGGCGTCGATCCGGAACAGCAGCGCGTCGAGCAGGTCGAGCCGGCCGTGAATGTCGCCGATGGCGTAAACGCGCACGCCGTCGGGCACCGCCGCGGGAGGCGGATCGGGTTCGAGGGTACGCTTGAAGAGCTTCAGGACCATGATTCAGGACTTTCCCGGCGCTGCCCTATACCGCCGCGGCAGATGAACGCCAGATGATCAGGACGGCGCGACGAACAGCGCGCGGGCGTTCGCGGCGAGCGTGACGGCCGTTTCGGCGTCGAGCGTCCAGCATTCCCCCGCCTGCGCCCGGACGCCCTCGACGACCCCGTCTCCCTCGACGAGCACGAGCAGGCCCGCCCCCGGGACATATGACCCCGGCTCGAGCCCGTGCACGGCAAAGGCCGGTGCCGACAGCATCGGGCCGGCCGCGAAGGTCGCCGGGCGGACCGCATAGGGCTCGGTGTCCGCGACGGCCACCGCCGCGTCGAGGTGCAGCTCGCGCGGGCGGCCATAATCGAAGATGCGGTAGGTGAGGTCGACGTTCTGCTGGACCTCGATGAGCGTGATGCCGGCGCCGATCGCGTGGATCGTGCCCGGCGGGGCATAGAGGAAGTCGCCGGGACGGACCGGCCGCCAGTCGAGCAGGTCGACGATCCGCCCGTCGAGCGCCGCGGCGCGGAGCGTGTCGCGGGAGATCGGCTCGCGCGGGCCGAGCGCGATCGTCGACTCCGGCTCGGCGGCGAGGATCAGCCAGCATTCCGCCTTGCCCGAGCGGTGGCCGTGGCGCCGCGCGAACGCGTCGTCGGGGTGGACCTGGACCGACAGCCGCTCCGACGTGAACAGATATTTGACGAGCAGATCCGCCGGGGCGACGTCCTGGAACCAGATCTCGCCGATCGGCTCCTCGTCAGGGCCGGCGTCCGCGAAGGCGGGCCAGAGCTGGTGGCGGCCCCAGGGCTTGGGCACGCGGCGCTGATCGAGTCGATAGGCGGACATCAGGCGGCGTCATAAGGCCGCGGGCCGACGACGCAACTCGCCGGGTCAGACCCGCTCGAACAGCTCCGTCGGATCGATCCGCAGCCGGTCGATGACCTGGCGGATGCGCGGCCATTGCTCGTTCAGGAAGGCGCGACGTTCGCTGGACAGCAATTTGTGGGTGGCGCCCTCGGCGACGAACATGCCGACGCCACGCTTGACCACGACCAGCCCTTCCTCCTGGAAAAGCTGATAGGCCTTGGCGACGGTCAGCGGATTGGCCTTCTGCTCGGCCGCGAAGGCGCGGACCGACGGGAGCATGTCGCCGTCCCGGTAACGCCCGTCGAGAATCGCCTCCGCGATCCGGTCGCGAAGCTGCAGATAGACGGGACGGTCACTGGCGGTCATCACTGCCTTAGTGCCTTAACACGGCACCCCACGTCAAGGCTTTCGGCTCACGGCCAGTGCGAGACCCGGCTCTCGAAATCGGGCCGCGGGCGCTCGTCGAGCGGGCGGCCCGGCGAGCCGATGAACACGAAGCCCGCGACGCGCTCGTCCGCGCCGGCGCCAAGCCCGTCGCGCACGCCCGGATCGAACGCCGCCCAGCCGGTCAGCCAGCCGGCGACGAAGCCATAGGCCGTAGCGGCGGTGACCAGGTTCATGCAGGCCGCGCCCGCCGAAAGCTCCTGCTCCCAGCGCGGGATCTTCGCCTCGACCGGGGCCGAGAAGACAGTGACGAGCGTCGGCGCCTGGCGGGCGAACTGCTCGATCGCGTCGACGTCGGCCCGCTCGGGCGTCCCCCGCGCGGCGCGGAACGCGTCCTGGAGCAGCCGCGCGAATGCGTCGCGGTCGTCGATCACCACGAAGCGCCAGGGCGCGAGCTTGCCATGGTCTGGCACGCGCATCGCCGCCTCGAGGATCGCGCGGAGCTGATCCGGGCTGGGCCCGGGCGCGACCATGTCGCGCGGCTTGCCCGAGCGGCGGGTGGCGAGCAGCCGGGCGGGCGAGGACAGGTCGTTGAACATGGCGCTGCCGCTACCAGCCCGGCTGGCGGCATTCAATCGAGCCGCTATGTTCGCGCCGATGTTTGCCTTGCTGCTGATCGCGGCCGCGCCCGCCACCGACATGGCGGCGATGCGGGACCTGGCCGCGCTCGATCTCCGCGTCGCGACGGTCGGTGACCGGCTTGCCCGCGGCGGGCTGTGCCGCGACCGGCTGAGCAATCCCGGGATCGTGGTGCAGGACGTGTCGCAATATGCGGCCGCGCTGAGGCCGGCAGCCGTCCAGGCGCTGCGCCTGGGGCAGGGGCCGACGATCGTCGCGGTGGTGCCGGGCAGCCATGCCGCGACGCTCGGCCTCGCAGCGGGCGACGAGATTTTGACGGTCGACGGGATCGCGCCGCCGGTGGCGGGGCGGCGGGCGCGCAGCTTCGACCGGGTCGCTGCGACCGAGGCGCTGATCGAGGCCGGGCTGGCGCGTGGCGGGACGCGGATAACGCTTCGGCGCGACGGCGCCGCGCGCGAGGTGGAACTGCCCGCGGTGAGTGGCTGCCGCAGCCGCTTCCAGCTGCAGCCGGGCACGCGGCTCAACGCCAGCGCCGACGGGATCTATGTCCAGGTGTCCGGCGCGCTCGTCGAGTTCGTCGCGAGCGACGACGAGCTCGCGATCGTGCTGGCCCATGAGCTGGCGCACAACATCCTGCGCCACAAGGCGAACCTCGACGCCGCGGGCGTGTCGCGCGGGCTGTTCAAGGGCTTCGGGCGCAATGGCGCGCGCATCCGCGCGGCCGAGGCGGAGGCCGACCGGCTCGCCCTCTATCTCGCCGCTCGCGCCGGATACGACATCTCGGTCGCGCCGGCCTTTTGGGAGCGGTTCGGGCGCAAGGCCGAGCCGATCCTTTCGGACGGAACGCATGCGGGATGGCGCGACCGGGTCGAAGCCGCGTCGCGGGAGATCGCGCGCATCCGGGCGCAACAGGCGGCCGGGCAGCCGCCGACGCCGTAACCGGCCGGCAACAAACGGCTTCACAGGCGCGGATATGGCGCTAGGTTCGCCGCCATCCGACGCCGCCCCCGTGCGGCCCTGAGGGAGCAGGTTCAAGAATGGTCAATGTGAACGCCGATCCGACGATCGGCTCCGGCGAACCGGGCGCGTCGCGCGACGACGGCGAGACCTGGTTCGGCCACCCGCGGCAGCTCGCCCGGCTGTTCACCACGGAGATGTGGGAGCGTTTCGGCTATTACGGCATGCGGGCCCTGCTCGCCCTGTACCTGACCAAGCACTTCCTGTTCAGCGACCAGACCACCGCCGGCCTTTATGGCGGCTTCACGGCGCTGGTGTACCTGACCCCGCTGATCGGCGGCCTGCTCGCAGACCGCTATCTGGGGTCGAAAAAGTCGGTGAAATTCGGCGCCGTCCTGATGGCGCTCGGCTATTTCATCCTCTGCTTCGGCGGCGAGACGGCAAAGCCGCACGCGCTGATCGACGGGCAGCGCTACGAAGTGCAGTCGGAGAACAGCTTCGACCGGCCGACCAGCTCGGGTGACGAGAAGCGTTTCGTCGTCACCGGCAATGAGCGGCTGCTGATCAAGGGCAATGAGGACGGCACCGTCTCGCTGCTGCGCGGCGACGGGTCGGCGGCGCGGACCATCCCCGCCGGCAGCTTCCAATCCGGTGCCGACCAGTCGCTGCCGTTCGTGCTGCTGATGCTGACCGGCCTGTCGCTGGTGACGGTCGGCAACGGCTTCTTCAAGCCGAACATCTCGACCATCGTCGGCACGCTCTATGACCAGGGCGACCGCCGGCGCGATGCGGGCTTCACCATCTTCTACATGGGCATCAACCTGGGCTCGCTGTTCTCGCAGCTGCTCTGCCCGCTGCTCGCGGACACGGTCGGCTGGTGGGCAGGCTTCGGCCTCGCCGCGATCGGCATGCTCGCCTCGTGGAGCCTGATCCAGTTCGACGGCGGCAAGCTCGACGGCTATGGCGAGCCGCCCGCCGGCGTCGCCAATCGCGACATCGCGATCTACATCGGCGCGCTGCTCGCGGTTCCGGTGGCGCTGTTCCTGTTCTACAATCTGATGAACACGCCCAAGCCCGAGGAAGGGGCGGGGATCGTCGGCTATCTCGCTTCGCTGCCGCTGATGGGCAAGCTGCTGTTCGGCACCTTCATCGTCTCGGTCCCGGGCATCCTTATCTGGGCGGCCCGCGCCGGGTCGCGGGTCGAGTTCCAGATGATGCTCGCGGCGATGGTGCTGATCGTGTTCAACGTCGTGTTCTGGACGCTGTTCGAGCAGGCGGGCTCGTCGCTGACGCTGTTCGCCGATCGCAACACCGACCTGTCGGTGTTCGGGCTGTTCAGCATCTCGGCCGGCCAGACGCAGTTCTTCAACGCCTTCTTCATCGTCGCGCTGGCGCCGGTGTTCAGCATCATGTGGAACGGGCTCGCCAAGCGCGGGCTCGAGCCCTCGATCCCGATCAAATTCGCGATCGCGCTGATGGGCGTGGGGGCGGGCTTCCTGTTCCTCGTCTGGGGCACGAACTTCGCCGGGGCGGGGTACAAGGTCGCGATCTGGTGGCTCGCCGGTCTCTACCTGATCCATTCGGCGGCCGAGTTGTGCATCTCGCCGGTCGGCCTGTCGATGATCACCAAGCTGTCGATCGCGCGCATTGTCGGGCTGATGATGGGGGTCTGGTTCCTGTCGATCTCGGTCGCGCAATATGTCGCCGGCATCGTCGCGCAGGTGGCGAGCGTCGAGACCGTCGGCGGCCAGGTCACCAACATGAAGGTGAGCCTCGATACCTATGCCGGGGTGTTCTGGACGATCGGCCTCTGGTCGGTCGGGATCGGCTTCCTGCTTCTTCTCGCCTCGTTCGTCATCAAGAAGTGGATGCACGGTGTCAAATAAGCTCGGGATCGCGCTGCTCGCCGCGGCGGCGCTGGTCGGTTGCACCACCGCAAAGGCGGAAAAGCCCGAGACCGCCTCGAGCAAGGCACCGGCCGCGCGCATCAACGCCGATCCGTTCCCGTCCACCTATCGCGCCTATCCGGGGGTGCCGACGCTGGTCACCGGCGTCACCATCTACGACGGCGAGGGCGGACGGATCGAGAACGGCCAGGCGCTGTTCGCCGACGGCAAGATCGTCGCGGTCGGCCAGGCGGTCGAGGCGCCGCAGGGCGCGACATTGATCGACGGGCGCGGCAAGTGGCTGACCCCGGGCGTGATCGACATCCACAGCCATCTCGGCAATTATCCCTCCCCGGGCGTCGCCGCGCATTCGGACGGCAACGAGGCGACCAGCCCGGTGCGTGCCGAGGTCTGGGCCGAGCACAGCGTGTGGCCGCAGGACCCGGGGTTCAGCCGCGCGCTCGCCAATGGCGGCGTCACCTCGCTGCAGATCCTGCCGGGATCGGCCAACCTGTTCGGCGGCCGCTCGGTCACGCTCAAGAACGTGCCCGCGCGGACGATGCAGGGCATGAAGTTCCCCGGCGCGCCGTACGGCCTCAAGATGGCATGCGGCGAGAACCCGAAGCGCAATTATGGCGGCAAGGGCCAGATGCCCTCGACCCGCATGGGCAATGTCGCGCTCGACCGGCAGACATGGGCGCGGGCGGCCGAGTATAAGCGCAAGTGGGACAAATATGACCGCGACGGCGGCGAGCCGCCCGCGCGCGACATCGCGATGGACACGCTGCGCGGCGTGCTCGCGGGCGACATCCTCGTCCACAATCATTGCTACCGCGCCGACGAGATGGCGATCGTGATCGATATGGCCAAGGAGTTCGGCTACAAGGTGTCGACCTTCCATCACGCGGTCGAGAGCTACAAGATCGCCGACCTGCTGCGCGAGAACGGCGTCTGCTCGGCCATGTGGGCAGACTGGTGGGGCTTCAAGATGGAGGCCTATGACGCGGTCTGGGAGAATATCCCGCTCGTCCACAATGCGGGCGCGTGCGCGATCGTCCATTCGGACGACCCGAACGGCATCCAGCGCCTGAACCAGGAAGCGGCGAAGGCGCTGGCCAATGGCCGGCGCATGGGCATCGCCGTCCCCGACGAGGTCGCCTGGACCTGGCTCGCAATCAATCCAGCCAAGGCGATGGGCATCGCCGACCGGACCGGCAGCCTCAAGCCCGGCAAGATGGCCGACGCGGTTTTGTGGAACGGCAATCCGTTCAGCGTCTACACCCGGCCCGAAAAGGTGTGGATCGACGGCGCGCTGATGTACGACGCGCTCGACTCCAGGCGGCGGCCGGTCAGCGATTTCGAGCTGGGCCAGCCCGGCGAGGGAGACGTGAAGTGAGCGCGATCCACAATCTGCGGCCGTTTCGAGCGGGCTTGAGAAACGGCGGTTCAGGCGTGTCTGGACGTCGCGCGGCACGAACGGTTCTGCTGGGCCTCGTCACGCTCCTGGCCACTCCCGCGGTGGCCGAGACGGTCGCCTTCACCGGCGGCACGGTCGCGATCGGGGACGGGTCCGAGCCGATCCAGGGCGGCACGGTCGTGGTGCGCGACGGCCGCGTCGTCGCGGCCGGACGCGGCATTGCCGTCCCGGCGGGTGCCACGGTCGTCGACGCGACGGGCAAATGGGTCGCGCCCGGCTTTGTCGGCGGCTTCACCCGGCTGGGCCTTGTCGAGGTCGATGCGGTCCGCGAGACCAACAACTCCGCCGCCAACGGATCGCCTTATTCGGCGGCGATCGACATCGAGCCGGGGATCAACCCGCGCGTCTCCGCGATCGCGGTCAGCCGCGCCGGCGGGGTCACCCGCGCGATCGTCGCGCCCGAGACGGCGAACGAGATCTTCGCGGGCCAGGGCGCGGTGATCGACACCGGCGCCGACATGGACGCGATCACCGTGCCGCGCGCTTTCCAGTTCGCCGAGATGGGCGAGGCGGGCGCGACCGAGGCGGGCGGCACTCGCCCCGCGGCCTTTCTCGAGTTCCGCACCAAGCTGCGCGACGCCGAGCGCTATGCCCGCAACCCGGCCGCCTATGACGGCGACAGCCGGGATTCGCTGCTGCCCAAGGCCGACGCGGCGGCGCTGGTGCCGGTGGTGCAGGGCCGCCAGCCTTTGCTCGTCCATGTCGAGAGCGGGACCGACATCCTGAACGTGCTGAAGCTGCGCAGGGAGTTTCCGGCGCTGCGGCTGGTTCTCGTCGGCGCGTCGGAAGGCTGGACCGTGGCGCGGGAGATCGCGGCGAGCGGCATTCCCGTGATCGCGTCGGCGCTGACCGACCTGCCCTCGTCGTTCGAGATGCTCGCGGCCACGCAGTCCAACATTGGCCGGATGCGCGCTGCGGGCGTGAAGGTCTCGATCGGCATGGTGAACGACGAGGAAGCGCGCCAGGCGCAATATGCGCCCCAATATGCCGGAAACCTCGTCGCGATCGGCCGGCTGCCCGGGGCCGCGGGGCTGAAATGGGGCGAGGCGGTGGCGGCGATCACCTCGGGCCCCGCCGATGCGCTGGGGCTGGGCGGCGAGATCGGTTCGCTCCGCGCCGGCCGCCGCGCCGACGTGGTGCTGTGGGACGGCGATCCGCTCGAACTGGCGAGCACGCCGGTGCGGGTGTGGATCGACGGCGTCGAACAGCCGCTCGTCACCCGCCAGTCGAAGCTGCGCGACCGCTATGCCCAGCCGCAGGAGAAGGACCTGCCCAAGGCGTACGAACGCTAAGGGTCAGTCAGCGCCGGGCGCGGCGACTCTGGATCTCCGCGTGCGCGGGGATGACGGGAGGCGTCTCCGTCCGTCATCCCGGCCTTCAGCCGCGATCCAGCGTCGCGGCCTCGGTGTCCGGCGCGGCTCTCGATCGGTCGACGACAGAAGGAGAATGGCCGGGCGCACTTCTCCTGCCCTCCGGCGGTGACTATGGTGACCGCCGGGGGAGGATCGAGACATGGGTTCGTTGACACAGGTGATCGCCGGGACGGCGGCGTTCGTCGGCACGCATCTGGCGATGTCGCATCCGTTGCGCGCGCCGCTGGTCGCGCGGCTGGGCGAGAAGGGGTTCCAGGGCGTCTATGCGCTGGTCAGCTTCGCGACCTTGGGCTGGATGGTCTGGGCCGCGCGGGCGATGGGGCCGGAGCCGTTCCTGTGGCAGGCGCCCGGCTGGTTCTGGTCGGTCGGCACCGCGCTGATGCTGGTCGCGAGCGTGCTGCTCGCCGGCTCGTTCGTCGGCAACCCGGCGCTGCCGGGCATGCCGCCGCCCGCGGAGCCTCGCGGCGTGCTCGCCATCACGCGCCATCCCATGATGTGGAGCTTCGCGCTGTGGGCGCTCGTCCATGCGCTGGTCTGGCCGCAGCCGTCCGTGCTCATTCTCTGCGCCGGGATCGGCTCTCTCGCGCTGGTCGGCGCGGCGGGGCAGGACGTGAAGAAAGCGAAGCTGCAGCCGGATTTCTGGCCGGGCTGGCGGGCGCGGACCGCCTTCGTGCCGTTCACCGGTCCGGCGCCGGCACGCGCCTGGTGGCCCGGGTGGGGGGTGCTGGTCGGCGGCGTGGTGTTGTGGCTGGTCGCGACCTGGGTCCACCCGCTGTCGGGCGCGCCGGCGATCGGGGTGTGGCGCTGATTTAACGCTCCTCCTCACGCGAAGCGTGGGGAGGGGGACCGCGGCGCGCGAGCGCTGTGGTGGAGGGGCTGCGGCGCTTCTCGAGGGCCCCTCCACCACCGGCTTCGCCGGCGGTCCCCCTCCCCATCTGCGATGGGGAGGAGCTGGCGGGCCCCTCCACCACCGCTGCGCGGCGGTCCCCCTCCCCATGCGGGCATGGGGAGGAGCGAAGGCGTTACAGCCGCACCATCTTCATTCCCATTTCGCCGTAGCGCGGGCCCTGGGCGGCACCGGGCGGGACGGCCGCGTCGAGTTCGGCCAGGTCGGACGCGCTGAGCGTCAGCTCGGCGGCCTTCACCGAATCGCGCATCGTCTCCCGGCGCTTGAAGCCGGGGATCGGCACCACGTGCGGGCCCTGCGCGATCAGCCAGGCGAGCGCGACCTGGGCGAGGCTGGCGCCGTGCCGCGTGGCGACGGCGCCGATCGCGTCGACGATCTTCAGGTTGGCGGGCAGATTCTCTTCCGAATAGCGCGGGTCGTTGCGCCGCCAGTCATTGGCGGGCAGGTCGTCGCGGCTGCGGATCTGGCCGGTCAGGAAACCGCGACCGAGCGGGCTGTACGGCACGAAGCCGATCCCCAGTTCGTCGCAGGTCGGCAGGATCTCGTCCTCCACGCCGCGCTCCCAGAGCGAATATTCGCTCTGCAGTGCGCTGATCGGGTGGACCGCGGCGGCGCGGCGCAGCGTCTGCGGGCCGGCCTCGGACAGGCCGATGTGGCGGATCTTGCCCTCCGTCACCAGCGCGGCGAGTTCGCCCACCACCTCCTCGATCGGCGTCGCCGGGTCGACGCGGTGCTGGTAATAAAGGTCGATCGTCTCGATCCCGAGCCGTTGCAGCGAGCCTTCGACCGCGCGGCGGATGTTGGCCGGGCTCGAGTCGACGCCCACGATCCTTTTGTCGTCGAACCTGAAGCCGAACTTGGTCGCGATCACCAGCTTGTCGCGCTTGCCCCGGATCGCCTGGCCGAGCAGTTCCTCGTTCTGGAAGGGCCCGTAGATTTCCGCGGTGTCGAAAAAGGTGACGCCGAGCTCGATCGCCTCGTGGATCGTCGCGGTCGCCTCGTCGAGGTCGGCCTCGTCGCCATAGATGATGTTGCCGCCCTTGATCATCGGCATGCAGCCGACGCCGATCGCGGACACTTCGAGGCCATGGCCGAGCGTGCGATATTTCACCTGTCTCTCCTTCGCGCTACGGGATGCGCAGAGGTTAACGTAAAGAAGCTGCATGGCACGCAAATATTTCGGAACGGACGGCATTCGCGGGCGCGTCAATGCCCCGACGATGACGGCGGGGATGGCGATGAAGGTCGGCATGGCGGCGGGTGCGCATTTCCTGCGCGGCGACCACATCCACCGCGTCGTGATCGGCAAGGACACGCGCCTGTCCGGCTATATGATCGAGCCGGCGCTGGTCGCCGGCTTCACTTCGGTGGGGATGGACGTGGTGCTCGTCGGGCCGATGCCGACGCCGGCGGTCGCGATGCTCACCCGGTCGATGCGCGCGGACCTGGGGGTGATGATCTCGGCCAGCCACAATCCGTTCGCGGACAACGGCATCAAGCTGTTCGGCCCCGACGGCTATAAGCTGTCCGACGCCGACGAGCTGGCGATCGAGGCGCTGATCGACGCCGAGCCGGTGCTCGCGCCCGCCGACCGCACCGGCCGCGCGCGCCGGGTCGACGACGCGCAGGGGCGCTACATCCACGCCGCCAAGTCGAGCTTCCCCGAGGGGCTGCGGCTCGACGGGCTCAAGGTGGCGCTCGATTGCGCGAACGGCGCCGCCTACAAGGTCGCGCCCGCCGCGCTCTGGGAGTTGGGGGCCGAGATCGTCACGCTCGGCGTCGAGCCCAACGGCACCAACATCAACGCGCAATGCGGATCGACTGCGCCGCAGATGCTGCAGGACACGGTCGTGGCGAGCGGCGCCGACATCGGCCTCGCGCTCGACGGCGATGCCGACCGGCTGATCGTGGTCGACGAGACCGGCCGCATCGTCGACGGCGACCAGCTGATGGCGCTGATCGCGACGAGCTGGGCGCGCGCGGGCCGGCTGCGCGGCGGCGGACTCGTCGCGACGGTGATGTCGAACCTCGGCCTCGAACGACGGCTCGCGGCCGACGGGCTGAGCCTCGAGCGCACCAAGGTCGGCGACCGCCACGTGCTGGAGCGGATGCGCGGCAGCGGCTTCAACCTGGGCGGCGAGCAATCGGGGCACATCATCCTCACCGACCATGCGACCACCGGCGACGGGCTGGTCGCCGGGCTGCAGATCCTCGCCGAGCTGGTCCAGTCCGGCCGCCGCGCGAGCGAGCTGCTGCACCTGTTCGACCCGGTCCCGCAGCTCTTGAAGAATGTCCGCTTTTCGGGCGGCACGCCGCTCGAGGACGCGCGCGTCAAGGCGACGATCGCCGACGCCGAAGCCGAGCTGCAGGGCCGCGGCCGGCTGGTGATCCGACCCTCCGGCACCGAGCCGCTGATCCGGGTCATGGCCGAAGGCGACGACGAGACCCAGGTGAAGACCGTCGTCGAGCGGATCTGCGCGGCGGTCGCGGAGGCGGCGTGAGGCTTCTCTCGTCATCAACCCCTTCCGCTTGCGGGAGGGGCAGGGGTGGGCGCGATGGCGCCACGGACGCCAGGCCTCGCACGCCCACCCCCAACCCCTCCCGCAAGCGGGAGGGGCGTTTCAATCCCGCACGACAGGGAAGCTTCTGATGCTCGACATGCGCCCCGATTGCGAACGCTGCGGCACCGACCTCCCGGCCGACGCGCCCGGCGCGTTCATCTGTTCGTTCGAGTGCACCTTCTGCGCCGAATGCGCGGACGCGCTCGACGAGCATTGCCCGAATTGCGGCGGCGAGTTGCTCGACCGGCCGACGCGGGTCGGCCCGGCGCTCGCGAAATACCCCGCCTCGACCGCGCGCAAGCACGCGTCATGATCGCGCGCGTGCTGATCGTCGCCGGCTCGGATTCGGGCGGCGGCGCAGGCATCCAGGCGGACGTGAAGACCGTCACCATGCTCGGCGGCCATGCGATGACAGCGATCACCGCGATCACGGCGCAGAACACGCGCGGGGTGACCGCGGTGCTGCCGGTGCCGGCCGAGATGGTGCTCGCGCAGATCGACGCAGTGGCCGACGATATCGGCATCGACGCGGTGAAGATCGGCATGATCGGGGCGGCCGACATCGCCCATGCCGTCGCCGAGCGGGTCGAACGGCTGGGCGTGCCGATCGTGTTCGATCCGGTGATGGTCGCGACCAGCGGGTCCGTGCTCGCCGACGCCGACACGATCGCCGCGTTCGGGCGTCTGATGCGGCTGGCGACGGTCGTCACGCCGAACGTCCCCGAGCTCGAGGCGCTCGGCGGGGAAGCGGCCGTGCTGCGCCACGGCTGCGCGCTTGCCGCCAAGGGCGGGCACGCGGACGGCGAGATCGTCGTCGACCGGCTGCTCGGACCCGAGGGCGAGATCGCCCGCGTCGAGAGCCGCCGGATCGACACGCGCCACACCCACGGCACCGGCTGCACCTTCGCGACCGCGCTGGCGACCGGGCTGGGGGAGGGGCGCGCGATCGACGACGCGTTCCGCCGCGCGGTCGGCTTCGTCCAGCGCGCGATCGCGGCGGCGCCCGGGCTCGGCGAGGGCAGCGGCCCGATCGGCCACGCGCTGGGCGGCGTGCCGTTCGATCGTCTCAGCCCCTGAGGCGTGAGCGCTGCCAACACCCGCCGCCCCGATCGCGAGCGACGTCCCGAGCCACGTCCGACATGACGGCGCTTGAAACGTCTTCCCGCACCCTGATCCCGCCAGCTAAACACGCGACATGACTCGCCCCAGCCGCAAGCTCGAGACCGGACATCCGACGCCCCTGGTCGGAGTCGACGAAGCGGGGCGGGGCCCGCTCGCCGGGCCGGTGGTCGCGGCAGCGGTGGTGCTGCCCGAGCGCGGCATCCCGCGCGGGATCGACGATTCGAAGAAGGTGCCCGCGCCGCTTCGCGCCGAGCTGTGCGCGCGCATCGAGCGGATCGCGCTGGTGGGCGTCGGCATCGCCACCGTCGAGGAGATCGACCGGCTGAACATCTACTGGGCGACGATGCTCGCCATGACCCGCGCGGTCGAGGCGCTGGGCGTCGCACCGGGGATGGTGATGATTGACGGCAATGCGAAGCCGCGCTGGGACCATCCGTGCGTGACCGTCGTCGGCGGCGACGCGCTCTGCCTGTCGATCGCGGCGGCGTCGATCGTCGCCAAGCACAAGCGCGACCTGATGATGATCGAATATGACGCCCAGCACCCGGGCTATGGCTGGGCGTCGAACAAGGGCTATGGCTGCCCCGCGCATCGCGACGCGCTGACCCGGCTCGGCCCGACCCCGCTCCATCGCCGCAGCTTCGCGCCGGTCGCCCAAGCTTTGCTGCCGTTGTGAGTCTTTCCCGCCACACCACAAGGGATTGAGTCGTGCCGGCGCGCCCGGACTCAATCCCTTGTGGCTGGCCGCGCTTTCGCATCCGCCGACCATTTCGCACCGAAAACGACGCGCTTGACCGCGAGTCCGCCGTGACTCACTTCTGCGTCACGGGCACGAACAGGGGGCTTTGCGGATGGGCGTATTGACGAAGGTGGAGCGGCGCGCCGCGACCAGATCGGCCGAACTGCCCCTCGACCAGATCCTGATGGACGATTGCGTCGCCGCGATGCGCGCGCTGCCGGCCAAGTCGGTCGACATGATCTTCGCCGACCCGCCCTATAATCTCCAGCTCGGCGGCGACCTGTTCCGGCCCGAGGGCGGCCGCGTCGACGCGGTCGACAACGACTGGGACAAATTCGACACGTTCGAGGCCTATGACGCCTTCACCCGCGCCTGGCTGGCGGAAGCGCGCCGGATCCTGAAGGACAACGGCACGATCTGGGTGATCGGCAGCTATCACAACATCTTCCGCGTCGGCACCGCGGTGCAGGACCAGGGCTATTGGATCCTGAACGATATCGTCTGGCGCAAGTCGAACCCGATGCCGAACTTCAAGGGGACGCGCTTCACCAACGCGCACGAGACGCTGATCTGGGCGGCGAAGAGCGAGACTGCCCGCTACACCTTCAACTATCGCGCGATGAAGACGCTCAACGACGAGCTGCAGATGCGCTCCGACTGGCTGATCCCGATCTGCGGCGGCCAGGAGCGGTTGAAGCGCGACGGCGTCAAGGCGCACCCGACCCAGAAGCCCGAGGCGCTGCTCTATCGCATCCTCCTCGCCTGCACCCAGCCGGGCGACGTGGTGCTCGACCCGTTCTTCGGGACCGGCACCACCGGCGCGGTGGCGCGGCGGCTGGGCCGGCGCTTCATCGGGATCGAGCGCGAGCCGGCCTATGTCGACGTCGCGCGCGAGCGGATCGCCGCGGCGCTGCCGCTGGACGAATCGGCGCTGAAGACGATGCAGTCGCCGACTGCGGCGCCCAAGGTGGCATTCGGCGTGCTGGTCGAGACCGGCATGCTCAAGCCCGGTGCCGAGCTGACCGACGCCCGCCGCCGGTACCGCGCGACCGTCCGCGCCGACGGCTCGCTCGCCGTGGGCGAGGTGATCGGATCGATCCACAAGGTCGGCGCGACCGTGCAGGGCGCGCCCTCGTGCAACGGCTGGACCTTCTGGCATTTCGAGGAGAGCGGCGCGCTCAAACCGATCGACGCGCTGCGGCAAACCTATCTGCTGGCGACGCAGCCCTAGATCAACGCTTCTCTCCGTCGAAGGCGGGGAAGGGAACCGCGGCGCGACAGCGCCGGGGTGGAGGAGGCGGCGCCGTGCGAGGTGACTCTGCCCCTCCACCGTGCGCACGGTCCCCCTCGCCATCTGCGATGGGGAGGAGCCAGGAGGCCTTATGACCCGCCATTATCTTCGCCCGACCGCCTTTGTCGACACGCCCGTCGGGCATGACGGCCAGGTCGCGCGGCTGGCCGGCGGGCTGCTGTGGCATGCGGCGTACGAGCATATCGTGCGGGGCGATGACGGCAGCGTCGCGCGCACCCTCGTCCCGGTCGAGCGGGTGGACCGCCTTCCCGATGCGGTGCAGCCGATCCTCGCGCGCCTCGCCGCGCCGCGCGCGCCGTTGCAGCTCGGTGCGCGGACGATCCGCTTCGACCAGCCGCAGGTGGCGGCGATCCTGAACCTGACGCCCGACAGTTTTTCGGACGGCGGGCGACATCACGACGATCCCGAGGGCGCTGCGGCGGCCGGCGTCGCGGCCGCCAGCGCCGGCGCCGCGCTCGTCGACGTCGGTGGCGAGTCGACCCGGCCCGGCGCGGAGACGGTCTGGGAAGGCGACGAGATCGCGCGCGTGGTGCCGGTCGTCGAGCGGCTCGCGCGCGCCGGAGTCGCGGTGTCGATCGACACGCGCAAGGCGGCCGTGATGGAAGCGGCGCTCGCGGCGGGGGCGGGGATCGTCAACGACGTCGCCGCGCTGCGCTACGACGACCGCGCGGTCGAGACGGTGGTGCGCGCCGGCTGCCCGGTCATCCTGATGCATGCGGGCGAGCCGCGCGACCTGCACCACCGCGCGCTCGGCCCGCACCCGTTGCTCGACGTCTATGACTGGCTCGAGGCGCGCATCGCCGAGGTCGCGGCGGCCGGGGTGCCGCGCGATCGGATCCTCGTCGATCCCGGCATCGGCTTCGGCAAGACGCTCGCCGACAATCTTGCGCTGCTGAACGGCCTCGCGCTGTTCCAGGGGCTTGGCTGCGCGCTGATGCTGGGCGCGAGCCGCAAGCGGATGATCGGCGCGCTGTCGAACGAAGCGCCGGCGGACGAGCGGCTGGGCGGCTCGGTCGCGCTCGCGCTCGACGGCGTGACGAAGGGCGCGCAGCTGCTGCGCGTGCACGACACCGCGGAGACGGTGCAGGCGATCCGGGTCTGGCGGGGCCTGCGCGACCAGGCGCTGACCGCGCGATGAGCCGGGCGCTGGTCGCGCTGACTGTCGCGTGGGCGCTCGGACTGATCCTGTCGGGTTGGCAGCCCTATGACCGCGCGACGTGGTGGATGGAGGTCGCGCCCGCGCTGATCGCGCTGCCGCTGCTCTGGGCGACGCGTCGAAGCTTCCCGCTGACGCCGCTCGCGCTCGCGCTGATCGGCATCCACGGCCTCGTGCTGATGCTGGGGGGCGCATACACCTATGCGCGCGTGCCGGTCGGCTTTGCGGTGCAGGACGCGTTCGATCTCGCGCGCAACCCCTATGACCGGTTCGGCCATGTCATGCAGGGCTTCGTGCCCGCGATCGTGCTGCGCGAGCTGCTCGTGCGCCTGGGCGGGCTTCGGCCGGGCGCGCTGCTCGCCACCATCGTGATCGCCTGTTGCCTCGCGGTCAGCGCCGCCTACGAGCTGATCGAGTTCGCCGCGGCGATGGCGCTGGGGCAGGGGGCGGACGCGTTCCTGGGCACGCAGGGCGATCCGTGGGACACGCAATGGGACATTACGATGTGCCTGTTGGGCGCGGTCGTCAGCCTCGTCCTGCTGTCACGCCGGCACGATCGCCAGCTTGGCCGTCAGGCGGCGGCGTCGCCGATGCCGAGCTCGCCGAGCTTGCGGTAGAGCGTCGACCGGCCGATTCCGAGCCGGCGCGCAACCTCGGTCATGCGGCCGCGATAGTGGCCGATGGCGAGGCGGATCACGTCGGCCTCGATCGCGTCGAGATTGCGGATGTGCCCGTCGGCCTCGAACAGCGTCACGCCCGCGCCGCCCGGGGCGGTGAAGACGTGCGACATGCCGTCCATCGTGTGCAGCGCGATCTGGGGGAAGTCGGCCGAGGTCAGCGCGTCGCCGTCGCACAGAACCGCCGCGCGAAAGAGCGCGTTCTGAAGCTGGCGGACATTGCCCGGCCAGTCATAGGCCATGAGCAGCGACAGCGCCTCGTCGGTGATGCCGAGCCCGCGCATCCCCGGCTGGGTCGCGATTCGCGCCAGCATGTGGCGGGCGAGCGCCGGGATATCCCCCTTGCGCTCGCGCAGCGGCGGGATCGTGACCTGGACGACGTTGAGCCGGTAGTAGAGATCCTCGCGGAAGCGCCCGGCGGCGACTTCCTCGATCAGCTGCTTGTTGGTCGCGGCGACAACGCGCACGTCGACGTCGCGGGTGACCCGCGCGCCGATCGGCTGGATCTCGCCGGACTGGAGCACGCGCAGCAGCTTCACCTGCGCCTCGAGCGGCAGCTCGCCGACCTCGTCGAGGAACAGCGTGCCGCCATCGGCTTCCTGGAAACGACCGGCCTTCTTCTCGAACGCGCCGGTGAACGCGCCGCGTTCGTGGCCGAACAGCTCCGATTCGACGAGATTGGCCGGGATCGCGCCGCAATTCACCGCCACCCAGGGACGCTTGATGCGCGGCGAGGCGGCGTGGATGGCCTCGGCCACCACTTCCTTGCCGACGCCGCTTTCGCCCTCGATCAGCACCGGCACGCGCGCGCGGGCGGCCTTGGCGGCGATCGCGAGCGCGGCGCGGAACTGGGGCGCGGCGCCGACGATCTCGTCGAAGCCGAGGGGAACGTTGATCTTCTCGGTGAGCGGTCGCAGCTCGCCGACATTGGCGCGGCTGGAGACCGCGGCGTCGAGCGCGGCCAGCAGCCGGTCGGGCGCGATCGGCTTGATCAGATAGTCGGTCGCACCCGCGCGCATCGCGGCAACCGCGACGTCGATCGATCCGTGCGCGGTCAGCAGCAGGATCGGCAGCGCCGGCCGGCGGGCGTGGAGCGCCGAGATCAGCTCGATCGTGTCCTCGCCCGGACCATATTGATCGATGAGGATCGCATCGAGCAGCATCCCGTCGGCGGTCTGCAGCATATTGAGCGCCGACGTGGCGTCGGCGGAGAACAATGTCCGCCAGCCGGCACGGCCGGCGATCGCGCCGACGAGCCGGCGCTGCGCCGGTTCATCGTCGACCAGCATCAGCATGCGCGTGTCGCCCCTGGCCATTTCCCGTCCCGAATCCTCCAACCTCGCCAAAGCCATAGGCGCACGGACGTAAAGGGGGTGTTAAGTGCGTCACAGATGGGGGCTTGAGAGCGGATTTTTTGCTGGCTAAGAGCGCGAGAGGGGCTTCAGATCACAACGGGAAAACCATGGCCATCAACGGCGACTTGAAAGCGCACGAACAGACCTATTCGGGCTTCACCGTACTTTTGAAGTGGGGATCGGTGGCGGTGGCGATCATCGCCCTCATCGTCATCTTCCTGATCGCGAACTGACGCGATGACCAAGATCGCCGTCCTTACCGAGCTTGCGGACGGCGAAAAGCGCGTCGCCGCGACTCCGGAGACCGTCAAGAAGTTCATCGGCCTCGGCGCGGCCGTCGCGGTCGAGTCCGGCGCCGGCGCGCATGCGTCGATCGCGGATGGCGACTATGCGGCGGCCGGCGCCACCGTCGGCGACCGCGCTTCGGTGATCGCGGGCTCGGACATCCTGCTGGGCGTGCAAGGCCCGCCGCCGGACAGCCTCGCCGGCGCTGCGCCGGGCGCCTGGCTGGTCGCCGGGCTCAATCCGTTCGGCGAGCGCGCCCGCGTCGACAGCTATGCCGCGCTCGGCGTCGAGGCGCTGGCGATGGAGCTGATGCCGCGCATCACCCGCGCCCAGTCGATGGACATCCTGTCCTCGCAATCGAACCTGTCCGGCTACAAGGCCGTGCTCGACGCCGCCGCCGAATATGGCCGCGCCTTCCCGATGATGATGACCGCGGCCGGCACCGTCTCGGCGGCCAAGCTGTTCGTGATGGGCGTCGGCGTCGCCGGCCTGCAGGCGATCGCGACCGGGCGGCGCCTGGGTGCCCAGGTCTCCGCGACCGACGTGCGCTCGGCGACCAAGGAGCAGATCCTGTCGCTCGGCGCCAAGCCGATCTTCGTCGAGAATGTGAAGGGCATCGAGGGCGAGGGGAGCGGCGGCTACGCGACCGAGATGTCCGACGAGTACAAGGCGGCGCAGGCCGAACTCGTCTCCAGCCACATCGCCAAGCAGGACATCGTGATCACCACCGCGCTGATCCCCGGTCGCGCCGCGCCGCGGCTGATCAGCGACGCGCAGGTCGCGACGATGAAGCCGGGCAGCGTGATCGTCGACCTGGCGGTCGAGCAGGGCGGCAATGTCGAGGGTGCGGTCGCCGGCGAGGTCGTCGTCCGGCACGGCGTCAAGATCGTCGGCCACCGCAACGTCCCGAGCCGGCTCGCCGCCGATTCGTCGGCGCTGTTCGCCCGCAACCTGTTCAACTTCCTGTCCGCATTCTGGGACAAGGAGGCAGGCAAGCCGGTGCTGCCCGACGACGACGAGATCACGGCCGCAATCCGCCTCACCCGCGGCGGCCAGGTGGTGAACCCCAGGCTGTTGGACCAGTGAGATCGCGCCGCCATTCATCCTCCCCTGCAAGGGGAGGGGGACCGGCCACAGGCCGGTGGAGGGGTGTCGGATCCGTCCGGCGCGCACCTGTCCGGCGCAGCGTACGCTGATGCTGCAGGGCACGTCCGAGACCGTTCGCCGCGCCAGATCGCTCCGGCGCGACATGTCTTTCCCGGAAGTGCTGCTCTGGCGATCGCTACGGACCCGTCCCGGCGGGCTCAAGTTTCGGCGACAGCATCCGGCCGGCCACATGGTTCCGGACTTCTATTGTCACGCAGCGCGCCTCGTCGTCGAGGTCGACGGGCGCGCGCATGACAATCCGACGGCCGTGCGCCGCGACGGCGCGCGCGACCGATGGTTTGCAGCGCGTGGCATTCGCGTCATTCGACTGACGGCAGCATCGATCCTTGCCGATGTCGAAAGTGCAGTGAAACTGATCGTGTCAGAAGCGGGGGCGGGGACACCCCTCCACCATGCTTCGCATGGTCCCCCTCCCCCTCCGGGGGAGGAACGACAGGGGGCGCAGTACGCATGACGTTCGTTTCCATTCTCTCGATTTTCATGATGGCCTGCTTCGTCGGCTATTATGTCGTCTGGTCGGTGACCCCGGCGCTGCACACGCCGCTGATGGCCGTCACCAACGCGATCTCGTCTGTGATCATCGTGGGCGCGCTGATCGCCAGCGCGGCGGCCGCGGTCGCTTCCGCCAAATGGCTGGGCCTGCTCGCGGTCGTGCTGGCGAGCGTGAACATCTTCGGCGGCTTCGCGGTCACCGAGCGGATGCTCGCGATGTACAAGAAGAAGGACCGGTAAGCGCCATGCACGAAGCCGCTCCGGCCAACCCCTTCGTCGCGCTCGCCTATCTGATCGCGGGCATCTGCTTCATCCTCGCGCTGCGCGGGCTGTCGAGCCCGTCGACCAGCCGCGCCGGCAATCGTTACGGCATGTTCGGCATGGCGCTCGCGGTCGGCACCACCTTGTTCACCCACGACGTCGCCGGCCTGCCCGAGATCGCGGCCGCGATCGCGATCGGCGGCGTGATCGGATTCATCACCGCGCGGCGGATCGCGATGACCGCGATGCCGCAGCTCGTCGCCGCGTTCCACTCGCTCGTCGGCATGGCCGCGGTGCTCGTGGCCGCGGCCGCCTATCTGAACCCGACCGCGTTCGGCATCGTCGGCCCGGACGGCGAGATCTTCCCGGTCAGCCGGATCGAGATGGGACTGGGCATCGCGATCGGCGCGATCACCTTCTCGGGCTCGGTCATCGCCTTCCTGAAGCTCAACGGCAACATGTCGGGCGCCCCGATCATGCTGCCGCTGCGCCACGTGATCAACCTGGGCACGCTCGCCGCGATCCTGGGGCTGATCGGCTATTTCGTCACCGACCAGAGCCCCTGGGTGTTCTGGACCGTGACCGCGCTCAGCTTCCTGATCGGCTTCCTGCTGATCATCCCGATCGGCGGCGCGGACATGCCGGTCGTCGTGTCGATGCTCAACAGCTATTCGGGCTGGGCCGCGGCGGCGATGGGCTTCACGCTCAACAACACGGCGATGATCATCACCGGCGCGCTCGTCGGCTCGTCGGGCGCGATCCTGTCCTACATCATGTGCCGGGCGATGAACCGCAGCTTCATCTCGGTGATCGCGGGCGGCTTCGGGGCCGAGGCGAGCAGCGCCGGCGGCGCGGCGAAGATCGACCGGCCGTGGAAGCGCGGCTCGGCCGAGGACGCCGCCTTCCTGATGGAGCAGGCGGAGAGCGTGATCATCGTGCCGGGCTACGGCATGGCGGTCAGCCAGGCGCAGCACGTGCTGCGCGAGATGGGCGACAAGCTCAAGGAGAAGGGCGTCAGCGTCAAATATGCGATCCATCCGGTCGCCGGGCGCATGCCGGGGCACATGAACGTGCTGCTGGCCGAGGCCAACGTGCCTTATGACGAGGTGTTCGAGCTCGAAGACATCAACTCGGAATTCTCGCAGGCCGACGTGGCGTTCGTGATCGGCGCCAACGACGTCACCAATCCGGCGGCGAAGACCGACAAGACCTCGCCCATCTACGGCATGCCCGTTCTCGACGTCGAAAAGGCCAAGACCGTGCTATTCGTGAAGCGCTCGATGGGCGGCGTGGGCTATGCCGGCGTCGACAACGACGTGTTCTACATGGACAATACGATGATGCTGCTCGCCGACGCCAAGAAGATGGTCGAGGACATCGTCAAGTCGCTCGCCTGAGCGCGCCGACAAAAACGTCCGTTTCCGACCGACCGGGCTGACAGGCTCCGGCGCGTGCGGCATCGCTGGCGGGCGAGAGCACGCTGGAGTGTCACGTGGCCGAGGCCGATCCGAGAAGCTGGGACGATGCGCCGTCGGTGCTCGTCTTTGCCGATCGGCCGCGCGACGGTTCGCTCGCGAGCGCGATCGCGACCGGGGTCGGCGCGCGGGTGATCGGGATCGACACGCTTGCGGCCGCGCCGGGCCGCCTCGCCCGGCAGGCGGCGGTGGACGCGGTGCTGTTCGAACTCGACGGCTGGAGCCACGAGGTCGGCCCTTTGCTCGACTGGGCGGAAGACGCGGCTCGCAGCGGCTTCACCGTGCCCGTGATCAGCTTTCCGCGCCCGCTGATCGACCAGGTCGTCGCAGCCGTCGCCTCGCCGCGCGTGATCATGCTGTGCGACGCGAGCCCCGAGGACCGGGTGGCCGCGCTGGCCATCGCGCTCTCCGACCATCGCCCGCTGCTGCATGACCATGGGCTCGAAGCCGATGCCGAGCGGCTCCGCCGGCTGAGCCAGGAAGTCGCCCGGATCGCCGCGGCGCTGTCGGAGATCTCGCAGGCGTCGCGGCCGGCGGTGACCGGCGTGGGCGCGCCGGTCCAGAAAAGCGAGCGGCCCATGGTCGAGATCCGTCCGCAGGCGATCCGGACGCTCATCCGCCTGCGCCGGTTGCGCGCCGATTTCTTCCCGCCGGACCTGTTCGCCGACCCGGCCTGGGACATGCTGCTGGACTTGATGGCGGCGCGTCTGGAGCGCGAGCAGGTGGCGGTCTCCAGCCTGTGCATCGCCGCGGCCGTGCCGCCGACGACGGCGCTCCGCTGGATCCGCACCATGACCGAGCAGGGCCTGTTCGAACGTCGTCACGATCCCGGCGACGGGCGGCGCATCTTCATCGACCTGTCGGACACGGCCGCGCTGGCGATGACCGCCTATTTCAATCAGGTGCGCGGGCTGGGCTGGCGCCCGGAATAAGCCGTTCAGTCGCGCTTGCTGCGGAAGTGCGCGCGCTCGAGCCGGCGCTGGCGCCGCGGCTTCCACACGAACTCATAGGCGATCACGCCCCCGATGGCGAAGACGCCGCCAGCGAGCAGAACCAACCCGACAACAAGAATCTCGTCCATGATCAACCCGACACGCCCACGACTCGCACAGCCAATAGCCTGGAATCCGCCCGTTGCAACGGATGACGCATCCGGTTCGAACGCGCTCGGAGCCGGGGCGGGCGCAGGACCTGGTGGGCGGTGACGGGCTCGAACCGCCGACCCTCTCGGTGTAAACGAGATGCTCTACCAACTGAGCTAACCGCCCGGCGGCGCGGCTGTGCCCGATGCGCGACAGGGGCGCAAGAGGGGCCCGCGGGTCAGAGCGTCCGCACCAGCCGCACCGCACGCGCCAGCCAGGGCGGATCCTGATACACTTGCTGGCGCGCGCCGGCGCCGAGCGGCAGCAGATGGATCTTGCCCGCCTCGCGCCCGAGCAGCCGCCCGAATGCGAAGCGCCCGGCTGGCCGCGGCACGAGGACGTCGCGGTTGAGCGCGCCCGCGAAGCCGGCGGGGTCGAGGCGCTCGCACCAGATCTCGTCGCCCGCGCGATAGTCGCCGACCGACGCCTCCACGAGGACGGCGACCAGCGCCGGCTCCGCGCGCGGTGGCAGCACCACGGCCGGCTGGCGCGGCGCCCGCGCGCCGTCGGGGCCGACCAGCGCGGCGACGGCGAGCTCGGGGCGATCCGGCAGTTTGACGAGATCGCTCGCATCGACGCCCAGCGCCCTCGCAATGCGGTTGAGCCAGGCAACCGACACGGTTCGCGTGCCCATTTCCAGCCGCCCGATCGTCTGCGCCGTCGTCGGCGGGTCGCACCGGGCGCCGACCTCCTCGAGTGTCAGCCCCTTGGCGCGCCGGACTTCGCGGATCGCGGTGATCATGACGTGGCTCCCAACCAGATCGGTTCGGACTGCCTGCACGGAAGCTGCAGCTTTGGCAAGAGGCGCGAGCAAGCTCCTCCCTGCGCTTGCGCGGCGAGGGGGACCGCCGGGCGCCAGCCCGGTGGTGGAGGGGCGGCGCTGCGTCGGGACTGCCTCTCCACCACGCCGCGTTGCGGCGCGGTCCCCCTCCTCATCAGCGATGGGGAGGCGCTTCCGATCGCGGTGAACTCCGTGGGCTCCTTCTCGTTAACATGCTCGAAGGAGAGCGAAAATGAGCGAGAACCCACGCACCACCATCGCCCGGGACAATGACGATCGCGAGCTCATCGAGAGCGACGAGCCGCCCATGCCCTCGCACAGCGGCACGTCGGGCGCGGGACCGGCGGAGAATATCGGCAGCCGCGACGAGCTGAAGACCGCGACCGGTGCGGATCCAACCCCGACCCGGGTCAGGGGTGGCGACAAGGCCCCGACCAAGATCCCGACGCGCGCCGATTTCGACGGGTGATCGGGATCAGCACTCGACGACGTTGACCGCGAGGCCGCCGAGCGCCGTTTCCTTATACTTGGCGCTCATGTCGGCCCCGGTCTTGCGCATCGTCTCGATGACCTGGTCGAGGCTGACCCGGTGGGTGCCATCGCCGAGCAGGGCGAGCCGGGTCGCCTCGATCGCCTTGATCGCGCCGACCGCGTTGCGCTCGATACAGGGCACCTGGACGAGGCCGCCGACCGGATCGCAGGTGAGCCCGAGGTTATGCTCCATGCCGATCTCGGCGGCGTTTTCGACCTGGCCGTTGCTGCCCCCGAGCGCCGCGGTCAGCCCGGCCGCCGCCATCGAGCAGGCGACACCGACCTCGCCCTGGCAGCCGACCTCGGCGCCGGAGATCGACGCATTCTCCTTGAACAGCGAGCCGATCGCCGCAGCGGTGAGCAGGAAGCGATCGGCGCCGTCCTCGCTCGCATTGGGGACGAACCGTTCGTAATAGCGCAGCACCGCCGGAACGATGCCGGCGGCGCCATTGGTCGGTGCGGTGACGACCCGCCCGCCGGCCGCATTCTCCTCGTTGACGGCCAGCGCCCACAGATTGACCCAGTCGATGACGGTCAGCGGATCGATCAGCGCGCGTTCCTGGCGGGCGAGCAGTTTGGCGTGGATCTCCGGCGCGCGGCGCCGGACGTTGAGGCCGCCGGGCAGGATGCCCGACTGGCCGACGCCCCGATCGATGCACGCCGACATGGCGGCGCGGATCGCGGCGAGGCGGGCGCGCACCTCCACCTCTTCCATCCGCGCGCATTCGTTGGCGAGTGCGAGATCGGCGATCGGCACGCCTTCGGCCTCGGCGCGGGCGAGGAGCTGGTCGCCCGAGTGGAACGGGAAGGGCACGTCGCCCAGCATCGCGGGCGGCGCGTTGCCGCTGACTTCGGCCTCCCCGACGATTGCGCCGCCGCCGACCGAATACCAGACGCCGCTTGCAAGCTCGGCGCCGTCGCGATCGAATGCGGTGAAGCGCATGCCGTTGGAGTGGAAGGACAGCCGTTCGCGCTGGTGGAAGAGCAGGTCGCGCGCTTCCTCGAACCGGATCTCGTGCACGCCGGCAAGCGTGAGCCGACGGCTGGCCCGGACCTCGCCGACGATCCGGTCCGCCGCGTCGGGGCAGACCTGGTCGGGTCGTTGGCCGGCCAGGCCGAGCAGGACCGCGCGGTCGGTGGCGTGCCCCTTGCCGGTGAGGGCGAGCGATCCGAACAGCTCGGCCAGCACGCGGCCGACGCGGTCGAGCGTGCCGTCACGACCGAGATTGTCGACGAACAGGGCGGCCGCCGACATCGGGCCCATGGTGTGCGACGAGGACGGCCCGACGCCGATCTTGAACAGATCGAAGACGCTGTGCGGCACGCACGATACTCCAAAGGGGCGACACCCGGGCGCCGCCCCTTAACGGAGTGCGGTCAGAAGCGGTAGCCCGCCCGGAACCCGATCGTGCGCGGCCGCTGCACGACCGCATAGGGACGCGCAAGGCACTGGCCGCACTGGACGTAGCGGGTGATCTCCGCGCGTTCGTCGAAGAGATTGGTGACGAACAGCTCGGTCGTGAACTTGGCGAAGCTGCCGCCGACCGCAAGGTCCACCGTGGTCCAGCTCGGCAGGCGACCCTGGTCGCGGGCGAAGTCGACGCGGATGTCCGACGAGGCCGAGCTCGAATAGGCGAGCACGCCCTGCAGATAGGGCTTCCACTCGCCCAGCTCGAACTCGTAGCGCGCCGTCGCATTCGCCTTGAACTTGGGCGTGATCGGCAGGCGCGTGCCCTTGGGCGCGGTGATCGAGTTGGCCTGGCCGTTCGGACCCAGCGCGGTGCACGTGTAGCTGGCGTCGTTGAATTCGCACAGATTGTTGCGGGTCTTGGCGTCGGTATAGGCGGCGCTTCCGGTCAGCGTCAGGCCGCGGCTGGGCGTCCAGGTCAGGTCGCTTTCGATGCCGTAGATGCGCGCGTTCGGGCCGTTGTTGATGACGGTGAAGCTGTTCTCGCCAAGGAACGAGAACTGGAAGCGCTTCCAGTTCTGCATGTAGATCGCGCCGTTCCAGCGCAGCCGCCCGCCGAAGCTCGTCTTCCAGCCCAGCTCGAAGTTGGTCAGGAAGTCGGGCGCATAAGGCTGGACGTCGGTGCGGCGGTTGATGCCGCCCGGGCGGAAGCCGCGCGACCAGGTCGCATAGACAAGCTTCCCGTCGACCGGTTTCCACGTGACGTTCAGACGGTGGATCAGGCCCTCGTCCTTGGTCCGCTTGGGCACCAGTCTGCCATCCTCGAAATCGGCAAGGTTGGTGCAGAAGGTGCCCGGGACGACGCCCGGCAGCAGATTGGGCGTGTTGGTGCTGCCGTTGATCACCTGGCGAAGCGTGCGACCGTCATTGTTGAAGCAGCCGGCAACGCCCGTCCGCGAGCTGCCGGCGGCGTTGAACGGCGACAGGGTGAACGGACGACCGTCGTCGGGATCGACGCCCGGATTGCGGCCGAAGCCGAAGAAGCCGATCAGCGTGTTGTCGAACTTGTAGCCGCGCAGGCCGCCGGTCAGCGTCAGGGTCGGCAAAATGTCGTAGCTGATCTCGCCGAAGAGCGCATAGTCGCGGTCCACGCGGCGCTGGTTCGTGAGCCACAAGGTGCCCGGACGTCCGTTGACCGACACGGCGTCGGCGAGGCCGGAGACCTGATAGTCCTGGAAAATGCGGTTCGACTGGCGCGAGTAGAAGATGCCGCCCTGAATGCGGAAAGGCTCTTCCGAGGGGGACGAGATCCGCAGTTCGGCGGTCGAGCGGCGGAAATTGTCGCCGCCGACGATCTTCTGCTGCGGCACCACCTGGTTGCCCGCATTGTCGGTGTAGTAGAAATAGCCGGCAAGGCCGCCATAGCTCGCGTAGAGCGCGTCATAGGCCTCGGCATAATCGGTATAGTCGGAACGCTGGTCGCGCTTGCGGCGCATGTGCGCGGCGGTGGCGACGAGGTCCCAGTTGCCGATCTTGCCGGTAACGGTCAGCGCGCCCTGGATGTAGCGATCATGGTTGCTCTCGGGGGCGAAGCGCTGGATTTTCAGGTCGCCGAGGCTCTGGTCGTAGCCGAAGCTGCCGCGGCTCTTCTGGTCCTGGCCGTTGACCTGGAGCAGCGCCGTCCAGTCGTCGTCGAGGTCGATGCCCAGGGCGACGCGGCCGCCATAGGTGTCGACGCTGTTATAGTCTTTCTCGACGAAATTGGGGTTGGTGAGCGACAGGCCCCCGAGGAAATCGCGGCGGCCGGGAATGTTGTCGATGAAGCCCGCGTCGCGGCGATAATAGCCGACCGCGCGCAGCGCGATCCGGTCGGTGACGGGCAGGTTGACGAAGCCTTCGAGCACGCCGCCGATGCTGCCCTTGCGGACGCTGTTGATCTCGCCATTGACGCCGCCTTCGACGCCGGCGGTCGACGGCTTGTTCGTGATGATGCGGATCGTGCCCGACTGCGACGACGCACCGTAGAGCGTGCCCTGCGGCCCCGCGAGCGCCTCGATCCGGGCGATGTCGTAGATGTGGACGTCGAGCGTGCCGCCGATCGTCGTGATCGGCTGCTCGTCGAGATAGAAGCCGACCGAGGGCAGCGAACCCGAATGGTTGCCGTCGCCGCCGTTTGCGACGCCGCGGATATATACGGTGGTGTTGCCCGGCGTGCCGGTCTGGAAGGTCACCGACGGGAGCAGCTTGGTATAGTCGTTAAAGCTCGCGACGTTCAGCTGCTCGAGCTTCTGAGTGCCGAGCGCCTGGATGCTGATCGGCACGTCCTGCAGGCTTTCCTCGCGACGCTGCGCGGTGACGATGATGTCGCCGAGCTGGTCCGCGGCGGCCGTGCCGTCGGCCGTTTCCTGCGCGAAGGCCGGACTGGCGAGCGTCGTCGAGCAGACGAGAGCGAGTAGCAATTTCCTGGTGTTGGCAGTGCGCACGTTTGTCCCCCCATGGACGCGGCTGTTCCACCCGACACGGTCCAACTTGTGGAGGTGATGGTCAAATCACAAACCAAGCCGGACCTATTTTTTCGACACGGCTGTTGCTGCCCTGCAACGGTCAGGCGCGCGGCGGCGGGTCGGGATAGCAGTCGAGCACGTCGCCGAGCGCGTCGCGGAGCGGGGCGAGCCAGGGCTCGAACGGCAACCAGGGCTCCAGACCGTCGCGGTTGATCGGGCGGCGGACCTGCTCCGAGCTGGCGGTGCGGACCGCGCGCTCGGTCTCCCAGAAGCGCAGGCACGCGGGCTCGAAGTCGAGGCGCATCGCCAGCAGCAGCGCGCGGATCTGGCTTTCGGTCTCGTCGACCATGCGCTCGTAGATCACCCGGTGCACGAAGCCGGGCAGGACGTGGTCGAAATGCGCCATAAGCTCGACATAGCGGGCATAGTAGCGACCCACTTCGGCGAGATCGTAGGTGAAGCTCTGCCCGCGCGCGAAATGCTGCTTGAAGTTGGAAAAGCAGCTCGCGAGCGGGTGGCGGCGGGCGTCGACGATCTTCGCATTGGGCAGGATCAGCCGGATGAAGCCGACGTGCAGCCAGTTGTTGGGCAGCTTGTCGACGAAGAAGGGGCGATCGGTCTTGCGCTGGATGCGCGTCCGCTCGAGATAGTCTTCGCCAAGCGCCGCGACCTGGTCGCGGTCGAGCGTCTCGACGCCGCCCTGGACCGCGGCGCGCGCCGCCAGCGCGGGGATGTCAGGCAGCTCCATCGTGCCCTCGACCTGGCTGTGGCTGGCGAGGATCTGCTCGATCAGCGTCGATCCGGCGCGCGGCATGCCGAGGATGAAGATCGGGTCGGGGGCCGGGCAGCCCCAGCCGGCGCGCGCGGCGAAGAACTCGGGGGTGTAGAGCGCTGCCATCCGAGCGACCTGTTCGTCCGTCTCGGCCGGGTCGTAGCCGAGCTGGGCGTGGCGGCGGGCATTGCCGGCGGCATAGTGGCGGAAGGCCGGCTCGGCTTCGCCGCGATCCTCGTGCGCCTTGCCCAGCGCGAAATCGAGGTGGAGCCGATCGTCGTCGGACAGGTCGCCGGCGGCCAGCGCGGACTCCATCGCGGCGATGTCCTCCGGGCCGAACTTCACGGTCTTGAGATTGGCGAGGCTCCACCAGACCTCGCCCAGCCCGGGCCGGATCGCGATCGCCCGGCGATAGGCGGCGATCGCGTCCGCCTGGCGGCCGACGGTCTTCAGCACATGGCCGTAGCTCATCCAGACCTTGGGCTGCTCGGGCGCGCGGGCGAGCACGGCCTCGTAGAGCGTGATCGCCTCGTCATAATCGCCGATCCGCCCGAGCGCGGCCGCCTTCAGATTTGCATGGGCGGGGTTGTCCGGGTCTTCGGCGAGCAGCCGGTCGAGCTCGGCGAGCGCCTCGGGCGCGCGGTTCTGGCGATGCAGGACGGTCGCGAGATTGCTGCGCGCCGGGCGGAAGCCGGGCGCCAGGTCCAGCGCGCGGCGGAGCAGCGCCTCGGCGTCGCGGTCGCGGCCGAGCCGGCCGGCCAGCTCGGCCAACATCCGGATCGCGGCGACGTCGAACGGATCCTCCTTGAGCCGCGGCCGCAGCGCCTGCTCGGCCGCGCGCAGGTCGCCCGCGGCAAGCGCCTGGCCCGCGTCGAGCAGGACGGGATCGTGGACCGACGCCTCGATCGCGGCGAGTTCCATCCGCTCCGCCTCGTCGGTGCGGCCCGCGTCACGCAGCGCGCGGGCAGTGGCGCGCAGCCGGCGCGGATCGGGCGGGGAAGCGAGTGTCGCCATCGGCCGCTTCGTTCACCAGATCCTCGTCGCGCGCAACCGGTCGATTGCGGCAAGCCCGGTTCAACATGCGGTTCCTTCGCGGCCATTTTTCCGGTTAAGTCACCGCGAACAGAGGATTAACGATGCGATACTTCGTTGCGGGCGCGATGCTCGCCATGACCATGCCGGCCGGTGCCCAAACCGTGCAGCAGCGCTTTGACGCGGCGACGGCCAAGCTCGACGCGAAGGACGCCAAGGGCGCGCTCGCCGACATCGAGACGCTGGAAACGATGCTCGGCGCGAGCGCGAAGCCGAGCGAGGTCAACCTTGCGATCACGCGGGCGATGAAGGCGCAGGCCCTGGTCGCGCTCGGCCGGGCCGACGACGCGCGCAAGGCCGTGGACCTCGCGCTGGCCGGCGACCGGCTGAACCGCCCCGGGCTGCTGCCGCTGCGCGACTCGGCGCGGCTGCTCAAGGCCAATCTGCTCGAGGCCGCGCTCGACCATGCCGGCGCCGACGCGTTGTATCTCGCCGTCGCGGAAAGCTCGACGGTGCCGCTCACTCGCGCCGTCGCGCTGATGGGGGCGGCCCGCACCGAGATGTTCGTCGACGCCGCCGGGGCGTTGCAGCGGATCGACGCGGCGCTCGCGCTGGCCGAATCGGACGACAGCGTCGGCAAGAGCGAGCTTGCGAACGTGCTGGGCCTGAAAGGGCGCATCCTGCTCAACGGCGGGCGCAACGCCGCGGCGCGCGACCTGCTGATCCGCGCCGTCAACCTGCGCGGCGGGCTGACGCCGCGCACCGACCTCGGCGACGCATCGCTGCGCGCCGATGCCGGCATCGCGATGCTGCGGCTGAAGCAGAATGACCAGGCGCGCCGCTATCTGGCGTTTTCCGGCGCGGGCCAGTCCAAGGTCCAGCTCCCGCCGCCCGCGTCGTCGGGGTTGCCGGCGTGCGGCGGGGAAAGCGATCTGAGCCCGGACGACGTCGCCGTCGTCGAGTTCTCGATCACCGACGACGGCCGCGTCGTCGGCCCGCGCCCGATCTTCGCCAGTCGGCAGGGCGAGATGGCCTATGCCTTCGCGCGTGCCGTGGGGGACTGGTCGTGGAGCCCCGAGGAAGCCGCGAAGGTCGATCTCTTCTACCGGATCACCACGCGCGTCGAGCTGCGCTGCACCAACGCGGTCCCGCGCCCGAGCGTCATGGCGGCGTTCGAGGAGCAGGCGTCCGCATGGCTCGCGAGCCAAAGCGCGCCGCTGCTCGACGACGGGACCGAGGCCGAACAGGCGGCGCTGCTCCTGAAAAGTCTGGCAGCGCTGCCGGCGACCGCGCCGTCGCCCAAGCGGCTCGCCGCCGTCGCACAATTGGCGACCAACAGCACCATCGCCGAGGAGCAGGGAGTCCAATATGCGGCCGAGGCGGACCGGCTCGCCCAGGCGCTCGGCGCGCCCGAGCCAGTGCGGTTCAACTATGCGATGCGCGCGATCTGGGCGTTGCACGAGCGGACGAAGTCCGACCGGGTCCTGGGGGTGAGGCGCGCGCAGGCACTGACCGCCTTGCTGGCGCGCCCGGATTTTCGCGATCCGATGGTGCGCGCCACCGCGCGGGTGCTGGTCGCGCGCGCTTATGCGAGCGCCAAGCGGACCGCCGAGGAGATCGCCGCGCTGCGCGCGGTCACCGACGATCCCGCGCTGCCCGAGCGCGATCCGCTGAAGGTCGCGGCACTGGTCGCGCTCGCCAACGCGGAAGCGGCACAGAACAACCTCAAGGCTGCGGCGGCGAGCTACCAGCGGACCGGTCTTTCGGCGCAGCAATGCGCGCTGCTCGACAGCGGCGCGGTGGAGGTCGCGACTCCGTTCGGCAGCTATCCGCAATCGGTGCTGTTCTGGGGCTTCGAAGGCTGGACAGCGTTCGAATATGACGTCGCGGCCGATGGGCACACCCGCAATGTCCGGGCCGTCGTCGGCTATCCGCCGTCGGTGTTCGCGTCGGCAACGACGGACCTGGCGCGGACGGTGCGCTACCGCGTCAGCTACCGGCCCGCGGGCGATCTCGCCTGCACGGCGATGACGCGACGGGTCAGGTTCACGATCCCGCGCTAGGCGCCAAGGTCGGCCAGCAGCTCGGCGGCGAACTGGCTGAGCGTGTCGTCGCGCGCGCCCATCACGACGATGCGGTCGCCGGGGCGGGCGAGGTCGCGCAGCCGGGCCGCGATGTCGGCGCGCGCCGGGATGTGCTCGGCCTGGCGACCGCCGTCGCGGACGCCCGCCACGATCGTGTCGCTGCCGACCGCGCGGTCGACGGTCCCGCCGAAATAGACGGGATCGGACAGGATCAGCACGTCGTCCGAGCCCAGCCTGTCGATGAACATCTCGATCAGCGGGCCGCGCATCACCTTCAGCGGCCCGAAGCCGTGCGGCTGGAAGAAGACCAGCAGCCGGCCGGGAAAGGCGTGCAGCGCGTCGAGCGTCGCCGCGATCTTGTCGGGGTTGTGCCCGAAATCGTCGTAGACGGTGACGCCGTTCGCGATCCCGACCCGCTCGAGCCGGCGGCGCAGGCCGGTGAAGCCTTGGAGCGCCGCGGCGGCCTCGGCGAGCGGCACGCCGATGGCGACGGCGGCACCGATCGCCGCGAGCGCGTTGGCGGCGTTGTGCCGGCCCGGCACCTGCAGGCTCACTTCGGCATGGTCGCCGCTCGACCGCTCGGTCACGTGGAAGGACACGCCCTCGGGGCGCTCGTCGACGGCGTGGCCGATCAGCTGCGCCTCCCGCTCGAAGCCCCAGGTGAGCAGCCGGTCCTCGTGCAGCTCGCGCGCGATCGCCGCCACTTCGGGATGGTCGATGTTGACGACCGCGGTCGCGGCCTTGCCGAGGAAATCCTCGAACAGCGCGCGCAGCTCGTCCATGTCCTTGTGGTCGAGCGAGATGTTGCCGAGCACCGCGACGCTGGGCTCGAACAGCGCGATCGACCCGTCGCTTTCGTCGACCTCGCTGACGAACAGCCGACCGTCGCCCACGATCGCGCTCGCGAAGGGCGTATCGTCGGACACGAAATTGGTCATCACCGCGCCGTTCATCACGGTCGGCGCGCGGCCGGTGGCGTGCAGGATCCAGCCGATCATCCCGGTGACGGTCGACTTGCCGCTGGTGCCGCCGACGGCGACGCGGACCGGCGCGGCGTTGAACAGCTCGGCGAGCAGCCCGGCGCGGCTGACGCGCGCGCAGCCGAGGCGGGTCGCGGCCTGCACGTCGGGCACGCTGTCCTCGACGGCGGCCGAGGCGACGAGGATCTGGTCGGGCGAGGTGACGCCGCTGCCGTCCTGCGCGAACAGGTCGATGCCGAGCGCGCGGAGGAACTCGAACTTGGGCGCGGTCCGGCCCTGGTCGAGCGCGCGGTCGGAGCCGGCGACCCGATGGCCCTGGGCGCGGACGATGCAGGCGAGGGGCAGCATCCCGCTCCCGCCGACCCCGCAGAAGAAATAGGTTTTGGCAGCCGTCATGCCGACGCTACTAGCCTGTCTGGGGCCGCCGACAAGGAGGGACGGGCATGCGGATCGGCATCGTTGCGCCGAGTTGCCGGATCGACGACGACATCGTGACGCGGGTGGCGGCGCTTGCCGAGGGCCGGGCGGAGCTGGTCTGGCACCCGCAATGCTTCCTGTCGGACGGGCATTTTGCCGGCCCCGACGCGGCGCGCGCGGCGGCGCTGGTCGAGATGGCAAACGATCCGGCGCTCGACGCGATCTGGTTCGCGCGCGGCGGCTATGGCGCGGTGCGGATTGTCGACCGCGTGATGGCGGCGCTCGGCCCGGCGGCGGCCAGCAAGACCTATCTCGGCTATTCCGACGCAGGCACGCTGCTCGGCGCGTTCTACGCGCGCGGCATCGGCACCGTCGCGCATGGCCCGATGCCGGCGGACATCCGTCGGGCCGGGGGCGAGGCGGCGGTCGCGCGCGCGCTCGACTGGCTGGTCGCCCGCGATCCGGCGGCGCTGGAGCCGGGGCTGGGCGCCACGCCCGCGGCGGCGTTCAACATCGTCATCCTGGCGCATCTGGTCGGAACCGCGCACCTTCCCGATCTTTCAGGTCATGTGCTACTGATCGAGGACGTCTCCGAATATCTCTACCGCACCGACCGCGATCTCGCCCAGATCGTGCGCGGGGTGCCGGGGCTGGCGGGCGTGCGGCTCGGGCGGATCAGCGACGTGCCCGTCAACGATCCGGATTTCGGCGCCACGCCCGAAGCGGTGGTGCGGCACTGGTGCACGGTCGCCGGCATCCCGTTCCTGGGCGGGGCAGACATCGGACACGACGCCGACAACCGCGTCGTTCCCTTCGGCGCGCTTGCCCCTGCCGCCGCAGCGACTATCTGAGACAGTCCATGGCGCGTTCCTCCCGATCCTTCGACTGGGGCTTTCCCCGCTGGCGCGCCTATGGCGGCGAGCGCGGCGCGACCCAGGTCCGCATGTGCGACCGGGACGGGTGCGACCAGCCCGGGGACCGGCCCGCGCCCAAGTCGCCGAACAGCCCGGACCGCTGGTATTTCTGCGAGGCGCATGCGGCCGAGTACAACAAGAACTGGAACTATTTCGAGGGCCTGAACGCCGAAGAGGCGGCCGCGCGCGAGCAGGCCGAGACGCGCACCGCGAACGGCTATCGCCAGTCCTCGCACTATGCCTGGGCCGGCCCCGGCGACGGCACCCGCACGCGCGACGAGCTGCGCGCGCTCGAGGTGCTTGAGCTCGAGGTGGATGCCTCGTTCGACGACGTGAAGGCGTCGTGGCGGCGGCTTGCCAAGGCCAACCACCCGGACGTCAAGCCGGGCGACGCGGCGGCCGCCGAGCGTTTCCGTAAGGTCCAGGCCGCCTATGACGTGCTCCGCCGCGCCGAAGACGCGCGCGCCGGATGAGCATGGTCCGCATTTCCGCGCGCTGGGACGATTCGGTGATCGTCTGCGGCAAATGCTCGAAGAAGGTCGACGGCGGCTTCGGCGCGAAGGGCAAGACGTCCCTCGCCAAGGCGCTCCGCCGCGAACTGGGCGTCAAGAAGGGGCGCAAGGCGCGGATCGGCGTGATCGAGACCCGCTGCCTCGGGCTCTGCCCCAAGCGCGGGGTGACGATGGTGCACGGGACCCGCCCGCGCGAGTGGATGGTGGTGGCGCCGGGCACGCCGGTCACCGACGTGATCGCGGCGCTGGGTGTCGGCGCCGATCCGGTCGCGAGCGTCGCGGCGTCGCCGATCGGTGTCGACGGGCTCGGCGGGTCCGAAGCGTTTCAGGCTTAGGGGTGGCCCCTCCACCACCGGCTTCGCCGGCGGTCCCCCTCTCCGCCTTTGGCAGGGAGGAGCGGGAGCTAGCTCCTCCCCATCGCAGATGGGGAGGGGGACCGCCGCGAAGCGGTGGTGGAGGGGCCCCCCTCAAACATACCGCTCCGCCGTCGCCCGAATGAGCGCGATCATGTTCGGAATCCCCTGCGTGCGGTTCGAGCTGAGCTGGTTGCGCAGGTCGAACGGCGCGAGCGCGTCTTCGATGTCGGTCGTGAGGATCTGGGCCGGGGTCCGGTCCTGCACGGTCAGCAGCACCAGCGCGATGATGCCCTTGGTGATCGCGGCATTGCTGTCGGCGAGGAAGTGCAGTCGTTCGCCGTCGCGGGTCGGGTAGACCCAGACCGAGGCCGAACAGCCGCGGACCAGGGTCGCGTCGGTCTTGAGCGGTTCGGGCATGGGCTCGAGCTTGCGGCCGAGGTCGATCAGCAGTCGGTAGCGATCGTCGGGCTCGAGCAGTTCATAGTCGGCGTAGATGTCGTCGAGTTGGGCCATGTGGGCCGCTTAGCGGGGTGGCATTGCCGCGTCACCCCGGGTCGCGCCCGGGGTGACGGATACGCTACAGATCCACCCCGGCGGCGATCGCCTCGAGCTTGCGGATGCGCTCCTTCAGGTCCGCGAGCTCGATGCGCGAGGCGGCGTGGGGCAGGGGGGCGCCGCTCGGCTCGGGCCGGGCGGTCTGCAGCTCGAAGCGCTTCAGCTCCAGCCAGCCCTTCCAGCCGCGCAGCGCGCCGGCGGTCACGATGCCGATCCCGGCCAGGCCGACAAGGCCCATTTCCAGATAGATGATCGGATCCATTGTCGTTCTCCCAGGCTCGCGGCGCCGGTCAGGCGCCGGGCGAGCGAAGTTTCTCGATCTCGCGTTCCAGGGCGCGGGGCCCGGTTTCCTCGGTCGCCAGCCGTTCAAGCACCGCGACGCGGTCCTTGAGGGTGGCGATCTCGTCGCGCAGCCGCTGATTGTCCGCCGCCGCCGCCTCGAGGACTTTCCTGCCCCCGCCATGGTCGGCGCGGTACTTGGACTTCACGACCGTGGCGATCATCACGATCGCGACAATCAGCACGACCATCTCGAACGGGTTCATCTCATCTTCTCCCCGAGTGTCAGCGGCCGTCCCCCGATCGGGCAGATTCGAGACGGTCGTAACTCCCCGCCTGCCTTCCGCCCGCGCTGTGGCGGGAGAGCCAAGTGTTTTCGACGAACGACCTTTTGAGGTCGACAAAATCGCAACTTTAGTTTGGCCGGCGCAGCGCCTCGATTTCGGTCGCAATGCGGTGCGAGTCATCCGTCACGATGCGTTCCACATTGGCGAGACGATCCTTGATCGAGCCGAGTTCGGCGCGGAGCTGGGCATTCTCCTGGCTGAGCAGCTTGATGCGCTCCAGCGCCTCCTGGTCGTTCTTGGGATAGATCGCCTTGCCCCAGCTATTCTCGAGCGGATAGCCATGCTTCACGCGCAGCCAGGTGGTGATGACCCATCCCGCGATGCCGAGGATGCCGAGAACGCCGGCCAGCGGGGCCATCGCGTTGAAGATTTCGAGCTTGTCCATCGTCGTCGGTCCTCAGCGCAGGCTGTCGATCTCGTCGGCGAGGCGACGATTGCGGCTGGTGTAGAACAGCTCGACATCGGCCAGGCGACGGTCGATGTCGCGGAACTTGGCGCGAACCTCGCGGGTGCTGCGCGCCGGCGAGCGACGGACGCCCTGCCAGAACTGCTCTTCTTCCTTGCTGTTGTAGAGGCCGACCGGCTTGGGCTTGGCGATCCACGCGGCGAGCAGATAGGCGATCAGCGTCCAGGGAAAGGCACCCATCAGGGTGATCAGCACCATGCCGACGCGGACCCAGGTGACGTCCCAGCCCATATAGTCGGCGATCCCCGAGCAGACGCCGAGCCACTTGGCGTTCGGCTTGTCGAGGTAGAAAGTGGTCCGGCGTGCGCTCATTTTAGCTCTCCCTGATCTTGCGGACTTCGGCCTGGGGCAGTTCGTCATAGGGACGACGCACGTCCAGTTCCGGGTTGTCGGCGGCGACGATGCGCTCGATGCTGTGCAGGCGATCGTCGAGCCGCCGGGCGGTTTCGTACAGGTCCTCCAGCAGGTTCTCGTCCTCGCGGCTGATGCCCGAGCTCTCCTTCCACTGGGTGACGTAGTGCAGGATCAGCCAGGGCAGCCCGATGAACAGGATGCCGACGACCAGCACGGGGATGACGGCGTCTTCCATCTCAGCCCTCCCGGCGGCCGAGGCGGGCCTTCAGCGCCTCGAGCTCGGCGTCGACCTTCTCGGCGGACTTGAGCTCGGCGATCTCCTCCTCGAGGCTCTTCTGGGGCGCACCCAGGCCGGCGGCATCGGCGCGGCCCTCGGCCAGGTCGACGCGACGCTCGAGCATCTCGAAGCGGCTGAACGCGTCCTCGACACGGGCGCCGGCATAGGCCTCGCGCAGCTTCATGCGGTTCTGCGCGCTCTCGAGCCGGGTGACGATCGAGTTCTGGCGGGCGCGGGCCTCGCGCAGCTTCTGCTGCAGCTTGGCGATGTCCGCCTCGGACGCCGACAGCGCGTCGTCGAGCACCGCGATCTCGGCCTGGAGCTGCGTCGCCATGTCGGCCGCCTTCTGCTTCTCGAGCAGCGCCGCCTTGGCAAGGTCCTCGCGGTCCTTGGACAGAGCGAGCTCGGCCTTCTCGGTCCAGCTCTCCTGGAGCTTCTCGAGCTTGGCGATATGCCGGCGCATTTCCTTCTGGTCGGCGATCGTGCGCGCCGCCGACGCGCGGACCTCGACCAGCGTCTCCTCCATCTCCAGGATGATCATGCGGATCATCTTGGCCGGGTCCTCGGCGCGGTCGAGCAGGTCGGTCATGTTGGCGGCGATGATGTCTCGAGTGCGGGAAAAAATGCCCATCGGGTCAGCTCCTGGGGAAATCGAAGGGGGTGCCGGGGCGGGGCAAGGGGGATCCCGCCCCGGCGGGAGGCCGTTACGCGAGCTGCGTCACGGCGGGGCGATTGCCGGCCTCGGTCGGCACCGCGCCGGCCGGGCCGACGGCGCTCAGCACGCAGGTGGCGCTGAACAGGACAGTGCAGAGGAGCGCGGAGAGGGTCTTCCGGGCTTCGAACGAGGTCAGCATGGTCTTACTCCTTGAACCTGTTTTGGTGCGCCGGGCTGTCTCTGCCGGCTTCGTCCCATTCTTTGCAGACCTCGTGCCAAACCGAAAAAGGCGCAGAAATCGGCCAGTTTTGGTCCTTGTAGGCGACGATGGGGATTTCGGCGCTTGCCAGTTGTTGGGAAAATCCGCCATGTTTCGGCCATGGATCGTGAAAACGCCTTTATCGGCCAATCGCTCGCCTTCCTGGACTCGGTCGAGCGCGCAAGCCGGGCCGCGGCGCTGAACCGTCCGGTGCTGGTGATCGGCGAGCGCGGAACCGGCAAGGAGCTGGTCGCCGAGCGCCTGCATCGCCTGAGCCCGCGCTGGGACGGTCCTTTGGTGATCATGAACTGTGCCGCGCTTCCCGAGACGCTGATCGAGGCCGAGCTGTTCGGCCACGAGGCCGGCGCCTTCACCGGCGCCACCCGGGCCCGGACCGGGCGCTTCGAGGAGGCCGACGGGGGCACCCTGTTCCTCGACGAACTGGGCACGCTGTCGGCGGCCGCGCAGGAGCGGCTGCTGCGCGCCGTCGAATATGGCGAGGTGACGCGGATCGGGGCCTCGCGTCCGGTGCGCGTCGACGTGCGCATCGTCGCCGCGACCAACGAGAACCTGCCCGCATTGGTCGAGCAGAACCGCTTCCGGGCCGATCTGCTCGACCGGTTGAGCTTCGAGGTGATCACGCTGCCGCCGCTGCGCGCGCGGGAAGGCGACGTGCCCGTGCTCGCCGATCATTTCGGCCGGCGCATGGCGGCGGAGCTGGAGTGGCATCGCTGGCCGGGCTTCACCCATGCGGCGATGGAGAAGCTGGTCGGCCATGGCTGGCCGGGCAATGTGCGCGAGCTGCGCAACGTCGTCGAGCGCGCGGTCTATCGCTGGGAGGATCCCGAACGGGCGGTCGACGCGGTGGAATTCGATCCGTTCGCCTCACCCTGGCGCCCGCGCGGCGAGGCGGCGCGGCCGATGGCGGCGGCCGCCGCGAACGCCCAGCCGGCGATCGCCGCGCCGCCAGCGTCGCCGGACGACGAGTGCAGCGATTTCCGGGCCGCGTGCGAGGCCTATGAAAAACGGCTGCTCGAGGCGGCGTTGCGCCGCTGCCGGTACAACCAGCGGCTGACGGCGAAGGCGCTGGCGCTCAGCTACGACCAGCTGCGCCATGCGCTTCGCCGTCACGACATGCTCGCGAGCCTGCAGGCCGCGGAACGCAAGGACGCGGCCGCGGCCGGCTGACCGCTAGGCGTGCGCCGCGCCGGCGCTGCGCCGCGTCCGCAGCGCCGTGCCGGCGAGACCGAAGCCGCCGATCATCAAAGCCCAGCTGGCCGGCTCCGGGATCGCGGCGGTCGGGCCGGCGACGACGACGAGCTGGCTCGTCTGGGCAAGCGCGTCTCCCCGGTTGACCTGGCCGCACAGGGCGCCGTTCAGGCATGCGCCGTCGACCAGCAGCGGGCCGGGTCCCACCAGATAGCCCGCGCTGCCGTTCTCGGCGAGAATGCCTTCGAAATCGCCCGACCGGCCATTGCCGAGCAGCGGATCGCCGAGATCGTAGACGAGGCCGAACAGGTCCTGGAAACCGAGCGAGAAGGCGCTCACCGTCGCGTTGCCGGAGAACGACACTCCGAATGCGGTGATTTCGTCTGCGAAGCTGCTGAGCTGGCCGTCGCCATCAAGGTCTTCGCCGCTGAAAAAGCCGGTAATCTGCCCGCCGCCGCCGAATCCGGACTGGCTGAAGGTGAAGTCGATCACGGCGGCGTTGGCCGGTGTGGCGGCGAGCGCCAGCGGCAGCAGGACGGATAAAGAGCGCATCGTGGTTTCCCCTTCCAAGCCCCCCGGCTGCCGCCGGAAACGCAACGGGAGCGAAACAGGTCCCTCGCGGGCGATCTTTCCGTCGGGCTCGGCGCGGCAACGCTTCGCCTCTCGCGGTCGCGCGCGCGTCGTGATACTCTGCGCATCTCGACGAAGGAGGCAGGGATGCGCAGTTCGTCCTTGGCGCTGGCGATGGTCGCCGCGCTTTCGGGTAGCGCCGCAGCCGAGGCGGCGACGCAGGTGATCGGGTCGGGCCTCGCCCGCGACTGTTTCGACGCGGCGGAAAGCGAACGCGCCGGTCGCGAGGCGATCGGCCTTTGCGATCGCGCGCTGGTCGAGGAGGCGCTGTCGTTCGACGACATGGTCGCCACCTATGTGAATCGCGGCATCCTGCGCGGCCGGATGGGCGACTTGAAGGGTGCGCTCTCCGACTATGACCGGGCGATCGGCCTCGATCCCGACCAGGGCGAGGCCTATGCCAACAAAGGCGGGCTGGCGCTGAAGCGCGAGGCGTGGGGCGAAGCGCTCAACCTGTTCAGCATCGCCATCGCCAAGCAGACCAAGCGTCCGGAGATCGCCTTTTACGGCCGCGGCGTGGCGAACGAGATGACGGGCAACGTTGCCGATGCCTATGCGGATTATAAGCGGGCCGCCGAACTTGCCCCGCAATGGCAGGAGCCGCGAGTCGAGCTGGCGCGCTTCCGGGTGAAGCCCAACGCCTGATCGAAATCGTCACGGGCGCTGAACGAAAGATTTTCAGGGACACTCCGCGTGCTCGTTTGTTTTGGGGGCGAGCCCCCAAAACAAGGAGTGTTTCATGGCTTTCGAACTTCCGCCCCTGCCCTATGACCCGAGTGCATTCGGCGACACCATCTCCGCCGAGACCTTCGAATATCACTGGGGCAAGCACCATCGCGCCTATGTGACGAAGACCAACGAACTGGCGCCGCAGGCCGGGCTCGATGGCGCGCGGCTGAGCGAGGTGATCCGCGCGGCCAAGGCGAAGGGCGACAAGCCGCTGTTCAACAATGCGGCGCAGGTCTGGAACCACAGCTTCTACTGGCAGTGCCTCAGCCCCGAACCGCAGCAGCCGACCGGCGCGCTCAAGGAGCGGATCGACGCGAGCTTCGGCTCGACCGAGGCGCTGGTCGACAAGCTCAAGGCCGAGTCGGTCGGCCATTTCGCGAGCGGCTGGGGCTGGCTCGTGCTCGACGGCGACGACCTGAAGGTGACTTCGCTGCACGACGCCGACACGCCGGTCGCCTATGACGGCATGACGCCGCTGCTGACAATCGACGTGTGGGAACACGCCTATTACGTCGACTATCGCAACGCGCGGCCCGACTATGTGACCGCGCTGCTGTCGCGGGCGATCAACTGGGAGTTCGTCGGGCAGAATCTCGACGGCCAGGGCGTCAGCCGCGCCGACCAGGGCTGACGAAGCACCCCTCCACCACCGGCTTCGCCGGCGGTCCCCCTCCCCGCGCAAGCGCAGGGAGGAGCGCAGAACAAGCTCCTCCCCATCAAAGATGGGGAGAGGGACCGCGCCGCGAAGCGACGTGGTGGAGGGGCTGCAGTGCGTCCGGTCTGCCCCTCCACCATCGGCTTCGCCGGCGGTCCGCCTCCCCGCGCAAGCGCAAGGAGGAGCGAAGAACGAGCTCCTTCCCATCGAAGATGGGGAGGGGGACCGCGGCGCGAAGGGACGTGGTGGAGGGGCAGCCGCGCGTCCGGCGATCGGGACGAGCGTTACTGTTCGGGCGGGATCGGCGCGTCCTTGCCGTCGTTCAGTCCGTGGCGGAGCAGCATCGGGATGTTGAGGATCGCGAACAGGAAGGTGAGGGGAACCGCGCCCCAGAGTTTGAAGCCGACCCAGAAATCCCAGCTCTGCGTCCGCCAGACGGCCTCGTTCAGCACCGCCATCAGCGCGAAGAACCCGGCCCAGTTGACGGTGAGCTTGCGCCAGCCGGTCTCGTCCAGCCCGGGATAGGCGCTCTCCAGGAGCATGCGCAGCAGCGGACGCCCGGTGGCGAGGCCGAAGCCGAGGATCACGGCGAACATCGTGTAGACGATGGTCGGCTTCATCTTGATGAAGGTGTCGTCGCGGAACCAGAGCGTCAGCCCGCCGAAGAACAGCACCAGCAGCCCGGTGATCCACAGCATCGGCGAAATGCGTCCGGTCTTCAGTCGCGAGACGATCATCGCGACGACGGTCGCGACCATGAACGCCGCGGTCGCGACCAGCACCTTCAGGATCTTCGGCTCGGGCGCGAGCATGTTGGCGAGGAAGAAGATCGCAAGCGGCCCGAAATCGACCGCGATGCGAAGCCCCGGCGGGAGTTCGCGGGTCCTGGCGTCGGAGGTCATTCCGCAACCCCCGCGATCATGCGCGCCACTTCGCCCGCGTCGAACGGCCTCAGGTCGTCCATGCCTTCGCCGACGCCGATCGCGTGGATCGGCATGCGGAACTTCTCGGCCGCCGCGACGAGAACGCCGCCGCGCGCGGTGCCGTCGAGCTTGGTCATCACGAGCCCGGTGACGCCGGCCACTTCCTTGAACACCTCGATCTGGCTGAGCGCGTTCTGGCCGGTGGTCGCGTCGAGGACGAGCACCACGTCGTGTGGCGCCTCCGGGTTGAGCCGGCCGAGGACGCGACGAATCTTGGCCAGCTCGTCCATCAGCTCGCGCTTGTTCTGGAGACGGCCGGCGGTGTCGACGATGAGCACGTCGATGCCGGTCGCGGTCGCCTTCTTCACCGCGTCCCACACGATCCCCGCCGAATCGCCACCCTGGGGCCCGGCCATGATCGGCACGCCGATCCGTTCGGCCCAGATGCGGAGCTGCTCGATCGCGGCCGCGCGGAACGTGTCGCCTGCCGCGAGCATGACGCCATAGTCCTGCTCGAGGAACAGCCGGGCGAGCTTCGCGATCGTCGTGGTCTTGCCCGAGCCGTTGACGCCGATGACGAGAATGACCTGCGGCCGCGGGAAAGCGTCGATCTCGAGCGGCTCGGCGACCGGCGCCAGCGCCTTCTCGATCTCCTCGGCGACGATCGCCTTGACCGCCGCCTCGTCGAGCCCGCGCTCGAACCGGCCCTCGGCGAGCCGGTCGCGGATCCGCGCCGCCGTCGCCGGGCCCAGATCGGAAGCGATCAGCGCATCCTCGATCTCGTCGAGCGTCTCGCGGTCGAGCGTCGTCCTGGTGAACAGGCCGGTCAGGTTCTCGGTCAGGCGGTCGGACGTGCGACGGAAGCCGCCGAGCAGCCGGTCGTGCCAGGGCGTCTCGCTCATGCCGGCACCGCCAGCAGCGTGTCGCCCTTGCGCGCGGTGACGCGGACGGCCTGGACGCGGCCGGGCGCGACCGGCGCGTTAAGGCGCAGCTTGGCGAAGTTCGCGGCATGGCCGGCCCGGCCGTCGAGTTCGACGAGCATCGATTGTTCGGTCCCGACGAGCGTGTCGAGCCAGCGCGCCTGGCGCTGGGCGGCAGCCGCGCGGAGGCGGCGGGCACGGGCGCGGATCACTTCGGTCTCCAACTGGGGCATGCGCGCAGCGGGTGTGCCCTGCCGGGGCGAATAGGGGAAGATATGTGCGAAGACGACGTCGCAATCCGCGAGGATCGCGAGCGTTCCCGCGAACGCCGCTTCGCTCTCGGTCGGAAAGCCGGCGATCAGGTCGGCGCCGATCGCCACGTCGGGCCGCGCCGCCTTGATGCGGGCGACGAGATCGATCGCGTCGCGGCGCAGATGGCGGCGCCGCATCCGCTTCAGCACCAGATCGTCGCCGGCCTGGAGCGACAGATGCACGTGCGGCATCAGCCGCGGTTCGCCGGCGATCAGCGCGAACAGCCGGTCGTCGATCTCGACCGGGTCGAGCGACGAGAGGCGCAGGCGCGGGAGCTCGGGCACGTGGCGCAGGATCCGCTCGACGAGCAGGCCGAGGCCGTCGCCGGCAAGCTCGCCATAGCTGGTGACGTCGACGCCGGTCAGCACGACCTCGCGATGCCCCTCGTCGACCAGCGCACGGATGCGCTCGATGACTGCGCCCGCCGGTTCGGAGCGGCTGGGCCCGCGGCCCTGCGGGATGATGCAGAAGGTGCAGCGATGGTCGCACCCGGTCTGGACCGGCACGAAGGCACGCGCGTGCGACGGCGCGGGCCGCGCGTTGGGGCGGATCGCCGGCGCGGGCACGAAGGCGGCGAACGCCTCGGGCGCCAGCTTGCGCGGGTTCGGGACAACGCCGTCCACCTCCGGCATCGCGCCGAAGGCCTCCGGGTCGATCTCCGACGCGCAGCCGGTGACGAGCAGGCGCGCGTGCGGCCGCGCGCGACGCGCCTTGCGGATCGCGCGGCGGGTCTGGCGGACGGCCTCCTCGGTCACCGCGCAGCTGTTGACGATCACCACTTCCTCGCCCGCGCCGTCGAGCATCGCCCGGATCGCGGCGCTCTCGCCGATGTTCAGTCGGCAGCCGAGCGTGATCATCTCGGGCCCGCTCATCCGAGCGACTCCAGGTCGGCGCTGCCTTCGAAGACATGGGTGGCGGGGCCGGTCATGCGGATCGTTCCGCCCGGCGCCCAGGCGATCGTCAGCGGCCCGCCGGGGAGCGACACGGTCACGGGCGAGGCGACGAGCTTGCGGCGGATGGCGGCGACCGCGGTCGCGCAGGCGCCCGTGCCACAGGCGCTGGTCAGCCCGGCGCCGCGCTCCCAGACGCGCAGCCGCAGCGCCGCGGGGCCGGTCACCTGCGCGACGTTCACGTTGATGCGTTCGGGGAATAACGGGTCGGTCTCGATCCGCGGCCCGAGCGTGGCGAGATCGACGGCATCGAGATCGGGCACGAAGAATACCGCGTGCGGGTTGCCGACATTGACGGCGACCGGCTCGCGCAGCGCGTCCCAGCCGACCGGCAGCGCGGCCGTGTCCATCGGGTAGGCGAGCGGGATCCGGTCCCAGTCGAAGCGGGGCTCGCCCATGTCGACGGAAATGCCGCCACCGTCCGGCGCCGCCGCGACCAGGCCGCCGGCGGTCTCGATGCTGGGCGTGCCGCCGGCGAGCATCGCGACGCAGCGCAGCGCATTGCCGCACTGCTCGACCTCCGAACCGTCGGCGTTGAAGATGCGCATCCGCAGGTCGGCGACGTCGGAGCTTTCCACGAGGATCAGCTGGTCGCAGCCGATGCCGCGCCGGCGATCGGCGATCCGGCGCGCCGCCGCGGCATCGACCGGCACCGCCTGGGCGCGCGTGTCGATCACGACGAAGTCGTTGCCGAGCCCGTGCATCTTGTGGAACGCGAAGCGCATCGGGCGCGATCTAGGGAGCCCGGCGGCGCAAGTCCATCGCCGCGACGCGCCGGGGCGGGCGGGTCAGCCGGCCTTGCGCTTGGGCGCGGCGCCCTGGCGTTTCGGCGTCGCGACGCGCGCGGCGGGCAGCAGATTGCGTTCCGCGAGCAGCGCGCGGACGGCGCTCACGTCCATCGGCTTGCCGAAATGCCAGCCCTGCGCCTTGTGGCAGCCGAGCGTCTTCAGATGCTCCTCGATCGCCTGCGTCTCGACGCCCTCGGCCGTGACCGGCAGGCCGAGGCTGTCGCTCAGCCGGGTGATCGCGTTCACGATCGCCGCGCTCTCGGCGTTGGAGCCCAGCGACGAGACGAAGCTGCGGTCGATCTTGATGCGGTCGAAGGGGAGCGCGCGAAGATGGGCGAGCGACGAATAGCCGGTGCCGAAATCGTCGAGGGCGATGCGCACGCCCTGGTTCTTGAGGCTGCCGATAATCGACTGGGCGACGCCTAGATTTTCGAACAGCGAGCTCTCGGTGATCTCGATCTCCAGCCGGTTGGCGGGAAAGCCCGTCTCGACGAGCAGCTTCACGATCTTCTGCGCGAGCCAGGGGTCCTTCAGCTGGCTCGGCGAGATGTTGACCGACAGGGTCAGCGACGGGTCCCAGTTCTTCGCTTCCTCGAACGCCTGCCGCATCACCGACATCGACAGGTCGGCGATCAGCCCGGTTTCCTCGGCGATGGGGATGAAGATGTCGGGCGGGACGATGCCGCGCGTCGGGTGCATCCAGCGCGCGAGCATCTCGAAGCCGTGAAGGCGCCCGGTCGAGAGGTCGACCTGCTGCTCGTAGAAGGGCACGAACTGGCCGAGCGGAATGCCCTCGCGCATACCCGTCTCGATCGCGTTGCGCGTGTGAAGCTCGCGCTCCATCGACTTGTCGAACCAGGAATAGCGATTGCGACCCGAATTCTTGGACGCGTACATCGCGATGTCCGCGCGGCGCATCAGCGCGTCGACGCTGGCGCAGTCGACCTCCGACCGCGCCACTCCGATCGACACGCCGGCATGGATCGTGACTCCCCCGGCTTCGAAGCGGCGGCCGAGCGCGGCGACCAGCCGCTCGGCGACGCCGTCGACGATTTCGGGCCGGCCGCTCTCGAAGGCGAACAGCGCGGCGAACTCGTCGCCGCCGAGCCGGGCCGCCATCGCGCCTTCGGGCAGATTTCCGTCGATGATCTCGGCCGCATAGCGCAGCGCCGCGTCGCCGATCGCGTGACCGTTCACGTCGTTGATCGTCTTGAAATGATCGAGGTCCAGCATCAGCAGCGCGACCGTCTTGCCGCGCTTCGTCGCCTTCTCGATGGCCGCGACCGCTTCTTCCCCGAAGGCGCGGCGGTTGCGCAGCCCGGTCAGCGAATCATAATAAGCGAGCGCCTGGGCGCGTGCCTCGGCGAGCGCGCGGTCCTGCACTTCGCGGCGAAGGTCGATGTAGCGCCGCCATCCGAACAGCAGCAGCGCGACGTTGAGGATCAGCGCCGAGACGAGCATGCGGTCGGAGCCGCTCTCGCCCGCGATCGTGCGGATCGCCTCGGTCAGCACCGGCCCGCCGGTCCCGACGAACATGATCGCGGCAGCGACGGTGATGCCGCCGGCGACAATGTCGCGCCGCGCGGTCCCGAGCGCGCCATCCTGTCCGGCTTCAGACTTCCCCTCGACGCGCATCCGTTTCGCCCACTGCAGAACCGCGGGCAAACTGGCAGCGCGACATGTAGGAAGGGTTAAACGAGCAGCTTATCCAATACTTACTCGCCCAGCTGGCGCCGCGGCGCGGGCCGGTCGGTGCGCCGGATCACGAGGTTCCGGATCTCGGTCATGTCCTCCATCGCAAAGCGGACGCCTTCGCGGCCGAGGCCGGAGTCCTTGACCCCGCCATAGGGCATGTTGTCAACGCGGTAGCTGGGCACGTCGTTGACGACCACGCCGCCGACGTCGAGCCGGTCCCAGGCGTCGAGCACCTTGAACAAATCGCGCGTGAAGATGCCCGCCTGCAGACCGAACTTGCTGTCGTTGACGAGGTCGAGCGCCTCGTCGAAGTCGGCGAAGCGGGCGAGGAAGGCAACGGGGCCGAACGCTTCCTCGCGGTTGAGCTTCGTCTCGCGCCCGACATCCTCGAGCAGGGTCGCCTCCAGCATCGCGCCCTCCCGCTTGCCGCCGCAGAGCAGGGTCGCGCCGCCCGCCACCGCTTCCGCGATCCAGCGATCGAGCCGCTCGGCCTCCTTCACGTCGATCATCGGGCCGACGAACGTGTCGCGATCGTGCGGATCGCCGGCCACGAGAGTCCTGGTCCGGGCGACGAGCTTGTTGCGGAAGGCGTCGTAGACCGCCGCGTGGACGAGAATGCGCTGCACGCCGATGCAGCTCTGGCCCGACTGGTAGAAGGCGCCGAACACCGTGCGCTCGACCGCGTCCTCCAGATCGGCATCGGCGTCGACGATCACCGCCGCGTTGCCGCCGAGTTCGAGCACGACCTTCTTCTTGCCGGCCTTTGCCTTCAGGTCCCAGCCGACGCCCGGCGAGCCGGTGAACGAGAGCAGCTTCAGCCGCTCGTCCTCGGTGAACATGTCGGCGCCGTCGCGATGCGCGGGAAGGATCGAGAAGGCGCCCTTGGGCAGGTCGGTCTCCGCCAGCACCTCGCCCATGATGATCGCGCCGAGCGGCGTGCGGCTGGCCGGCTTCATCACGAACGGGCAGCCGACCGCGATCGCCGGCGCGATCTTGTGGGCGGCGAGATTGAGCGGGAAATTGAACGGCGAGATGAACGAGCAGGGGCCGATCGGCACGCGCTTCCAGATGCCCTGATAGCCGCGCGCACGGGGGCTGATGTCGAGCGGCTGGACCTCGCCGGTCATCCGCACCGATTCCTCGGCGGCGATCCGGAAAGTGTCGATCAGCCGCGTGACCTCGCCCTCGCTGTCCTTGATCGGCTTGCCCGCCTCGACGCACAGCGCATGGGCAAGCTCGTCGAAGCGCTCGCGGAACCGCTTCATGCAATGGTCGAGCACCGCCTGCCGCTCATAGGCGGCCATCCGCGCCATCGGCTCCGCCGCCGCCACCGCCGCCGCGATCCCCGCCTCGATCTCGGCCGGCCCGGCGAGCGCGACGCGAAAGGCGACCTTGCCCGTGAACTTGTCGGTGACCTCGAGGTCGGCATTGCCGCTCCACGCCTCGTTGGCAATGTAGAGCGGGTAGGTGTCGCGAAGTCGGCTCATCTCGTCTTCCTTGCCCTCTCCCTGCAGGGGAGAGGGATATGCGAGCAACGCGAGCGAGGGAGAGGGCCCGTGCTCGCCGGTTCGAGCCCTCTCCCTGGCGCTGACGCGCCGGTCCCTCCTCCCTCGAGGGAGAGGGAACTCACAGCGCCTTCGACAGCGTCTTGATGTCGTGGTTGAGGATGCGGTCGTTTTCCGAATAGTCGACCGGGCAATCGATCAGGTGGACGCCGGGCGTGTCGAGGCAATGGCGAAGCAGCGCGGGCAGCCCGTCGGCGCTGTCGACGCGGTGGCCGGATGCGCCATAGGCTTCGGCATATCTGACGAAGTCGGGGTTGCCATAAGTCAGGCCCCAGTCCTTGAACCCCATGTTCGCCTGCTTCCAGCGGATCATGCCGTAGCTCGAGTCGTTCAGGATCAGCACGGTCAGGTTGAGGCCGAGGCGGACCGCGGTTTCCATTTCCTGGCTGTTCATCATGAAGCCGCCGTCGCCGCAGATCGCCATCACCTTGCGGCCGGGATAGACCATCGCCGACGCCATTGCCGAGGGCAGGCCCGCCCCCATCGTCGCGAGCGCATTGTCGAGCAGGACGGTATTCTGCTGGCGCGCCGGGTAATTGCGCGCGAACCAGATCTTGTAGACGCCATTGTCGAGGCAGATGATGCCGTCGCCGGGCATCGCCTCGCGGATCTTGCGGACCAGATAGGGCGGGAAGATCGGGAAGCGGCGGTCGTCGTCGAGCCCGGCGGTGTGGGCGAACTCGGCGTCGCGGAAACGGTGCATCTCCGAGACGTCCCATCCGGCCGAGGGCACGATGTCTTCCTTGATCTGCCAGACCGCATTGGCGATGTCGCCGACCACCTCGATCTGCGGGAAATAGACCGGGTCGACCTCGGCCGAGCGGGTCGAGACGTGGATCACCTCGGTCCCGCCGGGCTTCATGAAGAAGGGCGGCTTCTCGATCACGTCGTGGCCGACATTGACGATCACGTCGGCGGCCTCGATCGCGCGGTGGACGAAGTCGCCGGCCGAAAGCGCCGCGCAGCCGAGGAACTTCGGATGCGTCTCGTCGATCACGCCCTTGCCGAGCTGGGTGGTGACGAACGGGATCCCGGTCTTCTCGACGAGCTGGAGCAGCATGCGCCCGCAGATCTTGCGGTTCGCGCCGGCCCCGATGACGAGCACGGGCGCGCGCGCCGCCTCGAGCTTGCGCACCGCGGCCCGGATCGCCTTCGCCTCGGCGCAGGGGCGGCGGACGATGCTGCGCGGGATCGGCTGCGAGTCGGTCTGTTCCTCGGCGATGTCCTCGGGGAATTCGAGGTGGGTCGCCCCCGGCTTCTCCTCCTCGGCCAGGCGGAAGGCCTCGCGGATGCGGCTCGGGATGTTGTCGGCGCTCGCGAGCTGGTGGGTGTATTTGGTGATCGGCCGCATCATGTCGACGACGTCGAGGATCTGGAAGCGGCCCTGCTTGGACTTCTTGATCGGCTTCTGGCCGGTCACCATCAGGATCGGCATCCCGCCGAGCTGGGCATAGGCAGCGGCAGTGACGAAGTTGGTCGCGCCGGGCCCGAGCGTCGCCATGCAGACGCCGGTCTTGCCGGTGTGGCGCCCATAGGTCGCGGCCATGAAGCCGGCGCCCTGTTCGTGGCGGGTCAGGATCAGCTTGATCTTGGTCGAGCGCGACAGGCTGTCGAGCATGTCGAGATTCTCCTCGCCGGGCACGCCGAAGATATACTCGACGCCTTCCTGCTCGAGGCACTCGATGAAAAGATCCGATGCTTTGGTCATGATTGCCCCCGGGTTCGCCGTCCGCCGTGAATCGCCGCGCCCGGCGGACGGCCTCGGCTTTGCCGAATCCCGGATCCGCTCGATCCCGATTACCGTTTCGCGGCTGGCGAGACCAGCGTTTCAGCAGCCATGCGCGGCGATGCCGAGATCGCGTCGCACGCGCCGCGCGTCCAGCGCGAAGGGCGAAAACCGACCGTCCGCGCCCGCCGCGCCAAGGCGTGTCAGCACCCGCGCCATCGGGCAGACGCCGATCCCCAGCCGGGTCGCCAGGGCGATGCTGCGCTCGCCCGGAGCCGGTCCCAGGCGAACCGGGACGCTGCCGATGGCAAGCGGCCGCTCCGGAATGGGCGGGTTGTCGGTCGGGGTCGCCGACCGGCGTTCGAGCACCTTCTGATCGACCGTGCCCGACACGACGCCGGCGAGGAACGAGGCGAGCGGTGACAGCGCCGGGCGCGGCGGAAGCGTGGCATAGGCGACGGTCAGGATCAGCAGCGCGTCCCGTTCGGCATCGTCCCGCGCGGCGTCGAGGACGGCTTGCGGCAGCACGAGCCGATCGGCGAAGGGTCGTTCGGACAGCCAGGCGCGCGCCTCCTCGCGGGCGATCACATGCGCGCCGACGCCGGGCAGCACTTTGTCGACGCGACGCGCGCTCGCCGCCAGCGTGTCGGTGCCGCTCGTCAGCAGTGCGAGTGCAAGAACGAGGCTCATGCCGGACCTCCTTGGGACGGAACGGCGGAAGAGCGCCGACCCGCGCCAGTCGCTTCAATAGCCCAGATCGAGATCGACTTCGTTCACCAGCGCCTCTCCCGCCCGGTAACGCGCGAGATTGTCGACGAAGAGCGCCGCCGCGCGCGGGAACATGTTGGTCTGCGCGCGACCCGACAAATGCATCGTGATCAGCGCATTGGGCGCGCGCCAGAGCGGGTGCTCGGGCGGCAGCGGCTCGGGCTCGGTGACGTCGAGATGCGCGCCGGCGATCTCGCCCGCGTGGAGCGCGGCGATCAGCGCCTCCTGGTCGATCACGGTGCCGCGGGCAATGTTCACGAGATACGCCGTGCGCTTCATCGCCGCGAGCTCAGGGGCGCCGATGATGCGCGCCGTCTCGGCAGTGGCGGGGGCGGCGAGGATCACCCAGTCGAACTCCGCCAGCCGGGCCTTCCAGTCGTCGGGGCCCAGCATGTCGGGCTCGCCGCGCGGGTTGCGGCGGACCCCGGTCACCTCGACGCCGAAGCCGCGGAGCTGGCGGGCGATGCGTTGCCCGATCGCGCCATAGCCGACGATCAGCGCCTTCGAGCCCTCGAGCTCGACCTTGCCCGGCGCGTCCTTCAGCCAATCGCCGCGATCCTGGGCGCGGATCACCTCGGGCAGGCGCTTGGCGAGGGCGAGCATGCCCATCACCGCATATTCGGCCACCGCGTTGGTGTTGATCCCGACGCCGTTGGTCAGCCGCGCGCCCTGCGCCTTGAGCTGCCGGAGCGGGAAGGCGTCGAGCCCGGCATAGATGGTCGACACCCATTTGAGCGAGGTGCCGAGCGCGATCGCGCGGCCGGTGTTGGCGGGCACCTGCAGGTCGAGCCAGCCGATCTCCGCGCCCGGGGACATGTCGCAGGCGTCCTCGGCCGATGCGAACCAGCGCACCTCGGCGTCGGCCGGCAGATGCGGCTCGATCAGCGGACGGGCGAGGGCGGGGAGAACGATGATCATGCGGTGGGGCCTTAGCAGTCCCTCTCCCCTGCAGGGAGAGGGGTTAGAGGGCCCACTCCCATTCCAGCGGATCGCCGTCCATCACCTCGACCCCGGCGTCCTTGAGCGCGTCGCGCAGCCGGTCGGATTCGGCGAAGTCCTTGGCGGCGCGCGCGGCTTTCCGCGCCTCCAGCCGCGCCGCGATCGCGGCGTCGTCGATGCGCGCCTCGGCCGGCCGAATGCGCAGGGCGGCGCGGTCGAGCGCGAGCAGGTCGAGGCCGAGCGCGGCGTCCATCCGCGCGACCGCCGCCCGGCGCTCCGCGGCCGGGAACGCCTTGGTGGCAAGGGCCGCCTCGAAATGGGTGAGCGCCTTGGGCAGGTTGAGGTCGTCCGCGAGGGCCGCGTCGAATGCGTCCAGCTCGGCGAGCAGTCCCTTGTGGCGCACCTCCGCGCCCTCGCCCGGCAACTTGTCCGCGGCCATCACCATGCGCTTCAGCCGGGTGAGCGCGGCGCCCAGGCTGTCCCAGCTGAACTCCAGCTCGGAGCGGTAATGCGCCTGGAGGCACATCAGCCGGAAGGCGAGGGGGTGGTAGCCGCGGTCGACGAGCAGCTGCAGCCGCAGGAATTCGCCCGACGACTTCGACATCTTGCCGCCGCGATCGATCAGGAAGTTGTTGTGCATCCACAGCCGCGCGCCGGTGTCGGCGCTGGCGCAGCGGGCCTGGTTCTGCGCGATCTCGTTGGGATGGTGGATTTCGCGATGATCGATGCCGCCGGTGTGGATGTCGAACGGCAGGCCGAGCAGCGCTTCCGACATCACCGAGCATTCGAGGTGCCAGCCCGGCGCGCCGCGGCCCCAGGGCGAGTCCCACTCCATCTGGCGGGTCTCGCCCGGCGGCGTCGTGCGCCAGATCGCGAAGTCGGTGGCGTGGCGCTTGCCCTCGACAGTCTCGATCCGGCTTTCGCCGGCCAGCGTCTCGGCGCGCGCGAGCCGGCCATAGTCGGGCACGGTCGACGTGTCGAAGTAGAGGCCGCTCGGGAGCTGGTAGCAATGAGTCCGGGCGATCGACTCCGCGAAGTCGATCATCGCCGGCACATAGTCGGTCGCGATCGTCCATTTGAACGGCTGGCGGATGTTGAGGCGATCGATATCCGCCCAATAGGCGTCGGTGTAGAATTTCGCGATGTCCCAGGCGGACTTGCCCGCCGAGGCCGCCGCCTTCTCCATCTTGTCGTCGCCCGCGTCCGCATCCGACGTCAGGTGGCCGACATCGGTGATGTTGATGACGTGGCGAAGCCGATAGCCCTTCCAGCTCAGCACCCGGCCCAGCGTGTCGGCGAAGACATAGGCCCGCATGTTGCCGATATGCTGATAGGCATAGACGGTCGGCCCGCAGGTGTAGACGCGCGCCTCGCCGGGATGGACGGGCGTGAAGGGCTCGACGGCGCGGGTGAGGCTGTTGAACAGCATCAGCGGCGCGCCGGTGGGGGCGGTCGACATGCGCCTCGACTAGGGGCCGGAGGCGGGGAGCGTCAACCGGCGCGGCGTCAGGCGCCGCCGGGTGCCGGCGCCTGCTCCCACAGGTCGTCATTGCCCGTTCCGGTCACCGGGTCGTCGATCACCGGGTCATAGGGCGAGGTCGGCACGTCGAGGATCTGGATCACCGGCTGCGGCAGGTTGCCGAGCGCTTGGTTGCCACCCTCGCGCGCGGCCTCGTCCGCCGATTTCATGATCTCCTCGATGATCACGTCGCGCGAGATGTTGAGCGCGATGTCGATCGGCGCGCGCGGGCGGGCGCCGGTGCAGGACGCGGGATCGGCGATCAGGCAGCCGTTGATCGTGGACTGCGGATCGAGCGTGCCGACGACGCTGGTGGCCGGGATCACGTCGACACCGGTGGTCGCGGGCAGGATGCGGCCGTTGATCGCAACGGCGGCCGGCGTGTTGCCGGTCGCCTCGATCCGCAGCCCGCCGCTGCCGACCGTCAGCCCGCGTCGATCGCGCTGGTCGGTGGTCGCGCCGGTGTTCTGGACCAGGAACGCCCGCCCGACGCGGGCGACGATCCCGCCGGCCTGGAAGAAGCCCGGCTCGCGCAGGATGCCGTCCTGGTTCGCCAGCCTGAGGCTCAGCGCCGGAAGGTCGAGCCCGGCCGCCTCGGTCCTCGCCGCGGCGGAAAGGGCATGCACCTGCGCCGCTTCGAGACGCAGCGTGCCCGCCAGCCCGCCCGCCGCGTCGCGCAGCGCGATGCCGCCGGTCTCGCCGGCCAGCGCGATGTCGTTGGTGGCGGAGAGGAGCACGGTCTGGCCGGCGCCCATGCCGTCGAACCCGGCCTGGCCGATAATCCCGATCGAGCCGGGCGAGCTGACCCGCAGCGTGCCGTTGGCGCCGAGCTGGGTGCCGGAAAAGCTGAGCGTGTCGATCAGCACCGCGGCCGCGCCGGGTGCAGCGAGCGTGAACGCTTGCCCGCCCTGGCCGGTCGACGATGCGGCTATGGTCAGGTCGCCATTGGTCCGGATCCGGTCGAGCTCGGCATCGGTCAGGCGCCAGAGGCCGGGCGCCTCGCTTCCGCCGAGCGCGAGGCGCCCGGTGGTGCTCGTCAGCGTGATGGCGCTGGTCGTCGCGCTGCCGAGTTGGGCGCCGGCGTCGATGGCCAGGTCGGCGGAGGTGAAGACGATGGTCGCGCCGCGCGTGGCGCCGGTGACGGTGATGCCCTGGGCGGCGGTGACGGCAAGCGCGCCGCCGGCATCGACATTGACGAGCGTCGCCGCGCCGCTTCGCGCGGTCGCGGTGATCGCGCCGCTGGCGGCCACGTTGCCGAGAGCGATCTCGCCACCCGAGAGCGTGACGCTCGTCGGCGTGCCGAGCGTGCCGGTGCCGGCGCTGGCCAGCCGGACCGGCCCGCCCGTCGACTGGAGATCGATCGCGCGACCGGCCGCCGACACGGCGGCAAGATCGATGCCGGTTCCCGCGCGGACGACCATGTCGCCGGCACTGACGCGCGTCGTCCCGCCGATCCGGATGGCGCCGGCGGCCTGGATCCCGGTCGGGCGGATGACCGTCCCTGCAAGGTCGATCGTCTGCACCTGCGCCGCGTCGAGTCCGCCCAGGGCGATGTCGCGCCCGGCGAACAGGGCGAGGGTGCCGGGGGTCTGGAAGGCGAGGCCCGGTGCGGCGATGTCGCGCGCGGCGGCGACGCTGAAGATGCCGCCCGAGGAGACGGTGATCGTGCCGCTGGCGACGATGTCGCCGCCGGTCGAGGCAAGGACGAGACTGTCGCGCGCGCGGATGGCGTCGACCGTGCCGGTCGCGCCGAGGCTCATCGTGTCGCGGGTGCGCAGCAGCACGTCGACGGCATCGATCCCGCCGACCAGCCGGAGCGCGTTGGGCACGAAGCCGGTCTCGCCGATGCGGACGAGGTCGGTCGCCAGCACGCGCCCGAGGCAGACATTGCCCTGGACGCAGCCGGCCGCCAGCTGGCCGTCGTCGTCCGAGGCCGACGCGCCGACCGCCGGCGCGTTCGCGACCCGGGCGAAGAGGTTGGCCCCGGCGATCGTCGAGCCGGTGCCGCCGCCGATCGCCTGGGCGCTCAGGAACACGGTGCGTCCCGGCGCCTCCAGCGTGCCGTCGAGCACGATCGACGCGATCTCGCCGGCCGGGCGCGGACCGATGTCGATCCCGCCCGCGACGAGGCGGAGCTGCGCGCTCTGCTGGGTCGGGTCGGTCGCGCCATAGCCGGTTTCGGGCGGCGGGTTGTTCGCGGCGCGGAGACGCGCGCCGGCGGCAACCAAAATGTCGTCGCCGGCGGTCAGCTCGATGCGCGAGTCCGAGACGACCTGCGCGGTCGGCCCGACGCGGATGTCGCCGGTCGCGACCGCGGTAACCGTGCCGGTGACCGCGACCGGGCCGGTGAAGCGCGCCACGGCGTTCGGCGTCTGCGTGCCGAACGGGTCGCCGGCCGAAAGGAACAGGCTCGCGGCGGTCACGCGACCGACCTCCGCGCCGGTCGCGCCATAGGCCTCGACCAGCCCTGTCGAGCGCGCGCCGGCGAGGAGGAGGTTTCCTGTCTCCGCCACGGCGAGCACGCTGTCGCCGTCGAGCAGGCTGCCGCCGGTGGCGAGCAGGTTGCGGTTGGCCCGGACCGCCAGCTCGGTGCCGCGGATCGATGCCGAGGGCGTCGGGGTCTGCGCCGTGTGCGCGATCGTGATCGTATCGGCCGACAGAATCGAGACCGGTCCCGTCACCGATAGCCCGCCCGAGCCCGCGAAGCTGAGATCGATCGCACCGCCGGCCTCCAGCGTCAGGCCGTTGGCGACGACGATCGGCGCGGCGCGCGACACGATCGAGATCGTCCCGCCGGCGACCCCCTCGCCGGCAATGGCCTCGAGTCCCGTGAACCGGATCGAACCGTCGGGCCGCACGCCGTCGTCGACGATCGTGATCGCGCCGCCGCTGCGGGTCGAGCTCCCGAAGCCGGGGATGCCGGTCGTCTGCAGCGTGGCCGCGCCCAGGTCGAGATTGGCGAGTGCGCCGAGTTCGAGGATGTCGCTCGCGAGGATCGAGATGTCGCCGCCGAACGCGCTGCCCCCGGTCGCCTGCAGGCCGGATCCGTCGAAGCCGCCTTCGCCGCCGCGAGCGATCACGTCCGGTTGGTAGAAGGGCGAGGTGACCCCGCCGCCTTCCGAGCGAAGGCGCGAGACGCCGCCCTGCGCGCTGCCGCCGACACCGCCGGCTCCGACCGGCCCGCCGGCGCCCGAGGTGCCGCCGTCGCCGCCATTGCCCGCGACCGCCCGGCTGCCGGGGCCGAAGGTGGATCCTTCGCCGCTGGTCAGCACGATGTCCGCCAGCGAGACGAAGAGCTCGGAATCTCCCGCGGTCGCATCGCCGCCGCGGCCGCCGGCGCCGCCCTGCGCGAAGTTGCTGCCGCGGCTCGCATTGCCGCCGCTGCCGCCGAATGCGCCGCTTTCGACGAACGGGCCGATGACCTGTCCGGTGATGCCGTTCACGATCTCGTAGCGGGCGGTTCCGCCGAACGCGTCGCCGCCGGCGCCGCCGTCGAGCCCGTCGCCGTCGCCGCCGCTGCCGCCGAGGCCGACCGCCAGCGATGAGGCATTGAAGAGATTGAGGGCCAGGTCCCCGCCCAGGCCGTCGAGCGTGACGGTCGAAACGCCGCCACGGCCGGTTCCGCCGGCGCCGCCCGAAGGCCCGAGGCCGCCCGTGCCGCCGGCGCCGAGCGCCTCGGCAAGGGTGCCGAGCGTCGGGCCGGCCGCCGCGCCGAGCGCGAGCGTCGCGCTGCCGCCGGTGCCGGCGCCGCCGCGGCCGCCGCTGCCGGTCGAACCGGCCGGCGCCGAGGCGCCGAACACGCTCGCGACCTGGCCACCGTTGCCGCCGATACCATTCGCGTCGACGATCAGCACGGGCGAGCCGACGGTGCCGCCGACCGACATGCCGGCATTGCCGCCGACCGCATTTCCGCCGGCGCCGCCGGTCGAGCCGAAGGGCGAGCTCGAGAATTGCTCGACCTGGCCGCCATCGCCGCCCCGCGCCGTGGTCGAGGCGACGATCACCGACGCGTTGAGCGTCGCGGATCCGGTCGAGCGCAGGAAGGCAATGCCGCCCTGGGCGCCGCCGCCGGCCCCGCCGGCCAGCGTCTCGCCATAAGACGACACGTTGTTGCCGCCGTCGCCGCCGTTCGCCTCGGCCTCGACCGTGATCCCCGCGTCGAGCAGCCCGCCCTCGATGGTGGCGTAGGCGCCGGCATTGGCGCCGAACGGGTTGGTGCCGACGCCGGCCGCGCCGCCATTGCCGGCGACCCCGCCGCCGTCGCCGTCGACGCCCAGGCCGCCGCGCGCGGTGGCGGTGACTTGGAGCTGCGACAGCGTGACGACGCCGTCGGTCATCGCGAACGCAGCGCGGCCGGAATAGCCGGTGCCGCCGGTGCCGCCGAGCGGGGAGGCTCCGCCGGTGCCGCCCGCGTCGACGATCAGCGGCCCGGCCGAAACGGCGCCGCCGCCGATGCTGGCCGTGGCGGTGCCGCCGACGCCGGTCCCGCCGCTTCCGGGGGCGAGCCCCTCGTTCAGATTGGCGATGCTGCCATTGGCGCGCACGTTGATCGTGTTCGCCGTCAGCTCCGGAGCGGGGGCCGGGGCGGGGCCCACGGCGATCGTGAGCGCGGCGGTGCCGCCGCGTCCGGTCGCCGGCGCACCGCTCTCGGACAGGCCGGCAATGCCCGAACTGTCGAGCCGCAGCACGTCGCCGAGCACGGTCAGCGAGGACGCGGTGAGGCCGAGCGTGGCGGTGCCGCCCGTCGCGTTGCCGGCCAGCCCGCCGAGCGTCAGGGCGCCACCACCGCGGGCGACGGCGAGGATCTGGACGTCAAAGTCGGATGCGACGGTCGCCCCGCCGGCAAGCGTCAGCTCGGCCGTGCCGCCGGTCGCGGTGCCGCCCTGCTGCTGGCCGTCGCCGCCGGTCGCGCTGGCCGAGACGTCGATGTTCGAGACGTTGGCGATGCCGCCGGTCATGCGCAGCGCGGCCGTTCCGCCGGCGCCGTTTCCGCCGGCCTGCGAGGCGGGGTCGCTTTCCTCGAAGCCGTTGCCGCCATCGGCGCGGATCGCCAGGCCCTCGCCCACGAACAGGTCGGTGCTGAGCAGAGTCGCGATGGCCGATCCGCCCCGCGCGAGACCCGAGGTGCCGCCATTGCCGGCATCGCCGTTGGCGTTCATCTCGAGCGCCGTGCTGGCCGAAATCGTGGATCCGGTCGCGTTGAGCGCGATCGTGCCGCCGGTGCCGCTGCCCCCGGTCCGCCCGTCGGGCGCGTCGCCGCCGACGGCATTGGCGTTGGCGAAGAAGAAGCTGGGCGAGACCGTCGCGTCGGCCAAGGTGATCGTGATCGACCCGCCGGTCGCCGCGCCGCCGTCGCCCGCGATATTGCCGGCGTCGAGCGAACCGACACCGCCGGCCGCGTCGGCGCTGAGATCGACCCGGCTCGGATCGAGGATGGTGCGGGTCGCCGCGAACGTCACGATGCCGCCGGTCGCCGCGCCGCCGACACGCGTCACGTCCGTGCCGTAGCCGGAGTCGAACGCGTCTTCCGACGACGCATCGGCCGCGGCGCGGATGTCGTCGAGCTCGATCGTCGCATCGGTGAAGCTGGCGCTCGCCGTGCCGCCCCGGCCGACGCCGCTGGCGCCGAGGCCGAAGCCGCCGCGCCCGCCGGCCGAAAGCGTCAGGTTGAACGGGCCGTTCGCCTGGTCGAGGCGCAGCGTGCCGCCGGTGACGGTGACGCTCGCCGTCCCGCCGGTCCCGGTCGCCCCGCTGGCGCCGGCCGCCGAGCTGCGGCCGCCGGTCCCGTCGGCATTGATCGCCAGGTTGGCGGCGGTGAGGATCGCGCCCGTCCCGGAGATCGCGACCGTCGCGCTGCCGCCGGCGCCGGCCTGGCCGGTTGCCAGGTCGGCGCCCGTGCCGGCGGCGGAGACGCGGACGTCGGTCGCCGTGGCGCTGCCCTGGATCGACAGCGCCGCGGTCCCGCCCGCGCCGACCCCGTCGGCCAGCAGGCGCAGCGCGCCGCCGGTCAGCGTGCCGCCCGCGGCGACGTTCACCCGCGCGCTGCTCGCGGTCCCATTCTCCTGAATCCCCGCGAGCGTCAGCCCCGTCGACAGCGTGTCGAAGCTGAGCGTCTCGTCATTGTCGACGTCGATGGTGACCCCGCCGCCGGCGGTCAGCGCGGCGACGCGGTCGAAGGCGACCGCCTGGCCCGATCCGCCGGGACTGACGGTGATCGCGCCCGAGGTGGTCGCGACCACTTCCGACGTGAACGTCGCCGTGCCGATCGACATGTTCACGGCGCCGCCGCTCGCCCCGAAAGCATTGAAGCTGGAGACCGTCGTGTTTCCGCCGGACAGCACGATCGTGCCGTTCCCGGGCGTCGACGCGCCAACCGCCGAATATCCGATCTGGCCGCCGAGCAGCATCGTGATCGCGCTGTTCTTGGCGAGGGCGGCGAACACGATGCCGCGGCTGCCGGCCGGCGCCGCGCCGGTGGTTGTGCCGGTGTGAACGAGCGCGTCGGACGCGCCCGTGCCGGTGGTGAAGGCAATGTCGAACAGCCCGGCATTGATCGAGACGTTCGCCGCCTCGCCTGCCAGATAGGCGACTCCCCCGTCTGCGCTCACATTGCCGCCCTGGACGATCCGGGGTGCGACCATCGCGACATAGACGCCGGTCCCGCCGGCAAAGGCGGAACTCGCGGTGACCTGCGCGCCCGCATTGACGACGATCGACGCGCCGGCATTCGGCGCCTGTCCGAAGCGTATGGTGTTGCTGGGCCCGAACAGGCCGCCCGTGGTGTCGATCGGGCTGGTCGAGAGCACCAGCGAGCCGACGTCGAACACGCTCGTGCCGTTCAGGATGAATCCGCCGGGCGTGTAGAACCACACCGCGCCGCCGGGCTGGCCGCCAAGGCCGGGCGGGACGATCCGGCTCTGGACCGTCCCGTTGAACGCCAGCGGTCGCGTCGGATCGGCGGGGACGATGCGATTGAGGACGGTGAAGTTGAGGTTCTGGCCGGTGAGGTTCTGGAATTCGAGCCGATTGTTCAACGGCAGGATGTCGATCGTCCCCGCGCCATTATTGTCGAGCGGCGTCCAGTCGATGATCGCCTGAGTGCTGCCGATGGTGACGACGTCGGTCAGGCCCCCCGCCGCATTGGCCGCCGGGGCCGCGTAGTTGACCGACCCGCTCTGCGTCGTCGGCGTCGCCTGGAAGCCGCGCTGGGCGTGGCCCGGCCCGGCGACGCCGGCAAGGAGGGCGGCACCGGCCAGCAGGCGGGCGCGACGGGCGTGCAGGGTCGACGAGCGGGTCATATCAGTGCCTCCAAGGCACGAGCTTGGTGGTGAAGGAGACGAGCAGGCGGACATCGCGGTCGGTCTGCAGCGGCGCGCGGTTGAGCGGGACGGCGAGAGTGAGGTCGAGGCGCGCCTGGTCGCCCCAGGCCGCCCGGACGCCACCGCCGGCCGAATAAAGCTCCTGGTGGGCGCCGCGCTGGCCGGGGTCGCGGTTCCAGACCACGCCCAGGTCGAAGAAGCCGAACGGCTGGATCGCCAGGTCCTTGCGCGAGCGCGGGACGAGCGAGCCGACGCGCAGCTCGGACTGGAAGCCGAGACCGCTGTCGCCGGTCAGCGCGCCGGGATCGAAGCCGCGTCCCAGCGTGAAGTTGCCGATCGAATATTCCTCGTAGCTGAGCAGCGCGTTCGGCGCATATTGGGCGCGCGGCGCGATCGAGATCGCAACATGACGCGCCGGGCGCACCTCGACGAGGCCCAAGGCGCGCGCGACGAACGCCGTCGGGTCGGCGCCGGCCCGGCTGAGCAGGCAGACCTGCCCGCTCGTGCAGCGGCCGCTGGCGCCGAGGTCGAGCCCCTGGCGCAGCTCCAGCGATCCGGCGACGCGCCAGCGCGGCTCGGCGAGCGAGAAGCCCGACGTGCTCGCGACCGAACGCGGGTCGATCGCGTCATAGTCCAGCCGCGCATAAGCGACGCGAAGCCGGTCGCGGGTCAGCGCGTCGACGCCGAAGTCCACGTCCTGGTCGATGATGTTGAGCCCGATCGCGCCCTGCAGCGACTCGGTCTGGCGGCGCACGAACGGGTAGCTCGCCTCGACAAAGGCGCTCAGCGTCTCGGCCTCGAGCGGGAAGTTGAGCGCGAGGCTGGGCCGGGTCCAGGCGTAGGTGAGGTCGCCCGACAGGGTCAGGCCCTCGCCGCCAAGCTTCATCGAATGCCCGGCCTGGACCACCTGTTGCTCGTCGAAATCGAGAGTCGAGAAGACGCTGAACGTGGTGCGGTCGCCAAGGCCGGTCAGGCCGTTCAGCTGGACGCGGGCGAGCCCGCCGAAGCGACCGACCGCGCGCGACCCGAAATTCTGGACGTTGGCGTCCACCTCGATCGGGGTGCGCAGCACCGCCACCTCGCCGATCACCTCGCCGGGGACGGTCCCGGCGGGGCGCAGCACCAGGCGCACGTCGTAGCCGGGAATGTCGCGGGCGAGCAGCAGATAGCGCTCGGCATCGTTGATGTTGAACACGTCCTGCGCCTGGATCTTGGCGAGGTAGCGCGCGATCAGCGCCTCCGAGCGGCCGACCTGGCCACGCACCTGCAGGCCCACCAGCTTCGCCATCAGCACGTCGAAGCGGACGCGGCCCTGGTCGATCGTCTGCGGCGGCACCTGCACCGCCGCGAGATAGCCGGCGCGGCGCAGGATCGTCGCGGCGCGGTCGCGGATCTCGCAGATGCGCGCGACCGGGATCGTCTTGCCGACATCGTCCGCCCAGCTTTCGCGGAGCCGCTCGGCGGGCACGCCGCGCAGGCCTTCGAACGCGACGTCCGACAAAGTGAAGGTCAATGCCTGATATTGCGGCTCGGCGAGCGGGCAGGGCGCGCGCTCGATCTCGGCCTCCAGCGCGCCGTCGGTCCGGACGCGCGGGCCGGGGGCGGGGCGCAGGCGCTCGACCTCCTCGCGCGTCGGCGGACGGAGGTCCGCGGACGGTGGCGTCGCCTGTCCCCAGGCGCCGGTCGGAAGCAGCACGGCTCCCGCCAGAAGCGCCGCCCAGCTGGCCTTGCCGCGTGTCCCCATGCTCATCCCCATTTGCCGCCCGCTCCCGTCATTGTCCGCTGCTGCCGATCGGCGAGAGGACCTTCACCATCAGGTCGACCTGGGCGGTGCAGCCGCGCGCGATCAGCTTGGCCGCGACGTCGTCGAGCTGGTCGGGGTCGGCGGCGACCAGCGCGATGCGCAGCTTGGTCGGCGGCAGGCCCTGGCCCGACAGCGTGTATTCGGCGCCATCGCTGAGCGGCACGGCGGCCGGCCAGTCGGCGATGCTGCGGCCGGCCGGGACCGCGACCTGGCCGGCGGCGGCCGGACCCTTGACGTCGATCGTCGCCGGCTCGTCCGCAGCCGGTCGCCAGAGCTTCGCGGCACGCGGGTCGACCAGGCAGTGGGTGCCCGACTGGCCGGGGACGATGAACCAGATGTTCGGGCTGGCGGTGGCGCGCGCCGGGTCGCCGCTGCCGCGAACCGCACCGCCGCGGCGCTCCTGCGCATTCTGCGTCGCGATGAAGCGCGCCGCCGTGGCGCTCAGTCCCATCCGCGCCGCCGATCCCGAGGCGGCGAAGCTGCCCGGCCCCGCCAGCGTACGGGTCCCGCGCGCATCGACGAGCACCAGCTGGTCGCCCGACTTGAGGGTGATCCGGGCGGTGTCGGCAAGTTGCGTTCCCGGCGCATAGGCGCGCGCCGAGGGACCGCTGGCGCGGACCACGATCGGCCCGGCAATGGCGATTCCGCCCGCGGCCACCGACAGCGCGGCGACCCCGATCGTGCGGCGGACGAGACTAACCAAGGACATAACTTTCTCCAGCTTTCATGTGGCGCAGCCTGCCAACCAGGTTGGCGAGCGCCGGGTCATCCATGTTCATCGTCGCGATCGACTCGAGCTCGTCGATCGCGCGCACGTCGCCGAGATCGAACCGCTCGAGCAGTTCTGCCACGTGCCGCCGCTCCTCCGCTGTGGCGTGCGGCACAGGCTCGTAGACCTTGACCGGCGTGGAGCGACCGCGGAGCGTCACGCGCCCCAGCGGCCGCCACCAGTCGAGCCCCGAGCGCTCGACCGCCGCCTTGCTGGCCAGCACCCGGCTGTCGAGCGGCTTGTTCGCCGCTTCCAGCCGGGCAGCGGTGTTCATGCTGTCGCCGAGCGCGGTGTACTGGATGCGGCCCTCGCCGCCGAAATTGCCGACGATCGCCTCGCCCCAATGCAGCCCGACACGCGTGCGGCCGATCGGCGGAACGTTGGCGGGCGCGGCTTTCCGGAACGCCTCGCCCGCCTCGTACATCGCCCAGGCGGCGCGCGCGGCGCGCTCGCCGTCGTCGGGCCGCGAAATCGGTGCGCCCCAGAAGGCGACGACGGCGTCGCCGACGAATTTGTCGATCGTGCCGCCATGGCGCAGCACGACTTCGGACAGCCGGTCGAGATAGGTGTTGAGCAGCAGCGCGACCGTCTCGGCCGGCACCGCGTGGCTGAGCTTGGTGAAGCCCTCGAGATCGCTGAACACGACGAAGATCTCGCGCTTCTCGCCATGCAGCGACAGGCGCTCGGGGTCGCGCAGGATCTCGCTCGCAATGTCGCCGGGCAGGTATTTGCCGAGCGCCGACTGGGCGAAGCGGCGCTCCTCCGAACCGATTGCCCGGGTCGCAGAGCCGACCGCCAGATAGGCGAAGATCCAGCCCACGCCCCAGCCGAACGCCGGCAGGCCCAGCGTGTCGGTGGTGCCGCGCTGCAGGTAGAAGGGCAGCAGCGCGAAGAAGACGAGCTGGGCCAGCAGCACCAGGGCGATCTTCCAGGGCGCGATGTCGACCAGCGCCGACAAGGCGCCGGCGGCGACGATCAGCAGCGCGACCGCCCAGATCGCGCCGGGGCCGAGCGCCGCCGGGCGAACGCCGTCGAGCAGCTGCGCGAGCATGTGGGCGTGGACCTCGAGCCCGATCATCGTGTCGCCGGTGATCTTCTTGGCCGGCGTCTCGAACTGGTCGAGGTCGAGGATGTCGCCGCCGATCAGCACGTGCCGCCCGCGCACCTGGTCGGCAAGCACCGCGGCCATCGCCGGGCTCGCGAACAGGTCGATCGGCAGCTTGGCGAAGACCGGCCGATCCTCGGTCGCAGGCAGGCGGAAGCGGATTCCGCCGCGATAGCTTCCGAACGTATCCCGGGCGCCGGTGAGCGCGCGCGCGAGCAGCGGCGGGAGCGCGCCCGGCTGGGCCGGCCATTGCCGGACGACGCGGTCCTGGTCGGTGTCGAGCTCGATGCTCATCGGCTTGACCGCGCTGGTCGCGACGCGCCGCTGGAAGCCGCGGAGGAACTCCTCCTGGCGCTCCGAGATGAAGCTCCGGTTGGTGGCGGCGGTGGTGAAGGCGAGGTGGGTCGGCGTGCGCAGCCGCCGGAAGCTCTCGATCAGATAATCGTCGTTCGGCGTCGGCTGGTCCATGATGACGTCGATGCCGATGCTCTTCGCGCCCAGCCCGTCGAGCGTGCGGAGCGCGTCGGCGAGGATCCGCCGGTCGAGCGGCGAGCGGACCTGCGTGTTGATCAGCGTGTCGTCGGTATAGGTGACGAGCAGCACGCGCCGGTCCTGGTCGACATGCGGCGCGGTGAGCATGGTGCGGATGTCGTAGAGCGCGCGCTCGGCGTCCGCGACCAGCGGAATCGACCAGGAATAGCGCGCGACGAGCAGGCCCAGCACGATCAGCACGACCGACACCAGCAGCCGCGGAATGCCGATCTGCGCGACGGTGCGCGCGATCCGCTTCCGGGCCATGGTGTCGGGGGGCGACCCCGTCTGTGCGAGCGTGCTCAACGGCGCTTACTGGGCGTGGAGAAGCGGCTGGGTGCCGTCGCCGACGATCGCGAAGCCGGCCCAGTAGAAGGGGTGCGACGTCTCGGCTTCGTCCATCAGCTTGCGGCGCGCCGTCGTAAGGGCGTCGGCCACCGGCGTGCCGCGCGGGGCCTCGAACATGCCGGCGACCAGGCGCTCGGTGGCGCGATACTCGTCCGGAGCGGGCCAATGGCTCGCGACCACGGCGCGCGTTCCCGCCCCGATGAAGGCGCGCACCAGCCCGTCGAGCGCGGCGCCGCCCCCGGTGGTGACGCCCGCTTCGCGTGTCGCGGCGACGTCGGCGCGGCCGGCCGTGTCGCATGCCGACAGGATGACGAGATCGGCGTCCATCTTGAGGTCGTAGATTTCGCGGAAGCTCAGCAGGCCGTCCGAGCTGGCCGAGCCGAACGAGGTCAGCAGCGCCGGCCGGGCCGGGCATTGGGCGCGCGGCGCGGTCACGAAGCCGTGAGTCGCGAAATGGACGATGCGATAGTCGGCAAGGTCGGGCCGGGCGATCACCGCCTCGTCGGTGAAGGCGCCCCGCGTCACGATCGCGCTGCCCGCGCCGAGCACCGCCTGGGCCTGGCGCAGCTCGGCGGCCGAGACGGGCCGATTCCATTCGGCGAGCGGCCATTGGCAGTCGTCGCTCGCCTTGCCGCGGTCGCCGACCGCAACGCGCGTGAAGGCCGGGGCGTTCTCGCCGAAGCCGAGATACTGGCGACTGGCACTCGATGGCGCGGCGCGCCGGGCATCGCGGAAGCCGCGGGCCGACAGCGAGGTGCTGACCGCCGCGCGGCGACCCAGCCATTCGACGCCGCGGAAATCGAACTTGTCGCCGCCTCGCGCCGCCTGCCGCGCGAGATAGGCGTCGACGCCGGCCTGCTCGACCGGCAGCAGCTCGATCGGCAGCCGCAGCATCGCGCCGTCGGGCTCGAACGTAAGGTAGCGCGCCTTGCCGACGCGGTCGGCGACCGGTCCGGTCAGCGCCACGAACAGGTCGCGGGCCAGCTTTAGGTCGAACGGGTAGGTGACCACCTCCCCATTGTCGACGGTCGAGATCGTCGCGCGCAGGTCGTCGACCGCGCGGTCGAGCTCCGAAGCACCGATCGGCAGGCGATAGGCGACCGCGTCCTCGCGGGTGATCCACAGCCCGTAGAGCGCAGGCCCGACGGCGGCGAGCTTCAGATAGGCCTCGTCCGGGCGCAAGGTGTCGCGCAGCTCTGCCAGCGCGATCGTGTCGGTGGCGAGCGCGCGATATTGCGGGAAGGCGGAGAGCCGCGCCTGCATCGTCGCCTGCTCGCGGGTGAGCCGGTCGAGATCGGCCGCCGCCGTGGCGATCGCGCTCCGGTCCGGCTGCTCGGCGCTGCCGAGCTGGGCGAGGGCGATTCGCGTGCGCTCGACCTCGCGGCCGAGCACCGTCGCCTGGCGGAACAGCGACGCCGCCTCGCCGGAGCCCCGGCTGAGCTGGCGGGACAGCTGCGCCTGGGTGTCGGCCACGCCGGGGCGGACCAGCGTCTGGGTCGCGAGGAAGAAGTCGTCGACCAGCCCCGGCTTGGACGGCGCCCGCTCGACCAGCGCGGCGAAATAGGGCGCGACGAGGTTGGTCAGCCCCGTGATCGAGCCGCCGGACCTGGCGGTGCCGTCGATCACGGTCCGGTAAAGCGCGATCGCCTCGTCGGTGCGCGCGTGGCGCGTCAGATACGCCGCCAGCCGGGCGCGCGCGGCGGCGACCACGGTCGTCTCCGGATAGCGTTGCTCGAGCAGGACGATCGCGTCGCGGAACAGGGCCTCGGCCCGTGCCTGGTCTCCTTCCGCTTCGGCCGCGGCGGCGGTCTCTGCGAGGATCTGCGCGCGCAGCCGGATGATCGAGACGACCCGGCCGTTGCGGACCGACAGCGCCTGTGCGCCGGCGCGCTCGAGCATGGCGCGCGCGGCGGCATTCTGGCCCTGCAGCCGCAGGATCGTGCCGCGCAGCTGCATCCCCTGCGCATCGAGGATCACCGCGCGCTCCTCGGGAGTCAGCGTTCCTGCCTCCGATGAGCCCAGCCGCTCCCCGGTCGGGCTGCCGGCGTTGATTTCGGCCGCCACCTGGCGTCCGATCTCGATCGCGCCGCCGGTTACCTTCATGCTCTCGGGCAGCGGCACGATCGGCTGGTCGAGCACGGCGAGCGCGGCATCGAGCTTTTTCTGATTGATCAGGTGCAGCGCCTTGAAGTTGCGCCGCAGCCGCACCTGGACCCGGTCGGCGGTGGGAATGCGGTCGGCGTCCGCGAACAGCCGGTCGGCTTCGGCGAACTGGCCGAGATTGGACTTCTGCAACGCCTCGTTGATCAGATATTCGCCGGTGCCGTCGGCATTGGCGTCGGCCCGCGCCTGCAACGTCCCGAAGAACTCCGCTGCCTCGGCATAGTCGCCGGCATTGTTGCGGCGATACCCCTCGGCGAGCGCCTGGTCGGCGTCGAGCGCGCCCGCCTGCACTCGGGCGAATGCGACGGGATCGTTGACCGACGTCGTGGCCACTTCGATCTTGCCGGCCACGATCCGGTCCGCGACGACGGTGCGCAGCCCCAGCCGCAGCGCGTCGTCATAGCCGGCAAGGCCCTCCGCCACCCACACGGTGTTGCCGCGCTGGAGCAGATAGGCGCGGTAGCCGACATCGGCATCGGCCAGCCGGCATTCGAGCCGCGTGACGCTGCCAAGCTCGGCGATCTCCTCGGGACGGCCGGGTGCGCTGCAGTTCGCCTCGGCCGCGCGCAGCGGCGCCAGCCGTGCGGCGGCGCCGTCCAGCGTCCCGCGCAAGGCATAGAGCTTGCCGACCGGGCGCGCGGCATCGCGGCAGACCACCGACCAGGCGCGATCGAAGATGCCGCCGATCGCCGCGTCGCGGGCGCGCGCCTGGACCTGGCAGAGCACGCCGCCATCGGTTCCGAGCGGGAAGTTATCGCGGAGGCTGGGCGGGGTCTGCGCCCCGGCCGGAGTCAGGCCGGCCGCAGCCGCCACGATCAGAATCGAGAACGCACGCACCTTGATCTCCCCCATGCCGTGCGCGCCGCATTGGTGCGGTCTGTTGCGCTCCGGCCCTGCTGGACCCTGTTGTCGGTTGCGCCCGTTCTTATCGAATCAAGAAACTCTAGTCCTTTAGTCGCGGAAGTGGAACCGTTCGACAAGTGACGGGGAGCACATCTTCATCCCTATTTCCGCGCTAACCTGTCGGTAGAGTTGCTGGTATAAGAAGGCGACATGCGCGCGACACGACTGATGAAGCTGGCCGGGGCCGGGCGCGGGCAGCTGATGCCCGCGGTCGTGCTGGGCGTCGCCTTCTTCCTGGTCGCCTATGGCGCGCTCGAGGTGACGCGCTGGTCGACCGATCTCGCGTCGATCTGGCCGCCCAACGCGCTTGCGCTCTTCTATATGCTGGTCGCGCCGCGCCGACGCTGGGCGCTGCCGCTCGCCGCCGTCGCAGTCGCCGGCGGGCTCGCCAACGCGCTGGGCGGGACCGCGCCGCTGCTCTCCGCGGTCTATGGCCTTTCGAACGTCGTCGAGGCGCTGATCGTCGCGATCGCCCTGGGGGCGTGGCGTGGCCGCCGCGTCGATCTCGAGAGCCTTGGCGACCTCAGCCGCTTCGTCTTCGGCTCGACCGTGGGCAGTGCGGTCGGCGCCACGCTCGCCACGCTCGCCTCGGTGGCGTTCGCGCCGATCAACGTGCCCGACGTGTGGAGCAGCTGGTTCGTCTCGACCCTGCTCGGCATGCTGATCGTCGGGCCCATCCTGCTGATCGGGTGGAGCAGCCTCAGGCACCTGAACGCGCTCAGCCGCCGCGATTCGATCGAGGGCAGCGCCGCGCTGGTGCTGGTCGGGCTCGTCGGCGCCTTCGTGTTCGCGCAGGATCGCTGGCCGCTCTTCTTCGTGCTGCAGCCGCCGATGCTGGTCGTCACCTTCCGCCTGCGCGGGCTGGGCGCGGCGCTGTCGACGCTGGTCCTCGCCGCGATCGGAACGGCGGCGGCGGTGATGGGCACCGGCCCGTTCGCGCTGATCGACGGCGGCTTCAACGAGCGGATCGCGCTCCTCCAGCTGTTCCTCGCGGTGACCGTGCTCACCGCGCTGCCGACCGCCGCGGTGCTTGCCGAACGCGACCGCTTCTCGGGCCAGCTCGGCGACAGCGAGGCGCAGTTCCGCACCGTCGTCGACGTAGTGAGCGACGTCATCTTCCGCACCGACGCGCGCGGGCGCTGGACCTTCCTCAACCCGGCCTGGGAAACGCTGACCGGCTATTCGATGGACGAGTCGATCGGCCACTCTTTCCTGCACCATGTCGTGCCCGAGGATCGCGCCGAAGCGCTCGCCAGGGTGCGCGGCCTCGGCTCGGGACTGCTCGATTCGGTGCGCTGCCAGATCCGCTACCGCCGTCGCGACGGTGGCGAGCGCTGGGCGGAAGTGCTGACCCATCGCCTGCTCGACGAGCATGGCGAGGTGGTCGGCACGGCGGGGACGATCGTCGACATCTCGGACCGGGTCGCGCTCGCCCATCACGCCGAGGAGGCGCGGCGTCGCGCCGAGCGCGAGGCGGAGGCGGCGCTGCTGCTCGCCGCGACCGACGAACTGACCGGGCTCGCCTCGCGCCGTGCGTTCCTGGGCATGCTCGAGCAGGCGATCGAAACGGCGCGGACGACGGGCAGCGAGGCGGCGATCGCGCTGTTCGACATCGATCATTTCAAGCAGGTCAACGACCAGTTCGGCCACCTGGCCGGCGACGAGGTGCTGCAGCGGATCGCCAAGCTCGCCCGGCGTAGCGTCCGCGACGGCGACCTGGTCGGCCGGCTCGGCGGCGAGGAGTTCGCGATCCTGATGCCGGGCGCGACGCTGGCGCAGGCGGTCGCGGTCGGCGAACGCTTGCGCGCCGCCTGCGCCGCCGAGCTCCATCCGGCCTGCCCGGGCCGGCTGGTGACGGTCAGCGTCGGCGTCGCGACGGCGCGCGCCGAGGCGACCACCACGCGGCTCCTCCACGAGGCGGACGAGGCGCTGTACCGGGCCAAGAATTCCGGGCGGAACTGCCTCAGGATCGCTGCATAGAGCCGCATTGACTTCGCCGGCCCGACGACGTATCCGGCGCCCCACACAACGGCCGCCCGTGAAGGCGGCCCTTTTTTGTTCAGATACTGAGGAATGAGCGATGAAGCGCACGTTTCAGCCGAGCAACCTTGTGCGCAAGCGGCGTCACGGTTTCCGCGCCCGGATGGCGACGGTGGGTGGCCGCAAGGTGCTGGCGGCGCGCCGCGCGCGCGGCCGCAAGTCGCTGTCGGCCTGACGATCCTTCGGCGCCGCGCGGATTTCGTCGCGGCGAATGCGGGAAAGCGGGCGCCGATGCCCGGCTTCGTGCTGCTCGTCCGCGCGCGTGACGACGGCGATCCCGCGATGCGCGTCGGCTTTACCGTCACCAAGAAGATCGGCGGCGCCGTCGTCCGCAACCGGATGAAGCGGCGCCTGCGCGCGCTCGCCCGCGAGCTGCTGCCCGTCGAGGGCGTGGCGGGCGCCGACCATGTCCTGATCGGGCGTCAGGGCGGGATCGAGCGCGACTTCGCGCTGCTGCGCGCCGAGCTGCGCAAGGCACTGGGGCGGGTCCGGCCGTGAAGCGGCTGCTGGTCGCCCTGGTGCGCTTCTGGCAGCGTTACCCGTCGGCGATCCTTCCTCCCTCCTGCCGGTTCACCCCGTCGTGTTCGGCCTATGCAATCGAGGCCATGGAGCGCTATGGCGCCGCGCGGGGCGGATGGCTCGCGGCCCGGCGGATCTGCCGCTGTCATCCCTTTGGCGGGCACGGATACGACCCCGTGCCATGATTGGAGCGTAGCTTGGAAAACCAGCGCAACATGATCCTGGCGATCGTGCTCTCGGCCTTGGTGCTGTTCGGGTGGAGCGCATTGTCCGAGCGCGTCTTCCCGACCGCCAACGTCCCGGCCACGAAGACCGTCGACGGGCGCCAGGTGCCGGTGCCGCAGCCGGGAGCCGATCCCACTGCCGACGCGCCGCGCGCGCTGCGCTCGCGCGCGATCGTGCTCGCCGAGACGCCGCGCATCCGCATCGACACGCCGGCCATCTCCGGCTCGATCAACCTGAAGGGCGCGCGCGTCGACGATCTCGTCCTGAAGCGTCACACCGAGACGATCGCCCGGAACGCGCCGCCGGTCCGCCTGCTGTCGCCCGAGGGCGCGCCGGGCGCGATCTTCGCCGCGTTCGGCTGGTCGGGCGAGGGTGGGGCGCTGCCGGGCAACGACACCGTCTGGACGGCGGACGGGCCGCTGCTCGCCCCGAACCGCCCGGTGACGCTCAGCTGGACCAACCCCACCGGCCAGGCGTTCCGGATCAAGCTGTCGGTCGACGCCAACTACATGATCACGGCCGAGCAATCGGTCGGCAACGGCGGCACCGGCCCGATCGCGGTGCGCCCTTTCGCGCTCGTCCGCCGGACGGGCGTGTCGCCCGATCCGAGCAGCTGGACGATCCATACCGGCCCGATCGGCGTGTTCGACGGCGCGGCCAATTACGACATCGATTTCGAGGATCTCGACGAGGCGGGTGCGCAGGGCCGGAGCTTCACGACCACCGGCGGCTGGCTCGGCTTCACCGACAAATATTGGCTGACCGCGCTCGTGCCCGCCCCGGGCAGCCGGGTGAACGCCAGCTTCCGCGCGATCGGCGACAAGCTCTACCTCGCCGCCTACACGCCGGCCGAGGCGACCGTGCTGGCGCCGGGCAAGGCGACCACCAACACGACGCGCTTCTTCGCAGGCGCCAAGGAAGTCGACGCGCTCCAGACCTATGAGCGCGACCTGAAGATCGCCAACTTCGACAAGGCGATCGACTGGGGCTGGTTCGAGTTCTTCGAGCGGCCGATCTTCTGGCTGCTGAACTGGCTGTTCAAGGCCGTCGGCAATTTCGGCGTCGCGATCATCCTGCTGACCGTCGTCGTGCGCGCGCTGATGTTCCCGGTCGCCCAGCGCCAGTTCGCCTCGATGGCGGGCATGCGCGCGCTGCAGCCCAAGGTGAAGGCGCTGCAGGAGCGGCACAAGGACGACAAGCAGAAGCTGCAGACCGAGATGCTCGCGCTCTACAAGCAGGAGAAGGTGAACCCGCTCGCCGGCTGCGCCCCGATCCTGCTGCAGATCCCGGTCTTCTACGCGCTCTACAAGGTGCTGATGCTGACCATCGAGATGCGCCACCAGCCCTTCGCGCTGTGGATCAAGGACCTGTCCGCGCCCGACCCGCTGACCCCTGTCAACCTGTTCGGCTTCCTCGACTTCACGCCGCCGTCCTTCCTGGCGCTCGGCGTGCTGCCGATCCTGCTCGGGATCACCATGTACATCCAGTTCAAGCTCAACCCGGCGCAGACCGATCCCGTCCAGCAGCAGGTCTTCTCGATCATGCCCTGGGTGTTCATGTTCATCATGGCGCCGTTCGCGGCCGGGCTGCAGCTCTACTGGACCGTGTCGAACGTGCTCGCCATCGCGCAACAATGGTGGCTGTACCGCAGCTATCCGGCGCTGAAGGCCCAGCCCGGCCCGATCACCAGCTGATGGACGAGGTCGAGGACCGGATCGAGGCGGCGCGCAAGCTGTTCGCCGGGCCGATCGCCTTCCTGCGCTCGGCGCCCGAGCTCAAGTTCCTGCCCGAGCCGACCGCGCCCGAGGTCGCCTTTGCGGGCCGGTCGAACGTCGGCAAGTCGTCGTTGCTGAACGCGCTGACCGGGCGCAACAGCCTCGCGCGCACGTCGAACACGCCCGGCCGCACGCAGGAGCTGAACTTCTTCGACGTCGGCGACCCGCTGCAGTTCCGGCTGGTCGACATGCCCGGCTATGGCTTTGCGAAGGCGCCCAAGGACCTGATGCGCAAGTGGCGCTATCTGGTGAACGACTATCTGCGCGGGCGGCCGGTGCTGAAGCGCGTGCTCGTGCTCGTCGACAGCCGGCACGGACTGAAGGACGTCGACCGCGAGCTGATGGACATGCTCGACAAGGCCGCGGTCAGCTACCGGCTGGTGCTGACCAAGTCCGACAAGGTGAAGGCAAGCGAGCTGGCCGAGGTCCACGCCAGGGTGGTCGACGAGGCGCGCAAGCATCCCGCCGCTCACCCGCACGTGATCGCGACCTCGAGCGAGAAGGGCGGCGGCATCCCCGAGTTGCGCGCCGCCGTGCTCGACTCCGTCACCGAATAGCCGGGCGGCGTCGCGCCCGCGAAGGGGCTTACCGGCGCGAGACGAATGTGTAGAGGAGGGCGATGCTCAAGCTCTTCATCGGCAACAAGGCCTATTCCAGCTGGTCGATGCGCGGCTGGCTGGCGGTCAAGCAGTCCGGCCTCCCGTTCGAGGAGATCACCGTCCCGCTCTACGACGCGGACTGGGACCGGCGGCGCGAGGGCGACGAGTTCGCGCCGTCGAGCGGCAAGGTGCCGATCCTGTGGGAAGACGAATGCGTCGTGTGGGACTCGCTCGCGATCATCGAGTTCCTGGCCGACCGGGTCGGCCGCGAGACCTTCTGGCCCGAGGACATGCACGCCCGCGCGATGGCGCGCTCGATGGCGGCCGAGATGCACTCGAGTTTCCCCAACACGCGCCGCGAGCTGCCGATGAACCTGCGCCGCCAGTTCGAGCGGCGCCCGCTCTCGGCCGAGGTGGTGCAGGAGATTGCGCGCATCTTCTCGCTCTGGGCCGAGGCGCGGGCGCGGTTCGGCGGCACCGGCAGATACCTGTTCGACCGCTTCTCCGCCGCCGACATCATGTTCGCGCCGATGGCGACCCGGCTGGTCAGCTATTCGGTGCCGCTGCCGGGCTTCGCCCAGGCCTATGTCGAGGCGATCTACACCCATCCCTTCGTCGGCGAATGGATCGCCGCGGCCGAGAACGAGCAGTGGACGATCGAGCGCTTCGAGCAGCCGGCGGTCGGCTGATCGCATGACCGACGTCGTCGACCTCGCCAGGCGGCTGATCGCGGCGCCTAGCGTCACGCCGGCGACGGGCGCGGTGTTCGACGAACTCGGCGCGATGCTGGCAGAGCGGGGCTTCACCGTCGACCGGTTCGTCGTGGGCGACGCGCCGGACGGGCCGGTCGAGAACCTGCTCGCCTGGCGCGGGGCGGGGAGCCCGCATTTCGCCTTTGCCGGCCATCTCGACGTGGTGCCGCCGGGCGCGGGCTGGACCGGCGACCCGTTCGTGCCCGAGCTGCGCGGCGCGCTGCTCTACGGGCGCGGCGCGGTCGACATGAAGGGCGCGATCGCCGCCTTCGTCGCCGCGCTCGACCGGGTGGGGCAGGCGCGCGGCACGATCAGCCTCGTCATCACCGGCGACGAGGAAGGCCCCGCCATCTTCGGCACGCGCGCGCTGATCGAACGGATGGCGACGCACGGCCTGCGTCCCGACCTGTGCCTGGTCGGCGAGCCGACGTCGGTCGCGCGGCTCGGCGACACGATCAAGATCGGGCGGCGCGGCTCGGTCAACATCTGGATCGCGGTGCCGGGGGTCCAGGGCCATGTCGCCTATCCGCATCTGGCCGACAATCCGATCCCGAAGCTCGTCCGCGCGCTCGTCGCGATCGACGCGATCGTGCTCGACGAGGGGACCGAGTGGTTCCAGCCGTCCAACATCGAGGTGACCGACCTCGACGTCGGCAATCCGGCGACCAACGTGATCCCGGCGCGCGCCTCGGCGCGGCTGAGCATCCGCTTCAACGCGCTGCACCGGGGCGAGGATCTCGTGGCGCGCATCCGCGAGACGGTGGCGGCGCATGCCCCCGGCGCGGTCGTCGAGGCGCGCATCTCGGGCGAGGCGTTCCTGACCCTCCCCGGGGCGCTCTCCACGCTCGTTTCCGAGGCGATACACGCGCGCACCGGGATCGCGCCCGAGCTGTCGACGAGCGGCGGCACGTCCGATGCGCGCTTCCTGTCGCGGATCTGCCCGGTCGTGGAGTTCGGGCTCAACAACGCGACCATGCACAAGCTCGACGAGGCCGTCGCGGTCGCCGATCTCGACGTGCTCGCCGACATCTACGCGGACGTGGTGCGGCGCGCGCTCGGCTAGGTCGGTCGGACGCCTCGCGCTCGGGGATCTTTCAGAGGAAGTAGGCGAGGTTCGCGGCCGCGCTGGTCAGGACCAGCAGGACACCGACCGCCGTCATCAGGGCGCGCGCGGACAGGCGCTTGACCAGCAAGGCGCCGAACGGCGCGGCCAGCAGCCCACCGACGAGCAGGCCGATCGTCTGGAAGGTGAAGGCCTTCCAGCCCAGCGTCACGATGAAGGTGGCCGACACCGTCGCCGTCAGGAAGAACTCCGCGGTGCTGACCGTGCCGACCGTCTTGCGCGGGCTCGCGCCCTGCACGAGCAGGTTCGAGGTGACGACCGCGCCCCAGCCGCCGCCGCCCGCCGCGTCGAGGAAGCCGCCGACCAGGCCGAGCGGTTCGATGATTTTCGGGGTGCGCGGCTCGCCGGGGCCGTGCCAGGCCCGCCAGAGGATGTAGACGCCGATCAGCGCGAGATAGGTCATCACCACGGGACGCGCGATGCTCGCATCGATGTTGCTCAGCACATAGGCGCCCAGGATCCCGCCGATCACGCCGGGGATGGCGAGCCGGAAGAACAGTCGCCAGTCGACGTTGCGGTGCGCGACATGGCTGATGCCCGACGCGGCGGTGGTGAAGGTCTCGACCGCATGGACGCTTGCCGATGCCGCCGCGGGCGGGACGCCGAGTGCGCTCACCAGCAGCGTCGAATTGATCGCGCCGAAGGCCATACCGAGCGCGCCGTCGACGAGCTGAGCGCCGAATCCGATCAACACGAAGGGCAGGAGGGACAGCAGGTCCGCAGCGGTCACGTTCGGCTAGGCTCCCTCGGCTCGGTCGGCATCTGCAACGCACGACGGCCCCGGAGCAAGACAGAAGCGCTTGTTTCGCTGAAAGCTGTTGCGTCATCGAAACTGGTATTTCGCGACGTGCGCTCCTAACTTGTCGGCACGACTACAGGGAGGGCCGCCCAGATGGCCAGTGCGCTCACCAACTATCTCGATTCGATCCGCTCGCGCGACCCGGCGCCAAGAAGCCGCTGGGAGATCCTGCTCTATCCCGGTGTCTGGGCGCTCGGCCTGCACCGCGTCGCCCATTGGCTCTACGAGGGCGAGCTGTTCTGGCTGGCGCGGCTCGTCAACCACATCGCTCGCTTCCTGACCGCGATCGACATCCATCCGGGTGCGAGCATCGGGCGCAACCTGTTCATCGACCACGGCTTCGTCGTGATCGGCGAGACCGCGGTCATCGGCGACGACGTGACCATCTACCAGGGCGCGACGCTTGGCGGCACCAACCCGACCAACGGGGTCGCGGGCAAGCGCCATCCGACGATCGGCGACGGCGTGATCATCAGCCTCGGCGCCGCCGTGCTCGGCCCGATCACCGTCGGCGCGAATGCCCGGATCGGGGCCAACGCGGTCGTGACCAAGGACGTGCCCGACGGCGCGACGATGGTCGGCATCCCGGCCCGCCCGACGCTCGTCGAGGTGAAGCCGCAGACGACCGAGTTCGTGCCCTACGGCACGCCGTGCAGCGAGCGCTTCGACCCGGCGACGCAGCAGTTCGAGATCATGAAATGCGAGATCGAGCGGCTCCAGAAGCGGCTCGACACGTTGATTGCGGAACGCGGACAAACGGCGGAGCGCAAAGACCTGTTCGGATGAGCAACGTCCACCCTTTTCCGGTCTGGCGCCGCGACGCGCAGATCGGCTTCGACCGTCCCGAGCTGACCCGGATCCTCGACCTCTACGGCCGCATGGTCGCGGCCGGCCAGTGGCGCGACTATGCTATCGACCTGGGTCGCGACGCGGCGGTGTTCTCCGCCTTTCGTCGCACCGCCGAACGGCCCGAGTTCCGGATCGAGAAGCGTCCCGCCCTGCGCCAGCGCCAGGGCATGTGGGCGCTGATCGGCGAGGGCGGGGCAGTGCTCAAGCGCGGCCACGAACTGGGCCCGGTGCTCGCGCCGATCGAGCGACGTCTGCTGAAGCTGGTCGACGAGGACTAGGCGTTCAGCCGGCGCGGGCGGTGCGCAGCATCGGCTCGCCCGTCACGGGCAGCCGCGCACGGACCGCCGCCGGGAGCAGGGCCAGCACCAGCGACCGTGCCTTGTGCCAGAAGGCGGAGAGCAGCAGCAGCGCAGTGCCGATCACCAGCGCGGTCAGCGCCATGTTGAGCCCGATCGCCCCGAGCTGCTTGAACAGCAGGCTGAGCGCGTAGAGCACATAGGCGAGCGCCGACACCATCAGCGCGCGCCGGTCGACGGCCAGCGCCACCATCCCCAGCAGCACGTACAGGATCAGCACCAGCGCCGCGCTGCCCGGGGAGAGGTCGTTTCCGAACACGCCGAGCAGGCTGAAGACCGGATGGACGATCAGCGGCGCGGCAAGCAGGTGCAGCCAGAAGGCGACGTCGCTGCGCCGGGTCAGCCGCTCGCGGTCGGACATGTCCCACCACATCGCGACGCTGAACACCGACAGGCCGGCGACGAACAGCAAGGGCGAGAGGTTGCGGGCAAGGCTCGGCACTGCCGCGACGAGCAGGCCGACGGCCGTCGCGACGATGGCTGCGGCTCCGGCCGCGATGGTGATCGGCACGCGGAACCGCCGCCAATGGGCGTAGGCGGCTCCGGCGGCGAGAAGGCCGGCGGCGGTGAGCTTCAGCCCGTCGACGACGCCCGGATCGCCGCGGACGCCCTGTTCGCCGAAGAACAGCGCCAGCGCGCCGCCAAAGATGCCGGCGACGAAAGCGAGCAGGAACAGGATCGAAGGCAGCGCCATGCGGCGGCTGCGGGTGAAATATTCGGCAAGGCCCCAGGCGGTGAGCGCGACCGCGACCCCGCCCAGCGCCGGGACGAGCTCGCCACCGATCCAGCCGACCGCGACGAGCAGCAGCACGCCGGCAATGGCGACGAAGATGTCGTTGAACCCGGTCACCAGCCGGAATTGCTCCTCGTCGACCAGCGGCGAGGTCCCGGCTTCGGACACGAACTGGCGAAGCGCGGTCGCCATCTCCCCCGGGATCACTCCCGCGGCCACCGCGCGCTCGAGATCGGCATCGCTGTACATGCTACACCCTCCTGTTCCGGAGGATGTAGCACGACTGTATTAATACAGCAATACAGTAGCCGCCGGGCTTACTTGCCCTGCAGCCGCGCCAGGATCGCCATCGACTGCTCGCTGCCGGACTGCGGCACGATCTCGCCCGTGCGGTCCGAGATCCGCTCCCAGGCGGCGGCAATGCCCTCGGGCGTGCGCTGGTCCCTCGGGAGCAGCACGCCCGGGGTCATGGTCACATAGGCGGTCTGATAGACGCCGGCGCCGGCGCCGACGATCACGTTCGACGGCGCATCCTCGGACACCAGGAACAGCGCGGCGGGGGCGACATGCTCGGGCGCGAAGGCGGCGAACGCCTCGGGCGGGAACAGGTCCTCGGTCATGCGCGTGCCGGCGACCGGGGCGATCGTGTTGACGCGGACATTATACTTGGCGCCTTCGATGTTGAGCGTCTTGGCAAGGCCGGCGAGGCCCAGCTTGGCGGCACCGTAATTGGCCTGACCGAAATTGCCGTAGAGGCCGGTCGAGCTCGCGGTCATCAGGATGCGGCCATAGGCCTGCTCGCGCATCGTGTCCCACACCGCCTTGGTGCAGTTCGCCGACCCGCTCAGATGGACCTTCACGACCAGGTCGAAGTCGGCCGGCTCCATCTTGGCGAAGCTCTTGTCGCGCAGGATGCCGGCATTGTTGATCAGGATATGGACGCCGCCCCAGCGCTCCTTCGCCTTCGCGACCAGCTCGACCATCTGGTCATATTCGGTCACGCTGCCGCCATTCGACATCGCTTCGCCGCCGGCTGCCTCGATCTCTTCGACGACCTTCAGCGCCGCATCGCTGTGGCCGGTGCCGTCCCGCGCCGCGCCGAGGTCGTTGACGACGACCTTCGCCCCGCGCTTGGCCAGCTCGAGCGCATAGGCGCGGCCGAGCCCGCCGCCGGCTCCGGTGACGATTGCGACGCGGCCTTCGAACGACATGGTCATGAAAAGAGGCTCCCGAAATGTTTCGGGAGCCTCTTTGCCGACTGCGGCCGCTTCGACAAGAGGCGGCGCGCGTCGAGGTGGCGGCCGGCCTTAGCGGCGGCTGCGTCGCGTGTTGCGCGCGCGGCTTTCGTCCTGCACGCAATTGTCGGTGACGGTGCGCGAACAGCGCGGGTAGCTGGCGCGCTGTTCCGGCGGCGGCGTCATCATGCCGCCCGGCGCGGCCGACATCGTTCCGGCGCCCGTGGTGCCCATCGAGCCCTGCGAGCCCATCGAGCCCTGCGAGCCCATCGAACCCTGCGTGCTCATCGAGCCCTGCGCGTCCGTCGCGCCCTGGGTGCCCTGCGTGCCCATCGAGCCCTGCGCGGCGCCCGACTGGTCGGTCATCGTGCCGCCCGCGCCGGTCTGGTCGGTCGACATGGTGCCGGCGCCGCTGGTGGTGCCGGTGGTCGCGCCCGGATCCTGGGTCGTGGTCGGCGTGCCCTGGGTGGCGGGGTCGGTCGTGGTCGTGCCCTGCTGCATCGTCGTGTCGGCGGTCCCGGGCTGGCCCGTATCCGTCGTGGTCTGCGCAAATGCCGCGCCGCCGATCAGCAGCGTCGAGGCCAGAAGGAAAGCTTTCATCGTCGACTCCTCGTTGCGGGCCGCGGAATCCGCGCCCGGTTTCAGGCCCATGCCCGGCGCGGAAATCGCGCACGGGGGAGTAACGACCGAGATCATCCCAGGTTTCACGCACGAAAAAGGGCAGCGGGAAACCCCGCTGCCCTCTTCGTGTCCGACGTCTCGACTCCTGCCGTGGCCGGCGGGAATCAATCGACCGGGCGCATTACTTCATGGCGGCGCTGGCGTTATTGAAGGTCTGCGAGACCTTGTTGCCGAGCGTGCCCATCGCGGTGATGGCCGCAACCGCGATCAGCGCGGCGATCAGGCCATATTCGATGGCCGTCGCGCCCTTGCTCTCGCGGATGATCTTGCGAAGATGGGTCATGTCGCTTTCCTTTCAGCAGCGGCCGAAGATCGGCCGTGCGAACGCCGGCTCACCGACGCGGATCAAGTCGCCCGCGCCGGACTGGCCGGCGCGGGCGCCATGATCACTTCATGCCGGCGGCGGCGTTGTTGAAGGTCTGCGTGACCTTGTTGCCGAGCGTGCCCATCGCCGTGATGGCGGCGACCGCGATCAGCGCGGCGATCAGGCCGTACTCGATGGCCGTCGCACCCTTGCTGTTGCGAATGATCTTGCGAATGTACTGCATTCCTGGTCTCCTTCGTCCGCTTCCCAAATAGTCCCGGTCGATCGTCAGTTATGACAAGTCGACGTTGTTCGATTACGCCCGAAGAGGTTTCTAATTTACTACCGAAATGGCGTTAAGAAACTTAAGATGACGTTCACGATCTTGTCAGAACATTCTGTGCAACGTCGCCCCACATGCCGATCGTCGTGTCGGCAAGCAGCTTGATCGCGCTCATCGCGGCAATCACGATCAGCGCGGCGATCAGTCCGTATTCGACGGCTGTCGCGCCGGAGTCTGCGGAACGCAGCCGGCAGAAGAACTTAAGCATGGTACAGGCTCCGTCCCCTGAGCACAGTCCTGACAGGGGTAGGTCGTCCGGGTTAAGGAAGCTTTATGGCTGCCGATGAATCAACATTGTTAACGGTGGTCGCCGCGGCACTGGTGGACGCGAAGGGGCGGGTGCTGGTCCAGCAGCGCGCGCAGGGCCGGCACATGGCCGGGCTGTGGGAGTTTCCCGGCGGCAAGCTCGAGCCTGGCGAGACCCCCGAGCAGGCGCTGGCGCGGGAGCTGGCCGAGGAGCTGGGAATCGCCGTTGCGCCCGCGGACTTCAGTCCGGCGGCGTTCGCGAGTGCAGCGCTCGGCGCGCGCCACCTGCTGCTGCTGCTGTTCGTCGCGCGGCGCTGGACGGGCGACCCCCGGCCGCTCGATGCAGCGGGGCTGCGCTGGGAGCCGCCCGGCGCGTTGCGATCCCTCCCGATGCCGCCGGCCGACGTGCCGCTCGTCGATGCCCTCGAAGTTCTGCTCAGTCCCGCGGGCGCTTGAGCGCCTCGGCCAGCGAGGCCGTCGCGCTGCCCCGGCGCGCGGGCTTCGGCTGGTCGGGCGCGGGCGCCCAGCCGAGCAGGTGGACGATCTCGATCGTCTCGGCGACCTTGCCGTCGGGGTCGGCGACCGCCTGGAACGCCGCGGCGGCGCGGGCCAGCGCCTCCCGGCGGAGCGGGGGCAATGCGCCGGCGAGCACATTGCCCGCCCCGCTGCCCCGCAGGTCCGCGAGCAGGCCGAAGACCGAGCCGTAGCGGACCGTGACGCGCTCGCCGTCCGCGACCGGCAGCGCGAAGCCGGCACGGGCGAGCAGGTCTCCGGCCGACCGCACGTCGATCTGCGGATGGACGCGGGCGACCGCCCGGTCCGGCTCGCTGGCCAGCAGGGCGGCGCGGAGGCGGCCGAGGCTGCCCGCGCCGATCATCGCGGCCATGAAGAGGCCATCGGGCTTCAGCACCCGCCGCGCGAGCGCCAGCGCGCCGGGCAGGTCGTTGACGCTCTCCAGACCGCCGGCCGCGACCACCAGGTCGAACGACCCGTCCGCGAACGGAAGCATGTCCTCGTCGCACTGCACGCCCCCGGCCGCGCGCGCGAAGCGGAAGCCGGGATCGGCCGCGACGCAGGCGATGCCGCGCGCCGCCAGCGCGCCTGCCAGCCGTCCGTCGAGGCAGCCGAGGTCGAGCGCGTGGGCGAACGGCCGGCGCACCGCGTCGAGGCGGTCGAGCAGCTCGCCGGCCATGCGGGCGTGCAGGAAGTCATGTCCCGAAAAGCCGGGCTGGGCGCGGTCGCGGCGCAGGCGACGCCGGCGACGGGAGAAGATCTCGGGCGCGCTCATCGGCCGCGCTTCTGCCGGACGCGCCCGCGATGGACAAGGCCGACATGACCGCCTGGGCCGCGCCCGTTCGCGCCGCGCTCGATTTCGCGCTGCCGCCGCGCTGCCCGGGCTGCGGCACCATCGTGGCGGCCGACCATCAATTCTGCGCGCCGTGCTGGACCACGCTCGACTTCCTGGGCGGCGCTGCCTGCCAGGGCTGCGGCGTGCCGTTCCGCTTCGATCGCGGCGCCGGCGCGCGCTGCGCCGCGTGCCTCGCCGATCCGCCGCCGCACGACGGGGTCCGCGCCGTCGTCAGCTATGGCGAGGTCGCGCGCACCGTCGCGCTGAAGCTGAAGCACGGGCGAAGGCTCGCCATGGGCGGGATCATCGCGCGCCATGTCGCCCGGCTCGCGGCGCCGGATCCGGACGCGATCCTGGTGCCGGTGCCGCTTCATCGGTGGCGCTTGTGGCGGCGCGGCTTCAACCAGTCGCTGGTGATCGCGCGCGGCGTCGCGCGGCTGACCGGGCAGCATGTCGCGGACGACCTGCTGGTGCGGCAGCGCGCCACGCCCATGCTCCGGGGCCTCGGCCGGTCCGCGCGGGCGCAGACCTTGCGCGGCGCGTTCGCCGTCCCATCTGACAAGCGGCCTGCGCTCCGCGGCCGCACCGTCCTGCTGGTCGACGACGTGTATACCAGCGGCGCGACCGCCGGCGCCTGCGCACGCGCCCTGAAGCGCGCGGGCGCGGCGCGGGTCGTCGTGCTCGCCTGGGCACGCGTCCTTGACGGCGACACGGGGCTGGGCGACGAGCGCGTTTAGAAGGAGACGATCGGGTGGCGAAGGTCGAGATCTACACCAAATTCGGGTGCCCCTATTGCACGCGGGCCAAGCGCCTGCTGGGCGAGAAGGGCGCTGCCTTCGAGGAATATGACATCACGCTCGGTGGCCCGCAGCGGGGCGAGATGATCCAGCGCGCGGGCGGGCGCACGACCGTGCCGCAGATCTTCATCGACGGCCGCCACATCGGCGGCTCGGACGACCTGGCCGCGCTCGACGCGCAGGGTGGGCTCGACCCGCTGCTCGCGGCCGCCTGACACCGCGATGCGCGCGGCCCTGCTCCAGATGACGGCCGGAGTCGATCCGGCCGCCAATGCCGACACGCTGGTCGCCGCGGTCCATGCGGCGGGGCGGGGCGGGGCCGACCTGCTGTTCACCCCGGAGATGTCGAACCTGCTCGACCGCGACCGCCAGCGTTCGGAATCGGTGCTCCGCACCGAGGCCGACGACCCGACGCTCGCGGCGGTGCGGGCCGCGGCGGCGGCGGCCGGCATCTGGGTGCATCTGGGCTCGCTCGCGCTGCACGGTTCCGAGGGGAAGCGGCTCAATCGCGGCTTCCTGATCGACTCGTCCGGCGCAGTCCGGGCGAGCTACGACAAGATCCACCTGTTCGACGTCGACCTCGCGAATGGCGAGAGCTGGCGCGAATCGTCGGTCTATGCCCGCGGCGGCCGCGCGGTGGCGGCCGAGACGCCGTGGGGCCGGCTCGGCCTCAGCATCTGCTACGACATCCGCTTTCCCGATCTCTACCGCGCGCTCACCGGCGCCGGGGCGGGGATGATCGCGATTCCGGCCGCCTTCACCGTGCCGACCGGCATGGCGCACTGGCATGTGCTGCTGCGCGCGCGGGCGATCGAGGCGGGCGTGTTCGTCGTGGCGGCCGCCCAGACCGGCCGCCATGCCGATGGCCGCGAGACGTTCGGCCACTCGCTCGTCGTCGATCCCTGGGGCGAGGTGCTGCTCGACATGGGCGATGCCGCCGGGCTGGGCTTCGCGGAGATCGAACTCGAGCGGATCGACGCGGTCCGCGGCCGCGTGCCGGCGATCGCGCACCGCCGCCCGATCCCCGATGTCGAGATCGCCCGGTGATCGTCTTCGACCTGAAGTGCGACGCGGACCATGTGTTCGAGGCGTGGTTCGGCTCGACCGACGACTATGAGGACCAGCGCGCGCGCGGCCTGGTCGCCTGCCCGATCTGCGGGGCGACCGGGGTCGCCAAGGCCGTGATGGCGCCGCGACTGGGCAGCGGGGTGGTCGAGCCCGCCCCGCGCGCGGTCGCGACCGCGCCGACGGCGGAGATGAAGGCCGCGCTCGCCGCGCTCGCCGGGCTCCAGGCCAAGCTGCTCGAACGCTCCGAATGGGTCGGATCGCGCTTCGCCGAAGAGGCGCGTGCGATCCACCATGGCGAGACCGACACGCGCCAGATCCACGGCCAGGCGACGGTCGAAGAGGCGAAGGCGCTGGCCGAGGAAGGCGTTCCGCTGATGCCCTTGCCCTTGCCGGTGCTGCCGCCGGAGCAAAGCCACTAGCCACGCAACCGTTTCGGCCATGCGCCGTTCAGGCCGCGCCCGCCATCTGACCGACATGGAACTCCCGATGCGCCGATATCTGCTGCTGCTCGCGCTTGGATGCGCGGGGCCCGCGCTCGCACAGGCGCAGACGCCGCCCGCCGAACCCGCCGCGGCGCCGCTCGATGCCGCCCCGGCGCCGCCCGACGCCGAGGAGGCGGAGGAGATCGTCGTCGCCGGCCAACGCCAGCGCGGTTCGGTGATCGGCGACATCGAACCCGAAATCCAGCTCACGCCGGCGGACATCCGCTCCTATGGGGTCAACTCGGTGACCGAGCTGCTGGCCGAACTGGCGCCGCAGACCGGCAGCGTGCGCGGGCGGGGCGGCGAACGACCGGTGGTGCTGCTCAACGGGCGGCGGATCTCCGGCTTCACCGAGATCCGCGACCTGCCGACCGAGGCGATCGCGCGGGTCGACATTCTGCCCGAGGAAGTCGCGCTCAAATACGGGTTCCGGCCCAACCAGCGCGTCGTGAACTTCGTCCTGCGCAATCGCTTCCGCGCCACCACGGTCGAGCTGGGCGGCGGTCTCGCGACCGACGGCGGCGGCGAGCGGGGCGAGGGGAGCGTCGACGTCCTGACGATCAACCGGGACCGCCGCTTCGAGCTGAACCTTCAATATCGCCGGCAGGAGCCGCTGCTCGAAAGCCAGCGCGCGATCGACCGCAGCGACCTGGGCGGCACCGTCGACCAGGGCCCGTTCCGCACGCTCGTGCCCACGCAAGACACCTTTGCGGTCAACACCGTCGCGAGCCGCACGATCGCCGACGGAGTCGGGCTGACGATCAATCCCCGCGTCGAACGCGTCGACAGCGTCGCGTTGCTAGGGCTCGGCGCCAGCGGGGTGGACCCGCGCACCCAGGCGCGCGAGACGCTGACCGGTCATTTCGGCACCACGCTCAACGGCGCGATCTCCGGCTGGCAATGGACGTTCACGGGCAATTGGGACCGGGTCGAGACGCGGATCGCGACCGAGGCGGTCGCCGGTGCCCGCGAGCGGGCGAGCTCGGTCTCCGAGATCCTGGCGGCGGACATGACCGTGAACGGGTCGCCCCTCAAGCTGCCCGCGGGGGACGTTTCGACGACCGTGGTGCTGGGCGCGTCGACGCTCGACTTCGGCAGCCGCTCGTTCCGAAACGGCCGCTTCACGCCCGGCGCCGCCGCACGCGACATCGGCGAGGGGCGGCTGAGCCTCGACCTGCCGGTCGCCAGCCGCCGGCGCGGCGTGCTGAGCGCGATCGGCGACCTGTCGCTCAACGGCAATGTCGAAGTGCGCCGCCTCTCGGACTTCGGAACGCTCACCAGCTTCGGCGGCGGCGTCACCTGGTCGCCCATCCCGGTCGTCGACGTGGTCGCGTCCTACAATGACGAGCGCGACGCCCCGACGCCGCAGCAGCTCGCCGATCCGCTGATCGCGACGCCGCTCGTCCGCGTCTTCGACTTCGTGACCGGGCGGCCGGTGCTGGTCACCCAGATCACCGGCGGCAACGCGGCGCTGGCGGAGGATCGCCGCCAGGTGACCAAGCTCGGCATCACCGTGCGCCCGTCGATCGGCGAACGCATCGATCTGAGCCTCGTCGCCAATTATGTCGACCAGCGCACGCGCAACCCGGTCTTCTCGCTCGCCAATCCGACCGCGGCGATCCAGGACGCCTTCCCCGACCGCTTCGTCCGCGATGCGACCGGGGCGCTGGTCTCGGTCGACTCGCGTCCGGTCAACTTCGCGCGCGAGAGCAGCCGCCAGCTCCGCTGGGGCTTCAACCTGTCGCTGCCGCTCAAGGCCGACCCCGCACGGATCGAGGCATTGCGCGCCGCCGGCGCCTTCGCGCGGCCGGGGGGCGAGCGGCGAGGCCCGGGCGAGGGAGAAGGCGCGCGGCGCGGCGGCGACGGCGGCGGCGGCGGGTTTCGTGGCGGTGGCGGCGGGTTCGGCGGCGGCGGGCGGGGCGGCCAACTTGGCGGACGCGTGCAGCTTGCGCTCTTCCACACCTGGGTGTTCGAGAACGAATTGCTCGTTCGCCCCGGCGGCCCGCGCCTCGATCTGCTGGACGGGGACGCGGTCGGTGCGCGTGGCGGCGCCTCGCGCCACCGCCTCGAGGCGCAGGCGGGCATCACCCAGAACGGCCTCGGCGCACGCCTGTCGGCCAACTGGCAGAGCGCGACCAATGTGCGCGGCGGCAGCGGCGATCCGGCCGACACGCTGCGCTTCGCGAGCCTCGCGACGGTCAATTTCCGGCTGTTCGCCAATCTCGGCGTCCAGCCGGCGCTCGTGCGCGACCGGCCCTGGCTGCGCGGCACTCGCGTGACGCTGTCGGTCGACAATCTGTTCAACGCGCGCCAGCGCGTGACCGACGCCACCGGCCTGGTCCCGCTCAGCTTCCAGCCCGCCCTTCTCGACCCGCTCGGCCGCGTCGTCCGGGTCCAGTTCCGGAAGCTGTTCTTCTAGCGCCTCGCCGCCGCCGTCCGGGCGGGCGTCCCGAAAGCGAACGCCAATTCCGCGCGCGCGGCCGGCTCGCCTCTGCTATCCTGGCCAGGCGCCAGAAGGGGGGAAGGCGGGATGTCTCGATCGAACGTCGGCTGTCCTGCGCCGGTTTCCGAGGCTGCATGACCAGCGTCGAACATCGTGCGGACGCGTATCGTGCTCCGCGGGGCGTTGGCCGTGGCGTTCAGTAGGGACGAGCGCTGGCGCCTGATCGCGGGGAGCGCGGTCGCGACCGCGCTGCTCGGCGCGCTGCTGGCGCTGTCGACGATGAAGTCGCAGGATATGCTGTTCAGCGACTTCACCGTGTTCTGGGCAAGCGCGCAGCTCCCGCCCGCTCGGGTCTACGACGCCGGTTTCTTGACGGCCTTTCAGAGTCCTTGGCTCCCCGACGATGCCGGGCTCCGACCCTTTCCTTACCCGCCGACCCTGTTGCTCTTCACCCGGTTCATGGCGGGGATGCCCCATGCCACCGCGCTGATCGCCTGGACCGCGCTCGGCCTCGCCGCCTATGTGGCGGCCGCCCGGGCGGCCTGGAACGGGCGCATCGCGCTGCTGTCCCTGTTGAGCTTTCCCGTGATCGTCACGCTGGCCGCCGGCCAGGTGGCGCTGTTCGCGTCGGCATCGATCGTGGCGGGCGTCGCGACGCTGGACGCCAGACCGCGGCTTGCCGGTATTGCCTTTGCACTCGCCGCCGCGGTCAAGCCTCAGCTCGTCACGCTGGTGCCGATCGCGTTGCTGGCGGGTGGCTGCTGGCGCGCGCTGGTCGCCGCAGCCGCGACCGGCGCCGGCCTGCTCTGCCTCGCGACGCTCGCATTCGGGATGGCGATCTGGCGCGAATGGCTCGGCGCGCTTCCGCAGTTCCTGTCGATCGTGGCCGACCCGCGCTTCTGGCCGATGTCGGTCTCGCCCTATGTGCTCGGCCTGCGGCTGGGCGTGCCGGGCGGGATCTCGACGCTGATCCCGATCGTCCTCGGCACCTGCGGCGCGATCGGCGTCGCGCTCGTGTTCCGGCATCGCGGACCGATCGAGCATCGCGTGCTGGTCCTGGTGGCGGGATCGATGCTGTGCGCGCCATACGGCATGAATTACGACCTCGCCGCCGCGGCACCCGCCGCCGTGGCGCTGCTGTTCAGCCGCGATGCGAAATGGCTCGACTGGCTTGCCGGATGGCTCGGCGTCACGTCTCTCGGCGGCGGGCTTGTGCCGATCGGCCTGGTGGCGGCAGCGGTCCGTGCGCGGCTGGCCGGGATCGCCCCGTCGACGCAGCGGCGCGCAGAGGCCTCGCGCTCCGCGGCCCGCAGCGGAGGCGCCGGGCTCTCGCCCTGACAGCCGGTCCGGTCGCCATTGGGCCCGGGCCGCACCGTCGCTTGCGCCGGCCCGGAGCCTTGCCTAGGACGGATAGCGGGCGCCCGTAGCTCAGCAGGATAGAGCATCGGATTCCTAATCCGGGGGCCGTGGGTTCGAATCCCGCCGGGCGCACCACTATTTCGTCGGCCCGGTCGGAACGCCCGCCGCGAGCGCCGCCGTCACCGGGTTCATATACTCCCGGAGCCCCGATATCCGGCCTTTGCGCAACTGGAAGCGCAGCACGTACAGGTTCCTGTAGGTCGCGCCGCTCGCCAGCCGCATGTCGCCACGCGCCTCGACGAAGACGACCTGCCCATCGGCGGACGCCGTGAACCGTTCGTTCGTCCACGCGATCTTCGCGATCCGGGCGAACGCATTGTCGACATAGCCGGTCAGGACCGCGTCGCGGCCGTCGAACCGGCGCCACGCGCCGTCTTCCGTCCGCCCCGACCGGTCGAACGGATATTCGAAGACGGCCGCCTGATCGAGCATCGCGGCCACCGCCGGCCGGTCCTTGGCCGCCATCGCGGCGAGGAATGCGCGAACCCTCCCGACTCCGCCGGACGCTGCCATTGCCGGTCCAGGTGAAAGCCACACCAGCAGCAGCAGCGAAACCAGGATACGCAACCGAACCATCGCCGTCCCTTCGCGACTTGGCTTCTGCGACGGAGATCGCCGCTCGAAAGCCTGCGGCCCGAGCGGTCGGGCGCTTGCATCGGGCCTAGCCTGTCCCATGGCCGCGCATGACCCGGGGCTTCTACCTACGGCGAACCCCGGCGATCAGCGCTGGGCGACGTGCCGGACCTCGCTGCCCGCCTGCTGGGCGAGCTTTGTCTCGTGCGCGTGCGGCTTCGGATGCCCGCTGGTCCGCAGATATTGCGCGTCCAGGTCGTCGATCAGGCGTCCGCCATTCTCGCCGCCCACGATGCGCAGCAGCGCATCCACCTTGGCCTCGAGCCGGTCGTCATTCTCCTTCGAGGCGGGCGAGCCGACATAGAGGAAATAGGCCAGCCCCACGACCTGCCAGAGCAGTTGCAGGAACTCCGACTGCCAATTCTCCATCGTGTCGCGAAGCATTTCGACCAGATAGCCCTGGGTTTCGGGCGATCGGCCGTGTTGCGTCTCCTCGGCCTGGTACGCATACCACCCGAACCACCAGTGCAGCACGAAAGACACGAGGAAGAAGCCGACGGTAAGCCAGGCATAGGCATATTTCCGGAACACGCCTTTCTGTTCCATAAGACGCTCCCATGTTCAGTTACACATTCGTAACTGACCGGCATGGAAGCTCGTTCCGGGCCGCATTTGGCGACGCTGCCCAACGCTCCTGTCCCGATACGGGAACGCCGCCAGCGTTTCCGCCGGCGGCGTTGAACCGTGTTGAAGCTGCGAAGCGGTCAGCCGTGAGCGAGCGCGGTGCGGGTCCGGCGACGCGACGCCGCCCCGACGAGCCCGAAGCCGCCGATCATCATCGCCCAGGTCGCCGGCTCCGGAATGGCGTCCGAGATCGTGCCGTTGAACTGAACCTCGGCGAGACCGGTATAGCGTCCGCCGAAATTCCCGAGCAGTCCGAAGCGGACATAGCGACCGGTCCCGGCAAGCGTGAACGTCTCGCTTCCGAACGGATCGGAGTTCTGCCGCGCGAGGTCGAAGGAGCCGATCGAAACGAAGTTCACATTGTCGGACGAGAGCGAGATGTTCACGCCATTGGCGTTGCGCTCGGTTCCGCAGCAACCGCCCCCGTAATTCCAGATGACCGTGTTGGTCAGCGTATATTCGGCGCCCAGATCGAAGGTCAGGGTCGGCGTGATGTCGTCGAGATCGGCCATCCACTTGTTGTTGAAGTCGCCATCGTGAAGGCCGCCGCTCAGCCCGGAGCCGTTGATCACGTTGATCACGTTGTAGGTGTCGAACGTGCTCGATGCGTTGACGCCCGACACGCTGATCGCCGCGTTCGCCGGTGTGATCGCAACTGCACATGCGGCGGTCGCCAGATAACCCCAGATCTTCATGACAAACTCCCGTGCTACGAAGACTCGAAAGAGCCGGGAGCGTAACGTTATCCAATTCGCGCGCGTGGTCGAGCATGTCGCGAGGCCGGCCTGTGTCAAAACAGGACAGTCGGCGTTGCTCCACATCGTTTCGATTGGACCGAATAGGTCGATCGATAGGCTGTCGACGCGACCCGTTGTGCGAAAGCGCACCCGCGCCGGGTGGGCGCTCGCACGGCTTTGCGGCCGCTTCGGCGCGATAAGGCCATCTCGCGAAGAGGTGTGCTTATGTCGAACGTCCGAACCTATCTGCCGCTCGCTGCGGGTCTGTTCGGGATCACCCGGGCCGACCAGATCCGGCGGCTTGCGTCGCGCGATCGCTGTCGCGCGACGGAGCTTGCCGAGTGCGAAGCCACCGCGACTCCGCCGGAGCCGCCGTCTCCCGAACCCGGCGCGGGCGATCCGCTGGAGAATGCGCCATGCTGATCCTCGATCTGCCGACGATCGCACTTTGGGCGGCGGCCTGTTGCGGCCTCGCGCCGGCGGAGCCCGCACCCCCGGACCTCCAGGTGATCGCGCCTGCGGCACGTCCCGCGATCGACACGTGGCCGCCGGTCGGGCGGATGCGCTGCCCGCCATTCGCCAAGATGGGCAGGACTCGAATTTGCAACGCCAGCCGACTAACCTGAGCGCGCGGGTCCACCAAGAACAAAGCCGATCAAAGTCAGCGCCAACACCGGTGCCGGTTCGCCGACACCGGCCGGAAAGGACACGCATGCACAAGGTCGCGACCAGCAAGCACCTGGACTCGGTGAGCGATCTGCTCGTCCGGGCGAAGATCAAGACCGGGTTCGTCGAGACGCTCGACTCGATCAGCTATGCCAGCCGGCTGACGCTGGTCGCCGAGGCGCTGTTCGACGCGCGCGCATCGGCACGCGAGTTCCAGCTCGTCGAGCCCTTTGCCGACGTGACGGCGCGCATCCAGTCGCTCGAATCCTTCCGGATCGCGCTGTTCGGCGACCCGCCGAGCGAACTCGTCCTGGCGGCGACCTTCGATCGTGCGTGGGAGCCCTATATCCGGCTGATCTGGCGGCCCCTCGGCACCTTCCTCGATCTGATCTTCTGCAACTGCGAAGGCTATCCGCTCGCCTCCCAGAGCGACTTCGCGACCTATGCGCAATGGGTGCGCGCCAGCCAGGTCGAAAGCGCCTTCTTCTACGCGGCGAGCGGCCTGACCGTCACCGACGTCAACTATCTCGACCGGCTGGAACGGCTGCAGCGGCAATCCGCCGATTCGGAGCGTGCGATCCTGTCGCTGCGCGCGGAAAGCCCGATGGCGGCTGCGGCGCAGGTGCAGGCCTATCAGAAAGGCGAAACGCTCGCGCAAGCCGTCGAGGGCCTCTCGGTCCTTTACCGCCTGACTGATCTCTACCCGCCGGGCACGACCGACGGCATCGTGCTGCAGCGCGCCGCCCGCGACCTGCTCGCCGGCTGGGACCCGGTCACGCTGCCGGCCCCGGTCCAGTACCACCTGCGGGAACAGCTCGCCTGGTTCAGGGAAGCTTTGCCGCCGCTCGGGGGGAGTGCGGACCCGGGGCCGGCGTTCGATCCGACCATCGTCCAGGCGGGCATCGTCAGCGGCTTCGGCACGCCCGCGGCGGCGCCGAACCATGGCTGCCTGTTGCTGCTGAGCGCCGAGACGCAGGTCGCCGCGCGTGCCTTCCTGGGCTGGATCAAGGACCGGGTCAGCGTCGAGGCCGATCCGGCGGCGATGCGCGCGCCCGGCAAGGTGCAGACCAGCCTCGCGGTCACCCGGCCGGGTCTCCAGACCCGCGGGCTCGGCGAGGACCGGATCGCGGCCTTTCCCAAGGAGTTCCAGGAAGGACCCGATGCGCGCGCGGGACTCGTCGGCGACGTGCGCGGGGCGCATCCCCGGCGCTGGGCGCTGCCCCTCCAGAACTGGCCTCCGGGGACGCACGGCCAGCCGCCGGTCGAGCTCTCGGAAATCGACATGGTGGTGCAGCTTCGGGTGCGCGACGAGTCCGCGGCCTGGGACCTGTTCGACCCCGACCGGCCGCATCCGCTGCGCCGGCATGTCGACGAGATCGCGGCCGTGGCCGCCTCGTTCGGCGTGCGTCTGCTCGCGGTCGAGACGATGCGCCGCGCCAGCGACGACAATGTCGAGCATTTCGGTTTCGTGGACGGGATCAGCCAGCCGCGCGTCCGGCTTCCGACCGATCCGGTGTCGCCCGGCACAGTCGCGCTCGGCGAGTTCGTGCTCGGCTTCCGGAACGAGCGCGGCGACGTGCCAGTCGCCAATCCCGACCTGGCCGGCGGCAGCTTTCTCGTGATCCGCAAGCTCAAGCAGGACGTGCAGGGCCTCGAAGCTCTGCTCGCGGGCCTGCCGTCGGACGAGGAACGCGACCTCGCGCTCGCCAAGATGATGGGGCGCGCACGCGACGGCACCCCGCTCGCGGACGCGGCCGGCGAGGACCCGAACGCGTTCGACTTCGGCGCGGACGCGGCCGGCGGCCGCTGCCCGCTCGCATCGCACATCCGGCGGACCAATCCCCGCATCGACGAGCACGGCGTCCCGCCGCCCCGAATCATGCGGCGCGGCATGTCCTACGGCCCACCGCGCGGGTCCAACGACCCCGGCGCACAGGGCACGTTCTTCATGGCCTATTGCGCGAGCATCGCCGAGCAATTCGAGGTCGTCCAGCGCTGGATCAATGGCGGCAACAGCACCGGCGCCTTCTCGCGCCAGGTCGACCCGATCGCCGGCACCGCGCCCGCCAACCATGATTATGTGTATCGCTTCGGCGAGGGGGGACAGCCCCGGCGCCTGACCATCGCCAAGCCGCTGGTGACGCTCGAATGGGGCATGTACCTGTTCGTGCCGTCGCTGACCACGATCGCAAGCTGGGCCGTGCTGCCCGCGACCGTCTCCGCGGCCGATCCGCTGGTCGAGCGCGGGCGCGCGGTGATCGCCCGGATCGCGAGCCTGCCGCCGGGCGAGCAGGCGCTGGCCTGGACGATGTGCATCGAGGACTTCATCGCGCGCGACCCCGACGAGCGGGCCGAGGCCGGCGCGGTGTGGGCCGCGATCCGTGCGACGGAGGATGGCGTGCTGCGCGTTCCGTTCGGCCGCGACGGCAGCACGCGCCATGCCGTCCTCGTCGGCTCGCCCGAGCTTGTCGGGACGGTGCTGCGGGAAGACAGGCGTTATTCGATGCGCGACCAGCGGACGCGCATGGCGGAGTCGTTCGGCGAGATCTTCCTGGGGCTGGATTCCGGGCCCGAATATGAAGCGCGGTCCGCCGCGACGGTCGCGCTCCTGTCCGACATCGAGGAGGAAGAGGCGTTCAAGGTCGCGCGCCAGGCGGCGGATGGCGTGCTCGCGCAGTTCATCGGGAAGCCACCGGCCACGCCGGCCCCTGTCAAGCTCGATCTCCGGCGGGATTTCCTGCCGCTCGCGCTCGCCGAGATCTGCAGATACTGGTTCGGCGTGCCCGACGGCCAGAGGATCCAGAGCGGTGGCTGGAGCTGGTCGGACCTGGCGGCGCAGCCCCGCTGCCCGGGCTCGTTCGTGGCGCCTTCGCGCTTCTGCTTCTATCCCGATCCGAACGGGACAGTCACCGAGAAGGGCCGGCTCCACGGTCGCGCGCTCACCCGCGCGATCCAGACGCTCTTCACCAGCGCGCCGCGCGAAAGCTTGCCCGACGCGCCGATCACCAAGGGGCTGGGGAGGGCGATCTCCGATCCCGGCGAACTCGCCCGCACGCTGGTAGGCGTGATGATCGGCTTCCTGCCCCCGGCCGAAGCCAATATGCGCTTCGCGCTCTACGGCTGGACCAAGGCGAAGACGCTGCACCGGGTGCAGCGCGCGCTGCTCGCCAGCAACGAGCCCTATCCGTTCGCGCGGGCCCGGGCCGAGCTGCTGGTGCCCTTAAAGCGCGCGATCCAGCAGCGGCCCGCGCCGGAGACGCTGTGGCGGACCGCCGTTGTCGACCACAGGATCGGCCGCACGCACGTCCGGAACGGCGACGTGGTGATCGCCGGCCTCGTCTCCGCCACAGCCGAAGCCGCGGCAGGGGGTCGCGACGACATCTCGGCGGTGTTCGGGGGCGACCGGCGCGCGCTCGACCACCCGGTCCATGCCTGTCCGGCCTATCAGTTCGCGATCGGGACGATGCTGGGGATCCTGAGCGCACTGCTCGAATGCGGCAGGCTCGAGATCCTGCCGTCGCCGCTCATCATGCAGCTGACGCGGGGCCCCGGCTGGCAGCCGCGGGCGGGGTCGGACGCCAGCGCATTCCAAGTGACTTGAACGCGGCCTCGGCCTGGGCCAGCAGCGCGGCGGCCGCGTCGCCGCGCGCCAGTTCGCCGGCGCAGCGGAGGTTCGCCGCCTGCTCATGGCCCGACCGGCGCCGCGCGGCCGCCTGCCCGGCGCGCGCCAGATAGTGCGCGACCGACCGGCGGCCGGCGTGGCGTGAGCTCCAGCGCGCCAGCGCGCGATAGGCGGCGGGCTCGCCCAGATGGTCCTGCATGCGCGCGCGATGCAGCGCCAGCGCGGCATAGCGACGCACGTCGGCATCGCGGCCCAGCAGCGCCGAGGTCTCGGCGAGCCAGCCATAGCAGATCGACGCATATTGGCGCTCGTCGGCGCCCGCGCGCAGCCAGTTGGCGGCGTCGGCGAAGGCGGCAAGGGCGTCTTCGTCGCCGGTCAGCAGCCAATGCGCATAGCCGCTCAGCGCGCGGCACATGGCATAGGTGCTGCGCGCCCGCACCCGCTCGGTGATCGCCGCGGCTTCCTCCGCATAGCGATAGGCTTCCGCGTCGCGCCCCTGCCACAGCAGCGCGGCGCTGCGCATCGAGAGGACCGATCCCTCCACTTCGAGGCGCATCCCGTCGATCCGGTCGCGCGCCTCGACGAAGCACGCCTCGGCGTCCGCGAACCGCCCGAGATCGGCGAGCGCGAAGCCCTTCGCCGCCAGCGAATAGGCGAGGACGGTCGGCGGTTGCCGGTTCGCCTCGCGCCGCCGCGTCCGGATCGCCGCGTCGAGCAGCGGCAATGCCTCGTCGTAGCGCGCGGCGCAGGCCAGGGCCTGGCCGAGCGTCTCGCGGACCCGCTCCGCCATCCCGGGGTCCTCCGCCACCGTGGCATTTTCGAGCGCGATCCCCGCATGCCGGATCGCCGCCTTGCGGTCGCCCCGGGCGAGGTTGACATAGGCAAGGCGGTGTTCGGCCCAGGCGACCGCCAGCCGGTCGCCCCGCGCCGCGGCCCGCTCGGCCGCCTGACGGAAGATCGGCAGGTGCGCCGCGGACGGGTCGAAGATCGCGGCGAGGCCGAGCTTCTGCACGATGCGCTCCCAGGCGGCTTCGCGCTCGGGGGTGGGGTCGAGCCGCTGCAGGCAGTCCAGCGCGTCGCGATAGCGGTCCTGGGCCCGGTCGAGCGCGGACTGGCTTCGGGCGGCGTCGCCCGCTTCCTCGGCGAAGCGCGCGCCGCGTTCATGGTCGCCCGCGGCGCGGAAATGATAGGCGAGCGCGTCGAGCGGCGGCGTGTCGAGCGCATGGCCGGAGACGAGTTCCTCGGCGATCCGCCGATGCAGCGCCCGGCGCTGGTGCAGGCCGACCGCCTCGTAGACGATGTCGCGCGTCAGCCCGTGCTTGAACCGCAGCACCTCGGCGCTGCCGCTCGGGTAGATGAAGTCGGCGTCGGCGAGCGCGCGGAGCTGCGCCTCGGAGATGCGTTCGCCGGCCATGGCCTCGAGCAGCGGGACGGGGACGATCGTGCCGATCACCGCGGCGATGCGCACGATCGCCGCTTCGGCCTCGGGCAGCCGGCGGAAGCGGGCCTGGACCAGATTGTCGAGCCAGGCGTGGCTGGCCCAGCCCGCTTCCTCGGTCGAGACGCCGATCGCGTGGCACAGCTCTTCCATGAACAGCGGGTTCCCGCCGGCATATTGGTGCACGCGGCGCAGCAGGAACGGATCGCTCTGGGTCAGCAGCGCCCGGATCGCGGGCTCCGCCTCGTCGAAGGTGAGCGGCTGGAGCCGCAGGATCTCCGCGCCCTTGAGGCTTGGGTCCGCGGCGTCGACGTTGCGCGCGCCGATGATGATCATCAGGCCCGCGCGCGCCGTGCGGCGCAGCGCCTGGAGTGCCTGGTGCGCCGTCTCGCCCGCGAGGTGCCAGTCGTCGACATAGCAGATCAGCGGCCGATCCGCCGCGCGTCGCGCGATCAGGTCGGCCTGGTCTTCGAGCGGAAGCTTGTCGGGGGCAGGGCCGCCCTCGCGGCCGATCAGCGCGCGCGCCAGCCGCTCGAACGGCTCGCTCACCGCCTCGAGATAGCCGCCGCAATCGACCTGCAGCACCTCGGCCCCGGAGTCGCGCGCGCGGGCGAGGAACTCGTCCGCGAGGCGGGACTTGCCCACGCCCGGCGTTCCGACCAGGGCGACGAGCGTGCTGCTCTGGCTCGCGGTGTCGAGCAGTGCGGAGAGGCGCGCCAGTTCCGCGTCGCGCCCGACCAGCGGCGTGCGGCCCCGACGGATCCAGGCGTCGAACCGGGTCGTCGCCACCGCCCGCCCGCGCACCTGCAGCACGGCGACCGGCTCGGCGCGTCCTCGCACCGCGACGCGCTCGGGCCCGCTCGTCTCGAACAGATGCCGGTCGCGGCCCAGCGTCGCTTCGCTCACGACGATCTCGTCGGCGCGGGCGCAGTCGGCGAGGCGGGCGGCAAGGTTGGTTGCGTCGCCCAGCATCTCGAAGCGCCCGCGCACGATGTCGCCCGCTTCGAGCAGGACGAGCCCCGAGTTGATCCCGATATGGAGCTGGATCGGCAGGCCGGCATGCGCATGCTGCGACAGCGCGCGAATGCCGTCGCGCATGTCGAGCGCCGCCTCGACCGCGCGCCGGCCGTCGTCCTCATGTGCCTGCGGATAGCCGAAGATCGCCGCCACGCCGTCGCCGTCGATACGCACGATGGTGCCGCCATGGCGGGGCAGCACGCGCTGGAACACGTCGCGCATCGCCGCGAGCAGCTCGGCGAAATCCTCCGCTTCCAGCCGTTCGGAGATCCCGGTCGAGTTCGACAGGTCCGCGAACAGCACGGTCGCATAATGGCGGTGCCGCGGGGCGGCGCCCTCGCGGGCCGCGGCGAGATCCGGCTGCATCGTCGACATCGGCCGCCTCCCTGGACAGAGCTCGAACCTCGCGCTTGTCCGCTGGCGTTTTACTACCAGAGGGTGGGCTGATAGCCTATTCGCGATTATCGGAGGTGCGAGCCCGTATCCGGGGTGCGAGATGCGGGCGCGTCAGCCAGGGGAAAAGCGATGTCGACCGACTGGATCGCGCGCTATTCGTTTCTGCGGGACATGTTGCCGCCGGGTTTCCTGGACGGGCTCCCCGCGACCACGGTCAAGGCCCGCGCCGGCCAGACTCTGATGTCGGTCGGGACCAACTCGACCAGCGTCTATGTCGTGCTGGAGGGGCGGGTGCAGGTGGCGATCTTCTCGCCCGCCGGCCGCGAGGTCATCCTGCGCGATCTCGACCGCGGATCGATTTTCGGCGAACTCGCCGCGCTTGACGAGCAGCCGCGCTCCGCGACCATCATCGCGCTCGCGGCCTGCGTGTTGCTGAGCATCCCCGGCGATCGCTTCCGGGCGGCGGTGTTCGGCGATCCGGCGGCGGCGGCGTGGATGACGCGGCGGCTGGTCGCGCAAATCCGCGATCTCACCGAGCGCGTGTTCGAGCTGAACACGCTGCGGGTGCCCAGCCGCCTTCATTGCGAGCTGCTTCGGCTGGTCGGCCCGTTGCGCGACGGCCCGGCCGTGATCGATCCGTTCCCGACCCATGCCGAGCTGGCCGCCCGGATCGGGACCCATCGCGAGGCGGTGACGCGCGAACTCAGCTATCTGGGCAGCTGCGGCATCGTCGAGCAGCAACGCCGGCGGGCGGTGGTGACCGACCTGCCGGCGCTGGTTGCACTGGTCCGCGACGTGGCGGGCGACGGCGTCTCGGGGCTCGCCCGCTAGCGCCTGCGAAGCCGGACCGGCGGCTCGATCCGCCAGCCCGGCCCCGGTCAACGGGTGGAGATCATCGCCAGCCGCGTGGTGCTGCGGTCGATCGCGGCGACGACCAGCGGTCGCGTCGCGCGCGAGGTCTGGCGGCGGCAGGCCTTCTCGACCTCCCAGCTCTCGTTGCCGCGCTGGCAGACGCGGCTGACCGCGAGGCTCACGCGCTTTTCGAGGCTGCGCCGGCCATCGATGGTCGAGAGATCGAGGTCGCCGTGATAGACCTCGGCCTTGCGGTCGCCATTGGCGAGCTTCGACATCTTGATCCCGTCGGTCCGTGCGAGCGCCGGGGTCGAGATCGCACAGGCGGCGCTGATCGTCAGCAGCGAGGCCCAAAGCGGGTTCAAACGGGTCTTTTGCATATCATCCTCCTCTGATCCGGCAGGAGTGCCGGCGAGGCTTCTTTTTGCAGGGCCAGGCGGCGAGCGCCGTGCGACGTCCCACGGGCGCGTTGTGAGAAAAGTCGCTCGTCGACAGGCGGCGCCGCGGCCGTGGCGCGTTCCGGAACGCCGCGGCATGGGGTAGGATGGCGGCTCGCCATCGCCGCGGTCGGCGCCGCGCGATCGACGCGACGGGAGACGCGCATGACCGAAGCACCGCGCTACTGCGACATCGTCATGAAAGGCGGCATCGCGAGCGGGATCGTGTACCCGAACGCCATCCTCGCCCTTGCCCGCCGCTATCGCTTCAAGAACATCGGCGGCACCTCGGCCGGCGCGATCGCCGCCGCCGCGCTGGCGGCCGCCGCGCTCGGCGAGCGGCGTCGTCAGTCCCCGCCGGGCGCGGCCGGCGCGGCGCCGAGCGGACTTGACGGGCTGCAAAGGGTCGCGGACTCGCTGCGGACGGCCGGATTCATCCCGTCGCTGTTCCGGCCCGCACGCGGCGCCGCGGCGGCGTTCGACCTGTTGCGCAAGCTGACCGCCAAGCCGGGCCTGCGTGCGTCGCTGGTCGCGATCGCGCGCGCCGCTCTGCGGATCGCGCCATGGCCCGCCCTCGTCACCGCCGCCGTCCTGCTCGGCCTCGCCGGGGCGATCGGCGGCGGGCGGGGCGCGCTGGCCGCCGCCGTGCCGGCCCTGGTCTGCGTCCTGCTCGTCGCCGTCGGCGGCGCGGCGATGCGTGTCGCCGGCCTGTTGCGCGCCAATCAGCTCGGCCTGTGTTCCGGCCTTGGCAGTCCGGGCGATGGCGGATCCGGGCCCGCGCTCACCGACTGGATGCACGACATGATCCAGGACCTGTCCGGCAATGGCGACGTCCCGCTCACCTTCCAGCAGCTCTGGGATGCGCCGCGCTATCCGGACGAGCCGCAGACCAGGAACGCGCTCCAGCTGGCGATGATCACGACCGGCATCTCGCACCACGAGCCGCGCACGCTGCCGTTCGAGAAGAGCCGGTTCTGGTTCCGGGAAGACGAGTTCCGGCGGCTGTTCCCGGCGCCGGTCGTCGACTCGATGCTGGGCCCCGATCCGCTGGAGATCGACGGCCGCGCCTATCACGTCCTGCCGGAGGACGGGGCGTTGCCGGTTTTGGTTGCCACCCGGATGAGCCTGAGCCTGCCGCTGCTGCTGAGCGCCGTGCCGCTCTACGAGGCCGACTATCGCGCGATGCGACGGGCCGCGCCGGACGCCGCGGCGGCGCGGACCCGCGGCGACAAGCTCCTGTCCTCGACCGACGCGCTGGCCCAGGGCGGCGAACGCACCGGCGAGCGTCCGACCGTGCTGCGCGTCTGCTGGTTCTCGGACGGCGGCATCGCGAGCAACTTCCCCATCCATCTGTTCGACGCCGCGCTGCCGCGCTGGCCGACCTTCGCGATCAACCTGACCTATCCGGACAGCACCGACCAGCCCGAGCCGATCTTCTTGCCCACCGAGAACAGCCAGGGCTGGCAGCGCGTCTATTCGTCGTTCGCGGCGCGCAACCCGCTGCAGGAGCTTGCCGGCTTCCTGTTCGCGATCGTCGCGACGATGCAGAACTGGCGCGATCTCCTCCAGTCGCGCGCGCCCGGCCACCGGGATCGCATCGTCCATGTCGCGCTCGGCCCCGAGGAAGGCGGCATGAACCTCGACATGCCCGCGCCCGTGCTGGACGCCATCGCCCGCAAGGGCACGCTCGCCGGCGAAGCGCTCGCGCAGCGCTTCGATTTCAACAATCACTGGTGGGTGCGCTGGCGAAACGCCGCGTCGGGGCTCGAGCGCTTCCTCGGCGAGTTCGCGACGGGCGCGGCGACGCCGATCACTCCCGATTATGCCGACGCGCGCAGCAGCGCCGCGACCGGCGCGCCGCCGCCGCCCTCCTACCGGTTCAGGGCCGCGCAGCAGGACGAGGCGGTCCGGCGCTTCAACCAGCTGAAGGACGAAGGCGAGCTCTGGGCCGATCATGCGGCCGACCTGACCGAAGGGGCGCCGAAGCCGCTGCCGCAACTGCGGATCACGCCGACCTACTGACGTCGCCCGCTCGCTTGCGCGTCCGCTCGATTTCTCCCATCGTCCGGCGTGCCCGGCCAAGCCTGTCGGGTGCACCGAAAAGGGGCGGCGACCTGCGGCCCCGGGGGGAGTGCCCTTGCTCGTCGTCCCAGATCTCCTGACGGCTGACGAACTGGCGCGGCTGCGCGCGGTGCTGGACGGGGCGCCGTGGGTGCCCGGAACCGCGACCGCGGGGGCGCGAGCCGGTGCGGTCAAGGACAATGATCAGGTCGACACCGGCTCCGATGCGGCGCGGGACGCGGGAGCGCTGGTCGTCGCCGCGCTCGAGCGCTCGGCGCTGTTCGTCTCCGCGGCCCTGCCGGCGCGCATCGCGGCACCGCTGTTCAGCCGGTACCGGGCGGGGCAGGGCTATGGCCCGCATGTCGACAATGCGATGCGCTTCGACGGCGCGGGACGGCTGCGCGCGGACGTGTCGGCGACGCTCTTCCTCGCGCCGCCCGACGCCTATGACGGCGGCGAGCTGGTCGTCGAGGACGGCTCGGCGTCGCAGCGGGTGAAGCTCGCGGCCGGTTCGCTGGTCGTCTACCCGTCGACCTCGGTCCACCGGGTCGAGCCGGTCACGCGCGGCATCCGGCTCGCGGCGGTGATCTGGGCGCAGTCGATGGTGCGCGATCCCGGCGCGCGCCGGATCCTGTTCGATCTCGACGGCGCGATCCAGGCGATCGGCGGGCACCCGTCCGCGCTGCGGCTGACCGCCGTCTACCACAACCTCCTCCGGCGCTGGGGCGACTGACCGCGACGCCGGCGGTCGCGTCCGGCCGCCCCGACCGGGTCAGGCAGGCACCGCCTGTTCGTGCGCTTCCGGGACCGTGTCTCCGGCAAGCTCGCCGCGGATGAAGGCGAGCAGGTCGCGGTTGATCACCTCGGCGTGGGTCGTCGCCATGCCGTGCGGGAAGCCGGGATAGACTTTCAGCGTCGCCTGCGGGGCGAGCTTGGCCGAAAGATAGGCGGAGTCCGCGATCGGCACGATCTGGTCGTCGTCGCCGTGCATGATGAGCAGCGGAATATCGATCTTCTTCAGATCCTCTGTGAAGTCCGTCTCGGAGAAGACGGCGATGCAGTCGTAATGCGGCTTGCTGCCGCCCATCATGCCCTGCCGCCACCAATTGTCGACGACGGCCGGGCTGACGTCGGCGCCGGGCCGATTGAAGCCGTAGAAGGGGCCGGCGGCGACATCGCGGTAGAATTGCGCGCGATTGGCGACCAGGGCGGCACGAAAGCCGTCGAACACCTCGATCGGCAGGCCGCCGGGATTGCGCTCCGACTTGACCATCACCGGCGGGATCGCGCCCAGGATCGCGGCCTTGGCGGCGCGCGACGTGCCGTGGCGGGCGAGATAGCGGACCACTTCGCCGCCGCCGGTCGAATGCCCGACATGGACGGCGTCGCGAACGTCCAGCGACGCCAGCAGCTCCGCCAGGTCGTCCGAATAGGTGTCCATGTCGTTGCCGGTGTCGGTCTGGTCCGAGCGGCCATGGCCGCGCCGGTCGTGCGCGATCACCCGGAAGCCCTGGCCCAGGAAGAACATCATCTGCGCGTCCCAGTCATCGGCCGAGAGCGGCCAGCCGTGATGGAAGACGATCGGTTGGCCCTGGCCCCAGTCCTTGTAGAAAATGGTGGTGCCGTCTTTGGTCGTGAACTCGCCCATGCGAATCTCCTGTCGCCCGGAGGTTGGTGGGGCCGCGACCCTGCCGCGCGCGACGAACCCGGTCTTGGACATGTGCGTCGTCCCGCTCGCCGCAAGCGGCTTTGCCGCAAGCATGGCCCGCCACGACACGAGTGGTGCGATCGGCTTGCATGGCCTTGCCACGGCCGCTTAAGTCTTCGCCGCACAAGGGAGTTTATCGACGATGGAGCTCACGCGCCGCGGCCTGCTCGCCGCCACCGGAAGCGTCGCGGCGGCGACGGCCGTGCCCGGCTGGGCCGCGCCGTCCGACGACGCCGCGGCCGCCCGGGCGCTCGACGGCATCACCGAGCGCCTGCTCCGGCTATTCCCGGAGCGCGCAACCGGCCTCGGCATCGACAAGGGCGCGCGCGCCGCGCTCAAGACGCGCCTGACCGACACGTCGCCTGCCGGGCAGCAGCGGATCGCTAGCGAACTCCGCAACATGCTCGCCGAACTCGGGCGGATCGACGCCGGGCGGCTGAGCGCCGAGCGCCGCGTCGACGTCGAGGTCGCCCAGGCGGCCTTCGCGCAGGCGCTGGAGGGCCATGGATTCGGCTATGGCGACGTCTCGGTCGGCAGCTGGCGCAACGCACCCTATGTCGTGATCCAGAATGTCGGGGCATTCCTCGACACCCCGCGACTGCTCGACAGCGACCACCTGATCGAGAACCGCGCCGACGCCGACGCCTATCTGGCGCGGCTGGAGGCCTATGCGCGCCAGCTCGACGGCGAGACCGAGCGGCTGCGCGCGGCGCGGGCGCAGAAGGTAATCGCGCCCGACTTCCTGCTCGACAAGGCGCTCGCCCAGCTCGCCCTCGCGCGCGGCGGCGACGTCGCGACATGGGACGTGGTGACCTCGGTCGCGCGGCGCACCGCGACGATGCCGGGCGACCATGGCCAGCGCGCCGCGGCCATCGCCAGCCGCGCGGTCGCGCCTGCCCTCGATCGCCAGATCGCCGAGCTGAAGCTGCACCGGGCACAGGCGTCCAGCGACGCGGGGGTGTGGAAGCTGCCGCGCGGCGCCGAATATTACGCCTGGGCGCTGCGCGCGGGCACGACGACGCGACTGTCGCCCGGCGAGGTCCACCAGATGGGGCTGGACCAGCTCGCCGACCTGCAGCGCCAGATGGACGTGATCCTGCGCGGCCTCGGCTATGCCGACGGAACGGTCGGAGCGCGGATGACCGCGCTCGCCAGGGACCCGCGTTTCGCCTTCCCCGAGAACGATGCCGGCCGGGCCGAGATCGTCGCCATCCTGAACGACCGGATCGCGAAAATCCGCGCGTTGATGCCGCAGGCGTTCAACACCCTGGTGCGCGGCAATGTCGAGGTGAAGCGACTGCCTCTGTCGGAAGAGCCGGGTGCGCCGGGCGCCTATGGCGGGCCGGGCAGCATCGACGGCAAGATCCCGAGCCGGCTCTGGATCAACCTGCGCAGCACGGGCATCTGGACGCGCTATTCGCTGCCGGACCTCGCCTATCACGAAGCGATCCCCGGCCATGGCTGGCAAGGCGAGTACACGTTCCGCATGCCGCTCCTCCGCTCGCTGCTGCAGTTCAACGCCTATTCGGAGGGCTGGGCGCTCTATGCCGAGCAGCTCGCCGACGAGCTCGGCGTCTATCGCGACAATCCGGTGGAGCGGCTCGGTTATCTCCAGTCGCTCGCCTTTCGCGCCTGCCGGCTGGTCGTCGACACCGGCCTTCACGACAAGCGCTGGACCCGCCAGCAGGCGATCGACTGGTTCGCGACCACCAACGGCTCGTCGGTGGACGAGGTCAGCGGCGAGGTCGACCGCTATTGCAGCTGGCCGGGCCAGGCCTGTGGCTACAAGGTCGGCCACAGCTACATCAACCGGCTGCGCACCGGCGCGATGACCCGGCTCGGGTCGCGCTTCGATGCGAAGGCGTTCAACGACGCGCTCGTGCTCGGCGGCAACGTGCCGATGACGGTGCTCGAGGCGATCGTGGGCCGCTACGAGGCGGCGCGGCGGGCCTGAGGAAGCGGCTTCTCCAGCACCACGAAGGCGAGGTCGCGGCGGCGCGGCAGGCCGAAGCGCGTGTCGTCGAGCGGGAAGGGGCGCTCCTCGCCGGTGAGGCGATAGCCCCTTCGCTCGTACCACGCGATCAGCTCGTGCCGCTGGCGGATGACGGTCATCTCCATCGCCGTCGCGCCGAACAGCTCGGCGGCGGCCGCTTCTCCCGCCGCGATCAGCGCGCGACCGATGCCGCCGGCCTGTCGCGCCGGATCGACCGACAGCATGCCGAGATACGCCTTGTCCGCGCCGACGGCGGCGATGTTCACGCAGCCGATCAGCGCGTCGTCGCGCTCGGCGACCAGGATGCGCTGGCACGGGTCGGCAAGGCTCTCCGCGAGCGCGGCGCGATCGGTCCGCTGGCCGTCGAGCAGGTCGGCCTCGTGGGTCCAGCCCTGGCGCGCGCTGTCGCCGCGATAGGCGGCGTGGACCAGAAGGTGCAGGCGGTCCAGGTCGAGCGCGGTCGCAAACCTGATCTTCATGCTTCGCCCAATAACGCAGGGTCCGGCTTGACGACAGCCCCGGCGGGCGGTCAGTGGGCCGGGACAATAAGCAGAGGGATCGCAGCTTGCTCTCCGCGACCGAATGGGCCCTGACGGCAGAGGGCCTCGCCAAGACGTTCGGGCGCAAGCGCGCGGTCGACGGCATCGACCTCGCGGTGCCGCGCGGCGCCATCTACGGCGTGCTCGGCCCCAACGGCGCCGGCAAGACGACGACGCTGCGCATGCTGCTCGGCATCATCGAGCCCGACGAAGGCGCGCGCCAGGTGCTCGGCGCGCCGCACCCGCGCGATGCCAGCGAACGGATCGGCTATCTGCCCGAGGAGCGGGGACTCTATCCGGGCATGAAGGCCAAGGACGCGATCGCCTTCATGGGCGCGCTGCGCGGGCTCGACTGGGCCGAGGGGCGCCGCCGCGGCGTCGCCATGCTCGAAGCGGCCGGGCTCGGCCATGCCGCCGACGAGAAGATCCGCAAGCTGTCCAAGGGCATGGCGCAGCTGGTCCAGCTGCTCGGGTCGATGGTGCACCGGCCCGACCTGCTGGTGCTCGACGAACCCTTCTCGGGGCTCGACCCGGTCAACCAGGAAAAGCTGGAGGGGCTGATCCTGGCCGAGCGCGACCGCGGCGCGACGATCCTGTTCTCGACCCATGTCATGGCGCACGCCCAGCGGCTGTGCGACCGGCTGGCGATCATCGCGGGCGGGCGCCGCCGCTTCGAGGGCACTGTCGACGAGGCGCGCGCGCTGCTGCCGATGCGTGCGCATTTCGTCCCGCGATCGGGGGACGACAGCGTCGCCGCGATGCTGCCGCCCGGCGCGGTGCGGCGGGGCGACGGCTTCGACTTCGTGGTGCCCGACGAGGGGATCGAGGGCCTGTTGCGTCGCGTGCTCGACGAAGGGCACGGCATTGCGGGCCTGTCGATCGAACGGCCCGGGCTGCACGAGGCATTCGTCAAGCTGGTCGGCGAGGTGAAGCCCGCATGATGCGTCTCCTCCGCCCCGCCTTCGTGATCGCCCGGCGCGACTTCACCGCAACGGTGCTCACGCCGACCTTCCTCATCTTCCTGTTCGCGCCGCTGCTGATGTTCGCGGTCGGCTCGGTGGGCGGGCTGGGCGCCCAGCATTTCGTCGCGCAGAGCCGCGCCAAGCAACGGCTGATCGTGGTGGTCGCGCCGGCCGAGGTGGAGGCGGTGCGCAAGGCGGACGCGCAGCTCCGGCAGTTGTTCGTGCCCGACGACGAGCCGCCCCCGCTCGAGCTGCGCCCGTCGCGCGGCAATGTCGAGCAGGAGGCGCGTGCGCTTTTGTCGCAGTCGTCCAGCGACATCGCGGCGATCCTTCACGGCCCGCTCGAACGACCCGGGATCCTGCGCGGGCCCGACGGGCGGCGCGATGCCGGCTATCTGGCCGCCGTGGCCAGCGCCGCGCTCGGCCGGGGCGGACAGGTCGAGGTCGACACGGTCCGGGCGACGCCGCAGAACGCGAGAAGCGAACGCGGACGCGCCGCCGCCGCGTTCGGCGCGGTGTTCGTGATGTTCTTCCTCACGCTGCTGCTCGCCGGCCAGTCGGTCGGCACGCTTGCCGAAGAGCGCAACAACAAGGTGATCGAGATCCTCGCGGCCGCCGTGCCGCTGGAATCGGTGTTTCTCGGCAAGCTGCTCGGGATGCTCGGCGTCGCATTCCTGTTCATCGGCTTCTGGGGCGCGATCGGCGCCCAGGCAGTGTCGCTGCTGCCGGCCGGCACCGGCCTCGAGGCGATCTCGCCGGCGTCCGGCATGCCGGCCTTCCTGCTGCTGTTCGTCCTTTATTTCATGCTTGCCTTCCTGCTGCTCGGCGCGGTCTTCCTCGGGGTGGGCGCGCAGGCGAGCTCGATGCGCGAGATCCAGATGCTCTCGCTGCCGATCACGATCTTCCAGGTCTCGATGTTCGGGCTCGCCGGCGCGGCCGCGGGCGCCCCCGACACCACCATCGGCCGGATCGCCGCGATCTTCCCGTTCAGCTCGCCCTTCGCGATGGCGGCGCGCGCCTCGACCGGGGTGCCGGCCTGGCAGCATGTCGCCGCGATCGGCTGGCAGCTCGCCTGGCTGGCGATCACGGTCACGGTCGCCGCCCGGCTGTTCCGCCGCGGCGTGCTCAAGTCCGGCGGCATCAAGCGCCGGGTGGTCGGCTTCTAGCCCGGCTCAGAGCGGGCGCGCGCCACGCCGGCTGTCGCGCTCGATCGACATCAGGATGCCAAGGCAGATCATCACCGTCATCACCGCCGACCCGCCATAGCTGACCAGCGGCAGCGGGATGCCGACGACCGGGGCAAGGCCCATCACCATCATCAGGTTGATGCCGAAGTAGAAGAAGATCGTCATCGACAGGCCCGCCGCGGTCAGCCGGGCGAAGCGGGTGCGCGCGTTCATCGACACGTTCATGCCCCAGCGGATGAGCAGCAGGAACGCCCCGATCAGGAACAGCCCGCCCATCAGCCCCCATTCCTCCGCCATCGTCGCGAACACGAAGTCGGTGTGGCCCTCGGGCAGATAGTCGAGATGGCTCTGCGTGCCTTGCAGGAACCCCTTCCCGAACAGCCCGCCGGAGCCGATCGCGATCTTGGACTGGGTGATGTGATAGCCCTTGCCGAGCGGATCGGCTTCCGGGTTGAGGAAGATCAGCACCCGGTTGCGCTGATAGTCGTGCAGCATGCTGAACGCGATCGGCAGCGCCGCCGCGCCCGCCAGGCCGGCGCCGATATAGAGCCGTAGCGGAAGCCCGGCGAGGAAGGTCACGCTCAGCCCGCCGAAGGTGATCATCAGCGCGGTGCCGAGATCGGGCTGCAGCATGACCAGCGCGGCGGGGATGCCGATCAGCACGGCCGCGGGCCAGATCGCCGTGAAGGTGCGGAGCTGGCTGGCGGGCAGCAGCGAATAGAAGCGCGCGATGGTGAGCACGATCGCCGGCTTCATCAGCTCCGACGGCTGCAGGCGGATGAAGCCCAGATCCAGCCAGCGCTGGCTGCCGCCGCGCACCGCGCCAAGCAGTTCGACGCCGATCAGCATGACGACGATCACGCCGTAGATCGGGAAGGCGATCTGCTGCCAGCTTCGCTCGGATACCCGCGCGAGCATCAGGGCCAGGCCCAGAAAGGCCGCGAAGCGCGCGCCCTGGTTGAACGCCCAGGGAGACAGGCTGCCGCCCGCCGCCGAATAGAGCACGACGAGCCCGAAGCCGCCGATCGCGGTGACGATCAGGATCAGCTTCCAGGGCAGCGAGGTCAGTGGCGCGGGAACGATGCTCATCGTCACTCCGGCTCCGCGGGCTTCGCGGCCGCGGGTCGGGCCGCGTTCGAGATGTCGGTGGCGTTGCTCTCGGCGGCGCCGTTCGCGGCGTTCGCGGCATTCTCCGCCTCCGCCGCCGCTGCCGCCGCCGCTGCGGCTTCCGGCGAGTGGGCCGCGCGATAGGCGGTCGCCTCGCGCGCCATGCGCGTCGCGATGTCGCCGCCCCAGCCGGCCTCCATCTGTTCGAGCGTGGCCATCGCTTTCGCCGGATCGAACATGAAGGTCATCATGTCGCGCGCGACCGGCGCGGCCGCGCTCGATCCGTGCATGCCATGCTCGATCACGACCGCGCCGGCATATTTCGGGCGATCGACCGGTGCGAAGAAGACGAACAGCCCATGATCGCGATAACGCCAGGGCACATTGGTGCCGCCACGCATGCCGCCCTCGATCCGCCGGACCTGCGCCGTGCCGGTCTTGCCCGCCATCTCGATCCCCTCGAGCGGCAGCCGGCTGCGGATCGCGGTGCCCGCGTTCACCACTTCGCGCATGCCCATCCGCACGGCATTCAGATAGTCCGGCGGCACGTCGAGCGCGGGCGCGCCCGGTTTCGCAAGCGCGGCGATGAGCTGCGGCTCGACCATCCGGCCCGAGGCGATGCGCGCCGCCGCGACGGCGAGCTGGAGCGGCGTCGTCAGCACATAGCCCTGCCCGATCGCCGCATTCAGCGTGTCGGACTGCGACCACTCCTGCTTGTACTTCTTCAGCTTCCACGCGGAGTCCGGGACCGTGCCGTAGCTCTGCGACGGGAAGGGGAGGTCGTATTTCTTGCCGAGCCCGGCCATGCGCGCCGCCTTCGCGATGCGCTCGATGCCGATCCGCCGGCCCATGGTGTAGAAATAGGTGTTGCAGCTCTTGGCGATCGCGCGGGTCATGTCGACCGAGCCGTGCCGGCCGAGGCAGCGGTAGAAGCGGTTGCCGAGCCGGTAGCCGCCGCCGCAGAACACCGTCTCCTCGGGCTTGATCCCCGCCTCGAGAATCGCCAGCGCATGCACCGGCTTGAAGGTCGAGCCGGGCGGGTACATCGCCTGCAGCGACTTGTTGTAGAGCGGGCGCCGCTCGTCGTCCGACAGCATCCGCCACTCGTCGCGCCCGATCCCGTCGGAAAAGCTGTTCGGATCGTAGGACGGCATCGACGCCATCGCGAGGATGCCGCCCGTGTCGCAGTCGATCACGATGGCCGCGCCGGATTCGGCGCCCAGCCGGCGCGCGGCATAATGCTGCAGCGGCTCGTCGATGGTGAGCTTGAGCGTGCGCCCGGCCTCGTCGCCCCGGCTCTCCAGCTCCCGCACGAGCTTGCCCCGCGCGGTGACCTCGACGCGCTTCGCGCCCGGCCGCCCGCGCAGCCGCTCTTCCATCACCTTCTCAAGGCCTTCCTTGCCGACCTTGAACCCCGGCGTGATCAGCAGCGGGTCTTTCGTCTCCTCGTAGAGCTTGGCCGAGGCCGCGCCGACATAGCCGATCAGGTGGCCCACCGCCGCGCCGTCGGGATAGAAGCGCGAATAGCCGCGCATCGGCGACACGCCGGGCAGCTCGGACAGGCGCACGCTGACCGCGGCGTAACGCTCCCAGTCGAGATTCTCCGCGACCGGGATCGGCTGATAGCCCGCCGCATCCTCGAGCTCGTCGCGGATTCGCTGCATTTCCTCGGGCGGCAGCTTGAGCAATTGTTCGAGCGTGGCGAGGACGCGGTCCTTGTCCTCCAGCCGGTCGGGGATGATGTCGACGCGGAAATCGGTGCGGTTGATCGCGATCGGCTTGCCGTTGCGGTCGATGATCCAGCCCCGTCGCGGCGGGATCAGCGTCAGGTTGACGCGGTTGCTTTCCGACAGGAGTTCGTAGCGCTCGTTCTCGGCGATCGACAGCCACGCCATCCGGCCGGCGAGAAGCGCGGCGACGCCGCCCTGGATCCCGCCGAGGAGCATGGCACGACGCGTGAAGGTGAAGGTCTGCGTCGCTTCGGTGACGACCTTCGCCGGGCGCTTCATCGCAGCCGCCAGGCGTCGAGCCGCGCGCAGAGCCGGGCAATGGCCGGGAACAGCAGGATGGACGCGATGATCTGGGGCACGATCGCTAGGATAGGCGCCTTGCCCCCCGCGAGCAAAGCCAGGCCGAACCCGAAAACGAGGCAGCCTGCCAGCGCGGCGGCGGCGATCAGCCAGTCCTGCAGGTAATCGCGCCAGACCAGAGACCGCTCCGATGCGTCGATGATGAGGAAAGTCACGGTCCAGGCGAGCATCGCGCTGCCCACCGGCTGGCCGCTCGCCAGGTCGTCGAACAGCCCGAGCGGGAGCGGGATCCAGACCGGCCAGAGTCCGGGGCGCAGCAACCGCCAGGCAAGCAGCACCATCAGCCCGAACGGCGGCAGCACCGGCGCCTGCGCGATGATCGGCAGCATCGTCGCGAGCGACCCCGCCATGGTCGAGACGACCGGCGTCGCCCGCGCGCGCAGGCTCAGCGTCGGCGGCTGCTCGTACATGGCGACGACGCTGTTCATCGGCCGGGCGCCGGCGGCAGCGCCCGCTGCTCGGTCTCGACGGCGGGCTGGTAGGGGCGCTCGACGATCGCATAGTCGAGCCGCGCTGGATCGGCGACGGGGACGGCCAGCGCCGCGTCGCGACTGACGCGCGTGACGATCGCGACCGGAACATTGGGCGGGTAGACGCCGCCCGTGCCCGAGGTCACCAGCACGTCGCCGCGCCGGAACGGGTTGGACTCGGCGCCCAGCGTGCGGACGTCGATGCCCCCCTCGCCGGTGCCGGTGGCGATCGCGGGCAGGCCGTCGCGGTTGCGCATGACCGGGACGACGGTGCCGCCGTCGGTGATCAGCGCGACGCGTGCGCTGAACGCGCCGGTGCCGGCGATGCGGCCGACCAGCCCCTCCGCGCTGCGCACCGGCATGCCGCTGCGCACACCGTTGGTGAAGCCCGCGCTCAGCACCGCGAAGCGACGGATGCTGCTTGCGCTGGACGCGACCAGCCGTGCGCTGGCCACCGGCGTGGTGCCCTGTTCGACGATACCGAGCAGTTTCTTCAGCCGGGCATTCTCGATCGCGACCGCGCGGGCCTGGATCAGCCGCGTCTCGTTCGCCTTGGCGCGCGCCTCGAGCGTGCGGACCTTGCCCGCCGCGTCGATATAGGCGCCGACATTGCTCCCGAAGTCGCCGACCGTGCGGATCACCGCGCGCCCGCCCGCGCTGACCGGCAAGGTGGCGTCCGAGACCGCGCCCTTCAGCGCGCCGAAGCCGGCGGGGTCGACCGCGGAGATGACGAGCAGCAAAACCGCCACGACGGCCCCGGAGACCGCCGTGACATAGCCGAAAAACAGCCCGTACTGCGCTCGCCTGGAGTAACCCGGGCGGCGGTTGGAGGGGCGCGCCACGACGGGACCTGAAGCGTCAGGCGGTCAGCAGGACGCCGCGGAAGATCGGGTCCTCGAGCGCGCGGCCCGTGCCCAGCGCCACGCACGTCAGCGGGTCGTCCGCGATGGTGACCGGCAGGCCGGTCTCGTCGCGCAGCACCTCGTCCAGCCCCTCGAGCAGGGCGCCGCCGCCGGTGATGACGATGCCCTGGTCGACGATGTCCGCGGCCAGTTCGGGCGCCGTGTTCTCGAGCGCGATGCGGACGCCCTCGATGATCGTGCCGACGGGCTCCGACAGCGCTTCGGCGATCTGGCCCTGGTTGATCTCGATTTCCTTCGGAACCCCGTTGACGAGGTCGCGGCCCTTGATGTGGATCGTCTTGCCGATCCCGTCCGCGGGCGGCTTCGCCGTGCCCACTTCCTTCTTGATCCGCTCGGCCG
>JAESGM010000135.1_pt1 | contig 170704 bp, 140 predicted proteins | sample 9269721 | NCBI WGS metagenome assembly JAESGM01 (sample SAMN15720920, study PRJNA650825) | algae metagenome | isolation source: Komarekiella atlantica HA4396-MV6 and co-occurring heterotrophs from... | place: USA: Theobald House, Kauai, HI | collected 2009-07-29 | reverse complement strand
CGATCTGGTCATACGCCTTGAACTCGCCGAAATACTTGGTGATCGCAGCCGTCAGCGACGTCTTGCCGTGGTCGACGTGACCGATCGTGCCAATGTTCACATGCGGCTTGTTACGCTCGAATTTACCTTTCGCCATAATCAGTCTTCCCTTGGGCGCGATGTGTGCGGTTTGGGTTAAAAGGATGCGGGGCGATTAGCGAGTGCGGGATGAAAACACAAGTGCTTTGTTGTCCCGCCGCTGGCCGCAAAGGCCATGGCGCCCCAATCGGATGATCGTCAGATAGGGTCAGTTCGTGCCTTGCGCCAGTATGTCTTCGGCAAGGGCGATGGCGGTGCGGCGGTCGGCCTCCGGCGCGAGCGCGAAGGCCTCTTCCTGCATGTTGCGAATCCAGATCTGGTCGGACGGCGAGGCGCGATGCAGCGCAGCCGTCATCATGGCGAGGCCGCGCACGACGCGCCCGCTCTGGAACAGGAGGTTGCCGAGCGTCGCTTCGGCGCCCGCATGGCCCTTTTCGGCGGCAAGCTGCAGCCAGCGCGCGGCCTGCTGGACGTTGGGCTTGAACCCCTCCCCACCCAGGAACATGCGGCCAATCTCGTATTGCGCGTCGGGGTGGCGGTAGCTCGCCGCAGCGCGCATGTAATATTCCTGCGCGGCGACCGGATTGGCCGCGACCGGCGAGCCGGGAATGCCGCTCTTCAGGTAGCCGCCCAGCGCCACGAGCGCGTCGGCGACGTAGGAATCGTCCGGGCTGCCGGGCTCGACCTCCTGCTGGACGATCTCCTGGTAGAACTGGAACGCCTCGTAATCGTCCTGCGCGACGCCGTCGCCCTGCGCATACATGCGCGCAAGCTTCCACTGGGCGCCGAGTTGGCCGTTCTCGGCCGCGTAGCGATAGGCTTCGGCCGCCTCGTCCTTGTCGCCATTCTTGTAGGCGGAGAAGCCGAAGCGGAACACGGCCCAGGGGCTGCGCTTTTCGCCCGTCCCCTGCTCGGCCACGACCTGGTCGTCGAGCGCAAGCGCCGACGTCACGCTGCCGAAAATGCTTCCAGCAAGCGATGCGGCAACCAGCCCGGCCCTGACGAAATCAGATATCAGCATAGCAATGCGTTTCTTTGGCGCCGCCCGGATGGGTGACGGCTCCCTCGCGGGCCGACCCCACGGTCTGCGCATATTTCCAGATCGCGCCGGACTGGTAGCCGGTCTGGCGCGGTGTCCATTTCGCCCGGCGCTCGGCAAGCTCGGCGTCGCTCAGCGCCACCGACAATTCGCCGGTCTCGGCATTGATCGTGATCATGTCGCCGTCGCGCAAAAGGCCGATCGCGCCGCCCGTTGCAGCTTCCGGCCCGACATGGCCGATGCAGAAGCCACGCGTCGCGCCTGAAAAGCGCCCGTCGGTGATGAGCGCAACCTTGTCGCCCATCCCCTGCCCGTAGAGCGCCGCCGTCGTCGACAGCATCTCGCGCATGCCCGGGCCGCCCTTCGGTCCCTCATAGCGGATGACCAGAACCTCGCCCTCGCGATAGGTCCGGTCGGTGACGGCCGCGAAGCACTCCTCTTCCGAATCGAAGCAGCGTGCCGGACCCGTGAATTCGAGATTGCTCATGCCGGCCACCTTCACGATCGCGCCGTCGGGGGCCAGATTGCCCTTCAGGCCGACGACGCCACCCGTGGCAGTGATCGGCCTGTTGGCCGGGCGCACCACGTCCTGGTCGTCGTTCCAGCGAACATGCTCCATGTTTTCGGCAACAGTACGGCCGGTCACCGTCATGCAGTCGCCATGGAGATAGCCGTGCTCCAGCATGGTCTTCATCAGGAGCGGAATGCCGCCGGCCTCGAACATGTCCTTGGCGACATAGCGGCCGCCGGGCTTCAAATCGGCGATGTAGGGCGTCTTCTCGAAGATGCGGGCGACGTCGAAGAGATCGAAGGCGATGCCCGCCTCATGCGCGATCGCCGGCAGGTGCAGCGCCGCATTGGTGGAACCGCCGGTCGCCGAGACGACCGCAGCCGCATTCTCCAGCGCCTTCAACGTGACGATGTCGCGCGGACGGATGTTCTTGGCGACCAGTTCCATGATCTTTTCGCCGGAGGCGTAGTTGAACCGGTCGCGCATCTCGTAGGGCGCCGGCGCACCGCACGAATAGGGCAGCGCCAGTCCGATCGCCTCGGCGACGGTCGCCATCGTGTTGGCGGTGAACTGGGCGCCGCAGGCGCCCGCCGACGGACAGGCCGCCTGCTCGACCTCGAGCAGGTCCTCGTCCGAGATCGCGCCGACCGAATGCTGGCCGACCGCCTCGAAGACGTCCTGGATCGTGATCTGGCGGCCGCGCCAGGTGCCGGGCAGGATCGAGCCGCCATAGATGAAGATCGACGGCACGTTGAGCCGCACCATGGCCATCATCATGCCGGGCAGCGACTTGTCGCAGCCGGCAAGGCCGACCAGCGCGTCGTAGCAATGGCCGCGCATGGTCAGTTCGACCGAGTCGGCGATCACGTCGCGCGAGACGAGCGATGCCTTCATGCCCTGATGGCCCATCGCGATGCCGTCGGTGACGGTGATGGTGCAGAACTCGCGCGGCGTGCCGTTGGCGGCCGCGACGCCCTTCTTGACCACCTGCGCCTGGCGCATCAGCGAAATGTTGCAGGGCGCGGCCTCGTTCCAGCAGGACGCCACACCGACCAGCGGCTGGGCAATCTCGGCACTCGACAGGCCCATCGCATAGAGGAAGGAGCGGTGCGGCGCGCGCGCGGGACCGACGGTCACGTGTCGGCTGGGCAGCTTTGCCTTGGAGATTGCCTTGGCGTCCATTTCGCTCCTGACCACCCCGGGCGGGCGGCTTCCTCCCGTGGGTCGCGAACGCGCCCCCGGACTTGCACCATCTGGCCTGCGCCCGGTTTATGGCGGGAAATGGGCGCAGCCTCCTCGGCCCTCTCTATAGCCCGGAACCGGTTGCCAGAGTGTTGCGCCAAAAACACAAATCGCGCCACGAAGGGCGCGATCTGCGTCAATAACGATTCATTAGCGACGTTTGGCGCTATTCGCCGTGCTTGGCCCGGTCGACGGCCGCAAGGTGTTCCGGCGTCTCTTCGGTGTCGCCTTCCTTGATCAGCCAGGACAGGAGCACCGAGCCGAGGATCAGGGCAGCGACGACGCTGAGCGAGATCTCCGACGGCAGCTTGTACCAGTGCTGGACGATCATCTTGGCGCCGACGAAGATCAGAACCAGCGACAGGCCATGCTTCAGGAAGCGGAACTCGCGCATCATGCCCGAAAGCACGAAGAACAGGGCGCGCAGGCCCATGATCGCGAAGACGTTCGACGAGAACACGATGAACGGGTCGTTCGAGATCGCGAGCACGGCCGGGATCGAGTCGATCGCGAAGACGAGATCGGTGACCTCGACCGTGACCAGCACGAGAAAAAGCGGCGTCATGAACAGGACGCCGTTGCGGCGCGTCAGGAACTTGGAGCCTTCATACTCGTCGGTGACGCGGCCGGTGGAGCGCAGCCACTTGACGACCCGGCTGTTGCCCGGATCTGCCATTTCGCCGTCCGAGGTCATCATCTTGTAGCCCGAGATGAGCAGGACGACGCCCAAGAGCGCACCCACCCACCAGAACTGCTCCACGAGATGGACGCCCGGCACGATGAGCGAAAGCCGCATCACGATCGCGCCGACGATGCCGTAGAAGAGGACGCGGTACTGCGCCTCCTGCGGCACCTTGAAGTAGGCGAAGATGAGCGCGATGACGAAGATGTTGTCGAGCGACAGCGCCTGCTCGACGAGATAGCCGGTCAGGAACTCGGAGCCGCGCTGGCGGCCCTCGAAATAGAAGATGCTCGCGGCGAACAGCATCGCCAGAGAGACGTAACCGCCAACCGTCAGGAACGCTTCGCGGGTGGAGATGACGTGGTCCTTCTTGTGAAGGACGAACAGGTCGAAGAAGAGGATAAGGGCGACGAACGCCAGGAATCCGGGCCAGAGCCACTCGTGGTCAAACATGGTTTTGGATTTTCGGGTAGCGCTGCGTCGGCGCGTCGTCGATCGGTCCGACATCGCAGGCGACGCCTCGCCTGCCAGAGGGGCCCGGCCCGTGTGACGAAGCGGAAAATGCGCCTTCGGCGCGCGACATACAAGATGCCGCGCGCATTTTATTCATCGTTCTAGCTAGGCAGCGTCGCGAACGCGCGCAAGGGCGGTCTCGAGTTTTGCCTTCGCATCGCGAAATTCGGCGAGCTTTTCGCGCTCTGCGGCGACGATGTCGTCCGGCGCGTTGGCGACGAACTTTTCGTTGGACAGCTTCTTTTCGATGCGCTGCGCCTCGCCGTCCAGCTTGACGATCTCCTTGGAAAGCCGCGCGGCTTCCGCCTGAAGATCGATCAAATCGCCGAGCGGCAGGCAGGCCGTCGCCTCGCCGACGACGATCTGCGCCGCACCCTTCGGCGCCTCGGTCGCAAAGCCGATATCGCCGACGCGCGCCAGGCGCCGGATCGCCGGCTCGTGCCGGCCGAGCCGCTCGCGCGTTGCCGAATTGCCGCCGACGACCACCAGCGGCGCGATCGCGGCCGGCGGCACGTTCATTTCGGAGCGGACGGAGCGGATGCCCGAGACGATGTCGATCAGCCAGTTGATCTCCGCCGCAGCGTCCGCATCCTCGAAATCGGCCTGCGGCCAGTCGGCATGGCACAAGAGCGTGTCGCGCGTCGCCGTGTGCGCCCAGAGCTCTTCCGTCATGTAGGGCATGAAGGGGTGGAGCAGCTTGTAGGTCTGCGACAGGACATAGGCCGCGACCTTCTGGCTTTCGGCCTTGGCCGCCTCGTCCTCGCCCATGAAGACCGGCTTCAGGAGTTCCAGGTACCAGTCGCAGACCTGGTTCCAGACGAAGCGATAGGCAGCCGCCGACGCCTCGTTGAAGCGGTAGGAGGTGATGCCGTCCGTCACGGCCTCGGTCGCGCGCGAAAGCTCGGTCAAAATCCAGCGATTGACCGTCAGCTTGGCGTCTTCCGGCGCGAAGTCCGGATCGAGCGCCGCACCGTTCATCTCCGCAAAGCGCGTGGCGTTCCAGAGCTTGGTGCCGAAATTGCGGTAGCCTGCGACGCGCGCCGGGTCGAGCCGGACGTCGCGCCCCTGCGCCGCCATGATCGCGAGCGTGAAGCGCAGCGCGTCGGCGCCGTATTCCTCGATCAGGTCGAGCGGGTCGATGACGTTGCCCTTCGACTTCGACATCTTGGCGCCGTTCTTATCGCGAACGAGCGCATGGACGTAGACCGTGTGGAACGGTTCCTCATCCATGAAGTGAAGACCCATCATCATCATCCGGGCAACCCAGAAGAAAATGATGTCGAAGCCCGTCACCAGAACGTCGGTCTGGTAGTAGGTCTTGAGGTCGGGCGTCTTGTCCGGCCAGCCGAGCGTCGAGAACGGCCAGAGCGCGGACGAGAACCAGGTGTCGAGCACGTCCTCGTCGCGGGTCAGGATGTCGCCGGGCAGGTAGTTCTCCAGCTTGTCCTCGACCCAGGCCTTCCACGGCCCCTCATGGGCAATGTAATGCTGGATCGCCGCTTCCAGCGCCAGTTCCTCGTCCTTCTCGACGAAGACCGTGCCGTCCGGCCCGTACCAGGCGGGAATCTGGTGACCCCACCAAAGCTGGCGCGAGACGCACCAGGGCTGGATGTTTTCCATCCAGTCGAAATAGGTCTTTTCCCAGTTCTTCGGGACGAATTTGGTCCGCCCGTCGCGCACGGCCTCGATCGCCGGCTGGGCGAGCGTGGCGGCATCGGCGAACCACTGGTCGGTCAGCATCGGCTCGATGACGACGCCGGAGCGGTCGCCGAAGGGCTGCGTGACCTTGCGGCTGTCGACCAGCGGGACGGCGTTACCCTCCGCGTCCGTCGTCATGACGGCGAGGCCCTCGGCGTTGATCTGCGCGACGATCCGCTCGCGCGCCTCGTAGCGGTCGAGCCCGCGATACTCGTCCGGAACGAGGTTGATCTCGTCCACCGTCGCCTCGTCCGGCAGGCGGCCGGAGCGCACGATCTCGGCGGCCTGCGCGGCGCAGGTCGCGTAGTCCTCGCCGTCGGCGCGCATCGCCGCCGTCAAATCCATCAGCCGGTACAGCGGAATGTCGTTGCGCTTGGCGACCTGGTAGTCGTTGAAGTCGTGCGCGCCGGTGATCTTCACCGCGCCGGAGCCGAATGTCGGGTCAGGATATTCGTCGGTGATGATTGGGATCAGGCGGCGATGTTCCTTCGGGCCGACCGGAATCTCGCACAATTTGCCGACGATCGGCGCATAGCGCTCATCGTCGGGATGGACCGCCACCGCCCCGTCGCCCAGCATCGTCTCAGGACGCGTCGTGGCAATCGAGATGTAGTCGCGCGTCTCGCGCAGGACGACGTTTCCGTCCGCGTCCTTCTCGACATATTCATAGGTCTCGCCGCCGGCCAGCGGATACTTGAAGTGCCACATATGGCCGTCGACGTCGCGGTTCTCGACTTCGAGGTCGGAAATCGCGGTCTCGAATTTCGGGTCCCAGTTGACCAGCCGCTTGCCGCGATAGATCAGCCCCTGCTTGTAGAGCGTGACGAATACCTCGATGACGGCCTTCGACAGGCCCTCATCCATGGTGAAGCGCTCGCGCGCCCAGTCGCACGATGCGCCGAGGCGCTTCAACTGGTGCAGGATGGAGCCGCCGGACTGTTCCTTCCACGACCAGACGCGGGAGACGAACTCGTCGCGATCCATGTCCCGGCGCTGCAGTCCGCTCGCGGCAAGCTGGCGCTCGACGACCATCTGCGTCGCGATGCCGGCATGGTCCATGCCCGGCTGCCACAGGACGTTCTTGCCGCGCATCCGCTCGAAGCGGACGAGAATGTCCTGCAACGTGTTGTTGAGCGCGTGCCCCATATGAAGCGAGCCGGTCACGTTCGGCGGCGGAATGACGATGGTGAAGGCTTCGGCGCCCGGCTTGGAGCCGGCGCCGGCGCGGAAGGCGTCTTCCTCCTCCCACAGGCTGGCGATCTTCGGCTCGACGGCTTTGGCGTCGTAGGTCTTCTCAAGCATGGGAAATTGTCCGCTCGTTCAGGCGTTTCGTGCGGACGGTAAACCGGAAGGCCAAAGCCAAGTCAACTGCGAGGAGAGCCCCTTAGCGGGACCCGCCGCGCGCCACGCGCTCGATCTCCTCGCGCACGAGCCGCTCGACCAGCGTCGGCAGATTGTCGTCGAGCCATTCCTGCAGCATCGGGCGCAGCATGTCCTCGGCCATCTCGTCGAAGCTCTTGCGCCGGCTGGCGGCGAACGCGTCGGTCAGTTCGCCGAAGGAGGCGGCGACCTGCCGGCCGGTGTTTTCCGAGACCAGCGACGAACGTGTGGCGCTGGGCTGCTCCGGCACATGCGCGGGAGCGACGGGCTCTTCCATCGCCTGCGCTTCATGCTCGAGCGCGGCCTGCAGTTCCTCGAACTCGGCCGCGAAATCGTCCGGCAGGTCGAACGCTTCCGCGTCGTCGTGGAAAGGCGATCCCTGGGGCAACGGATCGGCCGGCGCTTCGGTGGTTTCCGGCTCGTCGATCGGGTCCGATGCAAAGGCGGACGCAGGCTCTCCTGGCTCCGAAGTTTCGGGCTCGTCGACGTCCGCCGGTCGCAGGAACGAAACGACGTCCGAATTGGCGGGCTCGAGCAAGGGTTCGTCGAGATCGTCGACGACGGGCTGCGCGGGCGAAGCGCGGTCGAAGGCCGACGGCTTCTTCACCGTGTCGCTGTCCTCGATGATCCGCCGGATCGACGCGAGGATTTCCTCCATCGAGGGTTCACGCTGTGCAGAAGACGCCTGTGCCATTTCTCGCCCCGTGCCTTTCGGCCTTTTCCCGTCGCCCACGCCAACATTCCGGCGACGAATCACGGATAGAGTAACGGCAAGCCCCGGGAGAGAGAATCCCCCGGGGCCCGATCACGAAGCTTTACACAGCTTTGATTCTAAACAGGAAGCTTAGCGCCCGTCTGGCGTGCGCGTGCCGTACCACTTGTCCTTGACGGCGTCGTAGTGCTCTTCCGGTTGATGAAGCGTGACAGCAAGGCCGAGGCTGGAGGCGGTCAGGCGACCGGCGGCCGACAGGATCGCGTAGCTCGCCACGACGACATCGCGCTCGGAGCTCGCCAGATTGATCTGCGCGTTGATCACGTCCGCCTGCGCGTTGAGGACGTCGAGCGTCGTGCGCTGGCCGACATTGCGCTCTTCGCTGACGCCGTTGAGGGCGAGATTCGCGGCCGAGACGAGCTGGCGGTTGGCCGACGAGGCCTCGCGCGCGGCGACATACTGCGTCCACGCGGCCGTGACCGCCTGGCGCACCTGGTCGCGCGTCACGTCGACCTCGATGCGGGCCTGGCCAAGCTGCTCCTTCGACTGGCGAACGAGACCGGAGGCCCGGCCGCCCTGGTAGATCGGAATGGTCAGGTTGATGCCGACATTGGCCGAGTTGGTCGTCTCGGAACCCGAGGAGAGGCCGACGCCCGGAAGGCCCGAGACCTGGCGGTCGGTATAGGTCGTGGACACGCCCGCCGACGCGGTGACCGCCGGCAGGAGCGCGCCTTCGGCGGCCTTGACCGAGAAGCCCGCGGCATCGACGAGATGCTGGGTCGCCAGGATCGCCGGATGCTGCGTGGCGGCGAGCGTATAGGCGGCGTCGAGGCTCGGCGGCAGGAGATTGGTGAGCGGCCCGGCTGCGTTCAGGTTCGACGGGTCTTCGCCGACGATCTGGCGGTAGAGCGCGCCGCTGGCCTGCACCTGCGCACGTGCGGCGGCAAGCTGCGCGATGGCCGAAGCGCGGCTCGCATCCGCCTGCGCGACGTCCGTACGCGTGCCCTCGCCGACCTCGAAGCGTGAGTTTGCCGCGCGCACCTGCTCGCCGAGGAAGGCGAGATTGCGTTCCTGCAGCGCGGCGATCTGCCGATCGCGGATGATGTCCATATAGGCGCTGGCGGCGTTGAACAGGATGTTCTGCTCGGTGTTGCGCAGCGACTGCTGGGACGCGCGAACGTTGGCTTCGGCCGAGCGGACGTTGTTCGTCGTCTGGAAGCCGTCGAACAGCGACTGCTGGATCGAGACGCCGAACGAGCCGGTGAAGATGTCGGTGCCCGACTGGGTCTGGTAGTTGAGCTGACCCTGGCCGCCGACCGTCGGGCGCCAGCCCGACTTGGCGATCGGCACCGTCTCGTCGGTGACGCGAACGCCCGCGCGCGCCGAGTTCAGGCTCGCATTGTTTTCATACGCCTTCGCCAGCGCGCCCAGGATCGTCTCGGCATGCGCGGGAACGACTGCGATCAGCGCGGAGGATGCAAGAGCAGCGGAAAACAGGAAACGGCGAATTGGGAACACGGATGACCACCCTCTTAAACATGCGCGAAGGCCAGTGGGAAATGGCCTGCCGCGCATAAAACCGCCCCAGCGATACCCGATTCGACCAGGCATGCCAGCTAGAGACTTTAGAAGATAGCGAAGAAACCCTGCCGAGAGGTTGCAGATTGGTAACAGGGGTCCGATCAAAATTGGAAGGACGGAACCTTCTGGAACTCGGCCAGCGGCTTGATCGCGCAGTTGAAGGCGCGCCGGCTGGCGACGTTGCCGTTTTCCTTCAAAAAGAGCGTCGCCCGGCCCGAATTGCCCTGGCCGACGACGGCGACGAGCCGCCCGCCATCCCTCAACTGGTCGAAAAGCGATGCCGGAACATCGTCCACCGCGCCTTCGATGACGATGACGTCGAACGGCGCCTCGGAGGCGAGCCCTTCGGCGAGCGGCCCCTCGACGACGGCGACATTGTCGAAGCCGAGCCGGTTGAGCGCATCGGTCGCGGACGCGGCGAGATCCGCGTCGCTTTCGAGCCCGATCACCGAGCTGCCAATCTGCGACAGGATGGCGGCCGAATAGCCGGTCCCGCAGCCGACATCGAGGATGAAGTCGCCGGGCCGTATCGCGGCGAGCTGCAGGAGCTTGCCGAACGGTGACGGCTCCATCAGGTAGCGCGCGGCTGCATCCTTGCGCGGCGCGGCGATCTCGATGTCCTCGTCGATATAGGCGAGGGCCTTGCGGCGTCCGGGCACGAATTCCTCGCGCGCCACGCCGGCCATGGCGTCGAGCACGGCGACATCGGAAACGTCGGTCGTGCGCAACTGCCCGTCGACCATCTTGCGCCGCTGCTCTGCATAATCGGAAGTCATCGCCGCCCTGCCCGCGCTCACATGCCGCATCGCTCGCGGCGCCTGTATTCCTGGGGGCACATCGTGGCACGCCGGTGGAGGCCTCGCCCGGAATCGAACCGGGGTGCAAGGATTTGCAGTCCTCTGCGTAACCACTCCGCCACGAGGCCATCCGGGCGTCGCGCCCTGGCGATCCATTAGGTTGGGCCGCGCCCGCCTGTCAACAGGTCAGTTGCCGTTTCCCCTTGCCGCAGCGACAATCACTCGCCCCGATCGCGCCGTCCATTGCGGCTGGCCCACCAGATGGTGGAGCGGCGGCGCCAGCGGCGAACCATGGCGAACTCGTAGGACAGGACGAGGATGCCGAGCGGCAGCATCCAGAAGCCGAGGATCGGCAGGAAGCCGAGAATGCCGCCGACCAGGAGCAGGACGCCGATCGAGATCCGCAGCATGCGCGACTGCGGCAGCGGGATATGTCGGCCGAAGACCGAAATACGCTGCTGGAAATCAGGCTCGGCCATCGGCGCGTCCTCGAGGGTGTGGGTCATGTTTCTCATCTAGGATAGATTGGGGCTGTTTCGGGGCTAACCCCCGAAATGCGCTCGACAAGTTCCGCACCGTAACGCCTTTTGCGCCGGATCGATCCACTTTTCCTGCGGTTTTCGGCACGATGCGCTTTGCAAATCGAAAAACTGTTTGCTATAGGCACGCTCGTTCTCACGAGCATCGTTCCCCGGTAGCTCAGAGGTAGAGCAACCGGCTGTTAACCGGTTGGTCGCTGGTTCGAATCCGGCCCGGGGAGCCACTTATCAGGCGGATTTCGACGTTTCCGGCCCAGGCGAGCGACCCAGCGTCGTCGCGCTTGGCACTTTACTCGCCCGCCAGTTATGGTACTGCCACAGCACTGCCCTTGTAGCTCAGTTGGTAGAGCACCTGATTTGTAATCAGGGGGTCACGGGTTCGAATCCTGTCGGGGGCACCATCCGGGCCATCATCGCTTTGCAGCCCCTCGCCGACATGCTACCCGCTTGATCCCAGGCAGTAGGTGGACCGGGCGTATTTGATGGATTCTCGTTCTCTTCCGCAATCGATCGCCTTCGTCAGCGCCGCGACGGAGGAGGCGCAGTCCGCCGCCCAACGCCTTGCCGCGCTCTATGGCCAGACGAGCCTCGGCGACGCCGATGTCGTCGTGGCGCTCGGCGGCGACGGGTTCATGCTGCAGACGCTGCGCGAGCAGATGGGCAGCGGCAAGACGATCTACGGGATGAACAAGGGGACGGTCGGGTTCCTGATGAACGAATTCAGCGAGGCGAACCTGCGCGAGCGCATTGCGGCCGCCCTGCCCGAGACGATCCGCCCGCTCGAGATGATCGCCGAGACCGCCGAAGGTCCGGAAGCCAAGCTTCTGGCGATCAACGAGATCGCGCTTTTCCGCCAGTCGGCGCAGGCTGCCAAGCTGCGCATCACCATCGACGGCAAGGTGCGGCTCGACGAACTCGTCTGCGACGGAGTGATGGTCGCGACGCCGGCGGGCTCGACCGCCTACAATCTCTCCGCCCACGGGCCGATCCTGCCGCTCGACGCGCCTCTTCTTGCGCTGACGCCCGTCAGCCCGTTTCGCCCACGGCGCTGGCGCGGGGCGCTCTTGCCGAACCGCGCGACGGTCAGCTTCGAGATCCTCGAAGCCGAAAAAAGGCCGGTCAATGCGGTGGCGGACCACACCGAAATCCGCTCGGTGCTGAAGGTGACGGTGCGCGAGGCGAGCGACGTGACAGCGACGGTTCTCTTCGACGCAAGTCATTCCTGGGACGAACGCGTGCTGGCCGAGCAGTTCCGCTATTGAGCGACGAATGCGCGCGGCGTTAACGAAAAGGGCTTGAAAAGAGCGGATTCGATTGACATTTGCGGGCTCGGGTCTTAACGCCACGGCAGCACTTCCACGCCGCCGGCCTGGAACCATTGTTGCATGCGCCCATTCCGGCGCCGCCAAACCTAGCAGAGACAACCAAACACGTGTCAGCTGAAAGCAAGATTGAAGATCAGGCTTCCGAACAGCCATTGACCTTTGCCGATCTCGGGCTCTCGCCCAAAGTCCTCTCCGCGGTCACGGATGCCGGCTATACGGTCCCGACCCCGATCCAGGCGGGTGCCATCCCGCATGCGCTCGCCGGCAAGGACGTGCTCGGCATCGCGCAGACCGGCACCGGCAAGACCGCTGCCTTCGTTCTGCCGATGATCACGCGCCTTGAAAAAGGACGCGCCCGCGCGCGCATGCCGCGCACGTTGATTCTCGAGCCGACGCGCGAACTCGCGGCGCAGGTCGAAGAGAATTTCATCAAGTACGGCAAGAACCACAAGCTCAACATCGCGTTGCTGATCGGCGGCGTGTCGTTCGACGAGCAGGAAAAGAAGCTCGAGCGCGGCGCCGACGTCCTGATCGCCACGCCCGGCCGTCTCCTCGACCATCGCGAGCGCGGCAAGCTGCTGCTCAACGCGGTCGACATCCTGGTCATCGACGAAGCGGACCGGATGCTCGACATGGGCTTCATTCCCGACATCGAGCGCATCTGCGAGATGATCCCGTTTACCCGGCAGACGCTGTTCTTCTCGGCCACGATGCCGCCCGAAATCACCAAGCTGACCGAGAAGTTCCTGCAGGCGCCGGTTCGCGTCGAGGTGTCCAAGGCCGCGTCGACCGCGCCGACCGTCACGCAGCGCCTGGTCAAGTCGAAGTCGAAGGACTGGGACAAGCGCGAAGTGCTTCGCGACCTGATCCGCGCCGAAGACGCCGAGCTGAAGAATGCGATCATCTTCTGCAACCGCAAGACGGCGGTGTCAGAGCTGTTCCGCTCGCTGGTGAAGCACGAATTCGACGCCGGCGCGCTGCATGGCGACATGGACCAGCGCGCGCGCATGGCGATGCTCGCGGGGTTCCGTGACGGCAAGCTGAAGCTGCTCGTCGCCTCCGACGTCGCCGCGCGCGGTCTCGACATCCCAGATGTCAGCCACGTCTTCAATTACGACGTGCCGATCCATGCCGAGGACTATGTCCACCGCATCGGCCGCACCGGCCGCGCCGGCCGTTCCGGCAAGGCGTTCACGCTGGCGACCAAGTCCGACGGCAAATATGTCGACGCGATCGAGAAGCTGATCGGCCAGAGCATCGAATGGCACGATGGCGACCTGTCGACCATCGTTCATGACGACGGCGCCGACGACGCGCCGCGCCGCGGCGCCAAGGGCGCGCGTGGACGTGGCGGCCGCAAGGGCGACGACGAAAAGCGCCCGCGCCGTGGCCGCAAGTCGGAGGAAGCTCCGGTTGCCGTCGAGGCCGAGGCAGCCCCCTTGGCGGCGGAAGCCCCGGTCGTCGAGATCGCCGAGGCGCGCGCAGAGCGCAACGAGCGCCGCGACGCGATCCGCAGCGGCAATGCCGAGCGTCAGCGCGCGGCGAATTCGTCCGATCCGCGCAACGTGCGCAGCCAGGACCGCGACCGTCGCCATCGCCGCGACGATCTCGGCGACGCGCCGATCGGTTTCGGCGACGACATCCCGGCCTTCATGAAGGTCGTCGCGAAGGTTTGACCTTCTTCGACGTTTCGGCGCGGCGCGAAGCCGCGTCGGCCAATCTCGCCCATGCGGCGAGTTCCGCCGGATCGTCGAGCGCGGCGTCCGGGATGGACCAGTACGGCATCAGCGCAGGCTTTCCCTTGCCCTCATAGACCCATTGCCGCGAGCCCGCCGCCGCGAATTCGGGGGCGCTTTCGGCATCCGCCTTCAGCCAGACCTCGTCGAAGGAATGAAGAGCGATGATGCGGCCCTGGTGATAGATGCCATGGCCGCCGAACATGCGCCGGACCGTGACCGGCCCGAATTCGGCGAACATGTCGATCAAATCGGCTGGCTGCATGGCTGGGCTCCGCGTGTGATCGCGCTAGATTAGCGCGTGTCGGCGAAATCCGGGAGCACCGAATGCCTCAGAAACTTCAAGGATCGTGCCGCTGCGGCGGCGTCAGGTTTACCGTCGACAGCCACACGCTCGCGCCATACCAGCTCTGCTACTGCTCGATCTGCCGCAAGCAGCAGGGCGGCGGCGGGTTCGCGATCAATCTAGGCGCGATTGCCGCTACGCTTGAATTTGAAGGGCGAGACCGCATCGGCGTCTATCGCGCCGGGATCGAGGACGACGAGCATCCGCATTGCGAGACGTCGAGCGGCGAGCGCAGCTACTGCCGCGACTGCGGTTCCGCGCTCTGGCTCTTCGATCCGAACTGGCCGGACTTGATCCATCCGTTCGCGTCGGCCATCGACACGGAATTGCCGAAGCCGCGCTCGCGCGTCCATCTGATGCTGAAATACAAGGCGTCCTGGGTCGAACCCGACATCCGCGACGGCGACGGGACCTTCGACCTCTATCCGAAGCTCTCGATCGCCGATTGGCACAGGAAGCACGGCATGTGGGTGGACTGACCGACGGCCGTCAGACGACGGCGCCCTGCCCCCGCGCTTCGGCCAGCGCCTTGAGATCAGCCGGCTGGAGCTCGATCGATTCGCCGCAGCCGCAGGCCGACGACTGGTTCGGATTGTTGAAGGTGAAGCCCGAGCGCAGCTTGGTCGTCTCGAAGCCCATCTCGGTGCCGAGCAGGAACAGCGCGGCCTCTGGCGCAACATAGACATGCGCGCCGTCGCGCTCGACATGGTCGTCCTTGGGGTTGGCCTCGGTGACGAGATCGACCGTGTATTCCATGCCCGCGCATCCGCCCTTCTTGATGCCGACGCGAATGCCGGCGGCGCCTTCCCGCGCGGCGACGATGTTGCGGACGCGGGCGGCGGCCTCGTCGGTCAGGGTCAGAACTTGAAAACGTGCCATCAACTGCTCCATGCCGGCGGGTTCAAGGCCCGCGGAATGTCCTATGCCCCGAAGATGGGGAAGTTCGCGTCCAGGTGCAACCGGAACCTGGCCGATCAGTACCAGCCGACGGCCACTTGCGCCTCTTCCGACATCCGGTCCGGCGTCCAGGGCGGATCGAACACCATCTTCACGTCGACGTCGGAGACACCTTCGACCGCGCCCACCGCATTCTGCACCCAGCCCGGCATTTCGCCGGCGACGGGACAGCCGGGCGCCGTCAGCGTCATGTCGATCTTGACCGAGCGGTCGTCCTCGATGTCGATCTTGTAGATGAGGCCGAGTTCGTAGATGTCGGCCGGAATTTCCGGGTCGTAGACCGTCTTCAGAGCGGAGACGATGTCGTCGGTCAGCCGCGCGATCTCGTCCGCGGGAATGGCGGAAACGCTCGGGGTTTCAGTTGTCGCTGCTGCATCGTCGGTCATGGCTTCACCCGAAGAAACTACGCGCCTTTTCAAGCGCTTCGGCGAGAGTGTCGATCTCGGCCCTGGTATTATACATGGCGAATGAGGCACGGCATGTCGAGGTCACGCCGAAACGCTTCAGAAGCGGCTGCGCGCAATGCGTGCCGGCGCGCACGGCAACGCCGGCGCGGTCGATCACCATCGACACGTCATGAGCATGGATGCCCTGCAACTCGAACGAGACGATGGCGCCCTTGCCCGGCGCGTTGCCGATGATCCGCATCGAATTGATGCGCGATAGGCGCTCATGCGCGTATGCCGCAAGTTCCGCCTCGTGCGCCGCGATCGCCTCGCGGCCGATCCCTTGCATGTATTCCAGCGCCGCGCCGAGCCCGATCGCCTGGACGATGGGCGGCGTGCCGGCCTCGAAGCGGTGCGGCGGCTCGTTGTAGGTGACGTTGTCCTCCGTCACCTCCTCGATCATCTCGCCGCCACCCTGGAAGGGGCGCATCGTCTCCAGCATTTCCTTGCGGCCGTAGAGGATGCCGATGCCCGACGGGCCGTAGACCTTGTGGCCGGTGAAGACATACCAATCGCAGCCCAGATCCTGCACGTCGACGACGGTATGCACCGCGCCCTGGCTGCCGTCGACCAGAACCGGGATGCCGCGCGCATGGGCGATCCGCACGATCTCCTTGATCGGCGTCACCGTGCCCAGCACGTTCGACATATGCGTGATCGCGACGAGCCGGGTGCGGTCGGTCAACCGCTTCTCGAACTCCTCGATGTGGAACCGGCCCTCATCGTCGACCGGAACCCAGACGAGCTTCGCGCCCTGCCGCTCGCGGATGAAATGCCACGGCACGATGTTGGAGTGATGCTCCATCACCGAAAGCACGATCTCGTCGCCCGCGCCGACATTCGGCATGCCGTAGCCGTAGGCGACCGTGTTGATCGCCTCTGTCGCCGACTTGGTGAAGACGATCTCGTCGACGCTCGACGCGTTGAGGAACCCGCGCACCGTCTCGCGCGCGGCCTCGTAGGCGTCGGTCGCCGCGTTGGAGAGGAAGTGCAGCCCGCGATGGACGTTGGCGTATTCGGACGAATAGGCCTTCGCGATGCGGTCGATCACCGCCTGCGGCTTTTGCGCCGACGCTCCATTGTCGAGATAGACGAGCGGCTTGCCGTAGACCTCGCGCGACAGGATCGGGAAGTCGCGGCGAATGGCCTCGACGTCGTAGGGTTTCAGCGTTCCTGTCGGCGCGTTCATGGCTTACCCGTGGTTCGCGAACCAGTCCTCGAGCCGCGTTTCGAGCGCCTCGACGATGGCTTCGTCTTCCAGTTCCTCGATGATCTCGCGCAGGAACGCCTTGACCAGCAGCCCGCGCGCCAGTTTCTCCTCGACGCCGCGCGCCATCAGGTAGAACAGGTGCGCATGGTCGATTTCGGTGACTGTCGCGCCGTGGCCGCAGGCGACGTCGTCGGCGAAGATTTCGAGTTCCGGCTTGGTCGAGAACTCGCCGTCATCCGACAGGAGCAGCGTGTTGCAAGCCATCTTGGCGTCGGTCTTCTGCGCCAGACGGTCGACGCGGATCTGGCCCTGGAACACGCCATGCGCCTTGTCGGTGATGACGTTGCGGATGATCTCGGTCGAGGTCGTGTGCGGGGCCAAATGGTCGAGCACCATGGTCACGTCGCAATGGACGTCGCCGCCGAGAAGGTTGACGCCGCGCAGGCGGAAATCCGAGCCCTCGCCGGCCGCCACGACATGGACTTCCTGCCGCACGAGCTTGCCGCCCGTGTTCATCAGGAAGATCGTGACCTTGGCATTGGCGCCGATCCGCGCGCGGATCTGGCCGAGATGGGTCGCGGTCTTCGGCTGGTCCTGGATGACCAGCCAGTTGATCTCGGCATCGTCGCCGATCTCGACATCGGTCACCGAACTGACAAGTGCATCGGCCGTGCCGGTCTGGCGCTCGACGATCGTCGCCTTGGCGCCCCTGCCGATGCGGGCGGCAAAGCGCGCATGGACCTGCCCGCCCGAATGGACGTTCTGCAGCTCGATCGGTGCGGCGATCTCGGCGCCGTCGGGGATCGTCAGGTCGAAGCCGTCCGAGACGAAGGCGGCGTTGATCGCGCCGACAGCATCGTCCGCCTTCAGCGGCGAAAGATCGCCCGCGAGCGCGCCGCTCATCAGGCGGTCGGCGATCTTCTCGATCCGCACCCCGTCGATGCCGGCATGGTGTTGGGCGTTGCCGTCGATGACGGTCAGGACCGACGAACCGTCGACCAGAGGCTCGATCGCTCCGGCATCGCCCGCGCCGCCATCGGCGGGAACGGACGCCAGCAGGCGGCGCAGATCGGTGTAGTGCCACGCCTCGACGCGGCGCGTCGGCAGGCCGGCCTTCAGGACAGCGGCGGCTTCGTCGCGCTTGGCCGCGACTTCCGGCGAGCCGGTCAGCGACGGACGGCGCGCGGCGAAGCCTTCGATCAGGGCCTCCTCGGCGCTCGTCAGCTTGGGTGCTGCGTGAACGTTCATGTCAGCCACCCCGCTCAGGCCGCTTCGCCGATGATGCCGGCATAGCCATCGCGTTCCAGTTCGAGCGCGAGCGACTTGTCGCCCGACTTCACGACCTGGCCGCGGGAAAGCACGTGCACCGAATCCGGCACGATGTAGTCGAGCAGGCGCTGGTAGTGCGTGATGACGACGAAGGCGCGGTCCGGCGAGCGCAGCGAATTGACGCCGTCGGCGACGATCTTCAGCGCATCGATGTCGAGGCCGGAATCGGTCTCGTCGAGCACGCACAGCTTCGGCTCCAGGAGCTTCATCTGCAGGATTTCCGCGCGCTTCTTCTCGCCGCCGGAAAAGCCGACATTGAGCGGGCGCTTCAGCATCGCCATGTCGATGTTGAGGCCGGCGGCGTTTTCCTTCACGCGCTTCAGGAATTCGGGGATCTTCAGATCGTCCTCGCCGCGCGCCTTGCGCTGCGAGTTCATCGCGACCTTGAGGAACTCCATCGTCGCGACGCCCGGGATTTCCATCGGATACTGGAAGGCGAGGAAGATGCCCGAGGCTGCGCGCTCGGCCGGGTCCATCTCGAGGATGGATTCGCCATTGTAGAGAATGTCGCCCTCGGTCACCTCATAGTCCTCGCGACCGGCGAGAATGTAGGAGAGCGTCGACTTGCCCGAGCCGTTCGGGCCCATGATGGCCGCGACTTCGCCCTTCTGGACGGTCAGGTTCAGGCCACGGATGATCTCGGTGCCGTCTTCGGCGATGCGGGCATGAAGGTTCTTGATCTCGAGCATGTCGTCCTCTTGAGGCTAGTCTTGCCTTTTGTCGTGATGCGCGCCCGCCACTGCGAGGAGGCCCGCCATGATTCCCAAATTCTTGGTGAAGAGCTGGAATTGAATCGAAGCCGCTTCACCCTCAAGCATCCAGAACGGATGCAGATACCAGTTCACGACCGCCACATAGGCGATCAGTCCGAATGCCGCGGGTCGCACCAGACGCCCCGCAATCAGTGCAATTCCTGCCGCCATCTGGGCGGCGGCGGCGAGGTAGACGAACGGCAATGGCCGCTCGAAACCCGCGCCGGAAAGCATCGCCACCATCGTCCCTGTCGCGCCGAGCTTCAACAGAGCCGAACCGGCAAAGAAGACGCCGAACGCAGTACGCGCGATGGCGACGGCCAGGTTCAGCCGACGCTGCCTTCGAGCGAAATGCCGATCAGCTTCTGCGCTTCGACCGCGAATTCCATCGGCAGTTCCTGAATCACGTCCTTGACGAAGCCGTTGACGATGAGCGCGATGGCTTCCTCCTCGGGAATGCCGCGCTGCATGACGTAGAAGAGCTGGTCTTCGGAAATCTTCGACGTCGTCGCCTCGTGCTCGAATTGGGCGGTCGCGTTCTTGGCTTCGATGTAGGGCACGGTGTGCGCGCCGCAGTCGTTGCCGATCAGGAGCGAGTCGCACTGCGTGAAGTTGCGCGCGTTGGTCGCCTTGCGGTGCGCCGAGACCTGGCCGCGATAGGTGTTGTTCGAGTGCCCGGCCGAGATGCCCTTGGAGATGATGCGGCTCGACGTGTTCTTGCCGAGATGGATCATCTTGGTGCCCGAGTCGATCTGCTGGTGACCGTTCGAGACGGCGATCGAATAGAACTCGCCTCGGCTATCGTCGCCGCGCAGGATGCAGGACGGGTATTTCCAGGTGATCGCCGAGCCGGTCTCGACCTGCGTCCAGGAAATCTTGGAGCGGTCGCCGCGGCAGTCACCGCGCTTGGTGACGAAATTGTAGATACCGCCCTTGCCGTCCTTGTCGCCCGGATACCAGTTCTGGACGGTCGAATACTTGATTTCGGCATCGTCGAGGGCGATCAGTTCGACCACGGCCGCGTGAAGCTGGTTCTCGTCGCGCTGCGGCGCGGTGCAGCCTTCGAGATAGGACACATAGGCACCCTCCTCGCAGATGATGAGCGTGCGCTCGAACTGGCCGGTGTTCTTCTCATTGATGCGGAAATAGGTTGACAGCTCCATCGGGCAGCGAACGCCCTTCGGCACGTAGACGAACGACCCGTCGGTGAAGACGGCTGAATTGAGCGTCGCATAGTAGTTGTCCGTCGTCGGCACGACCGAGCCGAGATACTTCTTCACCAGTTCCGGGTGCTCGCGGATCGCCTCGGAGATCGAGCAGAAGATGACGCCGGCCGCGGCCAGTTCCTTCTTGAACGTGGTGACGACCGAGATCGAATCGAAGACGGCGTCGACCGCGACACGGCCGGACTTGTAGACATTGTCGTTCGCCGCGTCGGCGTCCTCGCCCTCGTCCTTCTGGACGCCGGCCAGGATTTCCTGCTCGCGCAGCGGAATGCCGAGCTTCTCATAGACGCGCAGCAGTTCGGGATCGACCTCGTCGAGCGACTTCGGACCGGTCTGGTTCTTCGGCGCGGCGTAGTAGTGGATGTCCTGGAAATCGATCTTCGGATAGTCGACGCGCGCCCAGGTCGGCTCTTCCATGGTCAGCCAGCGGCGATAGGCGCCGAGGCGCCATTCGAGCATCCATTCCGGCTCGCTCTTCTTTTCCGAGATGAATCGAATGATGTCCTCGCTGAGCCCTTTGGGGGCCTTGTCCATCTCGATCTCGGTTTCGAAGCCGTATTTGTACTGGTCCACGTCGATCTTGCGGACCTGGTCGATGGTCTCCTGCACAGCAGGCATGAGCGCTCTCCATCCAGGCCGGGGTCAAGGCCCGGCAGTTGTCGATTTCGCATCCGCAGCAAATGCCGTCAGGATGCGCGTTACATAGGGAGGATCGCCGGCAAATGCACCCCTGCGGCGCGCCGATATCCTCGAAAATTCCCGGCCGTCAGGCGGCCGCTTGCCTGCGGCTCATAAACCGATCGAGCGCCTCTGCGAAAGCCGCAATCTCATCCTCGCCCGTCGAAAGTCCGATCGAGACGCGAATGCCGCTCATATCGTCGCCATGGCCCATCGCCTTGAGCACACGGCTCGCGCCGACCTTGCCGGACGAACAGGCCGACCCCGACGAGACGGCGATGCCGGCGAGATCGAAGGCGATCTGCGCGGTTTCTGCCTTCACCCCCGGAACGCCGAAGAACACCGTGTTGGGCAAGCGCTCCGTCTTCTCGCCGAAGATGACCGACTCGGGGACCCGCAAGCGTATCGCATCTTCGATGCGGCCTCGCTTGTCGCGCAGGTCATACGCCTGCGGCAGCATGGCGAGCGCAGTTCGCGCGGCGGCGCCGAAGCCGGCGAGCGCCGCATAGTTCTCCGTCCCGGCGCGATGCCCGCGCTCCTGACCGCCGCCGGTCGCGATCTGCGCCGGCATCAGCACGTCGCTGCGCCCGACCAGCGCACCCGCACCCTTCGGTCCACCGATCTTGTGCGCTGACAGGATCAGGAAATCGGTGCAAAGCGCTGCGATATCGAGCGAAATGCGCCCGCCCGCCTGCACCGCGTCGAGCACCAGAACGCCGCCCGCCTCATGCACGATGGCGGCGATTTCGGCGGCCGGCTGGATGACGCCCGTCTCGTTGTTCGCAAGATGCACCGCGACGAGCGGCAGTCCCACCGCGCGATCATGCCCCGCCAATGCGGTCTTCAGCGCCGCAAGATCGAGCACGCCGTTCCCATCGACCGGCAGCTCGATCACATCGCCCTTGGCAAAACGACCGCCGCCGGCGACGATAGCGTGGTCGGTCGTCGATATGTAGAGCTTCGAATAGGTGAGCGTCGCGCGGCCCATCCGCCAGTCCGGCGTCAGAACCAAGGCCACGGCCTCGCTCGCGCCCGAGGTGAAGACGACATGATCCGGCTTGGCGTTGCAGAGCGCCGCGACGTCGCGCCTTGCCTCCTCGACCAGGCGCCTCGCCTGCCGACCCTCGGCATGGACGGAGGACGGATTGGCCGTCAGGTCGAGCGCGGCCAACATCGCCGCCCGCGCTTCGGGCAGAAGCGGCGCGCTGGCGTTCCAGTCCAGATAGAAGCGGCGTCCGGTCATTGCGGCGGCGTCATATCCAATTCGTGGCGTTGGCGGCGGACGGCGTTATTTCCTTGAATTCGCAAGGCGAGCCGTCCTATCTACCCGCTTTGCGAAAAGCGGCGAACCTTTGCCACTTTTGAATAATTCTAAACTAGTTTCTATGGAGACGCCCGCCCCGCGTCAAGCCCGAACGACCAGTCACTGGGTTTTGCGGCGTCCGTCGGCGGTTCAACTGGAGTATCCCATGCCCGAGGTCATCTTCGCAGGTCCGGCCGGACGCCTTGAAGGTCGCTATCAGCCTTCCAAGGAAAAGAACGCGCCGATCGCGATCGTGCTGCATCCCCATCCGCAGTTCGGCGGCACGATGAACAACAAGATCGTGTACGACCTCTTCTACATGTTCCAGAAGCGCGATTTCACCGTGCTGCGCTTCAATTTCCGCGGCATCGGCCGCAGCCAGGGCGAGTTCGACCATGGCGCAGGCGAATTGTCGGATGCGGCGGCCGCACTCGACTGGGTGCAGTCGCTCCACCCCGACTCCAAGAGCTGCTGGGTCGCGGGCTATTCCTTCGGCGCCTGGATCGGCATGCAACTCCTGATGCGTCGCCCGGAAATCGAGGGCTTCATCTCGATCGCCCCGCAGCCCAACATCTACGATTTCTCGTTCCTCGCCCCCTGCCCGTCCTCCGGCCTCATCATCCATGGCGATGCGGACCGCGTCGCGCCGCCCAAGGACGTGCAAACGCTCGTCGACAAGCTCCACACCCAAAAGGGCATCACGATCACGCAGAAGACCCTGCCCGGCGCGAACCACTTCTTTGCGACCCATGGCGAGACGCTGATCGAGGATTGTTCGGACTATCTCGACCGCCGCCTCGCCGGCGAACTGGCCGACCCGAAGCCGAAGCGCTTGCGCTGATCTGACGCAACGTCAACAGCACTCGACTCCTGCCGGGACTCATGGCAGCTTTCGGTTGTCGTCAGGCAATCGAGGGGATCGCCATGCACAAGTTCGAGATCTACAAGGACAAGAAGGGCGAAACGCGCTTTCGCTTTCGCGCCGGCAATGGCGAGGTGATGTTCTCCTCGGAGGGCTACAAATCGAAGGCGTCGGCCGTCAAGGCCGTCGAATCGATCAAGAAGAACGCGCCCGAAGCCGCTGTCGACGACATGACCGCCGCCGTAAAGCCGGAGCCCGCACCCAAGCCCGCGAAGGCGGCTGCAAAGCCGGCCGCAAAGAAGGCGGCTCCGAGGAAGGCGATGGCCAAGGCCTGAGATTTCAGGCCGGCCGAACAATCACGCCGCCCGTAGCGGGCGCGCGGCAGCCGGTCGTCGCCGGCCATGTCAGCGGCAGACCGCGCATGGAGCGGACCGCGAGATAGGCCCATGCCTCGGCCTCCATCGCATCGCCATCGAGGCCGACATCCTCGGCGAGCAGCACTGTTGCACCCTGCGCCTCGGCACCTTTGCGCAGGTCTGCGACGATATGCGGGTTCTTGCGCCCGCCTCCGCAGACGATCCAGCTTTTCGGCATTGCAGGCATGTTTTCGGCGGCCTTGAGAATGGCCTCAGCCGAGACGGCGGCCAGCGTGCGGGCGCCGTCGGCAAGTTCAAGTCCTGCGGCAAGGTCCAGCGTGAAGTCGTTGCGATCGAGCGATTTCGCACCCGAGCGCGCGAAGAACGGATTGTCGAGATAGCGCTCCACCACGCCGGTGACCACGCCGCCCTCGCTGGCGATCATCCCGTTCTGGTCGAACGGCACGCCGCCTTCGCGCGACACCCACTGGTCGATCAACGCATTGCCGGGACCGCTGTCGAAGGCGACCGGTGGGCCGTCCGCGGCGACGAAGGTGACGTTCGAAATGCCACCGATATTGACGAAACAGGCCGGCAGGTTGGCGCCTTCAAGCTCGGCCGCGAGCGCGGCGTGATAGGCCGGAACGAGTGGCGCGCCCTGCCCGCCGGCGACCATGTCGGCCGCGCGCATGTCGAAGACGACCGGCGTGCCCGTCTCTCGTGCCAGAAGCGGCCCGTCGCCGATCTGCACCGTCAGCGCTCGCTCTGGCCGGTGCAGCACCGTCTGACCGTGAAAGCCGATCAGGTCGACGGCACCGTGCGTTTCGACGAAGGCCGAGACGGCGCGCGCGTGGCGAAGCGTCAGTTCGCGCTCGAGGTCGGCAAGATCGCCGGGCCGCTCCTCGCGCTTCGTGATCGTCTTCGCGACCTCGAGCGAAGCTTCGATCCGCAGGCGAAACGCGGCATCGTATGAGACGAACATGGACGGACCCCGCGTCACCGAGCTTTCCCCGTCGGTCATGACGACCGCGAGGTCGATCCCGTCCATCGACGTGCCGCTCATCAGCCCGAGCGCGCGCAGTGCCGTCATGACGCCGTCCATTCTTGTGATTCCCGATGCCGGGATGCTAAAGCCGCGCTTGCCGGATTGCCAATGGCGGTCCGTTTTCGTTCGAACCAGAAAGAAAAGACCATGTCCGCCTTCAAGTCCGATTTCCTGAGCACCATGTCCGAGCGCGGCTTCATCCACCAGATTTCGGATGAGACCGGCCTCGACGACCTGTTCGCCAAGGAAACGGTGACGGCGTATATCGGCTTCGACCCGACTGCCCCGAGCCTTCACGCCGGCGGGCTGATCCAGATCATGATGCTCTACTGGCTGCAGAAGACCGGCCATCGCCCGATCGCGCTGATGGGCGGCGGCACCGGTATGGTCGGCGATCCGTCCTTCAAGGACGAGGTGCGCAAGCTGATGACGCTGGAGACGATCGCGGAGAACAGCGCCTCCATCAAGCGCGTCTTCTCGAACTACCTGACCTTCGGCGACGGCCCGAAGGACGCCATCATGGCGGACAATGGCGACTGGCTGCGCAAGTTGAACTACCTTGAATTCCTGCGCGACGTCGGCGCGCATTTCTCGGTCAACCGCATGCTCTCCTTCGACAGCGTGAAGCTGCGGCTCGACCGCCAGCAGTCGCTGTCCTTCCTCGAATTCAACTACATGGTCCTTCAGGCGTACGACTTCGTCGAGCTCAACAAGCGCTATGGCTGCCGGCTGCAGATCGGCGGCTCGGACCAGTGGGGCAACATCGTCAACGGCATCGATCTCGGCCACCGCATGGGCACGCCGCAGCTCTACGCGCTGACCACACCGCTGCTGACGACCTCGTCCGGCGCCAAGATGGGCAAGTCGCTGAACGGAGCCATCTGGCTCAACCCGGACATGCTCTCGGCCTATGATTTCTGGCAGTACTGGCGCAACACCGAGGATGCCGATGTCGAGCGTTTCCTGAAGCTTTACACCACGCTGCCGATGGACGAGATCGCCCGCCTCGGCGCGCTCGGCGGGTCCGAGATCAACGATGCCAAGAAGGTGCTGGCGACCGAGATCACGGCCATGCTGCACGGCCGCGAGGCCGCGGAAGCGGCAGCCGAGACCGCGCGCAAGACCTTCGAGGAGGGCGCGCTTGCTACCTCGCTACCAACCTTCGATTTGCCGAAACTAACGTACAAGTTTGGCAGGTCCGCGATGCAAATTGCGATTGCATCAGGCTTGTTCGCTTCAAATTCGGAAATTCGGCGTCAAATAAATGGCGGCGGTCTCAAGATCAATGATCGGAAGATTACCGATAAGGATCAGATTTTGCTATATCGCGATAACGACCCGGTATCCGGCGCTTACAAAGTGCAAACTGGAAAAAAGATTGTCCTCGTCCGGCCGGTCTGATCGGCTATTCGGAGAACTCGAACACCGAGCGGAAAATACCCGGCGCGATCGCGGAGAGCGGATTGATCTGCAACTGCGGCGCGTCGGTCGGACCGGCCAGCTTGAAGGTGATGCCGATCAGGCCCCGGTCGCGGCCATTGCCGAGGATCTGGCCGATCAGCGGGATTTCGGCGAAGAGCCGGTTGATCCCGTAGGCCGGCATGAAGGTGCCGGTCAGAGACATGTTGCCGGAGCCGTCATAGACGGTGCCCTGGAAGGTCGAGCCGATATCCGGCCCGCGGATCACGCCGTTTTCCAGCGTGAGGAATCCCTTGCCCTGGCTGATGCGCGAAAAGGCGCGGTCGAAGAATACGCGCTGCACGTCGAGGCGGCCGTTGACCACGTCGTTGAGCGAGCGCCCGCGCGTGTCTGACGGGGTGGAGACGAGCGAGGCGAGACGCGGCTCGTCGACCAGCCAGAAATCGCGCGCGGCGACCCGCCCGACGAGCGATCCGCCCTCCGCGCCGCGCAACTCGACATTGAGCCGGCCACCTTCCATGCGCCCGTAAAGGTCGAGGAAGCGCAGAACTGCGCCGGCATCGCCGGTTTCGGCCCGCAAATAGCGTCCACCCTGGCCGATGCCGTGATTGACCTGCAGCTTCGCACCCGATCCGGTTGTCGCCGTGGCCGACAGGTTCTCGATCGTCGCGCCCGTCCCGGCATAGTCGATGACGACGTCGCGCAGCGTCTCGTTGCCGAAGCCGGTGACGGCATCGACGTCGAGGTCGAGCGTGATCGGCACGGGCTCGCCGCCACCGCCGCTTGCGGCCTCAGACGTTGCCCGCAGCGCCTTGATGAGCGAGCGCGCATCCAGCGTCTCGCCCTTGACGGTGACGACGTAGCCGCGCCCGCGCCGGGCGATCTCGACGCCGAAATCATCGCCGCGATTGAGCCGTACCTGCGGAAAGCTCGCCTTGGTCAGGCCTGCCTCGTCAAGCGAGACCTCGCCGCCGACCGCGAAGCTCTCGCCCTTGATGCCGAAGCCGTGCAGGAAGGTCTGGCCGCCGTTCCGCTCCATCTGGAAGGCCGTGGTGGCGGCGATGCCCGCACCCTTCGACCAGCCGATCCATGGCAGGCTGAGGACGGAGCCGGACAGGTCTGCCGTGACCGACTGGTGCTCGGCGCTCGAAAGGTCGATGCCGACATCGGCATTGCCCGAGAGCAGCATGGACAGCGCCGGCAGGAGCTGCTCGCGCGCCGCGTCGTCGAGCTTCAGGTCGACCTTGCGCGAGCGCTCGACCGTCTCGTTGAACGGTTCCGTCATGGCGATCGTCGCCGCAACGCCGTTCAGCCGGGCATCGGCGTTGATTTCGGCATGGCTGGGGCGCACGCGCACCGTACCGTAGGCCTCGCTCACCGTCTGTCCCTGGAAGGGCTGCGCCAGCGCGACGTCTGCGACATCGAGTTCGACGTCGAAGCCGACCGGGATGTCGCGCCCGTCCTCATTGATCGGAAACTGCGCCTGCACGCGACCGGCGACATGGCCGGAAACGTCGCTGGGCGCAAAGTCGAGATGGCGGCCCGCATCGATCGGCTTCAGCGAGGCGAATTCCAGCGCCGCATCGGCATCGGCGTCGACATCGACGACGAGATTGCCGACGAGCGGCTTGCCCCGTGTGATGTCCATCGAGAAGGAGGCATCCTTGCCGGCCACCCATTTGCCGCTTTCGAGCTGCGCGCGGGTCGAGGTGACCGCGACGTCGAGCCGGTCGCCGCGAAAGCGCAGTTCGCCGGCGCTGTCCTGAAGGAGCGGCAGTTCGCCGCCGACCGCCACCGAGGCTCCCGCGATCGCGAACGTCCCGGAAACCTCGTCGGTAAACGGAATGCCGTCGCCGAAACGGCCGGGTTCTGTCTCGAGCCGGATCGCGCCGGTCTCGATCCGGCCGCCGTCGACATGGGCGACGGCCCAGCGCCGTGCGCCCGGCGCGGCGAATATCGGCCAGATCGCCTTGGCGTCGTCGATTTCCATGCCGCGCGCATCGAGGGCGAGACTGACGCCGGGGCTCTTGCCGGGCACGAAATCGATGCCGGCCCGTCCGGCCACGCGTCCGTCGCCGCTGCGCAGGTCGATGTCGCTCAATTGCAGAAGCCGCTCCAGCGGATCGAACGTGCCGGCGATCCGCGTCTCGATCTCGATCTCGTCCTCGCTTTCGGGGATCGCGAGCCGCGATTCGTCGGAAACGAGTTCGAACCGATATCGCGCATTGGCGCCGTCCCGGCGCGGCTCGGGCCCGATGGCGCCGTTGAACGACCAGTCGGTGTTTTCCGAGCGCAGGTCGAAACTGTCGATCTCGATCTTGTCGGCGCCGGTGACGGCATAGGCCTTGAGCGCGCCCGACATGGTCACGGTCTCGCGGCCGATGTCGATGGCGGCATTGTCGAAGCTGGCGTCGATGTCGAGCCGGTCGGCGGCCGACGACAGGCTCTGCGCACCGGAGAGGCTGACAGTCAGTCCGCCGATGCGGTGCGCAAGGCCGATCCGCTCGGCGCCTTCCGCGACCGGCGCGAAGCTCAAATCGAGGTCGAGCATGGCGATCCGCGTCCGCTCGTCGTCGCGAAGCGCCTTGCCATCGAAGACGATGGTGCGGTCGGCGATCTCGGCCGTGCCGGACATTTCGAGCGCGCCTTCCTCCGTCCGCTCGAGCTGCGCGTCGGCGATCCGGATCGACGTTCCGCGCGCGCTGTCGAGGACGATGGTGACGTTGCGCAGCTTGAGATCGCGCGCCGCATTGCTCTCGACGAGGTCGAAGACCCGGTGGATGGCGGCGAAGATCGCCGGCGTCACCAAGTCGGGGTCGAGCAGGCCGTCGGCATTGCGCAGGCCGGCGAGCGGACCCGGCCCGCCGCGATCGGGCAACTGGTCGGCGACGAGCCGCGCATCGCTCAGCCGCGCATTGGCAAGCTGGAGACGGCCTTCGAGGAGCGGCAAGAAACGGATGCCGAAGCGCAGGAGCCCGACATCGACGAAGCTTTCCGCCGCCTCGGGACCCGCAAGGCCGGCGCCGGCGATTTCGAGCGCCAGGAACCGGTCGGCGTCGATCCGCAGCCGAACCGAGCCGATCGTCGCGACGACGCCGCCTCCGGCAAGGTCGCTCACCACGCTCTGCGCCTCCTGGCGCAGCCGCTCGCCGCCGAAGCCGGCCATGACGCCGCCGACGACGAGCGTGACGAGAAGGAGGAGGATGCCAGCGCCGAGCGCGGCAACCATCAATATCCGGGCCGGGAGGGAGCGACGGCGGGGGACGCGTCGACGCGGTTTCGCCCCGCGCAGCAGGGCACGAGCATTCGCAGGCGTCTCTGGCCGATCGGGATGGTCGGTCAAGCGGCGTTCCGTCAGTAATGCAGCGTCATGGACGAATCGTGTCCGGCGACTATAACCACCCCTCAGCGCTCCCGTAACAGCAAAATGGAGGTCAAATCATGTCCGAACTCGCCACCGGCGACATGGCGCCGGATTTCACCCTGCCCGGCGACGGCGGCTCGACGATTTCGCTGGCCGCGCTCAAGGGCAAGCCCGTCGCGCTGTTCTTCTATCCGAAGGACGACACCAGCGGCTGCACGGCCGAGGCGGTCGACTTCACCCGGCTGAAGGCCGAGTTCGACGCCGCCGGCGTCGCCCTCGTCGGCATGTCGCCGGACAGCACCAAGGCGCACGACAAGTTCAAGGCCAAGCACGACCTTGCCGTGCCGCTCGCCTCCGACGAGGAGAAGACCACGCTCGATGCCTATGGCGTCTGGATGGAGAAGAGCATGTACGGCCGCAAATATATGGGCGTCGACCGCTCCACCTTCCTGATCGACGCGCAGGGCCGGATCGCCCGCGTCTGGCGCAAGGTCAAGGTGCCCGGCCATGCCGAGGAAGTTCTGGCGGCTGCCAAAACGCTTTGATCCTCAGGAACATTTTCGCCTTTGCTGAATTATCGCCCCGACACCTCGCGACGAATGGAGAAGGCAATGTTCAAGGGTTTGCTTTTGTGGCTGATCGGCATCCCGATCCCGATCATCATTCTCCTGCTTCTGATTTTCTGATCGGCGGTCCGGCCCGACTTTCGATCGATGCACGAGATCGACGGCTCCGCTCAAGCGGGGCCGTTTTCGTTTGCGCAGCCGCGTGAACCAGCCATTAACCCTAATGAGGCGTAATGGTCCGATATCCAGCCCTTCGCGTTCTTGGAGACCGGACAGTGCCGACATATCCTGGCAATCGCCGCGAGCCGCATACCGTCATCATCGCCCGCGGCGATCGAATCCGCCATTTCACGGTGCGTCCGTGGATCGTCGGCCTGACCGGCTCCGCCCTCGCCGCGCTGGCCATCGGCTATCTCCTGGCGACGTCCTATCTCGTGCTGCGTGACGACCTGATCGGCGCGACGGCAGCGCGGCAGGCGCGCATGCAGCAGGCTTATGAGGACCGCATTTCCATCCTGCGCACACAGGTCGACCGCATCACCAGCCGGCAATTGCTCGACCAGCAGCTCGTCCAGGGCAAGGTCGCCGAACTTCTCGCCCGCCAGAGCCAGATCACCCAACGTCACGGCCAGATCAGTCCGATCATCGAACGCGCCATGGGCAGCGCCGAAGCGCTGCCCGAAACCGCGCCCGTTCCCGAAGCCCGCCCCGTCCTGCGCGCGACGCTCACGCCGGGCAAGGCGGCGTCGCTCTTCGCCAAGCTGACAGGCGAGACAATCGACGACGAGGAATCCCCGAGCGTTCAGAACGCCTTCTGGCCGCGCGCGAAAGTGGCGGCCGAACCGGTCGAGGCAGCGCCGGTCACCGTCGACGAGGCGAAGCCCGACGAAAAGGCCGACCTCTTCGATTCGCTCGGCGCCTCGCTCGCCGCCATCGAGACCGAACAGCTTCGCAGCATCGAGACGCTGACCTCGGAAACCTTCGAGACCGCCGACACGATCCGCGAGGCGCTCGTTGCGGCAGGCCTGCCCGTCGATGCCGATTTCGGCGCCGACGAACAGGGCGTCGGCGGGCCGCTCGTCGCCGTCGACGAGGATTCGCTCTTCGAAGAGCGCGTGCGCGGACTGGAGGAAGCGCTCGGTCATCTGGAGACACTGAAGGCTTCGGCGCGCGACTACCCGATCTTCAATCCCGCACCCGGACAGGCTGTGTCGAGTTCGTTCGGCGTGCGCCGCGACCCGTTCCTGCGTCGTCCGGCCATGCATGCCGGCATCGATTTTCGCGCCAAGTCGGGAACCCCGGTGCAGTCGACCGGCGCCGGCAAGGTCATCCGCGCCGGCTGGGCGGGGGGCTATGGCCGTCTCGTCGAAATCGACCACGGCAATGGCTGGTCGACGCGCTATGCGCATCTGAGCCGCATCGACGTCAAGATCGGTGCGAAACTTTCCACCGGAGACGCGATCGGCGCGGTCGGCAGCACCGGCCGCTCGACCGGCCCGCACCTCCACTATGAAATCCGCCGCCACGGCAAGGCGACCGATCCGCTGCGCTTCCTCAAGGCCGGCAACGAGATTGCCGATCTGCTCTGATACGAAAAGGCCGGGAAATTCCCGGCCTTTTCGATTATTGGGGGCGCTGAGATCAGGCATGCAGCCTATTCAATGTCGGCGATCGCTTCGCCGGCCGATCCCTCGATCTTGTGCGACAGCGCCGCTTCCATGAAGTCGTCGAGGTCGCCGTCGAGCACGTCCTGCGGGGACGTGCTTTCGACGCCCGTGCGCAGATCCTTCACGAGCTGGTAGGGCTGCAGCACGTAGGAGCGGATCTGGTGACCCCAGCCGATCTCGGTCTTCGACGCCTCGGTGGCGTTCGCCGCCTCTTCGCGCTTCTTCAGTTCGGCCTCGTAGAGCCGTGCGCGCAGCATGTCCCAGGCCTTCGCCTTGTTCTTGTGCTGCGAGCGCTCCTGCTGGCAGGCGACGACGATGCCGGTTGCGATATGGGTGATGCGCACGGCCGAATCCGTCGTGTTGACGTGCTGCCCGCCCGCGCCCGAGGCGCGATAGGTGTCGATGCGCACGTCCGATTCGGAGACGTCGATCTCGATCGAATCGTCGATCACGGGATAGACCCAGACGCTGGCGAAGGACGTGTGCCGGCGCGCGTTGGAATCGTAGGGCGAGATGCGCACGAGACGGTGCACGCCGGACTCGGTCTTCAGCCAGCCATAGGCCTTCTCGCCCTTGATCAGGATCGTCGCGGACTTGATGCCGGCTTCTTCGCCATTGTGAAGCTCGAGCACCTCGACCTTCATGCCACGACGCTCGGCCCAGCGCGTATACATGCGCAGCAGCATCGACGCCCAATCCTGGCTCTCGGTGCCGCCGGCGCCCGAATGCACTTCCAGATAGGTGTCGTTGCCGTCGGCCTCGCCCGAGAGGAGCGTATCGACCTGGCGCGCGGCCACCTCGCCGCGCATCGAGCGGATCGCGGCCTCGGCGTCCTGGATGATGGCCTGGTCGCCCTCTTCCTCGCCAAGTTCGATCAGCCCGATATTGTCATCGAGCGACTGGGTCAGGCCCTTGATGGCGGTGATGGCGTCCTCGAGCGACTGGCGCTCGCGCATCAGCTTCTGCGCCTCCTGCGGATCGTTCCACAGGTCGGGGTCTTCGGCACGGTTGTTCAGGTAATCAAGTCGCTTTACGGCCTGATCCCAGTCAAAGATGCCTCCTCAGCAGGGTTATGCCCTGCTTGATTTCGTCGATGAGATTTTCGGTCTCGGCGCGCATGGTCGGCTCGCCTTTCATTCAATTCGAGGGGTGGCAATTCGAGGGGTGGAAATCGGCGCGGACCATAGGGATGGCCCGCCGCCCTGTAAAGGCGGCGAGCGGTCCCTTTGCGTGCGTCCGTCAGTAGAGGCCGCCGCCCGATCCGGAAATCAGCGCCTCGCTCGCCTGCGGCGAGATTTCGCGCGCGCGCTCCGCCGTCGCGCCGTCCATGCCGATGACCCAGTAGCTGTCGGCAGGGCCGGTGCCCGGCTTGAAGGCTTCCATGATCACGCCCGCCTCGCCCGGATTGGCGCGCATGCCGGTCTTCCGGTTGATGGCGATCTGCTGCATGCCTTCCGGCACGCGGAAGGCGACGGGCGTCTTGTCCTTCAGGACTTCGGCCATGAACTCCTTGTAGATCGGGGCGGCAAGCCCGCCGCCGGTCGCGCCGTTGCCGAGCGTGCGCGGCTGGTCGTAGCCGATATAGAGGCCGACGACGAGGTCGGGTGTGTAGCCGACGAACCAGGCATCGCGCGAATCGTTGGTCGTGCCCGTCTTGCCGGCGATCGGATGGCCGAGCTCGGCGAGCGTGGTTGCCGTGCCGCGCTGGACAACGCCTTCCATCATCGACGTGATCTGGTAGGCGGTCATCGGATCGAGAACCTGGTCCCGCTCGTCGATCAGCTCCGGCTCGGCCTGCTCTTCCCACGACGCCGCGTTGCAGCCGTGGCAGACGCGCTGGTCGTGCTTGAAGACGGTCTTGCCGTAGCGGTCCTGGATGCGGTCGACGAGCGAGGGCTGGATGTAGCGCCCGCCATTCGCCATCACCGCATAGGCCGAGACCATGCGCATGACGGTCGTCTCGCCGGAACCGAGCGACATGGCCAGCACCGGCAGCATCTTGTCGTAGACGCCGAAACGTTCGGCATATTCGGCGACGATGTCCATCCCCATGTCGTTGGCAAGCCGCACCGTCATCAGGTTGCGCGAGCGCTCGATGCCCATGCGCAGCGTCGACGGGCCGGCGAAGTCGCCGCCATAGTTCTTCGGCTCCCAGACGTCGTTGCCGACGCGGATGGTGATCGGCGCGTCGTCGACGACCGAGGCGGGCGTGTAGCCGTTGTCGAGCGCCGCCGCGTAGAGGATCGGCTTGAAGGACGAGCCCGGCTGGCGCATCGCCTGCGTCGCACGGTTGAATTCGGACTGCGCGAAGGAGAAGCCGCCGACCATCGCCATCACGCGGCCCGTCACCGGGTCCATCGCCACCAGGCCGCCCGAAACCTCCGGCACCTGGCGCAGCAGATAGCCGCCGTCTTCCTTGGGTTCGACATAGACGACGTCGCCGGCAGTCAGGACCTCGCCGATCGAATTCGCCTTAACGCGCTGGTCGTCGACCGTGTGGCGCAGCGCCCATTCCATGTCGGCGACGGCGAGCGTCGCGGTCTCGCGCTCCTCGACGAGTTCGCCCGAAGCCTCGCGTTCCGGCTGCAGGCCGACCGAGACCTCGCCCTCGCCCGTCTCCAGCACGACCGCCGGACGCCATTCGGGAACGTCGGCCATGGCCGGAACCTCGCCGAGCGCGACGCCCCAGTCGTCGCCAAGCTCGATCTCGGCGATCGGGCCGCGGAAGCCGCGCAGCGTATCGTAGCGGATGAGGCCGTTCTGCAGCGCCTCGCGCGCCTGGAGCTGCATTTCCGGATCGAGCGTCGTGCGAACCGAAAGCCCGCCCTCATAAAGTGCGTTCTCGCCGTAGCGCGCGATCATCTCGCGGCGCACTTCCTCGGTGAAATACTCGCCTGCCATCATGTAGGTGCCGCCGCGGCGCGGGCTGACGCCGAGCGGCTCGTCCTTGGCCTTGGCGGCCTCCTCGGCCTCGACGAACCCGTTCGCCTGCATCTGGTCGATGACCCAGTTGCGGCGCTCGATCGCGCGGTCGACATGGCGGAAGGGATGGTAGTTGGTCGGGCCCTTGGGCAGGGCCGCAAGATACGCCATCTCCGAAATCGTCAGTTCGTTGACCGACTTGTCGAAATAGGTGAGTGCGGCACCGGCGACGCCATAGGCGCCGAGCCCGAAATAGATCTCGTTGACGTAGAGCTCGAGGATGCGGTCCTTCGAATAGGCCTGCTCGATGCGGAACGACAGGATCATCTCGCGGATCTTGCGGTCGTAGGTCTGGCTGGAATCGAGCAGGAAGTTCTTGGCGACCTGCTGCGTGATCGTCGACGCGCCGACCGGACGGCGGCCCGAGCCGATGTTCTGGACGTTGGTCGCGACCGCGCGGAAGAGGCTGAGAATGTCGATGCCGGGATGCTGGTAGAAATTCTTGTCCTCGGCCGACAGGAACGCGGCCTTGACGCGGTCGGGGATCGCCTGGATCGGCAGGTAGAGCCGGCGCTCGCGGGCGAATTCGGCCATCAGCGAGCCGTCGGAAGCATGGACGCGGGTCGTTACCGGCGGCTCGTAGCGCGCCAGCACCTCGTAGTCGGGCAGGTCCTTGGAAATCGTCCCGATATAGAAGGCGACGCCCGCGGCAACCACCAGCGCCAGCATCACGCCGATGCCGAAGAAATACCCGATGAGACGAATCATGCCCGCTCCAGTCTGTCATTCGAAATGGCGGCAAGGCAGGACCGGTGCCTGCCCGTCGCCAGCCGCTTCGCATACATGCGTACCTGTGATGCGCTTGTGGGCAAATTGCGGCACTCTTGGCAAGTGCTCGTTGTGGTCGAGGATTAATTGACCGCCTGTTGCCGTCAAGCCACGATCCCGCGAGTTAGTCCGCGGCACCCATCTTGGCATCGGCGAAAAGGCCTACCGCAGCGACGATGCCGGCCGAGGCCTGGGCGCGCCATTTTACATCGCGAAGCTGCTCTTCGTCGCGCACATTCGAAAGATAGCCGAGTTCGACGAGGACGGACGGCACGTCCGGCGCCTTCAGGACCTGGAAGCCGGCGAAGCGGTGCGGGTTCTTGATCATGCCGATCTCGTCGGACAACTGCCCGACCAGCGCCTTGGCGAAGCGCAGCGAAAACCCGTCAGTCTCGCGGCGCACGAGGTCGGTCAGGATGTCCGAAACCTCGTCGCCCGCACCCTCCGAGGCATAGCCGGCGATCTGGTCGGCAAGGTTCTCGCGTACGGCCTTGGCCGCTGACGCGGCGTCGGAGGGCGAATCGGACACCGTGTAGACGGTCGCGCCGCGCACGTTACGGTGGCGGATCGCGTCGGCATGGACGGAGATGAAGAGGTCGGCCTCGTGCCGGCGCGCGATCTTGACCCGCTCGTCGAGCCGCAGGAAGCGGTCGCGGTCGCGGGTCAGGTGAACCTCGTAGCGGCCGGTGTCCTCCAGCGCCTTCTTCAGTTCCAGCCCGAAGGCGAGCGTAATCGTCTTCTCGTAGATGCCGCTGACGCCCTTGGCGCCGCTGTCGGCGCCGCCATGGCCGGGGTCGACCACCACGGTGAAGCGCCGCTCGGCGGGCTTTGCGGCTGCGTCGGTGCCGGCGGTCGTCGCGATCTGCTCGGCGAGTGCGGCTTCGAACTGGCGGTCGGAACCCGCCACGATGTCGATGACGACGCGGTGGCCGGGCTCGTCCTCGTTCTTGAGGATTTCGAGGTTTTCGACGACGAACGCCCCCTCGCCCGTCAGCACCAGCCGCGATTTCGAATCGCCGGCGGGTCCGAAGGCGATGTCGGTCACGAGCCCGCGGGGCTTCACCGGCTCGTCCTCGTGCCGGTATTCGACGTCGTTGAACTCCAGCACCAGCCGATGCGGCGCGCGCACCAGGAACCAGCGCAGGTCGGGACTTTGCGAAACGTCGATGACGACGCGCGCCCGGGAGGCGTCGCCGACGACGCGCAGGCCCTCGACGCGCAGCGCCTCGGCCTGTGCGCCAAGGCTGAAGAGCAGGACGAAAAGCGCGGCGAGCGTGGCCTGCATGAAGCCACGGCACCGTTCAACTTCGGCTCTGGAGTGCGTGTTCGGCATCGTCTCGCCCGTGCTGCTTCGACGCGGTCGCTTGGCGACAGGGATGTCTTGAGTGGTAGCCCGGCGTGGTTAACCAATCCTTGTCGAGCGCGTCCGATCTGCATTAGCGGGCCCGAAAACAAGTTTCGGAAATCAGGGTTGCCTTGGAAGCCGTCAAATCATAAAAGCAGGTCAGGACATTTGTGACGTCCGTTCAAGGTTGCGCTCACACGCAAGCGGCGGAGTGTTCCTCCTTCACCTGATGCGGTGCATCTGTCCGAACAGAATTCTTCGGCATGTCGGCTCAACCCCGTGCCGTTTGGAAAGCGGCTGGGATGATCCCGTGCCGGCTCGTCATTCGAGCAAATCGCAGCTGGTCCGGCGACCGCCGGGCCTTGGTTCAGAAAGGATCCGCAGGCTGTAGCATGGCTTCCGACACGATCAGGCTCTCGACCGCATTTGACCGCGCCTCAACGGCAGCGGGCGGCCAGCCTCTTGCGTCGCGCCAACGGCCCCGGCTCCCCCTTTTATCCGGCATGCCATTCCCGCCTCCACGGCGCGGCGCTAACACGACCTCCCCTTGGGCGGTGCGTGCCGGGGAGACTTTGCAACATGCCCAACAAAATGCTTATCGATGCCTCCCACCAGGAGGAGACGCGGGTCGTCGTCGTTCGCGGCAACCGCATTGAAGAGTTCGATTTCGAATCCCAGGACAAGAAGCAGCTCAAAGGCAATATCTATCTGGCGCGCGTAACGCGGGTAGAGCCTTCGCTTCAGGCGGCGTTCGTGGAGTATGGCGGCAACCGCCACGGCTTCCTCGCCTTCTCCGAAATCCACCCCGACTACTACCAGATCCCGGTCGCCGACCGGCAGGCGCTGCTGCGCGCGGAGGCGGAAGCCGCCGCGCACTCGGATGAGGACGAAGAGGACGAGGACGGCAACGGCCGCAATCGCCGCCGTCGCCGTTCGGGCAAGAGCCGCGACCGCGCCAGCCAGAAGACCTCAGCCGACACAAACGACGGCGACGACGACAACGCCGCGCAGGACGAGGCGTCCGGCGACGACGAGGCCGGCCAGTCGATGGCCGAGAGCGTCGCTGCCGATGTCGTCTCCGAAGACGCGCCGGGGCATGAAAGCGACGAGGACGATCGCCGCCCGGCCCGCCACGGCGACGACGGCAATGGCGACGACGAGCAGATCGAATCGGTCGGCGCGGAAGATGCGATCGAGGAGGCGGCATCGCGCCGCCGTCCCGTCCGCAAACACTACAAGATCCAGGAAGTCATCAAGCGCCGGCAGATCCTGCTCGTGCAGGTCGTCAAAGAAGAGCGCGGCAACAAGGGCGCGGCGCTGACCACCTATCTGTCGCTCGCCGGTCGCTATTCGGTGCTGATGCCGAACACCGCGCGCGGCGGCGGCATTTCCCGCAAGATCACCAATGCGGCCGACCGCAAGCGGCTGAAGTCCGTCGTCGAGGATCTGAACGTGCCGGACGGCATGGGCGTGATCCTGCGCACGGCCGGCGAGAGCCGCACCAAGGCCGAGATCAAGCGCGACTACGAGTATCTGATGCGCATGTGGGAGAACGTGCGCGGCCTGACGCTGCAATCGACCGCCCCCGCCCTCGTCTACGAGGAAGGTTCGCTGATCAAGCGCTCGATCCGCGACCTCTACAACAAGGACATCGACCAGATCATGGTCGCCGGCGAGGACGGCTACCGCGAGGCCAAGGACTTCATGCGCATGCTGATGCCCAGCCATGCGAAGATGGTCCAGCCCTACCGCGATTCCGTGCCGATCTTCGCGCGCAACGGCATCGAGGCGCAGCTCGACAAGATGGTCCAGCCGCAGGTGACGCTGAAGTCCGGCGGCTACGTCATCATCAACCAGACCGAGGCGCTGGTCGCGATCGACGTCAATTCGGGCCGTTCGACGCGCGAGCACTCGATCGAGGACACCGCGCTCCAGACCAATCTGGAAGCGGCCGAGGAAGTCGCGCGGCAGTTGCGCCTGCGCGACCTCGCCGGCCTGATCGTGATCGACTTCATCGACATGGAGGAGAACCGGAACAACCGGGCCGTCGAGAAGAAGCTCAAGGATTGCCTCAAGAACGACCGCGCCCGCATCCAGGTCGGCCGCATCTCGCATTTCGGCCTTCTGGAAATGTCGCGCCAGCGCATCCGCGCCTCGGTGCTCGATTCCACCATGCAGCCCTGCCCGCATTGCGGCGGCACCGGCCATGTGCGCTCCGAATCGTCCGTCGCGCTGCTCGTCGTCCGCGCGATCGAGGAATATCTCCTCAAGGATTCGCGCTGCCACATCACGGTGCGCACGCCGGCCTCGACCGCGCTCTACGTGCTCAACCACAAGCGGGCAACGCTCGCCGATCTCGAACGCCGCTTCGACCTGACGATCACGATCGAGGCGGACGAGGAAGTCGGCTCGCAGCACTACGTCATCGCGCGCGGCGCGCAGATCGAACGTCCGGAAGGCTACAAGGCCCCCACCCTGCTCGCGGCCGCACCGACGGTCGACGACGAGGCGGAAGCGGCCAAGGACGAAGCGGCTGCAGCCGCGGCTGCAGCCCTGATCGAGGACGATGAAGAGGACGAGGACGGCGAAATTGCCGCCAAGCCGCAGCAGGCCGAGCGCGAGACTGCTCACTCCACCTCCGACGACGGCAACCGCGACCGCAAAAAGCGCCGCCGCCGCCGCCGTCGCGGACGCGACCGCGACCAGCCGGGTGGCGAGGCGGGTCACGTCGAGACGGCAGCGACCGACCTCGACGACGAGGAAGCCGCCGATGCGACCGCGGCCGCCGGAGAGCAGGGCCAGGACGAGGACAGCGAGGCGAACCGCAAGAAGCGCCGTCGCGGCAAGCGCGGCGGGCGCCGCAATCGCCGCGAGGACGGCGAGGCGACGGCGGATGGCGTTGAGGTCGAGGCCCGTGACGCCAATGCGGCGGAAGACGTCGACAGCAAGGCGATGACGGCTGTGGAAGCCAGCGAGCTCGTGGCCGATGAGGCAGTCGCTGCCGAAGCAAGCCCGTCAGAGGAAGTGCCGAAGCCGAAGAAGGCCCGCGCCCCGCGCAAGAGCCGCGCCAAGGCCGCGACGGAAGAGACGGTATCTGAAGCCGCTGCGACCGAGACGGCAGCCGCCGCGCTCGACGCCGACGAGAAGCCCGCGCCAAAGAAGCGTGCGCCGCGCCGCAAGAAGGTCGTCGAGGAGGCCGCCGCCGAGCCCGAAGTCGCAACGGCTGAAATCGCAGCCGAAGCAGCCGAACCGGTTGCGGCTCCCGAGCCTGCGCCGGACAAGCCGGCCGCTCCGGTCGCCCCCGTCGTCCAGTCGCTGACGCCGCAGGGCGAGGTGGAAACGACCGAAGACAAGCCGCGCCGGCAAGGCTGGTGGCAGCGGAAGGGTTTCTTCTAAACGAGAACAAAAAGCCGGCGATTTCGCCGGCTTTTTTCTTATCCGAGCCAGCCGGTCAGGCGGCGGATCGCCTCGGCGATGTCGTCATTGCTGCCGGCATAGGAGAACCGCATGTAGCGGTTGCCTTCGAACGGATCGAAGTCGCGCCCCGGCGTCGCGGCGACGCCCGCCTCGTCCAGCATCTTCGCCGCAAACGCCATGCTGTCGTTCGAATGCCGCGTCACGTCGCAATAGGCGTAGAATGCGCCATCCATCGGCGCGGCGAAGGCGAAGCCGAGCTTCGGCAAGGCTTCGCCCAGCATGGCGCGGTTGACGAGATAGCGCTCGCGCACCGCCTCCAGTTCGCCCGAGGCCTCGAAAGCGCGCGCGGCCGCGATCTGCGACAGGTCGGGCGCGGAGATGTAGAGGCTCTGCTGGATGCGTTCGATGGCGCGCACGAGCCGCTGCGGCGCGACCATCCAGCCGATGCGCCAGCCGGTCATGCAATAGTATTTCGAGAACGAGTTGATCACCGTCACGTCGTCGTCGAAGGCGAGCGCGGTCACGTCGTCGGCCGTGTAGCAGAGCCGGTGGTAGATTTCGTCGGAGATGGTGCGGATGCCCATCTCCTTCGCCGCCCCGACGAGGGCCTTGAGCTCGTCTGCCGGAATGACCGCGCCGGTCGGGTTCGCGGGGCTGGCGAAGAGCAGCCCCTTCAAGCCTTCCTCCCGATTCACGCGCTCCAGGGTCGCGGCCGTCAGCCAGGCGGCGCCTTCGAGGTCGATCTCGACGACCTCGATCCCCAGCGCCTTCAGGATGTTGCGGTAGGCCGGATAGCCCGGAACGGTGATGGCGACCTTGTCGCCGGGGTCGAACATGGCGAGGAAGGCGAGGTTGAAGCCGGCCGACGAGCCGGTCGTCACGACGACCCGATCCGTGGGCACGTCGAGCCCGTAGTGGTCGCGATAATGGCCCGAGATCGCCTGGCGCAGTTCCGCCCGGCCGAGCGCGTCGGTGTAGCCGAGCGCGCCGTCCGCGAGCGCCCGCGCCGCCGCCTCGCGCACGATCCGCGGTGCGGGATCGGAGGGCTGGCCGACGGCGAGCGAAACCACGCTGCGGCCTGCCGCGCGCAGCGCATTGGCGCGCGCCAGCACGTCCATGGCGTGGAAAGGCTCGACTTCGGAGCGGCGGGAAACGAGGATCGGCGACAAGGCTGGCAACTCCGGCAGGCGGCAAAGGGGTCGCAGAAATGCCCGATTGGTATGGGGATCACAAGTCCAAGAGCCGCGATCGTCGGTGCTTTCCATCGCCGCCCGGCTCGATTAGTCATGAGCCGGACGATCAAATTCCAGGGAATCGCCATGCTTCGGTCCGCCAGACGCGCCTGCAGGGTTTTCGCGACCGGCATCCTTGCCGCGCAGCTCGCCTTCGCGCCCGCCTCGACCGCGCATGCCCAGCGCAACGTCCCCGTCGTGCGCGACGCCGAGATCGAGGCGCTGGTCCGCGACTATGCCAAGCCGATCCTCGAGGCCGCCGGCCTGTCGCGCTCGGGCATCGAGATCATTCTCGTCAACGACCCGGCCTTCAACGCCTTCGTCGCCGGCCGGCGCATGTTCATCAACACCGGCTCCCTGCTCCAGGCCGAAACGCCGAACGAGATCATCGGCGTCATTGCGCATGAGGCGGGCCACATCGCCGGCGGCCACCAGCAGCGCCTGCGCCAGCAGCTCGAAGCTGCGCAGACCATGGCCATCGTCGCCGGGCTGATCGGCATCGGCGCGGCCGTCGGCGGCGCGGCGACGGGCACCGGCGGGCTCGCCCAGGCCGGCGCGGGTCTCGCCATGGGCGGCGGCGAGGTCGCGCGGCGCGGGCTCCTGAGCTACCAGCGGACGGAAGAGATCACCGCCGACCGCTCGGCCATCACCTATCTGGAGAAGACCGGCCAGTCGGCCCGCGGCATGGTCACCACCTTCGAGCGCATGGCGAGCGGGCTCGCGCTGATGGGCCGCCAGATCGATCCCTACCAGATCAGCCACCCGCTGCCGCGCGAGCGCATCCAGAACGTGCAGGAACTGGCTCAGGCGAGCCCCTACTACAACCGCGAGGATCCGCCGGCCCTGCAGCGCCGCCATGACATGATGCGCGCCAAAATCGCCGCGCACACGCAAGGACAGTCCGCCACCTCGCGGCTCTTCCGCGACACGCAGAGCATGCCCGCCCGCTATGGCGACGCGATCGTCACCTATCTGTCGGGTTCGCCTGCGATCGCGCTGCAGAAGGTCGACGCGCTGATCGCGGCCGAGCCCAGCAACCCCTATTTCCACGAATTGCGCGGCGAGGTGCTGATCCGTGCCAACCGCCCGCAGGATGCGGTGACGGCGTTTGAGCGCGCGGCACGGCTCGACACGTCGAACTCCGGCTTCATGCAGTTCGGCCTCGGCCAGGCGTTGCTCGCCGCCGGCGGGCCGGATGCGGCGGGCCGCGCGGTCGACGCCTTGACGCAAGGGCTGGCGCGCGCGCCGGAATACGTCACCGCCTATCGCTATCTCGCCCAGGCCTACGGCCAGATGGGAGAAATCGCGGAAGCCGAGCTTGCGACGGCGGAAGGTCACTATTACAGCGGCAATTTCCGCGAGGCGCGCCAGTTCGCCGCCCGCGCCCAATCGCGCCTGACGCCGGGCTCGCCCAGCCATGTGCGCGCGCAGGACATCATCAATCAGCGGCCGGCGAACTGACCGGCCCGGGAAGGAACTGAAATGAACGCTCTAATTCCAGTTGCAGCCATCGGTGCCGTCGTCGCCCTCGGCATGGGCGCGGCCGGCTACGTCGCTGGCTCCTCGAACGCCCCAGAAACGGTCGCAGCCGCATCTGCCACGCCCGACCGCGCCGCGGTCGAGGCGATCGTGCGCGACTATCTGGTCACCAATCCGGAGATCATGATCGAGGTCCAGCAGGCGCTCGAAACGCGTCAGGCGGAGACGCAGCGTGTCGCGCAGACCGAGATCATCCGCTCGGCCGAAAGCCAGATCTTCAACGCCGCCTATGACGGCGTCATCGGCAATCCGGAGGGCAACGTCACAATCGTCGAGTTCTTCGACTACAATTGCGGCTACTGCAAGCGCGCGCTGCAGGACATGGAAGCCCTCGTCGAAGGCAATCCCGACCTGCGCTTCGTCCTCAAGGAATTCCCGATCCTCGGGCCGGATTCGCAGCGCGCCCATGTCGTCTCGATGGCGTTCCGCAATCTCCTGCCGGAGAACTACGCCGCCTTCCACCGCGACCTTCTCGGCAGCGAGGCGCGCGTGACGGAAGACGAGGCGATCGCCACCGCCGTCTCGCACGGCGCCGACGAAGCGGCCCTTCGTCAGGAAATGCAGAACCCCGAGATCATCGCCGCCTTCCAGGAAACCTACGCCTTGGCCGACCAGCTCTCAATCACCGGCACGCCGTCCTATGTATTGGGCAGCGAAGTCGTCTTCGGCGCGATGGGCCAGGAGGTCCTGACGCAGAAAATCGAAGAGGTCCGGGCCGAAAATCCCTCCTAATCAAGTTTTCGACATGTTTGTCGCCTGTTGAAGGTGTCGATTGTGTCCGCAGCCTTTGCGTTGCGGAACAAGCCGACTATAGAGGGTGCGTCGCGCAGGACGCGAGCCGCGTGGAAACGTCTGAATGCCCAAGAACATCCTGATCCTCAACGGCCCCAACCTCAACATGCTCGGCAAGCGCGAGCCCGGCATCTACGGGTCGAAGACGCTGGCCGACATCGAGAGCGATTGCCGGGCCGAGGCGGAGAAGCTGGGATACGGGCTCGATTTCCGCCAGTCCAACCTCGAAGGCGAACTGGTGACCTGGATTCAGCAGGCGCCGGACCTTGCCGCAGGCCTGATCATCAATCCCGCCGGATACGGCCACACCTCGATCGCCATGCACGACGCCCTGCGGCTGTTGTCGATGCCGATCGTCGAGGTGCACCTGTCCAATATCCACGCGCGTGAGGAATTCCGTCACAAGACCATGGTGGCGCCGGTCGCAACCGGCATGATCTGCGGCTTCGGCCCGATCGGCTACACCTTGGCGCTACAGGCACTTGCCGCCCGGCTTTGACCGGAGAAAACCAAGAAAAAGGGCGAAATCAATGTCGACCAAGAAAGCCGGCGTAGACCAGCAACTGATCCGCGAACTGGCGGGCATCCTGAACGACACCAACCTGTCGGAAATCGAGGTCGAGCAGGACGACCTGCGCATCCGCGTCTCGCGCCATGCCGCGGCCCCGGTCCAGGCCTATGCCCCGGCTTACGCACCCGCCCCGGTCAATCACCCCGCGCCCGCGGCGACCGAGGACCGTCCGGCAGCGACAGGTGCGGCGGACCCCGCCAAGAACGCGGTTCCCTCGCCCATGGTCGGCACCGCCTACCTGTCGCCCGCGCCCGGCGCGCGTCCCTTCATCGAGGTCGGCCAGGCCGTCAAGGAAGGCCAGACGCTGCTGATCATCGAGGCGATGAAGACGATGAACCAGATTCCCGCGCCGCGTTCCGGCAAGGTGACCGCGATCCTGTGCGAGGACGCGCAGCCGGTCGAATTCGGAGAGCCGCTGGTCGTGATCGAATAGGAGCGACCATGTTTCAGAAGATCCTCATCGCCAATCGCGGCGAAATCGCGCTGCGCATCCTTCGCGCGGCCAAGGAGCTCGGCATCCAGACGGTCGCCGTCCACTCCACCGCCGACGCCAATGCCATGCATGTGCGCCTCGCCGACGAGAGCGTGTGCATCGGCCCGCCCCCCTCGCGCGACAGCTACCTCAACATCCACCAGATCGTCGCGGCCTGCGAGATCACCGGCGCCGATGCGATCCACCCCGGCTACGGCTTCCTGTCGGAAAACGCCAAGTTTGCCGACATCCTTGCCGCCCACAACATCACCTTCATCGGCCCATCGGGCGACCACATCCGCGTGATGGGCGACAAGATCGAGGCCAAGCGCACCGCCAAGCGCCTCGGCATTCCGGTCGTTCCCGGCTCCGAAGGCGGCGTGACGGACGAAGGCGAAGCCAAGCGCATCGCCGCCGACATCGGTTATCCCGTCATCATCAAGGCGTCGGCCGGCGGTGGCGGACGCGGCATGAAGGTCGCCCGCACCGAGGACGACCTCTCGGTCGCACTCGCGACCGCGCGCTCGGAAGCCGGCGCGGCCTTCGGCGACGACGCCGTCTACATCGAGAAATACCTCGAAAAGCCGCGCCACATCGAGGTGCAGGTGCTCGGCGACGGACGCGGCAACGCGGTCCATCTCGGCGAACGCGACTGCTCGCTCCAGCGCCGCCACCAGAAGGTCTGGGAAGAAGCGACCTCGCCGGCCCTCAACGCCGCCGAGCGCTCCAAGATCGGCGAGACGGTGTCCAAGGCGATCGGCGATCTCGGCTATTCCGGCGCCGGCACGATCGAGTTCCTTTACGAGAACGGCGAGTTCTACTTCATCGAAATGAATACCCGCCTGCAGGTCGAACATCCGGTGACCGAAGCCATCACCGGCATCGATCTCGTCCACGAGCAGATCCGCGTCGCCTCGGGAAGCGGCCTGTCGGTCACGCAGGACGACATCCGCTTCAACGGCCACGCGATCGAGTGCCGCATCAATGCCGAGGACGCGCGCACCTTCGTGCCCTCGCCCGGCACGGTGACGACGTTCCACACGCCCGGCGGGCTCGGCGTGCGCGTCGATTCGGCGGTCTATTCGGGCTACAAGATCCCGCCCTACTACGACAGCCTGATCGGCAAGCTCATCGTCCACGGCCGCAACCGCGTCGAGTGCATGATGCGCCTTCGCCGCGCGCTGGACGAGTTCGTCGTCGACGGCATCAACACCACGCTGCCGCTCTTCCGCGACCTCGTCGGCAATCCGGACATCGCCAATGGCGACTACGACATCCACTGGCTGGAGAAGTATCTGGCCGAGAAGCCCTGAGGGTCTTCCGTGAGATGAGCCGGCCCTTCGCTCCCGGTTTCACGATCCCGACCGACCTCCTGCTGCGCGCCTACGCGGCAGGAGTGTTCCCCATGGCGGAAAATGCCGGCGATCCGGAAATCTTCTGGGTGCGGCCGGAAATGCGCGGCATCCTGCCGCTCGACGATTTCCACATCCCGCGCAGCCTCGCCAAGACCGTCCGCCGCGCGCCGTTCGAAATCCGGTTCGACATGGATTTCGAGGCCGTCATCGCCGGCTGCGGCGCGGCGCGTCCCGGCCGCCCGAACACCTGGATCAACCTGCCGATCCGCGCCGCCTACGCGCGCCTCTTCGCCATCGGCCACTGCCACACGGTCGAGGCCTGGAAGGGCGGCGAACTCGTCGGCGGGCTCTACGGCGTGACGCTCGGGCGCGTGTTCTTCGGCGAGAGCATGTTCAGCCTCGAGCGCGACGCGTCGAAGGTCTGCCTCGTCGCCCTCGTAGAGCGGTTGCGGGACAGGGGCTTCGACCTGTTGGACACGCAGTTCACCACCGAGCACCTGAAGCGCTTCGGCGCGATCGACGTACCGCGGCGAAAGTACGAGACGATGCTGGAAAAGGCGCTCGATGGAGAGCCGGCGACGTTTTAGCCTTCAGCCGATTCAGGCGCCGGTACATCGGACTGCTGCTTGCAGGCCTTGAGCCAGACATCATAGACGGCATGCTCGACGGCGTTGAGGCCGGGGCTTTCGGCAAACATCCAGCCGGAGAAGATGCGCCTGATCTTGCGGTCGAGCGTGATCTCGTCGACCTCGACGAAACTGTCCGTGCGCGGCTCCTGGCCTTCGCCAGAGGAATAGCAGATGCGCGGCGTCACCTGCAGCGCGCCGAACTGGACGGTCTCGTCGACATAGACGTCGAAGGAGATGATGCGGCCGGTGATCTTGTCGATGCCGGAAAATTCGGCGACCGGGTTTTCGACGCGCTGGATCGGCACCTCGGTCGGCGCTTCCTCCATCGGCAGTTCCTCGAACGAGCCGCCCTCTGCCGGGGCTTCCTCGTAGATGAACTCATCATCCGGCGGCAGGTCGAACTGCAGGTCCTGTGCAAACGAATTGCCAGGGGCGGCAAGTCCGGTTGCGAAGACAAGTCCCGCCAATGCGCCAGCCAGTCTCGAATTCATGCGTGAAGCCCTGTTCCCGTCTGTCGCGACCCGAACGGCCTAGCCGTCGATTGTGGCGATTGTGGTCTCGCCGTCAGTTGCCGGGCGTCCAGGCGTCGTAGTCGCCCGTCACGCGCGGACGCTGCTCCTGCGTGACGACCGAGCCCTTCGGCCGGTAGGCGAAGCTGGTGCCCGTCAGGTTCGGCAGATGCGGCTTTTGCCACTCGCGCGGCTGGTAGTTGTCGTCCTTCGGAGGCGTGTCGACGCGGTGGTGCATCCAGCCATGCCAGCCGGGCGGGATCATGCTGGCTTCCGCATAGTCCTTGTAGATCACCCAGCGGCGCGTGCGCCCTTCGGTGTCGACGCCGCCCTCGTAGTAGAGGTTGCCGAACTCGTCCTCGCCAACCGGCTTGCCGTGCCGCCAGGTGTGGAAGCGCGTGCCCAGCGTCTGGCCGTTCCACCAAGTGAAGAACTGCGTGAAGAAGGTTTTCATAGACATTCGCACATCCGCAACTGGGTGCCCAATCTTGCCCCGCCTTATGGCGTTCCGGGCTGTCGATGACAAGGGCTCAGGATGACAAGGGCTCAGTCCGCCCACATGATCGGCCGTTCGTAGATATCGGCGGGAATGCCCGAATCCGGCCGCCCGCAGCTCGCCGTCCGTCCGATCTTGGCAAAGCCCTCGGCGAGATAGAAGGCGACGGCCTTCAAATTCGCTTCCTCGACTTCGAGCCGGACCTTTTCCGCGTCGGGAAAGCAGCCCTCGATCTCGTCGAGCAGCAGTCCGCCGATGCCGCGGCCTTGGCTGTCCGGGCGGACATAGAGCTGATGGAGCATCACGGTCTTGCCTTCGTCGATCGCCGTCGCATAGGCGACGCCGCCGATCGTCGTTCCGTCGTCGGCGACGAGAAATTCCGACAGGGGCGCCTCCAGCCGTTCCTCGAGCGCCGCCATCGAATGCCATTCCGAAATGATCTCGCCGACGCGCGCCTCGCCATAGATCGCGTCATAGGTCGCGTGCCACGTCTCGGCGAGAAGCGCCTGCACCGCCTTCAAATCGCGCTTCGAGACGGTGCGGACGAACATTACTCGATTCCCAGCCGCGCCTTGACCAGATCGTTGACCGCCTGCGGGTTGGCCTTGCCGCCGGTCGCCTTCATCACCTGGCCGACGAACCATCCGGCCATGGTCGGCTTGGCGCGCGCCTGCTCGACCTTGTCGGGGTTGGCGGCGATGACGTCGTCGACGGCCTTTTCGATGGCGCCGGTGTCGGTCACCTGCTTCATGCCGCGGCTATCGACGAGCTGGCGCGGATCGCCGCCCTCGGTCCAGACGATCTCGAAGAGATCCTTGGCGATCTTGCCGGAGATCGTGCCGTCCCTGATCAGTTCGATGATCGCACCGAGCTGGTCGGGCGAGACGGGCGATTCGGCGATGTCCTTGCCGGCCTTGTTCAAGGCGCCGAGGAGGTCGTTGATGACCCAGTTGGCGGCAGCCTTGCCGTCGCGGCCTTCGGCGACCTTTTCGTAATAGTCGGCGATCGCCTTGTCGGAGACGAGGATCGACGCGTCATAGACGGAAAGGCCGAGGCTTTCGATCAGCCGCGCCCGCTTGTCGTCCGGCAGCTCCGGCAGATGTGCCGCGAGCGCATCCACATAGGCCTGGTCGAATTCGAGCGGCAGCAGGTCCGGGTCGGGGAAGTAGCGGTAGTCGTGCGCCTCTTCCTTGGAACGCATCGACCGCGTCTCGCCCTTGGCGGGATCGAAGAGCCGCGTTTCCTGGTCGATCGAGCCGCCATCTTCGAGGATGGCGATCTGGCGCCGCGCTTCGGATTCGATCGCCTGGCCGATGAAGCGGATCGAGTTGACGTTCTTGATCTCGCAGCGCGTGCCGAAGGGCGCACCCGGGCGGCGCACGGAAACGTTGACGTCCGCGCGCAGCGAACCTTCGTCCATATTGCCGTCGCAGGTGCCGAGATAGCGCATGATGGTGCGCAGCTTGGTCACATAGGCCTTCGCCTCGTCGGCCGAGCGGATGTCCGGCTTGGAGACGATCTCCATCAGCGCGACGCCGGAGCGGTTCAGGTCGACATATGACATGGTCGGGTGCTGGTCGTGCAGCGACTTGCCGGCGTCCTGCTCGAGGTGCAGCCGCTCGATGCCGACTTCGATCTCCTCGAACTCGCCCTTTTTGTCCGGCCCGACCGACACGAGCACGATGCCCTCGCCGACGATCGGCTGCTTGAACTGCGAAATCTGGTAGCCCTGCGGCAGGTCGGGATAAAAATAGTTCTTCCGGTCGAAGACCGAGCGATGGTTGATCTGCGCCTTCAGCCCGAGGCCGGTGCGGATCGCCTGCTTGACGCATTCCTCGTTGATGACCGGCAGCATGCCGGGCATCGCCGCGTCGACGAGGCTGACATTCGAGTTCGGCGCCGCGCCGAACGTCGTTGAGGCGCCCGAAAAGAGCTTCGACTGCGACAGGACCTGCGCGTGGATTTCCATGCCGATGATGATTTCCCAATCGCCGGTCGCGCCGGAGATCAGGCGCTTGGGATCGGGCGTGCGGGTGTCGATGAGCGTCATGGAATCCTGCTTCGAAACTCTGTCCTGCGGCCGAGCGGATCGGCGGTCTTGTCCGCCTTTCGCTAGTGCAAACCCGGCCGGGAGGCAAGGCCAAGTGCGGCGCCGGCTGGCATTCGCGCGGCCGCTTTGCTATAGGCGGCGCGCATCATGGAGTTGTTGATGTCCAACCGCAGTGAGTCCCGATAAGGCCCTGACCTCTTTCGAGGCAGGGCAGAAAAGCTGAACCGACCGCACCATCGCGATGGCGGCGGCGATGTGCATTGGCCTTTGGCCGGCTTTTCCACGGACTTCACATGGACATTTCACGCGCCGAACAGCGCATCCTCCATCTGCTCGCCCAGGGCGGGCGCATCGAAATCGAAAAGAACGAAGCAAGAAAGATCGAAAACGTCAGGGCTTTCACCCGCGACGGCTGGCATCTGGCGGGCGTCGATCTGATCCTGTTTCGAAAATTGAAGCAGAAGCGCGCCATCGCCTCGTCGGGCGGCGGTCCCTACCGCGTCACGCGCCGCGGACTGATGCTCGTGCGCGCCGAGCTGGACAACAGGTAGCGCTGAGACGGCATCGCCGGCGGAACGTCAAGCTCCGCCGGCGAGACCCGAAACCCGCGTCAGGCGGTGGCGATATAGTGGCGAATTTCCTCCGCTTCGCGCTCCACGTCCTCGATCCGCTGCTTGACCACGTCGCCGATCGACACGATGCCGGCCAGCATGCCTTCGCGCTCGACGGGCAGATGGCGGAAGCGGCCGCGGGTCATGATCTCCATCACCTGGTTGACCGTGTGGCCCTCCTGGCAGGTCTTGACCTTGGCGGTCATGGCTGTGGAAATCGACTCGTCGAGAGCGGCCGCGCCGCGCAGGCCGATCTGGCGGACGATGTCGCGCTCGGAGAGGATGCCGGCGATCTTCGCGCCCGCCTTGGTGACGACGACCGCGCCGATCCGCTTTTCGGAAAGGAGCCGCGCGGCCTCCGCGAGCGTCATCGTCGGCTCGACCGTCACCACGTCGCGTCCCTTGGCGTCCAGAATTGCCTTCACCGTCATGCGCAGACCTCCTCTATGACATTCGCACCGGTATGTTGCGCCGGGATCGGGCGCTTTTCAAGCGCACCGCCATCACGGGAAATGTCGTGTCGTCAGCGACGATCGAAAAGGGCGAGACCGAAAAATCCGGCCAAGAGGCCACCGATATGCGCCTCCCACGCGATCTGTCCGACGCCCGGAGCGATGGAGCCCAATCCCATGGCCAGGTTCATGACGAACCAGACGAGCAGGAACATGAAGGTCATGCGGTGGCGCAGGACCACGCCGACCGGCAGGATCGGCCCGGTAAAGGCGGGCTTGCCGGCGAAACGATTGACCTGGAAGGCGAACCGGGCCGCCGCACCCATCATGGCCGAGATCGCCCCGGACGCGCCGACGACCGGCGTCGGATCGCCCGAATGGAGCACATAGTGCAGCCCGACCGCGGCAAGCGCGGTGAAGAGCCAGAAGGCGAGAAACCGCACCGTGCCGATGCGATGGGCGAGCGGCGAGCCGAATGCGGCGAGCCACACCATGTTGACCGCCAGATGCGCGATGCCGCCATGGAGGAACGCATAGGTGACCGGCCCCGCAAAGGCATAGGCGTCGATGATGTACTGGCCCGAATAGCGGATCGGGATGAAGGCGAGGCGCGCGATGATGCCGATGTCCTGCTGCTCGGAAATGAGAAGCATCCGCACGGCATGGACACCGACGCAAACCGCGATCAGCGCGATGACGACCGCCGGCAGGTTGAAGACCGGCTCGCGCCGCGGCGGCGGCGTCTCGCGCCATTCGTGATCGTCGGGGGAGTTAGTCGGGCGTGGCTGGTCCATAAGTGCCGAGATAGAGGTCTGGAGGGGCGACTGCCAGTCTACGGGCAAAAAGAAAGCCGTTCGAAGGCTTGCTCCGAACGGCCAACCGAGCCCCCTGCTCCCGCAGCGCGACTGGAGTTGCGCCGAGGTATTTGCTTCCCGTGACCGAAAGCTCTCATGGCGGCGCCCGGCCGGCAACATCAACCTTTCATTAACCTTAACCGGCCTCAGAAGAGTTAAGAACTCCTAACGGGGCTGGCACGCGCCCTGCATCCTTGGCCATGTGATGACCATCTGGCGGTCCGATTCGTCTCGTTTCGGGACGGATCGGCGAGGACACTGGGAGCAGGCTTTGATGAAAAAGGACGGCACGATCGCGATGTTCCGATATTGGAACATGCTGCGCGCCGGCCGCCCTGCCCCGTTCCGCACGGAAATCGATCCGACCGCGATCAAGGGACGCCTGCCCGACACGTTCATCCTCGAATTCGACGACGCGAACGACCTGCGCTTCCGGCTCGCCGGCACCAATGTCTGCGCGGTCTTCGGCCGCGAGCTGCGCCATCTGCCCTTCGCCGAAATCTGGCGGGCGGACGACCGGGAGGCCATCGGCGCGCTCGCAAGGGCGACGTTGACGCAGGACGCCGTGGTGCTGGCCGAAGCGCACGGAACCAGCCGCCAGGGCCGCCACGCGAATTTCGAGCTCCTTCTGCTGCCGCTGGACGCCGGGCCGGGCCGTCCCCGCGCCATCGGTCTCGCGACGCCCCTCGACCGGCCGTTCTGGATCGGCGCGCACGCGATCGCGGACCTCGAACTTGGCGAGGCCCGGCTGATCGATCCCGATGCGTCGCCGGCGCTCGACATCGGCGAACAGGCGCCCAGCCTTGCGCCGGATGTCCTCGAGCCCGCCGACCGCGCCCGCCGCGTCCGCCATCTCGTCGTCCTCGACGGGGGGCGCAACTAGCCAAACGATTGGACCAAAGATTGCGGCCTTCCGGCGCTCGCGAACCGCGTGTTCGACCAATTCGGATTACAACATGTTAACGACTAAGGCGCTATTTTGAGCCCAAGTCAGTCGGACATGTCCGACGGAATTGGCGGGGGCTGAGGCGAAGATGAGTTCAGCGGCGTTGCAAGTCGCTCCGGCAAGAAGCGAGCGTCGCAGCTTCCAGCGCGTGCGCGTGAAGATCTATGGACGCTTCATGCTCGAGGACCGTTCCGAGCATCCCTGCCAGGTCATCGACATGTCGCCCGGCGACGTCGCCATCCGCGCCGACCGCCCCGGCGAGCCCGGCGAGCGGGTGATCGCCTATCTCGACCATATCGGCCGTGTCGAGGGCGTGGTGACGCGCCTGACCGAGGACGGCTTCGCGATGACGGTCATCGCCTCGGAGCGCAAGCGCGAGAAGCTCGCCGCGCAGCTCACCTGGCTCGCCAACAAGCACGAGCTCGACCTGCCCGAGGATCGCCGCCACCAGCGCGTCGCGCCGCGCAATCCGATCACCGTCCTGCAACTTGGCGACGGCCGGCAATATCGCTGCCGCATCGTCGACCTGTCGCTGTCGGGCGCCGCGGTCGAGATCGAAGTGCGCCCCGCGCTCGGCGTCCAGGTCACGCTCGGCGCCATGCGCGGCCAGGTCGTGCGCCATTTCCAGGACGGCATCGCCGTCGAGTTCGCCGCCCTGCAGCGCGAGGAAACGCTGGAAGCCGCCTTCTCCGACCGCTGATCGAACATCCCCGAATTCACGACAAGGGCTGGCCTCGCGCCAGCCCTTGTCGCATTCGCGGGCAGGTAGATGTCATGGTTACTATTGACTGAACCGAATGCGCATAATTTGAATAAGTATTGATTCAAATATCGATTGTATTTTACTATAATCTCGACTTGACTTTTCGCGTGGAATAAATCCGGACCTGTCATTGTCTCTTCAAACGGGGAGACAAGAAGATGGGGACTTCGAAGTATAACAAGATCGCGATCGCAATGGCAGGATTTTTTGCCATGGTCGCGACGTCCGCCGCGGCGCAGCCCTTCATGCACGTCGGCGGCCTGACGACGCAGCCGGTCGGCCACTATGATTTCTGCCGGCGCATGCCGGCCGAATGCCAGCCGACGGCGGATGCGGGCGCGCCGACGGAACTGACCCGCGAATTGTGGGCCGAGATCGTCAACGTCAACAACATGATCAACCTCGCCGTGCGCCCGCGCACCGACATGGAGATGTGGGGCATCGAGGAATACTGGTCCTATCCGGTCAACGGCTTCGGCGATTGCGAGGACTACGTGCTCGAAAAGCGCAAGCGCCTGATCGAACAGGGCGTGCCGGCCTCGAACCTGCTCGTCACCGTGGTGCGCCAGCCCAATGGCGACGGCCATGCCGTGCTGGTCGTCCACACCTCGATGGGCGACTTCGTCCTCGACAATCTCGAAATGCGCGTCCTGCGCTGGAACGAGACCGAATACAGCTTCTTGAAGCGCCAGTCGTCGCAGCACGCCGGAATGTGGGTCGGCATCAACGACGACCGCGACATCCTGGTCGGCAGCGTCGCCGCCCGCTGAATGCGCGAATAGCCCGGTCGAGCCCCCACTCCCCGTCCGTTCGGCCTGGCTGGAGCCGGTTCTTCCCCGAGAACCGGCTCCAACTTTTTTGATCTAGTCAGTGCGCTTCATGCCCTTGGTGAAGCGCTTGCCGTTGGCGACGTAGCTGGCGGCCGAGGCGCGCAGTGCGTCCTCGTTCGAGAGCGTGCGGATCGCCTTGGCGGGCGAGCCGAGGATCAGCGAATTGTCGGGAAATTCCTTGCCCTCGGTGACGAGCGCGCCGGCGCCGACCAGCGAGTTCCTGCCGATCTTCGCGCCGTTGAGGATGATCGCGCCCATGCCGACCAGCGAATTGTCGCCGATCGTGCAGCCATGCAGGATCGCCCGGTGGCCGATGGTGCAGCCCTTGCCGACCGTCAGCGGATAGCCCGGATCGGTGTGCATCATCGTGTGCTCCTGCACGTTTGAGCCCTCGCCGATCTCGATGCGCTCATTGTCGCCGCGCAGCACCGCGCCGAACCAGACGCCGACATCCTTGCCGAGCGTCACCTTGCCGATCACGTGCGCGTCCGGCGCGATCCAGTTCGTGTCGCGCTCGTCGAATTGCGGGCCGACGCCATCCAGTTCATAGACCGGCATGCTCTTCCTCCAGGCGGTTGCTTTACGCCGCGTTTACCATGTTCGCGCGAGGATGGAACGGCCGATCCGGCACATCTGGAATCCGAACAGAGCGCGATGACCGACTTCACACGTTTCGACAATGCCACGATCGAAGAGGTCGGCAGCGGCTTCATGATGAAGATCTTCTACGTCTTCGTCGCGCTGGCGCTTCTTTCGGTCGGCATCAGCTATGCCGGCAAGACCTTCGGCCGTGCGATTGCGCTGGCCGGCCATACCGACGACACGACGATGCAGGGCGTGGTGATCGACGGCGAGATGGTGGCGGTCCCCGCCAACATGATCCGCTTTGCGAGCGACCGCCATTCCGGCGAAGCGAAGCGTCTCGACCTTTATCTCTCCTGGCCGCGCCTCGAAGGCTATTCGGACGACGAACGCGCCCTCTTCAACCATGCCGGCGACGCGCATCGCATCATCTTCGCCAGCTTCGAGCCACGCTCGATGCCGCGCGACATGTCGAACCGTCTGACGCCGATCTATCGGCTGCTGATCGAGGAACCGGGCGAGAAGGTCGAAGCGGGGCTCGTCGCCCACCGCTTCATCGAGGCGTCTGGCTATGGCGACGAGATGTTGATCGTCGACCCGACGCGCTTCACCGCCCCCTTCGTGGCCCGTTGCCTGACGGGAGCGGAAGCCGATACCGCGCTGGCGCCCTGCGAGCGCGATATCGATGTCGGCGCCAACCTGTCGCTGCGCTACCGATTTCCGCGGGCGCTGCTCGATGACTGGAAGGCGCTGGATGCCGGCATGCGTGCGTTCGCCGCAAAGGCGCTGCAGCCGGCGGATTGATCAGGCGAGATCGACGTCGAGGATCGCCATCGAGAAATTGTAGGACAGTTCGCCGTCGTCATCGTCCTTGAAGATGATGCCCAGGAACTCGTCTCCGACATAGAGCTCGCAGGAATCGTCCTTGCGCGGGCGCGCCTTCACCTCGAGCTGCGGATTCTGGAACGTCCGCTTGAAATAGGCGTCGAGCTTTCGGATTTCTTCCGGTTTCAATGGGATTACTCCGGTCCTGGTTGGAAAGAGAGGGGCTTCTGGCACGCACTCGACGGGCATGTAAAGCCAAAAGCGCCCCTTTCAACCCGTGCCGGCAGCTACGCCTCGGAAGTCTGTGCGCTCAGGAGCTGATCCATCGCGCGCGAGGGTTCTTCGCATCCGGCCTCGCCGACGATCCGTGCCGGCACGCCGGCGACCGTCTTGTTGTTCGGCACCGATTGCAGCACCACCGAGCCGGCCGCGACCTTGGTGCAATGGCCGATCTCGATATTGCCGAGAATCTTCGCGCCCGCGCCGACGAGGACGCCGTGGCGAATCTTCGGATGCCGGTCGCCGCCCGCCTTGCCGGTGCCGCCGAGCGTCACGCCATGCAGCATCGACACGTCGTCCTCCACCACCGCCGTCTCGCCGACGACGAGGCCGGTCGCGTGGTCGATGAAGATGCCCTTGCCCAGCCTGGCGGCGGGGTGGATGTCGGTCTGGAAGATCGCCGAGGACCGGCTTTGCAGATAGAGCGCGAAGTCCTTGCGCCCCTGACCCCACAGCCAGTGCGCCAGCCGGTGCGTCTGAATGGCGTGGAAGCCCTTGAAATAGAGAACCGGCATCAGGAAGCGGTCGCAGGCCGGGTCGCGGTCGAAATAGGCCTGGATGTCGACGCGTACGGTAGAACTCCACTCCGTATTGTCGCGCAGCATGGCTTGGTAGGTCTGGCGGATGAGGTCCGCGCCCAAATCCTGGTGGTGCAGCCGTTCGGACAGGCGATGGATCACCGCGTCCTCCAGGCTGTCCTGGTTGAGGATCGTGGCATAGAGAAAGGCCGACAGCAGCGGATCGGCGGCGACCGCATCGGCCGCCTCCTGCCGCACGGCGGTCCAGATCGGATCGATCGGCTGCACCTGGTGGCTGCGGGCCTTCATCGAGATGGTCATCGTCTTCCCCTGTCGTCGGGCTTGGCAGTCGCGAAATTCTAGTCCACACACGGCGCGGTTTGAACTCAGATTTCCTTAACTTCGCTTCAGGTGGCGTAAATTGTTCGAGATTCAAGACGGTTTGGTAAAGCCGGGCTTTCATGTCAACCGCGCCGGCCATGTCGTTTCGCTTGAGATCCAGCGCCCCGACAAGAAGAATGCCCTGACCGAGGCGATGTGGTTGGACCTGACGGTCCTGTTCGAAACGCTCGGCGCGGAGAACGACGTGCGCGCAATCGTCCTGTCCGGGACGGGCGGCAATTTCTGCGCCGGCGCCGACATCGCCGAGTTCGACACGGCCCGCCGCGGCGAGCGCGCCGCCGTCTATGAGGAAGCCAATTCCCGCGCGTTCCGCGCCGTCCGCGACTGCCCGGTGCCGACCATCGCGGCCATCGACGGCATCTGCTTCGGCGGCGGCTTCGGCGTCGCCGCGGCCTGCGACCTGCGCATCGCTTCGCCCGACGCGCTGTTCAGCGTGCCGGCGGCGAAGCTCGGCCTCGCCTATCCGGTCGACGCGATGGCCGACATCGTCCACGCGCTTGGCCCGCAGCTTTCCCGCTATATGACCTTTTCCGCAGGCCGGCTGGATGCGGCGACAGCACTCGCGCTCGGCTTCCTGCTCGAAGTGACCGACCAGCCGCCGGCGATCGACCGTGCGCTGGAAGTCGCGACGGTGATCGCATCCAACGCGCCCCTCTCCGTCCGTGCCTCCAAGGCCGCGATCCGCGCCGTCCTGACCGGCGACGCCGCAGACATCGCCCGCGCGACCGAACTCGGCAGCGCCACCTTCGCCAGCGCGGACTATGAGGAAGGCCGCGCCGCCTTCAGGGAAAAGCGCAAGGCGACATTTACCGGCCGCTAATTCAGCATTTGCTTACCACACGGCTGTGTGATCGGCGCGGCGGCATGGAATCGCTGCATCCGTTAACCACTCGCGCCTAATCGTGCATGTTCGACTGCATCGAGGGTGGTGACGTGCTGGAAGTGATCTCGTGCCTCGTCTACGAGCATGACTATCGATATGTGCTGCTGGCGGCCGCCATTTGCGTCGCCGGTTCGGTCATGTCGATGCGGCTTTTCGCGCGCACCCGTCGCACCACGGGCGCCCGGCGCGCCAACTGGCTGTTTCTCGCCGGTGTCGTCTCCGGAAGCGCGATCTGGACCACCCACTTCGTCGCCATGATGGGCTATGCGCCCGCGCTCCAGCACGTCTACGATCCGGCGATCACGCTGATCTCGCTGTTCCTGGCGATCGGCTTTTGCACCATCGGCATGGTCGTCGCAGCCAGCACGCGCACCAGCGCGCTGATCGAAATCGGCGGCGCGATCCTCGGCATCGGCATCGCCGTCATGCACTATACCGGCATGAGCGCCATGCGCGTGACCGCGCAGATGGAATGGGACCCGACGCTCGTCGCGGTCTCCATTGCGCTCGGCGCGTTCTTCGGCGCCGTCGCCATGAACCGCATCGCGCGGCCGGTCACCCGCTTTTGCCGCTATGGCGGCGCGCTGGCGCTCATTCTCGGCATCGTCTCGATGCATTTCACCGGCATGGGCGCGCTCAACCTGGTGCCGGACCTGTCGATCGCCGTGCCGGAACGGGGCATCTCCGACGGGCTTCTCATCCTCGGCGTCCTCGCCGTCATGTCGCTCGTCATGGGCACCGGCCTGTCGAGCTACCTCATCGACAACCACAACGAGGTCGAGGCCGTGCGCCGCTATCGCCAGCTCGCGCTGCACGATGCGGTCACCGGCCTGCCGAACCGCCATCACCTGGCAGGCAAGCTCGCCGAGATCATCGGCGGCGACTATGACGACACGTCGCGCATCGCGGTCATCGGTATCGATCTCGACCGCTTCAAGGACATCAACGACGTCCACGGCCACGCCACCGGCGACATGGTCCTGAAATCCATCGCCGAGCGCCTGTCGGCCTGCCTTCAAGAGGGCGAGTTCCTCGCGCGCGTCGGCGGCGACGAGTTCGTCGCGGTCAAGACGAAGCTCTACCAGAAGGCGCAGGCGCTCGAATTCGCCGCCCGGCTCCACGCCGTGGTCTGCCGCCCGATCGAGGACGAAACGCGCGTCCTGACCGTCGGGGCCAGCCTCGGCGTTGCCTACTATCCCGACGACGCGCCCGATGCCTCGACCCTTCTGACCCGCGCCGACCTTGCCATGTACCGCGCCAAGCAGTCGGCCTTCACCAGCATCTGCCGCTACGATTCCTCGATGGACGAGGCGAACCGCACCCGCGCCGCCCTGTCGCTCGAACTGCGCCATGCCGTCGAACGCAACGAACTGGAGCTCTACTACCAGCCCCAGAACGACGTCGCATCCGGCGACCTCATCGGCTTCGAGGTCCTGGCGCGCTGGAACCACCCGCAGCGCGGCCTCGTCTCGCCGGTCGAGTTCATCCCGCTCGCCGAGGAAACCGGGCTGATCCTGCCCATCGGCGAATGGGTGCTGCGCACCGCCTGCCGGGAAGCCGCACGCTGGTCGAAGCCCTACAAGATCGCCGTCAACGTCGCCTCCGCGCAGATTTCGCAGTCCGACCTGCCGCGGCTGGTCGACGAAATCCTCGCCGAGACGGGACTGCCGGCCTCGCGCCTGGAACTCGAAATCACCGAATCGAGCATCATCGAGGACCACCACCACGCGCTCGCGGTCGTCCGCAAGCTGAAGTCGCGCGGCGTCAAGATCGCGATGGACGATTACGGAACCGGCTATTCCTCGCTGTCGACGCTGCAGAACTTCCCCTTCGACAAGATCAAGATCGACCGCTCCTTCATCGCCGACGTCGACACGAGCGCGCAGGCGATGGCGATCGTGCGCTCGACCATCATCCTGGCCGAAAGCCTGGAGATCCCGGTTCTGGCCGAAGGCGTGGAAAGCGCATCGCACCTCCAGTTCCTGCGCGACCAGGGCTGTCACGAGGCGCAGGGCTATTTCTTCGGCAAGCCCGTTCCGGTCGCCAGCATCCAGGCGCTGGTGACCTCGACGGAAACGGAACAGCCGCTCCTGAAATCCGCCTGAGGCTGATTCGATCCCGCAGCCGCTTACCGCAACCGGTTGATCGCATTGGCCGCTTCGACCGCCAGCGGCGCGAAGCGCGCGCGAAACGCATCCGGCGTCCATTCGCTGAGCGAACCGGCGACGTGGATCGCCCCAAGCGGCCTGCCGCCCTGCCCGAGCACCGCCACGCCGAGCGCGACTTCGCCGACGAGCACTTCCTCGACCGTCAGCGCATAGCCGTTCTGGCGCGCCTCGCGCACCATGGCGCGCACCTCGTCCGGCGCGGTGATGGTCTTGTCGGTGAACGGTCGCCGGTCCGACCGCGCGATGATGTCGTCCACCTGCGCGTCGGTCAGATGCGCCATGATCGCGCGCCCGCCTGAGGTGCAGAAGGTCGGCACGGAATGGCCGACGAGCGTCGCGAAGAAGGTCTCGCGCTTGCTCTGCATCCGCGCGGCATAGACCACGCGCAGATCGTCGAAGAGGCTCAAATCGATGCGCTCGCGCGCATTCTTGCGCAGGTCGAGCAGGACCGGCGTCGCTCGCTCGATCAGCTTGTTGAGGCGCAGATAATCGACCGTGTGGTCGAGCACCCGGATGCCCGGCAAAAACCCCCTGCCCGTCTCGTCGCGCTCGATATAGCCGAGCGCCCGCAGCGTGTGGACGACGCGCTGCGCCGCGCTCCGGCCCGTCCCGCTCGCCTCCGCGATTTCGGTGAGGCTGAGCGGCTGCTCGGCCTTGTGGAAGACGGACAGCACGTGCAGCGCGCGGGCGATCGCCTGCACGAATAGCGGGTCATCGACCTGGTCTTCGTCGAGCAGCCGAGCGCCGTCTTCCCCACTGATGATGCTGCGGTTCATGCCTGTCCCTCGAATGCCGGTTGACGGCAGGTGATACCACCACTACCGTTGAATTGCGATATATCTGTATCGCCAGTCGATACAGACTTTCGTCCATGATCCAACGACAAAGGGCCGCAATGTCGAAACGCGTCGCGATCGCCGGGTTCCTGCACGAGACGAACACATTCGCGCCGTCCCCCGCTCGCTATGACAATTTCGAACAGGGCGGCGGCTACCTGCCGATCAGCCGCGGCGCGGAGATCCTGAAGCGCTGCGGCGGCGTCAATCTCGGCATCAGCGGCTTCGTCGACTATGCCACGAAAGCCGGCTGGGAACTCGTCCCCCTGCTCTGGACCGGCGCCATTCCGTCCGCCCATGTCGAGGAGGAGGCCTATGAGCGCATCGCCGGCGAAATCGCCGACCGCCTGCGCGCCGCCGGCCCCATCGACGGGCTTCTGGTCGATCTCCACGGCGCGATGGTCGCCGAGCATGTCGACGACGGCGAAGGCGAACTCCTGAAGCGCCTGCGCGCGATCGTCGGCCCGAACACCCCGATCTCCGCCAGCCTCGACCTCCACGGCAACGTCACGCAGGATATGGTCGACGCCGCCGACATGCTCGTGGCGTTCCGCACCTATCCCCATGTCGACATGGCCGAAACGGGCGTGCGCGCCGCCGAACAGCTCGACCGGCTGATGGCGCGCGGCAAGCCCTTCGCCAAGGCGTTCCGCCAACTGCCGTTCCTGATCCCGATCCCGTGGCAGTGCACGATGATCGAGCCGGCCAAGTCGCTCTATGCCGGCATCGACCGCGTCGAAGGCGGCGCGGTGTCGAGCGCATCGATCCTGACCGGCTTTCCCGCCGCCGATTTCGAGGATTGCCGACCCTCGATCATCGCCTACGCCGAAACGCAGGACGCGGCGGACGCCGCCGCCGACGCGCTCGAACGCGCCTTCCTCGATCGCGAAGACCGCTTCGCCGGCAAGGCCTACGCGCCGGTCGAAGCCGTCACCGAGGCGCAGCGGATGGCCGCTTCCGCCGCCAAGCCCGTCATCATCGCCGACACGCAGGACAATCCCGGCGCAGGCGGTGATTCGAACACGACCGGCATGTTGCGCGCGCTTCTTGAGAAAGGTGTTGAACGAGCCGCCATCGGCGTCATCGTCGATCCCGCCTCCGCCGCGCGCGCCCACGCCGCCGGCGAAGGCGCAGAAATCGAGCTGGCGCTCGGCGGCCAGTCCAACGTTCCCGGCGACGCGCCGCTCAAGGCGACCTATCGCGTCGACAGGCTCTCGGACGGCCGCTTCAAGGCGACCGGGCCCTATTATGGCGGCGCCGACATGAATCTCGGCCCCTCCGCGTGCCTCTCCATCGACGGTGTGCGGATCGTGGTCTCGACCTACAAGGCGCAGATGGCCGACCGCGAGATGTATCGCTTCGTCGGCATCGACCCGGAAGACGAGGCGATCCTCGTCAACAAGAGCTCCGTCCACTTCCGCGCCGATTTCGAGCCCATCGCGGAGGCCATTCTCGTGGCGACGGCGCCCGGTCCGATGGCACTCGATGCAGCCGATCTGCCCTTCACGCAGCTGAAGCCGGGCCTCAGGCTCTCGCCGAACGGCCCCGCCTTCCAACCCGCGGAGGCTGCTCGCCGCGCGGGCTGACGAGACGTGCTTTCCGACAAGCCGGCGACAAGACCGGTGCTTTTTTGACATTGGCGAAATCAATCGAAGAGGGTTACCGATGACATTCCATTCACATAGCTTTTCCGCCCTGACCAAGGGGCGTTCCGTGATGGTGGCGGCCGCGCTTGCCGCATCGACGGCGATCGTGCCGGCCGGCACGGCGCTGGCGCAGGATGAGGCGGAGACGATCACCGCCGTCATGCATTCGGGCCTGCGTGTGCTCGACCCGATCATCACCACCGCGCACATTACCCGCAACCACGGCTACATGATCTATGACGTCCTGATCGCGGTGAACGAGAATTTCGAGGTCCAGCCGCAGATGGCTGACTTCGAGGTCTCCGAAGACGGGCTGACCTACACCTTCACCCTGCGCGACGGCCTGATGTTCCACGACGGCGAGCCGGTGACGGCCGCCGACGCCGTCGCTTCGCTCAAGCGCTGGGGCGAGCGCGATTCGGGCGGCCAGCTCATCTTCGACGTGACGGCCGGCCTCGAAGCGACCGACGACAAGACGGTCACCTGGACCCTGAACGAGCCCTTCACGCCGCTGCTCGACATCGTCGCCAAGCAGTCCGCCGTGCCGCCCTTCATCATGCCCGCGCGCATCGCCGAAACTTCGGCCGACGAAGCCATCACCGAATATGTCGGCTCCGGCCCCTTCACCTTCGTCGAGGAGGAGTTCGAGCCGGGCGTGTCGGTCACCTACGAGAAATTCGCCGACTACGTGCCGCGCGAGGAGCCGGCCGACTGGATGGCGGGCGGCAAGGTCGTCAATGTCGATCGCGTCGTCTGGACCACGATGCCGGACGCCCAGACTGCGATCAACGCGCTCGTCTCCGGCGAGATCGACTATCTCGAACAGGCGCAGATCGACCTTCTGCCGATCCTGCAGGCCAGCCCCGACTTGACCGTCGAGGTCCGCGATCCGCTCGGCTTCCAGACCATGGGCCGGATGAATTTCAAATATCCGCCCTTCGACGACGAGAAAATCCGCCAGGCCGCCCTGATGGCGATCAGCCAGGAGAACGTGCTGGCGACGCTGGTAGGCAATCCGGAATATTATTCGCTCTGCGGCGCGATCTTCGGCTGCGGCACGCCGCTCGCCGACGAAACCGGCTCCGACACGCTGAAGAGCGGCGGCGACGCGGAAGCCGCCCGCGCGCTCCTGGAAGAAGCCGGCTACGACAACACGCCGGTCGTCCTGATGCAGCCGACCGACGTCGTGACGCTCACCGCGCAGCCGGTCGTCGTCGCGCAGGCCCTGCGTGACGCCGGCTTCAACGTCGACATGCAGGCGATGGACTGGCAGACGCTCGTCACGCGCCGCGCCAGCCAGTCGGCGCCGGCCGATGGCGGCTGGAACATCTTCTTCACCAACTGGTCGGTGCCGGAGATTTCCTCGCCGCTCATCAACCCGATGGTCAACGGCCGCGGCGACGACGCCTGGTTCGGCTGGCCGGAAGATCCGGCGCTGGAAGAGCTGCGCGCCGAGTTCATCGCCGCCGACGGCGCCGAAGCGCAGGCCGAGGTCGCCAAGCGCATCCAGGCGCACGTCCTCGAAACGGTGAATTACATCCCGCTCGGCCAGTACCTGACCGTACAGGCCCGCAGCAACAAGATGGTCGACATGATCCAGCAGCCTGTCCCGGTGTTCTGGCAGGTCGACAAGACCGAATAGCGGCCGCAAACCGCCCTGGGCTCCCGGCGCATGACGCCGGGAGCCTTCGCTTCTGAGTCTCCGAAGGATCATTGAGCCCATGCTCGGCTATGTCATCCGGCGCATCCTTGCCGTCATTCCGGTGATGGCGATCGTCGCGATCTTCGTCTTCCTGCTGCTGCGCCTGACGCCGGGCGACCCCGCCGCGATCATCGCCGGCGATTCCGCGACGCCCGCCCAGCTCGAGCGAATCCGCGAGTCGCTTGGGCTGTCCGAGCCGCTTCATGTCCAGTTCGTCACCTGGGTCGGCAATCTTGCACAAGGCGACCTCGGCACGTCGATCATCTCCAGCCAGCCGGTCACGCGCCTCATCGGCCAGCGCATCTGGCCGACGCTGCAGATCGGCACGCTGACCATCCTTCTCTCGGTTCTGATCGCCGTCCCGCTCGGTGTCCTCGCCGCATGGCGGCACCGGACCTGGATCGACTACGCCGTGATGACCTTCTCGGTGCTGGGCTTCTCCATCCCCGTCTTCGTCATCGGCTATCTCTTCATCAAGCTCTTCGCGATCGACCTGCGCTGGCTTCCCGTCCAGGGCTACACGTCACCTTCGGAGAGCGTGCAGGGCTTCCTCTCGCGCGCAATCCTGCCCTGCCTGACGCTCGCCACCATCTATGTCGCGCTGATCGCCCGCATGACCCGCGCAAGCCTTCTCGAAGTGCTCGGCGAGGATTATGTGCGCACCGCCCGCGCCAAGGGCGTCAAGGAGCACATCGTCCTCTTTCGCCATGCGCTGCGCAACGCCGCCGTCCCGATCATGACCATCATCGGCACCGGCTTCGCGCTTTTGATCTCGGGCGTCGTGGTGACCGAAAGCGTCTTCAACATCCCCGGCATCGGCCGCCTCACCGTCGATGCGATCCTGGCGCGCGACTATCCCGTCATCCAGGCGATGATCCTCCTGACGAGCGCGATCTACGTCTTCGTCAATCTCCTGATCGACCTCTCCTATACGCTCTTCGACCCGAGGATTCGCTACTGATGGCCGCTCAACCACAACCGACCTCCGCCATGCAGGTCGTGCTCGGCGCGATCCAGCTTCCGCGCAACTGGCGCCTCGGCATCGGCCCGATCCTCGCCGCCATCGTGCTCGTCCTGATCGTGCTCGCGACCGTGACGGCCTATCTCTACGTGCCGCACAATCCCATGAGCATGGACGCGCTCCAGCGTCTGAAGGGCCCGAGCGAAACCTACTGGCTCGGCACCGACCCCTACGGCCGCGACCTCTTCTCGCGCGTCATGGTCGGCGGCCAGGTCTCGCTCTTGATCGGCATCGGCGCGGCCATCGTGTCGGTCCTGATCGGCCTCCTGATCGGCCTCGTCTCGGGCTTCTTCCGTCTGGCCGACGCGATCATCATGCGCGTCATGGACGCGCTGATGGCGATCCCGTCGATCCTGCTCGCCATCGCGCTCGTCGCGCTCAACGGGCCGAGCCTCTGGTCGGTGATCTTTGCCATCACCATTCCGGAAATCCCCCGCGTCGTGCGCCTCGTTCGCTCCGTCGTCCTGTCGGCGCGCGAGGAGCCCTATGTCGAAGCTGCCATCGCGCTCGGCTCGTCCATGCCGAAGATCTTGTGGAAGCACCTGATGCCGAACACGCTCGCCCCGCTCATCGTCCAGGGCACCTATATCTGCGCCTCGGCGATCCTGACGGAAGCGATCCTCTCCTTCCTCGGCGCCGGCGTTTCGACCGAGATTCCGACCTGGGGCAACATCATGGCCGAGGGCCGCATCTTCTTCCAGATCAAGCCGGAGCTGATCTTCTGGCCGGGCCTGATGCTGTCGCTGTGCATCCTGTCCATCAACCTCCTCGGCGACACGGCGCGCGACCTTCTCGATCCCCGCCTCAAGAAGCGGGAGGCGTAAACCATGCTGTTTCGCAATCGCCAGTTCGACGACAAGCCCGTCGCGCTCGAAATCCTCGGCCTCTCCGTCGCCACCGCCGGCGACGATCCCGTGCCCATCCTGAACGCGATCGACGTCACCATCCGGGAGGGCGAAACCGTCTGCCTCGTCGGCGAAAGCGGCTCGGGCAAGTCGGTCACCTCGCTCGCCGTCATGGGCCTCCTGCCCAAGGGCGCGCTCGAAGTCACCGCAGGCCGCATCGAGCTCGAGGGCCAGAACCTCCTCGACCTCGACGCCTCGCAGATGCGCGAACTGCGCGCCCGGCGCATCTCGATGATCTTCCAGGAGCCGATGACCGCGCTCAATCCGGTCATGAAGGTCGGCGACCAGATCGAGGAAGTGCTCGACAGCCACACCAAGCTGCCGGCGAAGGAAAAGAAGCGCCGCGTGATCGACATCATGGAGCAGGTGCACCTGCCCGACGTCGAGCGCATCTACGGCTCCTACCCGCACCAGCTTTCCGGCGGCCAGCGCCAGCGCATCATGATCGCGATGGCGCTGATCCTAGAGCCCAAGTTGCTGATCGCCGACGAGCCGACGACCGCGCTCGACGTGACGACGCAGAACCAGGTGCTCAAACTGATCTCCGAACTGCAGGAGAGCCACGGCACCGCCGTCCTCTTCATCACCCACGACATGGGCGTCGTCGCCGAGATCGCCGACACGGTCTACGTCATGCGCAATGGCGACATCGTCGAAAGCGCCGCCGTCGAAACGCTCCTGCGTTCCCCGCAGAAGGACTACACCCGCCGCCTGCTCGAAGCCGTGCCAAGTCTCGTCCCGCGCGACGCGCGACCGGAAAGCTGGGCCGATCCGGTGCTGTCCGTCGACGGCCTGACCAAGATCTACGACACGCGCGGCTTCTTCAAGAAGGGCCGGGAGACCCGGGCTGCGCAGGACGTGAAGTTCCGCATCAAGCCCGGCCGCACGCTCGGCATCGTCGGCGAAAGCGGATCGGGCAAGTCCACCGTCGCGCGCTGTGTCATGCGGCTCATCGACCCGACGGAAGGCCGCATCAAGGTCGGCCAGACCGATATCGCCAGGCTCGGCCGCGGCGAACTGCAGCCGCATCGAAAGCACATCCAGATCGTCTTCCAGGACCCGTTCCGCTCGCTCAATCCACGCTGGACGGTCGGCGACAGCCTGATCGAGGGACCGCTGAATTTCGGCCAATCGAAAGCCGAGGCATTGAAGCACGCAGCCGAGTTGATGGAGCTCGTCGGCCTGCCCGCCGATGCGCTCGGCCGCTACCCGCACCAGTTCTCCGGCGGCCAGCGCCAGCGCATCGCGATCGCCCGCGCCATCGCCATGCGGCCGGACATCCTCGTCGCCGACGAGGCCGTGTCGGCGCTCGACGTGTCGGTTCAGGCGCAGGTGCTCAAGCTCCTCGACGAGTTGCAGGAAAAGCTCGGCATCGCGATCCTCTTCATCACCCACGATCTGCGCGTCGCCGCGCAGATCTGCGACGAGGTCGTCGTCATGCAGCACGGCCGCATCGTCGAGCACGATACGGCCGGGAACGTGCTGTCGCAGCCCAGCCACGACTATACGCGCGCCCTCATCGAGGCCGCGCCCGGCCGCCACTGGGACTTCGCCAATTTCAGGGAGCTTTCCCTGCACCAGACCGAGACGGCCTGACCCGCCCCAGCCCACCAAGGAGACCGACATGCCGACATTGCCGCGGATTGCCGAATATGCCGATGAACTGACCGCCATCAGGCGCGATTTCCACGCCAATCCCGAGATCGGCTTCGAGGAGACCCGCACCGCCGGCATCGTCGCCGAGAAGCTGAAATCCTGGGGCATCGAGGTCCATACCGGCATCGGGAAAACCGGCGTCGTCGGTGTCCTCCAGGGAAAGGGCGGCAGCGAGCGCGCCATAGGCCTTCGCGCCGACATGGACGCGCTGCCGATGGACGAGGAGACGAACCTGCCCTGGCGCTCGACGGCGCCCGGCAAATTCCACGGCTGCGGCCATGATGGCCACACGACGATGCTCCTCGGCGCCGCGCGCTACCTCGCCGAAACGCGCGACTTCTCCGGCAAGGCGGTCTTCATCTTCCAGCCCGCCGAGGAAGGCCTCGGCGGCGCACGCGCCATGCTCGCCGACGGCCTCTTCGACAAGTTTCCCTGCGACGAAATCTACGGGATGCACAACAACCCGCTCGCCGCGCCGAACAAGGTCGGCGTCAAGCCCGGGCCGGCCATGGCCGGCTCGACCTTCTTCGACATCTACGTCAAGGGCGTCGGCAGCCACGGCGCCATGCCGCATCATTCGAAGGACCCGATCGTCGCGGTCACCTCGCTCGTCCAGTCCCTGCAGTCGATCGTCAGCCGCAACGTGCCTGCCGTGAAGCCGGCCGTCGTCTCCGTCACGCAGATCCATTCCGGCTCGGCCTACAATGTCGTGCCCGATAAGGCGGTCATCTGCGGCACGATCCGCTATTTCGACGATGAGGTGAAGGAACTCATCCACGCCCGCATCCGCGCCATGTGCGAGGGTTATTCGAAGATGTTCGGCATCGAGGTCGAGCCGGATCTGCGCGAGATCTTCACCGTGCTGATGAACGACGACAAGCTCTCCGACGCCTATCTGGAAGCTGCGTCCGACATCGTCGGCATCGACAACATCTCGAACGAGAACGAACTGGTCATGGGCTCGGAGGATTTCGCCGACATGCTCAAGGCCGTGCCGGGCGCCTACTGCACCATCGGCCATGGCGGCGACGTGCCGGTCCACAATCCCGGCTTCGTCTTCGACGACGCGATCCTGCCCGTCGGCGCCAGCGTCCTGGCCCGCATCATCGAAAAGCGCCTGCCGCTCTGATCCGAGGATTTTTCATGAATATCAATGCCCTGCCCTTCGACGCGGATTCGATGCTCCAAGGGCTGAAGCCCTGGATCGAGTGCGAAAGCCCGACCTTCGATGCCGCCGCCGTCGACCGGATGATGGACCTTGCGAGCTACGACCTTGCGGCCGCCGGCGCCGAGATCGAACGCATTCCCGGCCGCATGGGCTTCGGAGGCTCGGTCCGCGCACGCTTTCCGCACAAGGATTTCGGCAAGCCCGGCATCCTCATTTCCGGCCATCTCGACACGGTCCACCCGGTCGGCACGCTCCAAAAACTGCCCTTCCGCCGCGAGGGCGGCAAGGCGTACGGCCCCGGCATCCAGGACATGAAGGGCGGCAATTTCGCCGCGGTCGAGGCGATCCGCCAACTGGCGCTCGCCGCCATCGATTGCCCGCTGCCGGTCACGGTCCTCTTCACGCCCGATGAGGAAGTCGGCACCCCGTCGACGCGCGAACTCATCGAGATGGAGGCGCGCAAGAACAAATATGTGCTCGTCCCCGAACCCGCCCGCCCGGACGGCGGCGCGGTGACCGGCCGCTACGCGATCGCTCGCTTCAATTTGAAGACCGAGGGACGGCCGAGCCATGCCGGCTGGGCGCTCGGCGAAGGCCGCTCAGCCATCGCGCTGATGGCGAAGAAGCTGCTCCAGGTGGAGAAGATGACCACCGACGACTGCACCTTCTCCGTCGGCGTCATCCATGCCGGCCAATGGGTCAACTGCGTCTCGTCCGAATGCCACGCCGAGGCGCTCTCCATGGCCAAGCGCCAGGACGATCTCGATCGCGGCGTCGAGGCGATGCTCGCCATGGCGACCGAGGAAGACGACGTCCGCTTCGAAGTGACCCGCGGCGTCACCCGCCCCGTCTGGGAGCCGGACGCCGGCACGATGGCGCTCTACGAGATCGGCCGGCAGGTCGCCGCTGACATCGGGTTCGAACTCACCCACGGCAGCGCCGGCGGAGGATCGGACGGCAACTTCACCGGTGCGCTCGGCATCCCGACGCTCGATTCCATCGGCGTGCGCGGCGCGGGCCTTCACACGCTGAACGAGCACATCGATGTCGACAGCCTCGTAGAGCGCGCGCGCCTGATGGCCGGGCTCCTGATGCGGCTCAGTTAAGCATAGGCGTCGCCATTTGGTCGGCGACGCCCTCTTCCCGCGCGCAAACGCCCGACGACCTTACGGTTCATCTTGCCGATCACGATTCAAGTCCTCCAAGAAAGACTCGCGCGCGCGAAGAGATGGTGCAAAACTATGCTTCGCAGCCAGTGCCGTGGAGGGAAGCTCCGATGGAACATCTTTCGGACGCCGTGACCGACGACGTTATTCCGATGTTCATGGCGTTCCTCCAAACATCGAGACATGCGATTGAAAATGAGCCGGCCGGCGCGGCGATCTTGTTTGCGCTGGCCCTGATTTCTGCAGTTCTGGCGCGAAGTGCCGTCCTGTTTATTCCAACCGCGACGCTGGCGCTTCTCGCCATCTTGTCGAGCGACGCGCCTATGGGCTCGCATCGCCTGATGCCTCTGGTTCTGGGATCCTTGGCGCTGCTGATCCTGTGCGCATGGACCGCGGCGATCCGCGGCCGCTTCTCCCGACTCAGGAACAGGTTGAAGACGGCCGTGGAAGAGCATGCCGCAACGAAGGAACTTCTCGATCGCGAAGTGGCGTGGCGACAGGCCGCGGAAGACGAAAAGCTCGCCTGACACCTGTCCCGGCGCGATTACCGGCGATCCGATCTAGCTCGAATGATCTAGTCGCACGCCTAAGATTCCACTTCCGGTTTTGGAATTCCAATTCATACTCCTTTGCGCCGCCGACGAGGCTGGCAAGTAGAGGAGGTTGAAGATGAAGTATGCGATATTGCTTTGCCTGGCCGGTACTTTCGTTTCCACGCTTGCCAACGCCGAACCCATCGCGGATCGCAAGGCGCTGATGAAGTCGAACGGCGAGGCCATGGGCGTCCTGGGCGCAACTGCCAAGGGCGAGCGCGAATTCGACGCCGCCGCAGTCATGGCCGCGCTCGAGCAGTTGAACGCGAACGCCGAGAAGCTGGACGTCGAAGCCCTGTTCCCGGAAGGGTCGGGCACCGGCGACACGAAGGCCGCGCCGAAGATCTGGGAAGACATGGCCGGCTTCACCGCAGCGGCCGACAAGTTCAAGGAAGCAGCGGCCGCGGCCGTCGCCGCCGCGCCCGACAGTCTCGAGACCTTGCAGCCTCAGGTCGGCGCGGTCGGCCAGACCTGCGGAGCCTGCCACGAGACCTATCGCCTGCCCTCGACCTGATCCGCGGCGGCGCCGCTCCAACTCCGGTTCTCGCCCTCTCTGGTGAAAGACGCCTCCCTCACCAGAGAGCGGCAAGCCATGCCGCAACGATCGACGGAGCGAGAAACGCCGCGAACGGCAGCCGCCGCATGCCGTCCCACCCGCGAGATGCAGCGATCAGCCCCGCCGCGACAAGCGCGGCCAGCGCCGCGATCAGCACGGCATTGGCAATGCCGGCAAGGTCGATCCACGCGCCGGCGGCCGCGAGCAGCTTGATGTCGCCGAACCCCAGCCCGTCGAACCCCCGCCACCTGAAATAGGCCTCGCGCAGCGCAAGGAGCACGAGCCCGACCAGCGCCATGCGCAGGACCACGGCAATGAGCGCCGACGCATCGCCCGCCCCAAGCACGAAGCCAAGCCCACCGACCGCGGTCGCGACCACCAGCGCGTCGGGAACCCGATAGGTCAAGAAGTCGGTCACGGCGATGACGACCATCAGGCTTGCGAGAAGGGCAAGCTGCGCTGCGGCGACCAGGTCCAGATCCGCCAGCATTGCTATGGATACGCCAAGCAACAGCCCGGCGAACGCCGCCCCAGCCTGCCGCCGCATCAACGGGCCTGCGTCGATCCGATCCCCCACATCTTGGCCCTCAATTCGCTCGCCACATGCTCGGCATCCTGGCTTTCGCGGATGACGGTCGGGCGAATGAGGATGATGACCTCGGTTCGGCTGTTCGACTCGCCCGTCCGGCCGAAGAGGCCGCCGATGCCCTTCATGCGATGAAGGCCCGGAATGCCGCTCTTCGACCCGTCGGCCTGTTCGCTGATCAGGCCGCCGAGCAGCACCGTCTGCCCGTCCACCACGGAGATCGAGCTGGAGACGAGGCGATTGGAGATCGTCGGCGTCAAGCTAGACGCGCCGCCGGTGACGGCCGAGATTTCCTGCTCGATCACCATCGACACGACGCCGTTCTCCGAAACGCGCGGGCGCACTTTCAGGATCACGCCTGTGTCGCGGTAGACGACCTCGTTGCTGACCGGTGCATTGGCGTCCTGCACGCCGGTCACCGTCCGCGTGACGACCGGAATCTGGTCGCCCACCTGGAACTGCGCCAGTTCGTTGTCCATCACGACCAGCGACGGCGAGGACAGAACCTGGACGTCAGTGATCTCGTCGAAGGCGTCGATGATGATGTCGGGATTGGATTCGCTGCCGAGGATGAAGTTGAACCCCGGCACCTGCCGCCCGATCGAATTGGCCGCGGCGCCGAAGATGCCGATCGAGCCCTCGTCGCTGCCAAGGCCGAGATTGTTGCTCTTCAGGAAGTACTGGACGCCGTAGCGCAGGTCGTCGTTGAGCCGGATTTCGGCCATGGTGACGTTGATCGCCACCTGCAATTGCGGCACGTCGATCTGGTGCAGCGCGGCGAGGATTTCGCGCCTCTTGTCCTGGCTGGCATAGATGACGACGGAATTGTTGGAACTGTCCGCGCGAATGCGCAGCGGCGCCGACGACGACCCGCCGAAGATGACCGGCGACTGGAGGCCGACGAGCGTTGCGGGCGCTTCCTCCGCGCCGCCGCCATTGATCCGGTCCGCCAGATTGCGGTCGAACGCGCTTTCGTCGCCGTTGCCGAAGGCCGCCGGCGCGTCCGTCGCCGCCGGCAGTTCGGCCGACGCCGTCCCGCCTTCGGCGAAGATGTCGTTCAGGAGCGCAGCCAGCCGCTCGGCGTTCTGGTACTTGACGCGGTAGACATGGACCAGCGCGTCCATGCCCGCATCGCGATTGTCGAGCTTGTCGATCCACAGGCGCGCGCGCGACAGAAGATCGGGGCTGCGCGCGACGACGAGGATGCCGTTGAGGCGGGCGACGCGCGAGAACTGCACGCTTTGCGCGCCTGCGCCTTCCTCGCCCGAACTGAAAATCTGTTCGAGCTCGGGCAACACGGTTTCGGCCCGCGCGCGGCGCAGCGGAAAGACGCCGACCGACTGGTCGCGCATCCAGTCGACGTCGAAGGAGAGCGCCGTTTCAGCCGCCGCGCGCCGATCCCCACCACTGCCGATGATCACGAGGAGGTTGCGCGAGCGCTCGACGCGCACCGCGCCGGGCCGCGTTCCGAACCCGTCGATCAGGCTGATGACGGTGTCGGCCGAGACGTAGCGCAGAGGCAGGATCGTCATGCCGAACCCGGCCTCCCCGGACGCGCTCGGACGGCCGGCATTGGCCGATCCCTGCGGGACGACGGAATAGGACTCGCCGCTGCGCTCGAGCGAAGCGCCGTTGAACGCCAGCACGCGCTCCAGCGTCTGGAGCAGTTCCTCGCGCGACACCGGCCGCGCGGTGGAAATGGTCGCGAGGCCCGAGACCTCGGGCGAGATCGTGTAGTTGACCGCCAGCGCCTCGCCCAGCACCGCGCGGACGATCTCCTCGATCCCCGCATTCTCGAAATTCAGATTGTATTCGCCGGTGGACGGGCTGGAGAGGGCCGGCGGAAGACGGCCAAGGCTGGCCCCGCCTCCCCCGCCGCCATACTGCACCACGGCGCCGACCGCGGAACTGGTCTGCATGACCGTGCCGCCGCCATCCGTCTGTCGCGGCTGGCGCGCGCGCAAATCGTCCTCGTTGAAGATCGATCCGAAGATTGCGCTGCGGGTGCGCGGGTCCGTGCTCGTTTCGGTGGCGCAGGCCGCCATCAACCACGCGAGGGCCAGGAATGCCAGGAAAGCAGCGGGTCGCTTCATTTGCTGATCCCATGCATTCCGAGCACCTGACCCAAACACCCCTCCAACCAATACGAATCACCTTACTCGCGCGAGGATGTCCATTACTGGCAAAACTTGGTAGGTTGAGTATCCGCCTTCCCACAATAAGGCGCAATGACAAAGGCGGGTAGCAACGGCCAAAGCCGAAGTTGGGTGTCACGTGGTTGATTTTGGCAACACTACTGCGGACGATGTCTTCGCCCGGCTCGTCTCGGGTCTCCTCAATCTGGATGCGGAGCGCCTCGCCCCCGGCACCGCGCGCGCGGGCAGCGGCTGGACGTCGGTCCAGGATCTGTGGTCGACGGGCGCCGCGAGCGGGGCCTCGATCGCCCAGTCCCTGTCAGACGTCTGCGGCCTGCCGCTGATCGAGCCGCACCGCCTGCACCGCCAGAAGACGCCGATCCCCGGCCTGTCGACGCGCTTCCTGAGGGCCAACTGGTGCTGGCCCGTCGCCGACGAGGAGGGCGTCGCACTCGCGATCGCCGATCCGACCCGCACCGACGTCGTCGAGGCCGTTCGGAAGGCGATCGGCGCGGACGCGCCGGTGCTGATCGCCTCCTTCGACGAGTTGTCGGTGCGCTTTGAGCAGTTCGAAGGCAACGCCCTGCCCGCTGCGGCCGTCGAACAGCCGCCGCGGCCAAAGCCCGGCGACGATCTGCAATATCTGCAGGACATCGCGTCGGGCGAGCCGATCGTCCACCAGGTCGAGCGCATGCTGGAGGCGGCGCTGGCCCTGTCGGCGACCGACATTCATCTCGAACCGGGCGCCGACGCCCTCGCCGTCCGCTTTCGAGTCGACGGCCGGTTGCGCGCGTTCGACAGTTTCAGCCCGGCGATGGCCCGCGGCCTCGTCTCGCGCATCAAGATCCTCGCCGGCCTGGACATTTCCGAGACCCGGCTGCCGCAGGACGGTGGCGCGCGGCTGAAGGTCAGCGGGTCGCAGATCGACCTGCGCATCGCCACCATCCCGACGGTCCACGGCGAGGCGGCGGTCATGCGCCTTCTCGTCAAGGAAGCGCGCATTCTCGACTTCGCCCAGTTGGGCATGGAGCCCGGCGACGTGAAGCTGCTGCGGGCGCAACTGGACGAACCTTACGGGCTCATCATCGTCGCGGGGCCGACGGGCAGCGGCAAGACGACCACACTCGCCGCCGCGCTGTCGCATCTCAACCAGGTCGACCGCAAGATCATGACGATCGAGGACCCGATCGAATATCAGATCGCCGGCATCCACCAGAGCCAGACCAAACCGCAGATCGGCTTCACCTTCGCCAACGCGCTGCGCGCGCTGCTGCGCCACGATCCGGACGTGCTTATGGTGGGCGAAATGCGCGATCGCGAGACGGCCTCGGTCGGCGTCCAGGCCGCGCTGACCGGGCATCTCGTCCTGACCACCCTCCACACCAACTCCGCCGTCGACGCCGTCATCCGGCTCAACGATCTCGGCGTCGAGGATTTCCTGCTTCTCTCCAGCGTGCGCGGCGTCGTCGGCCAGCGCCTCGTGCGCAAGCTGTGCGAGCGGTGCCGCGAGCCCTTGACCGAGAATCCGAAGGAAATCGCCGCGCTCGCCGGCATCGGCGAGGACGCCGTCCCGCCCGGCGCCAGGCTCCATGGCGCCAGGGGCTGCGAATGGTGCGGCCAGACCGGCTATCGCGGACGAACCGGCATCTACGAAGTCTGGACCTTCGACCCGCAAACGCGCGAACAGCTCCGCTCCGGCCTCGACGGCGAGGCGCTCATGCGTGCCGCGCGGCAGGCCGGCATGCGCACGATGTTCGAGGATGGACTGGCCAAGGCGTGCCGGGGTGTCACGACACTCGACGAGGTGCTGAAAGTCGCGCGGCCGACGACCGACGGTGCCGCTCGCGGCACGGCGCACTCACCGCCACAGGCCTGACGGCTCCTCATCCTCTTCGACCTCCTCGTCGCCGCCGATCGCGGCAAAGAGCTTGCGTCGGTAGGTTTCGCCGAAACCGGCCAGCGTGATGCTCGTCGCATCCTCGATCGTCACCGTCCAGCCATCCAGTTCCTCGCCGGAATGAAGGCGATGCACCGTGCCCGTAGTCTCGTCGCGCAGGATCGCGGTCTTGCGGTCTGCGCTGAGGATCATGACGCCGATCAGCCGCGCCGATGGCGGCTCGACGTCGACCGGATCGACTGAGGCGATGATGACGTCGGCAGGTTCGGGCTCGACCACGACGATCGGCTCCGGCGCGGGCGGGCGCCGGTCGGGCGCAAAGAGCGGACGCTCGCGCGTCGCCGTCAACTCTTCGATGGAAAGCAGGAGGAAGTCGCCGCCCCGCTCCTGCGCGGCCGCGGGCAGGACGCCGAGCGCCGCGATCAGCCCCAGCATGGCGAATGGCGCAGGTCTCATGGCTCCCTCCATTGGGCGGTCAGTTGCATCGTCACCTGCAGGTTCTGCATCTGCGTCGTCTGCATGGCGGCGATGGACGGCTCGATGTCGAGCTTGTTGATGAGCACGGCCGGCGCGGAGCGCTCGAGGTCGAAGAGGACGCGCTGCACGGTCTCGACCGGCCCGTCGAAGGCGATGACCAGATTGACCAGCCCGTCGCCTCCCGCCGGATCGAGTGGCTGGCCGCGGCCGCTTTCGCTCGTCTGGCCCCCCGCCTGTTCGACGATGGCGAAGGCGTGCTTTTGCAGGGAGGCCTCGGCGAGCGCCGGCGTCGTTTCGCGGATCAGCATGTGATCCCAGTCGCGCGTCCGCGCCACGGACGACGCGGCATTCTCGATCCCGAGCCGCTGCGCGATCTGCCGCAACGTATCGCGATCCATGCGCGTGACAGCGTCGAGTTCGACCGTCCGATCGACGTTGAAGACCGAGACCGCGCCGCAAAGGAGGACGAAGCTCAGGAGAGCGGCCGCAGCCAGGCGGCCCTGCCGATGCGCGGTTTCGCTCATGGCCTTTCCTCCTGCTCGATTTCGGCGGCGATCTCGAACCGGTCGCGGCGGGCGGTGGCGTCGTGGGCGACGCTCGATGCGAAGGCGACGCCCTTCAGGAAGGCCGTCGCCTCCAGCGCCTGGATCAAATCCGGCGCATTGCGCGAATAGCCGACCATGCGCACCTGGTTGCCTTCCACCGAAACGGCGACGAGATAGGTCTCGTCGGGCAGGCCGGCGCTGAGTTCGTCGAGCAGGATCACCATCGGCTTGGACGCGACCTTGGACGCGATGAGATGCGGCGTCGCCTCGTCCAGCGAGCGGGCGCGCGCTGTCTGCAGGTCCTGCCGCGCCATTTCGAGGTTTGCGGCCACCCGCTCCGACGCCTGTACCGCCTGCCAGTGCAGCCAGCTCGTCCCGGCAACCGAAGCTGCGCCCATCGCGAGCAGCGATGCAAAGCCGGCGGCGGCGATACGGCGCCCCTTTTTCCGCCGCCCCGCCTGTCGTCGCTGCAAAAGGTCGACAGGGCTCGGCGCGGCAAGGGCGTCCGAGGAAATCCCCGCAAGCGCCACCTTGGCGCCCGCCGCCTCGATCGCCTCGACGATCGAGGTCAAATAGGTGCGCCCGACGGCGACGAGGCGAACCTGGTCGTGCGCGCCGGCGACCGGATTGTAGTCGTAGGCGGAACTGTCCGCCGTCCAGGGCGTCACGCGGTCGATCTGGTGGCGGACGATCAAACCGGCATAGGCGCGCCCCGATTTGGGTAGCTGGATCACGCGCTCGACCGCCTGCTTCCCGTCGAGCCGCAACTCCACCGGACGACGCGCGCCTGCGCGCAGCGCACGCTCCTTTGCCAGGTCTTCCACAGGCCCCTCGGCAAGCGGGCGCGCGCGCGCGCGCCGCAGGTCGAAGATCGCGTACCGGCCCGCCTCGGTGACGACAGCCATCCTCGGGCGACGAACCTTTGCGAAGCCGAGATCGAGTAGGCGCTCGGCTCCCCAGTCGACCATGCTCGTCCAGAAAGCTGCGATCATCTCCCCGCCCCTTCCCCATCCCAGGCAAGAATGCCGAACCCGGCCGCCTCGTCCTCGCTCGCGGCCAGCACCGCCGAAGCCTCGCGCGGATGGCCGCTTTCCACCCGCGCAGCGATCTTCACGCGATAGATGCCCGACGGATTGCGCGCGAGATGCCGGGACGGATTTGCAAGAACCGAGATGACGGTTTCCGGCGTCGCGTTCGGCAAGAGCCGCGCGGCCGCGAGCCTTTCGAGGTCGGCCTGCGTCGATCCCGGCAAGGCCGCGACGAGCCGCAGCGGCGCCGAAAGCGGATCGACGCTACCTTGCGGATTGAACACCGTCGCGTGCTCGAGCAGCGTCGCGACGTCGTCCGCAGCGACGCCTGCGACCTGCAGCATGTCGCCCACCTGGCGGAACGGACGCACCGAATTTTCCGGCCACCGCTCGCGAACCGCATCGCGCCACGCGACGACCGCCTGCGCAAAGCTTTCGGGCTGCAGTCTGCCGCCGCCAAAGGCGCGATAGAGCGCGGCCAGCAATTCCTCGTCCGCGGCGTTGAGGTCGACCCGGCCGGCCTCGTCCTCGATGGCGACGCGAACCACGCCGCCGCCGAGCGCGAACTCGAACGTCATGGCCGGTGGCGCGGCGCCGGGCTCGGCGAAGAGCGCATAGCCCGCGCTTGCCAGTCCCGCATCGATCAGGGCGGCCGAGCGCGACTGGTGAAGCGCGGCGCGCGCCTGCGCGCTGGCGCCGGCGGTCGAGGACAGCGTCGAGGCTGCAAGGCTCGCGAACAGCGCGACGAAGACCAGCGCCGCCACCATCACGTAGCCGTCGTTTCCGGCAAGCCGTCCGCGCGTCATGACGATCGCTCCCTTCCGGCGGCGATCGCCTCGCAGGTTCCGTCGGTCTCGACGCAACGAAGGACGGCCCGTGCGCGAAGCGGAACGACGACCGGCGGCGTCACCCGCGCCCCGCTTGCCTTGTCGACGATCTCGAGCCGGACCCCGCCCGGCACGCCCGTCGCTCCGCTCCATGCGTCGACCCAGTCGCCGCCGGTCGAGGTCAGGTAGAAGAAGCGCATCCGCCACGGCCCTTGAAGGAGCGTGACCGGCTCGCCCCAGCCGGCGTCGCCTGCTGCATCCGGCAAGGGGCGTGTGTAGCGCACGAGCGCGGTGCCCGTTGCATCCTCGACGATGGTGAGTTGAACGATGGTGTGGCGCCTGTCGGTGAGCGCGGCCGCGGTCGGCGCGGCGAACTCGGCGCGGTCGGGTCGCCCTTCGAAGAGGACGCCGCCGGGCCGCGCGAAATCGGGCAGCGGCGCGAAGGCATCGATGTGACGGCGCACCTCGCGCGTCCCCGCGTCCAGCGCGTCCAGCATCTCGGTGCGCGCCTGCCCCTTGCCGAACCCCTGCGCGGCCATGCCCCCGACGGTGACCATCATCAGGAGCGCGAGACTGGCGATGGCGAGCGCCACCACCGCCTCGATCAGGACGAAGCCGCCTTGCCGGTCGATGTCGCGCCGCGCGCTCATGGCCGCCCCACGCGGCGCGTGATGATGGCAAGCCGCTTGTCGCCCGGCACCTCGACCGTCACGCGGACATCGTAGAGGCCGAGCGGAGCGCCGCCCTCGCGGGCCGGCGCCGACCGGTCGAGCGCGATATCGAGCACCCAGCGCTGCCCGTCGATCGCCCCGCTCTGCGACGCCCCGCTCGCCGGATCGAACCCGCTGGCCAGGACGGCTTCCGCGACGAGCCGCGCCGTCATCATGTTCTGCGCCCGCAGTTCCATCTCGCGCGTTTCGACGAGGTGCTTCGCGACCAGCCCGCCGATCGCCGCCAGGATCGCAACCGCGACCAGCGCCTCGACGAGGACGAACCCCGCATTGCCCGAACGTCTGGAGACGGAAGCGCGCCGGACCATCGCCTACTCCACGCGCCGGATCGAGACGGCGCCAGTGACCGGCGCAACGTCGACGATGAAGGCTGCGGTGTCGGACGACAGACGAATCTGCCCGCCAGCCGACCGCCCGTCGCGGTTAAAGCCGATCCCGGCGGCGCTTGCTGCAAGCTGCAGCTCGACGCCCTGCGGCAGAGCGATCCGGCGTGCGCCCGAGCCTGACGCCACCAGCCGCGACGCGGCATCCACGATCGTGACCTTCGCGCCGCCGTCCTGCATGGCGCGCGCGCGGTCCATGCGCAGGATGGCCGCGACCTCGCGCGAGAGGGATGTCAGGTCCGTCGGCCCTGGTGCGCGCGACGGCGCCGGCAGCGCCACCGCGGCAATCATGGCGAGGACGAGCGTGCCCGACACGGCGTCGATGAGGGCGTAGCCTCCGTCCCGGTCGCGCCGGTCAGTTGGTCGCCAGCGCAGCTTCATTGCTGCCTCCCTTCGGAGTGCCGTCCGCGCCGACCGAGATGATCTTGTAGCGGCCGTCCGGCCCCGGCTCCTCGTAGCGGTAGGGCACGCCCCACGGATCGGCAGGAACCTTCGCCTGCTGCAGATAGGGCCCGTTCCAGCCCGGTATCCGCGTCTTCTGCTCGACCAGCGCGTCCAGCCCTTCGGACCGGCTCGGATACCTGCCGACATCGAGATAAAAGAGGTCGAGCGCGGCGGAGAAGCCGTTGATCTGGAGTTCGACCGTCCGCGAGCGCGCGTCGGTCAGATAGCCGAGGACCCGCGGGCCGACGAGGCTCGTGACCAGTCCGAGGATCACGAGGACGACCAGGAGTTCGACGAGCGTGAAGCCGCCGTTCCGGTCGCGCCGGTTTTGGTTGCGTTTACGCGGCCATGCCCTGCCCATTTGCCACCCCGCCGAGAATGAGAAGATCGTTGACCCGCAGCAGCGTCCCGATGACGGACAGGATGATCCACCCGATGATCATGCTGACCAGGAGAAGCGTTGCGGGGCCGACGATCCCGGCAAACCTGTCGACTGCCGTGCCCAGTTTCGTCTCGTAGATCTGTGCGATGCGCTCCAGCGATCCGGCGAGCGCCCCGGCCTCCTCGCCCACGCTCAGCATCTGCTGCGCGTAGAGCGGCAGCAGGCCCTGCTGCTTCATCGCCTCGGCGAGCGTCGCGCCCTGGCGCACCGCGCCGACCGCTTCGTGCATCGCGTGCCGCGCTGAGCGATCGGGAAGAAGGTCGCCGGTGAGCTGCAGCGCCGAAACGACGCCGACGCCCGACTTGAGAAGGCTCGACACGCTGGAGGCGATGACGACCGTCTGGCGCACCCGCGCGATCTCGCGCAGGACGGGAAGCCGCCGCACCGTCGTCGCCGCCAGTGCCCGCACCGCCTCGCTGCGCCGCGCGAGAATCGCGATCAGCGCAATCGCCAGCAGCGCGACGGCCAGCCACGTCCCCTGGACGCGCAGGAATTCCGAAGCGGCGAAGATCAGCGACCGTCCCTCTGCCGGATCGGCGTCGAAGCCCATCAGCGCGCGCTCGAATTCGGGAACGACGGCCGTCAGGACGAACACCAGCACCCCCGTCGCCGCGACCAGCACGAAAAGCGGATAGGCGAGCGAAGAGGAAATCCGCCGCCGCAGCTCCTCGGCGCGCTTGCGCTCGCGCGCGATGATCGAAAGCGTCTCGGAAAGCCGGCCGTTGGCCTCCGCGATGGCGACCATGCTGACATAGGCGGGCGGGAAGAGCTTGGGATGGCGCGCGAGCGCATCGGCGAACCGTTCGCCGGAGCGCACCGAGTTCGACAGCGCCCGCATCGTGGCCGCGAGGGCGCCCTGCCCGCCCGCCGATGCGATGGTCGTCAGCGCCTTGTCGAGCGTCATGCCGGAGGACAAAAGGATCGACAGATCTTCGGTCGCGATCGTCACCGCCGGTGCGGAGACCGCGCGTCGCCAAGCGGCTTCGCGCATGCGCGGCGCGTCGTCCGACGCTTCGACGCCGAGTTCGATCGGCATCAGCGCAAGCCGTTCGAGTTCGCCCAGCGCCATGTCCCGCGTCTCGGCTTCCAGCGAGCCCGCGACGATCCGCCCGCCTGCCGCCATGGCCTTGTAGCGATAGGTCTGGCGGCCGGAAGCCGCGCCTCGCCAGGCTGGATGGTGACGGGCGATCTGGTTCATCTTCGTGGAACCCTGCCGAAGACTTCGCGGCACCGCTGCACGTCCCACCAGTCGCGATTGCCGCGATGCGTGCGGATGTCGACGATGAAGCCGTTCGGGGCGGTCAGGATTTCGACCCGGCATTCGAGAAGCGGGTTGTAGCCCTGGATGCGATAGCCCCGCCACCAGGCGGTGTTGCCGATGAGGTCGACCGTGCCGCGGTCGCCCGGCTTGTAGCCGCTGTCGCGGCCCGAGAACCAGAGATAGGCGCGGCCCTCCTTGCCCATTGCGTAGGACGACACCGGGCCGCCCCATTCGATGAAGAAGGATTCGACCGGCGTCCCGATATAGGACGAGCGCAGGCGGTTGTTCGTGTCCGCCGAACTGCAGCCGGCAGCCATCGCCAGGACGGCCGCGAGCACGGCCAGCCGGCGCACCACCCCCCCGATTTCCATCACCTTTGGCATGTCGCCCCTTTCCACTTTCGTCATCATACGCCGCCCCCTCCCGAACGGAAGCTGATCGCCTAAATTGATTAGACCAAGGGCCCATACCCCGTCGCCATTGGTCGCCGTCAGATGAGACGCTAGTCCTGACAGTTCGTCAGACCTTGGCGACTGTCCGCTTCCTTTAGCAAAGCTCAAAATAGGGCCTGGTTTACTTCGCACCCGTCAGTCAAGCCGGGCACCGACCCGTTCTCCCCGATGCGTGCGAATCACTCTGCAGGGGACATCATGACAGACCATGGATTGACGCGACGTGATTGGTTGAAGCTCGGTGGCGCAAGCCTGCTCGTGGCCGGAGCCGCGACCGCCCCCGGTGACGTCTTCGCCCAGGATACCTGCCAGGTTTGCGACGTGCCGGCCGACGCGGCCCCGCCGCAAAAGACGTTCGAACTGGAGATCGGCGACACCTCGTCGACCTTCGTCGACGGCGAGAGCGTGAACCTCCTCGCCTTCCGCCTCGCGAGCGCCAATGGCGTATGGAAGGTTCCCGGCCCCACCCTTCGCGTCACCGAAGGCATGACCGTGCGCATCAAGGTCACGAACCTGCGCAAGGAAATGCACAGTTTCGAGATCACCGGCATTCCCCAGAGCAAGACCGAAGTGGCGCCGAACTGCTCGTGCTGGGTCCAGTTCACCGCCCCCGTCGGCGGCACATACATCTATCATGACGCGTTCGGGAACTCGCCGCTCTACCGGCTGATGGGCCTCCATGGCGTCCTCGTCGTGATGCCGCTCAACGGCGTCACCAAGAAGACCGCGACCAACCCCTATCCGAGCCAGACGCCCTACAGTCTCGACACCCTGACGACCGCGCAGCGCAACGCCATCACGAAGGTGTTCAACGCGCTGGGCACGACCGAGCGCTTCCTCGGCGGCGCCGAAGGCAAATGGGTGCCCTGCACGGACGACAACGACTACTCCTTCCAGGAGAAGGTGTGGGTGATGCAGGCGATCGATCCGCGCTTCCAGGCGCTGATCGTGCGCGGCCAGCCATTGATGTCGGCGCCGCAACTGACCGGCGACATCGTCAACAATTTCGTGCCGCGCTACTTCCAGCTCAACAACCGCAGCGGGTTCGACCTTAACTTGGGCGAGGACATCTGCCCCGACAACTACATCGGCGAGCCGACCCTGATCCGCATGGTCAATGTCGGCATCACCCATCACTCGCCGCACATCCACGGCAATCACGTCCTGCGCCTCTCGCAGGCCAATCTCGACCCGGCCTCTCCCGATTTCGGCAAGGTGCAGGTCGCGGACAACATCTTCGAGGTCGACACCTGGTCGATGTGGCCGATGGAACGGCGCGACATGCTGCTGCCCTTCGAGATTCCGCCCGACATTCCCTACAAGCCGCTTCTGGCGACCGACCCGCAGGGGCTCCAGTTCGACCGCATGGTCTCCCTGCAGGCCAAGGAGCCGTTCCCGCTGCGCTACGTCATGCACGACCATTGCGAGATGGCGACGACCGCCGGCGGCGGCAACTATCCGCAGGGCATGGTCACCCATTGGGAGATCATGGGCGGCCTCGGCGGCCGGAAACTGCAAACGGCGCAGCTTTGAGGAAGGGCAAGGACAATGGCTGACGAACTCACGACAGCGGCCGCATTGACGGCAATTGGCGGCGCCCTCGTCGCGGCCTCGGCAACTTCGGCGCAGACGACGCTGCCGCCGCCCGGCCCCAAGTCGACCGGCTCGCCGGGCCCCGGCGAATTCGCCGGCGGCGACGTGCGCTTCGACCGCACGGGCATCGGAGCGAACATCACCTTCGGCAATTTTGGCTGCACGGTGTTCAAGGAAAACGCCAACACGCCCGACTGGATGACGGCGAACGTGTTTTTCGTGCGCAAGGTGCGCAACCTCGACATGCGCATGCCGGACGGGCGCGACCTGCGCTGCTGGACCTTCGAGGACCCGCTTCAGACCAGCGGCAAGCGCGAACAGTTGCCGGCACCGACCATCCGCGTCCAGGACGACGACCTCGTCCACGTCAAGCTGGAGGCGAGCAAGGGCTCTCACACGATCCACCACCACGGCATCGAACCGACGACCATGAACGACGGCGTCGGCCACGTCTCGATGGAGATCACCGGCAGCTACGTCTACCAGTGGCAGCCGCGCAAGGCCGGCACCTATTTCTATCACTGCCACAAGAACACCGTGACCCATTTCGAGATGGGTCTCTACGGCATGCTGATCGTCGATCCGAAGCCCGACGCGCAAGGCTTCATTCGTGCCTATGAAGACGGCCCGCGCTACGACGTCGAGGCCATCTGGGCGCTGGACGACATGGACCCGCGCTGGCACCAGATCACCGACGACGACCACGATGTCGGCCTTTGCGGCGACGATTCCGGGCTCAACATCTTCGAGCCGAAATACTTCCTCCTGAGCGGCACGCCGTCGCGGCCGGGCGTCAACGTCACCAAGCAGAAGGTCGTCGCCAATGCGGGCGAGCAGATCCTGATCCGGCTCCTCAATGCGAGCTATTCGGTTCTGGCGGTCACCTTCGAAAGCCTGCGCGTCCAGATCATCGCCGTCGATGGGCACCCGCTGAACCGCGATTGGAACAAAGCCGTCACCGTGCCGCCCGGCGAGACGATCTATCTGTCGACTGCCCAGCGCTACGACATCATGATCGATACGTCGCTGACCGTGAACAACAAGAAGAAGTACAAGGGCATCAACCCGGTCACCTTCGAGTTCCAGCACTGGATCACGCGCAAGCGCCACAATGCCGGCGACCCGCTCTATGACGGCATCGTGCGCACCACGATCGAGTTCCCGGGATGGTCGGCATGAGGCGCTTTCGAATGCTGCTGGCCGCGCTTTCGATCGGCGCCGCCTGCGCGGGCGCCGCGCCGTCGCTCGCGCATGAGCGCACGCCGCACGGAACGCTGATGCAGGAAGGCGAGATCGAGTTTCGCGTCGACCCCGACTACAAGCCGCCGGACCCGGCAAGTCTCGGCGGAAGCTGGGACCTCGTCGACCACAATGGCCGCCTCGTCACCGACAAGGACTTTCGCGGCAAGTGGATGCTGGTCTTCTTCGGCTTTGCCGGCTGCCGCGAGGCATGTCCGGGCGCGCTGATGACGATGGGCGAGGCGATCGACCAACTCGGCCCCGACGGCGACGCCATCCAGCCCCTCTTCGTCGATTTCTCGATGGAGGAGCCGGATTATCTTGGCCTCGCCCAGTTCGTCTCCAATTTCCATCCGCGCCTGATCGGCCTCACCGGCGACCGCAAGCAGACCTTCCAGGCCGTCCGCAAGTTCAAGGTGCGCCGCGAATACGCGATGACCAACTTCTCCTCCAAGGAGACCGGACCGCGCATCAACCACACCACCTACATCTACGTGATCGATCCCGACGGCAGGACGCGCGGCTATTTCTACGACGCCCTGCCGGTCGAGGGCTATGTCGACGAGATCCGCTATCACCTGGCGCGCTACGAGGCGGAAAGGCACGAATGACGATCCGACACCTGTTCCTGTCCGGCCTTGTGGCCGCCCTCCTTGCGAGCGGCCCTCAAGCCCTCGCCGGCGCCCTCGACGACCACGGCCGGCCGCGCGGCGTCGACCTGGCGACCCTCGGCCGGCTGACCACCCAGGACGGCGCCCCCTTTGCGACCGCCGCCCTTCGCGGCAAGCCGACCATCCTCTTCTTCGGCTACACGCACTGCCCCGAGGTCTGCCCGACGACGCTCCTCGAAATGACGAACTACCTGCACGAACTCGGCGCGGAAGCCGATCGCGTCAACGTCATCTTCGTCACCGTCGATCCCGCGCGCGACACGGTCGAGGCACTGGCGCCCTATCTGTCCAATTTCGACCCGCGCATCGTCGGCCTCACCGGCAGCATCGAGAACGTCGACGCGGTGGTGAAGGCGTTTGGCGCGACGCGCCTCGAAAGTACGACCGACAGCGCCTACTACAGCGTCAACCACACCGCATCGACCTTCCTCATCGATCGCTACGGCCTCCTGGCGAACATCGTCGCCTATGGCGACGAGCGCGAACTGGCGAAGAACGCCGCGCGCCTTCTCGCGCAATAGGTGCAATCGGTGCGTGCCGGGTCATTGCCGACCGGCCCTCTCCACCCTATTCTCGAATGCGGGGGGCGTAGGGAGGAACCGATGAAAACCTTGGTCATAGCCCTCGTCTGCGCCGGCGCCTTCGCGGCAGCTCCGGCTTTCGCGCAGGATGGCGACTTCAGCTTCTTTGTAACCAGCAGTGGTCCCGGCGACGGCGCCAATCTGGGCGGCCTCGAAGGGGCCGACGCGCATTGCACCTCGCTCGCCGAAGCCGCCGGCGTGGCGGGCAAGACCTGGGCGGCGTATCTCAGCACGTCCGACACGAACGCCCGCGACCGCATCGGCGCCGGGCCGTGGGTCAACGCCAAGGGCGAGACGATCGCCGAAAGCGTCGACGCGCTCCATGGCGACGGCAACGCGATCACCAAGGAGACCGCGCTCGACGAAAACGGCGAGATGGTCAATGGCCGCGGCGACGAGCCGAACCGCCACGACATCCTGACCGGCTCGCTGCCGGACGGCACGGCGCACGAGGCGACCTGCGAGAACTGGACCGCGAACGGCGAAGGCAGCGCCATGGTCGGCCACCACGACCGCATGGGCCTCGATGAATCCGACGCGGCGAAATCCTGGAACTCCTCGCATCCCTCGCGCGGTTGCGGCCAGGAGGCGCTGCAGGGCACCGGCGGCGACGGCCTGCTCTACTGCTTCGCGGTGGAGTGATCCCGCGCCCTCGGGACTGATCCGTTAAGAAAGAACCGCCCGGCATTTACCGGGCGGTTCTTTTCGTTTGTGCGCTGTTTGCCGCGGCTTTTCTCACCGTTCCTTGAGTGCTCTTTGGAACTGGTCTGTGATTGGTTTTGCGAGGTAGGAGAGAGCGGTTCTGGGTTGGGTTTCGACGAAGGTTTCGACGGGCATTCCGGGGATGAGGTGTTTGCCGTCGAGTTTGTCGAGTTCGCCGGGGTTAAGTTCGATGTCGGCGAGGTAGTAGATGTCGCCGGTTGCCGGATCGCGGGTGGTGGCGGGGGAGACGTGCTGGACGCGGGCGACGAGTTCGGGCGTGGTGCGCTGGTTGAAGGCGGAGAAGCGCAGGCGGGCGGTCTGGCCGGCGGCGACCTGGTCGATGGCGGCCGGCGCGATCTTGGCCTCGATCTTGAGCCTGGCGTCTTGCGGGACGATGGTGGCGAGGATCTCGGCCGGGGTGATGACGCCGCCGATGGTGGTGACGTTGAGTTCGTTGATGGTGCCGGCGATCGGCGCCTTGATGTCGGTGCGCGCGAGGCGGTCGTCGGCGGCGGTCTGGCGTTCCTTGAGTTCGGAAAGCCGGGTCTCGACGAGCGAGAGTTCGCGCTGCGCCTCGGTGCGGGCGTTCTCGTCGATGGCGATGACCTGCAGGCGGATCTCGCTCATGCGCGCCTTGGCGCGGGCGATGGCGGCGTCGATCTCGCCGCTTTCGCCCCTGAGGCGGGCGCGGTCGCGGGCGCCGGCCGAGGCGCGCGAGCCCTCGACGAGGCCCTTGTCGGCGAGGCCCTTGATCTTGGCGTACTCGTCCTCGACGAGGACGAGTTCGTCGTCCTTGGCGAGCTGCTGGGACTTCAGCCCGGTGATCTCCTCGCCGATCTGGGCGACGGAGAGTTCGAGCTGCTGCTTCTGGCTTTCGCGGTGGGCGCGGTTGCCGGCGAAGAGCCGCGTCTCGCCCTTGACCAGCGCGGCGACGGCGGCCTCGCTCTGGTCGATGGCCGCGTCGAGGATGATGGCGCCCTGGCCGTCGCGCTCGGCGATGAGGCGGGCGCGACGCACGGCGAGTTCGCCGATCTGGGTGTTGAGGATGGCAAGTTCGGCCCGCGTCTGCGCGTCCTCGAGGCGGATCATGACGTCGCCTGCGCGCACCTCGTCGCCCTCGCGCACGGCGATGGTCGAGACGATGCCGCCGTCGCGGTGCTGGATGGTCTTCAGGTTCTGGTCGACGGCGACGACGCCCTGCGCGATCACCGCGCCCGACAGTTGCGCGGTGGCGGCCCAGCCGCCCGCGCCGCCGACGAGCAGCAGGCCGAGCGCGGCGCCGGCCAGCATGCGCCCGCGCATCCGGTAGGCGCCGGGGGCAGTGCCAGGGGCACCGCCGGTGCCGGGGGCACTGCCGGTGCCGGGGGCGCTGCGGTTTGCCTGGCGGCTGGCGGCGGTGGTCTTTCTGGTTGCCATTGTGGTGGTCCCTGTCCTGTTGCCGCTCACGCCGTCTCGACCATGACGAGGACGTGGCGCCCGTCGATGATGATGGCGGTCTCGAACGTGTCGTCGCGGTTGAAGTCGGCCTCGATGATGGTGCGGATGATGCCGTCGACCTCCTCGAGCCGGGTGCGCACGGCGAAGTCGGCCTCGTCGACCTTGCTGCCGTAGATCGTCTCGAACTGGTCCTCGAGGTCGTCGAAGACGGCCTCGAACATCTCGTATTTGTCCATGCGGATGCGGTCACCGGCCTTGAAGTCGTGGATCTCGAAGACCAGCGGCTGGGCGGTGGCCTCGCCGGGGCCGGCGAACTCGAACACATTCTCGCCCGCCCCGCCGTAGAGCGCGGCCGCCTCCGTGCCGAGGACGAAGTGGTCGTCGCCCGCCCCGGCGATCACCGTCTCGAAGCCGGTGATGGTGTCGCAGCCGATCTCGATGCCGCTCGCCTGTCCGCCGGCAAGGTCGATCAGAAGATCGCCGGTGGCGGCCGAGTAGTCGAGCACGTCGCAATCCGCGCCGCCGTCATAGACGTCGTCGGCGCCGTCCATGGCGGCGATGACGGTGTCGTCGCCGGCCCCGGCAAGGACGGTGTCGGCCCCCGCCCCGTCGGCGATCGTGTCGTCGCCGGCCCCGGCCTCGATCATGTCGTCGCCCGCCCCGGCCTCGATATGGTCGTCGCCGGCGCTGCCGGTGATGGTGTCGTCGCCGGAGCCGGCGATCACGGCCTCGAAGCCGGTGATCGTGTCGCAGCCGATCTCCGTGCCGGCGGCGGTGCCGAGCTCCATGTCGATGGCAAGCTTCAGCTCGGCCAGCGAATAGTCGACCGTGTCGTAGTCGGCGCCGCCGTCATACTGGTCGTTCGCCCCGTCCATGGCGGCGACCACCGTGTCGTCGCCGGTCCCGCCAAGGACGATGTCGCTTCCCGCGCCGTCGGAGAGGACGTCGTCGCCCGCCCCGCCGTCGAGCCGGTCGTCGCCCGCCGCGCCGAACAGCCGGTCATTGCCGGTCCCGCCATCGAGCCGGTCGTCGCCCTCGCCGCCGTCGAGATGATCGTCGCCGGCGTCGCCCTCGAGGGCGTCGTTACCCGCGCCGCCGAGCAGCATGTCGTTGCCGGCGCCGCCGGAGAGGAAGTCGTCGCCCGCCTCGCCATGGAGGATGTCGTCGCCGTCCTCGCCGAACAGGCGGTCGTCGCCGGCGCCGCCGAAGACGATGTCGTTGCCGCGCCCGGCGAGCACGATGTCGTCGCCCGAACCGGCATGAACCGTGTCGTCGCCGTCGCCGGCGATGATGTGGTCGTCGCCCGACCCGGCCGCGATGACGTCGTTGCCGGCGCGCCCGTCGATGACGTCGTCGCCGGCCCCGCCCTCCATGTCGTCGGCGCAATTGGAGCCGGTGAGGACGTCGTCGCCGGCGCTGCCCTCGAACCAGCCGCGCGCCAGCACGGTGAAGTGCGCGCTCTGCGCGACCGACAGCGCGCCGTCGGTGATGGTGTAGGTCAAGGTGACCGGCCCGGGCGCGAAGGGCGCCGGCTGGAAGGTCCAGCCGAAGCTCGTCGCGGCAAGCGTGCCGGAGGAGGCGGTGAGCCCGGCGACGGCGAGCGCGTCGCCGTCCGGGTCGCTCGCCCCGCGCAACAGGTCGAGGAGGCCGATCGCCAGGATGGCGCAGCCGGTCAGGTCGTAGAGATGGACCGGACCTGCAACGCGCGGCGCGCGGTTGACAGTCTCCTCGTCGTCGTCCTCGTCGTCGTCGTCGCACGGCCCGCCGCTGCCCGGCCCGGCACAGACCGGGTCGCCCGGACCGTCCGGGTCATCGGGATCGCCGGGACCGTCCGGATCGTCAGGGTTGTCCGGATTGCCAGGGCCGTCAGGGTTATCGGGGTTGCCGCCGCCCGTGCCCCCGGTGCCCCCGGCACCGCCCGTGCCCTCGGCACCGACGAAGTCGGGCAGATTGTCGTTCGTCGCCCGCAGGCTCTGCCGGTAGGGCTCGACCAGGGTGAAGGCGTCCGGCTCGGCGCCGGGGAAGAAGAAGTCGACCGCCGGCGAATCGATCAGGCTGAACCGGGCCGAGGGGGCAAGCGCGACCAGCGCGCCGCCCGAGAAGGCGCCGGGGCCGGGATCGGCGCCCGGCGTGCCGGTGGTCAGCTCCTCCTCGCCGACGGGCTGGGTGTCGGCCGGATCGAGTTCGGCGGTCAGCGGGTCGGTCGGGTCGGCCTCGTCGAATTCCCCTTCCGCCTCGTCGGCCGGCTGCGACCAGCCGGGGAAGATCGACTTCAGATAGAGCCCGAGCCCCATCAGGACGAGGAAGAACGCATAGGGCGTCTTCGACTTCTCATGCGCGTTCTTCAGGACATAGGCCTCGGCCGGGTCGGCGGGCCGCGACTGCGTCTGGGGCTGGGTCGCCTTTGCGGTGATGATCATGCCGATACACGCGCGGATACGCGGGCGCGCGCCTCCTTGCGTTGGGGTTGCGGCTGGGCCTCGCTGCGCGGCTGGCCGATGATCTCGTCCTTCGGTCCGAACGCGGCCAGCCGGCCGGCCTGGATCACCGCGATCATGTCGACCGCGGCGAGCGCGCTCGGCCGGTGGGCGACGACGACCGCGATGCCGCCGCGCGCCTTGACCGCCTCGATCGCCGCCGTCAGCGCCGCCTCGCCCTCCGCGTCGAGGTTCGAGTTCGGCTCGTCGAGCACGACCAGGAACGGATCGCCATAGAGCGCCCGGGCGAGCCCGATGCGCTGGCGCTGGCCGCCCGACAGCGCCATGCCCTGCGGCCCGAGCGCGGTGTGGTAGCCTTCGGGCAGCCGCACGATCATCTCGTGCACGCCCGCCGCCCGCGCCGCCGCCACGATCGCCCGCGGCTCGGCCTCGGCCTCGAGCCGGGCGATGTTCTCCTGGATGTCGCCGTCGAGCAGCGCCACGTCCTGCGGCAGATAGCCGACATGGCGTCCGAGCGCCTCGGCGTCCCATTGGCCGAGCTCCGCCTCGTCGAGCCGCACCGCCCCGCGCAGGCTCGGCCAGATCCCGGTCAGCGCCCGCACCAGCGTCGTCTTGCCGCCGCCCGACGGGCCGATGATGCCGAGCGCCTGGCCGGCCTTGATCTCGAAGGCGACGTCGCTCAGGAGCACCCGGCCCGAGCCCGGCGCGGCGACCGTGATCCCCTCCACCCGCAGCGACGCCGCCGGCGCCGGCAGCGCCATCGGCGGGGCCGCGTCGGCGAGCGCGATCACCGTCTCCTTCAGCCGCCCGAACGCCGCCCGCGCCGCCACCACGCTCTTCCAGTTGCCGATGGCCAGATCGATCGGCGCCAGCGCCCGCGCCGAGGCGACCGAGGCGGCGATGATCGCGCCGGCCGACAGTTCGCCGAGGATCGTCAGGTACGCGCCGAGCCCCAGCACCGCCGATTGCAGGATCATCCGCAGCACCCGCGACAGGGCCCCGAACGTGCCGGAGATGTCGTTGGTGCGCGTCTGCAGGTCGAGATGGTCCTCGTTGGCGCGCGCGAACCGCGCCACCGCCCGGCGGGAGAACCCCATCGCCTTGACGATGTCGGCATTGCGCGCGTTCGAATCCGCGATCGTGTTGCGCGCCACCAGCGCCTGCTGCGTCGAGCCCGACAGGCGCCGGGTCAGAAGTTCGGTGATCACCGTCAGCACCGTCAAGACGAAGGCGCCGCCGAGCGTCAGCGCGCCGAGCAGCGGATGCAGGATATAGACGAACACCAGGAACACCGGCACGAAGGGCAGGTCGAACAGCGCCACCGGCCCCTGGCTGCCCAGGAACCCGCGCACCGTGTCGACGTCGCGGCCGCGCTCCAGCGCCTCGGCCGTCGAGAAGCCGAAGCGCGGCATGTCGATCGCCACCTCATGGGCGAGCGGCGCGATCCGCGCGTCGAGCCGTGCCCCCACCCGCACCAGGATCTGCGAGCGGATGACGTCGAACAGGCCCTGGAACAGATAGAGCCCGATCGCCAGCACCGAGATCGCCACCAGGGTCGGCATCGAGCCGCTGGTCAGCGCCCGGTCGTAGATCTGCAGCATGTAGAAGGCGCCCGTCAGCGCCAGGATGTTGATCACCCCCGACACCGTGAACAGATAGGCCACGACCCCGCGCAGCCCCTTCGTCATCTGTTCCGCCTTGCGCCGCGCCGCGGCGCTCTTCGCATTCTTGCCCATGGCACTGACCCCGAACCGAGAGTGACCCCGTTACACAAATCCCGCTGGGCGGGACCCCGCCACCTGGCGGGACTTGACCCTTGAGAATGTCCCGCCGGCGGTTCCCCCCGCCGGCGGGACGGCTTGCCCCCTTAAAGGGTGAAGTCGCTCTCGCTCAGATTGTGCGAGCCCTTGATCGCGAACTTGTAGTCGGCCTCCGCGCCGCCGGTCGTGTTGAGGTGCACGATCGTGTAGTCGCCGTCCTCGCGCGCCTCGTGGCTGACCATCAGCTGGCCGCGGGCGGTGAACGCCTCCCCCGTCACCAGTTCGAACGACTGGTTGCCGGCCACGCAGGCATTGGCGTCGGCCATCGACAGGTCGATCCGGTCGCCGACCGCAAAGCCGAGGATCGTGTCGCCGTCCGCATCCGCCCCCGACAGGAAGCGGAAGACGTCCTGGCCGGCCCCGCCATCCATCACGTTGACCGCCCCGCTCGCCGTGATCGTGTCGTTGCCCGACCCGGTGACGATGTTCTCGAAGCCCCAGATCGTGTCGTTGCCGGTCGCCAGCGAGGTGACCTGGCCGCGGCCCATGAAGCCGGTGCCGAGATCGGCGACGATGGCGGCGGTGATCGACGACATGTCGAGCGTGTCGGTGCCGGCATCGCCGTCCCCCTCGCCGCCATGATAGGTGTCGTCGCCGTCGCCGGCCTCCGCCACCACGATGTCGTCGCCGCCGCCGGCGAACACCGTGTCGCGGCCCGCCCCGGCATTCACATAGTCGCGGCCCGCGCCGCCATAGATGCGGTCGTTGCCGCCGTCGCCGAACACCGTGTCGTTGCCCGCCCCGCCGAACAGGTCGTCATCGCCGGCCCCGCCATGGAGCACGTCGCGGCCGTCGTCGCCGAAGAGGTAATCGCGGCCCTCCCCGCCCATCAGCGCATCGTCGCCCGCCCCGCCCAGAAGCGTGTCGTCGCCGCCATGCCCGATCAGCGTATCGGCAACCGCGCTGCCGACCAGCACGTCCGCCGCACCCGTCCCCACCTGGTAAGCCGGACCCGACCCCGACGACGGACCGGGAACCGACGGACCATCCTCGTCATCGTCCCCGCACGAGCCATGATCGTCGTCGTCATGATCATCGTCATCATGATCATCATCGTCGTCGTGATCGTCATCATCGTCGTCATCGTCGTCATCCATCGACGGCGAGCCGAAATACGTCACCGAATGCCCGTTCGCCGAAACCGTCCGGCTCCCGTCCCCGTTCACCACCTCCACATAATCCGCCCCGTCCCCGCCAAGGTCGATCACGTCCTGCGGCCGCAAAGCCCCAACGATCGTGTCGTTCCCACCATTCGACCGGAACACGATCCGATGCGCAGACAACAACGAACTGATGTCGACCACATCATCCCCGGCACCGCCGTCGATCGTGATCGTGCTGAAGTTCAGGCTCGTCGGATTGAAGTTCCCGAACACCTGGATCGTGTCGCCATCCGAAGCGCCGCCATTGGGAACGCCGTTGGCGTCGTTGGCAGACACGGCCAGACTGTTGACCTCGATCTCCTCGATATTGTCGAGTTGGGAGACGAGCGTCGTGACACCGCCGACGGTCCGCGTGATGACGATCTCCGTGCCCGCGGCGAAGATGATGCCGAGCTGCCCCTGCAGCGTGGCCCGCGCCGTTGCATTTGCACCCCCGGACACCGCATGGATGCCGAACGTTTCGGCACCGGCAGCGCCCAGCAGGCGGTAGGTGTCGACCCCGCCGGCGCCGTTGACGATGTCGCGGCCGTCGGTGCTGAGCTGGATGATGGTGTCGTTGTCCGCCCCGCTGTTGATGACGTCGTCACCCGCGCCGCCATTGATGGTGTCGGCGCCCGCCGCCCCGGCGATGTTGTCGTTGCCGTCGTCGCCGAAGAGCGTGTCGTTGTCCAAGCCGCCATTGATGTCGTCGTCGCCCGCGCCGCCGTGGATCGTATCGTTGCCGGCCGCACCATTGAGCGTATCGCCGCCGCCGGCGCCGAAGATCAGGTCGTTGCCGGCGCCGCCGCCGATCGTGTCGGCGATCGCCGTCCCGACCAGCAGATCGTCATTGGCCGTCGCGTTGGGCGAATAGTTGTAGATCGTGCCGCCGAAGTCGAACTGCTCGACATTGCGGACCGTATCGACGCCGTCGCCTTCCGCCCCGCGCCCGTCGGTCACGATGACGTTCACGCCGTTGCGGACGAGTTCGTAGGCATCGATTCCAAGTTCGAAATTGACCACGTCTGCGACACCCGCGCCGCCATCGACCACGTCGTCGCCATGCCCGCCGGTCATGACGTCGTCGTCATTGCCGCCGAGCAGGGTATCGTTGCCGTCGCGCCCGTCGAGCCGATCGACGCCGTCGCCGCCCGAAAGGCTGTCGTCGCCGTCGCCGCCATCCAGGCGGTCGTCGCCGACGCCGCCGCGCAGGTCGTCATTGCCGATGTCGCCGGAAATGCGGTCGTCGCCGGCAAGGCCGAGGATGATGTTCGACCGGGTGCTGCCTTCGATATCGTCGTCGTTGCCGGTGCCGATGATCGCGGTGTTTTCCGACGCCGCCGAGCCGATCCCGTAGGACGCCACGACACGGATTTCGAGGCCGGCGAATGCCGCGCCGTTGATCGGGCTTCCGGTCACCGGGTTGCCGGCGATCAGAAGGTTCGACCACGTGCCGTCCGCATTGAGGCTCTGCCACTGGAAGGTCAGCCCCGCCACTCCCGGCGGGACGGTCGTGGCGCTCAGCACGCCGGCATCCGTGGACGCGATCAAGAGGTGATCGAACGGCCGGTTGACGATGTCGGTCGCCGCGATCGTGCGATCCGTGAACTGCAGCATCTCGATATTGCGCAGCGTGTCGACGCCGTCCGAGAGAAGAGCCCGCCCGGTGCGCGGATCGATGAGCCCGTCGCTGATCGTGTTGTGCGTGACCGTGATCGTGCCGTCGTCATTGGCGACGATGGTGTAATTCTCGGCGATGTCGTTGAAGACGGCCGTGTCGATGTCGCCGGACGCGGCAGCCTCCGGATAGATGATCTCGCGGACGATGTGCATCTGGCCGGGCCGGATTTCACGCGTCAGCAGGAGGTCGAACAGCGACCTGCCATGCCATGCCGCCGGGATCGGCGCGCCGCCGCTGTCGAGTTGGCCCGCCTCGAAGACATGCTTGAGGCTGTCGATCGTCGCGATTTCGTTGGCTGCCGTGTTCGCGTCGTTCTGGTTGCCGGTGATGCGGATGCGCACGTTCAGCCAGCGGTCGCCGTCGAGAATGTCGTCGCCGGCATTGCCCTGGAGAATGTCGTCGCCGAGGCCGCCGAGGAGGATGTTTCCGCGCTCGAAGAACCCCGTCGCCGGATCGACGGCGACGATCTCGCCGAGCCCGTCGATGCGGTCGATGCCGGCCTGGTCGAGGCCGTCATTGAAGAAGACGCCTTCGGTCGTACCGACGGTCGCGCCCTCGGCGATGTCCTCGAAGACGCGGTCGTCGCCGCGCAGCACGTCGTCGTGGTTCCAGCCCGACAGGGCTTCCGTCTTGTCAAAGCGGTTGCGTAGGATGTCTTCCTGCTCGGTCGTGAAGATCGGAACGCGCAGGTCGGCATCGGCGCCGAAGGCGACGCCCTTGTAGATCGACCAGTCGAAGCCGAACATGCCTTCGTTGCGCATGACGCTTTCGCCCTGGACCATGATGTCGTCGCCCGACTCGGCGTCGAAATCATGCTCGTCGTTTCCGGCAAACATCACGTCATGGCCGATGATGGCCGAGTTGAAGAAGAGCTCGGAATTGTCGCCCGCCGTGGTATCGAAGCCGCCGCCGGCCTCGATCCAGTCGTCGCCCTCGTTGCCGAGCAGGAAGTCCATGTCGTCGCCGCCGAGGATGAAGTCATCCCCTTCGCCGGCGAACACTTCGCTGGCGTCGACGCCGACGAAATGCACGTCCTTGCCGCTGCCGCCCATCAGGATGTCGAGGCCGTTCGAATTGGCGATGACGTCGTTTCCTTCGTCACCCTTGAGGAAGTCGCCGGAGTCGCCGGAGTCGGTGATGATGTCGTCGCCCGCGCCGCCATTGACGAGGTCGACGCCGGCGCCGGATTCGATGCGGTCGTCGCCTGCATCGCCCCAAATGCCGTCATCGCCGAAATCGGTGATGATCGTGTCGTTGCCATTGGTGCCGCCGACGACGACATGTTCGCCGCCGAAGACGCGGATGTAGTTGGCGTCGGCGCCCGGCGTGCCGGGATCGTCGCGCAGAACCCTCGTCAGGCCGAGCGCTTCGAGCACCGGGTCGTTGCCCACCGGATCGACGCCGCTGTCGGACAGATTGTCCGGGTCGTAGTCGGCCTGCTTGGTCGCATCGACTTCATAGACGAAGTCGTACGTGGCAAAGGAATCCACGCCGATATGGCGTTCGATGATATCGTCCGCCGTGCCCCGGATACCGTCCGGGCCGGGCTGGGCGAGATTCGTGTTCGCCATGATCATCTTGGCGAAGGAGTTCTGCTCCAGCGCGTTGAGGAAGTTCTGGCCCTGCGTGCGGGTCAGGTAATAGAAGCGGTCGCCGTCCTGCAGGTTTTCGAGCTGCAGTTCGAACACGGCATTGAAGGTCGAGCCGAGGAACCCGCCGAATGGCATCTTCTTTTCGGCGAGGCCGCCGATCCAAAGGTCGATCGAGTTGAGGCCGCTCGACTGCGCGTTCCAGCCATTGCCGCTGCTGTTGAGGAACTCCAGCCGGTCGGCCGGCGCACCGTCGCCGCCGAAGACGAGCAGCATCGCCGCGTCGCGCTTGGCTTCGAGGGTGAGCGCCGTGGTGATGGAGCTGTGAAGACCGTAGGCCGCGATGAAGTTCACCACCGAAAGCGGGTTCTTCAGGTTCGCCGCGAACTCCGCCCAGCTCGTATAGGGCGTCAGGAAGCTCGAGCCGCTCGCGTCGAAGAGCTGCTGGCGCGCCTGGTTGAGCGTCGGCATGCCGGTGTCGCGACCGCGGGCGATGTTGATCGTCGCGAGGTCGAGCGGCAGGCCGAGAAGGTTGTTGCGCAGCGCGTTGACGACGAACTCGTCGATCTCGTTGCCGCGCTCGATCGTCATGCCGCGCACGATGGCGGCAGCGCCTTCGTCATGCGAGATGGCGCCGTCATTGTCGAACAGGACAGGGTTGAGGAACGCCTCGACGAGCCCGAGTTCGTCGTCCATCGCATTGCCGGAAGCGTCGATGCGCGGCATGTTCTCCGTCAGCATCGAGTGGCCGAAGCGATAGACCACATTGGCGAACTCGGAGAAGATCGTCGGATTGACGTCGGTGATGCTGTTGAAGACGAAGATGTCGATGTTCGGCTGGATCTTGCGCGCGAACTCTTCGAAGACGAGATGCTGGTACTGCATTTCCGTCGCGAAGCGGCCGGCTTGGAACAGGCGTTCGCCATCCCAGCCGGTGCCGTTGAACAAGGTCGAACCCTCGAGGAATACCGCCTTGTTGACGGCTGCATTGTAGCCCGTATTGAAAGCGTCGAGCGTCGCCTGGTCGATGTCGACGCGCAGCCATTCGTTGACGAAGGCGAGATCGCCGCTCTGAAGGATGGTGACCTTCTGCTGGTCGACCTGGCGGTTGTGCTCGGAATGGAAGATGTGGTGGACGGCGGTCAGGCCGATGTTCTCGTTGCCGCGCCCGTCGCCGGTGATGTAGTGCCGGTCGAGAAGCTCGTTGTCATAGGCGACCTTCCGCCCGCGGGAATCGGTGGCGATCGGCTCCGAATTTACGGCTAGGTCAAGGTCAGCCGAAACCGGGATGGCTGCCGTGCCCGGATTGTTGTCGTGATCGAACACGGTGCCCGGCACCGCGTCATGAGCGATGTCGTCGAGGAACGCGTTGTCGGTCCGGACCGGGCCGAGGCCGCCATTCAGCGCGGCAAGATTCAGCGGCGCGGCGGCGGTGCCGCTGGCAAACGCGGTGGGGCCGGTGCCGTCGAACGCCGTCACGACCTGCGGGAAGCCGTTCACGTCGCGGATGAATTCGCCATAGGCGTCGGTCAGGAGCAGCGGAACGGCGAAGACGTCCATGTCGGTGAGCGTGATGCCCAGCATCTCCGCTGCCTGCTCCTTCACGTCGGCCCATGTCGCCAGACCACCGTCGTCCCCGGTCAGGAGATGGCCGGTCGCGACGGGACGTCCGCCGACCATGACATATTCGCGCAGGAACACCTGGTGCGAGGCGTGCGACGTGTAGGTCTGGTTCTGGTCGACGAACGGCGTCGTGACGTTGCGCTGCGAGCCTTCCACCGGCGTCGCCCGCGTCAGCGCCATGAAGCGAAGGTGGAAAGGCAGATCGTCATTGCCGGGCGTCACGCCCGGAACGCCGGCGTCCGCCACGCCATTGGCGCCCAGCACCAGCGGGTCGTCATTGGCAAGCGGAACGTATACCGTCCCGTTTCCGCCCTTCGAGATAAGGTCGAGGCCGTGGTCGAAGAACTGGCCGAAGAACGTCATCCAGGCGTTGAACGGCGCGGAAAGCCCTTCATCCGGCGCGATGTTCGGAATGTCGATCGAACCTTCGTTGAAGGTGATGCCGAGCGATTCCGCCTTGGCGATCATCGCAGCCTGCGGATTGGCGATAACGGCTTCTGCTTGCGCGATCGCAGCTTCGGCGTCGTCGACGGCCTGCGCGGCTGTCTGGATGGCATCGAGGTTGGTGGCCGATGGCGTCGTATTGTAGGTGCCGATGGCGGAGTTCAGGGCCGCGGTGGCATCGATAAGGTCCTGCTGTGCGTCCGCCAACGCTGCATTCGCTTCCGTCTCGTTCAGCTTGAGAGCCATGATGCTCTCGAGATCCGCCATCGGATCTTCCGAGCCGGCATAGGTCAGCGCCGCGAGAATCGCCGCCGGATTGTTGATCGACATGTCGACCACGAGATTGGAAATCGTGCGCGGATCGGAATCGACGACGGTCCCCGGCCCACCGTAATTTCCGTTGACCGTCGCCGGCGCCCCCCCGGGCCCGTCGAAGTCGATCGAGTCGCCATCGACATCGTTCACCCAGTTCGGGTCGAACAGGCGCGGCATCGGCTCTCCCGATGCACCCCAGCTCTCGCGCCCTTCGATCAGGCTGTTATACGTGCCGTCGACGGTTCGCAGGCCATTGGGGACATGCGGGTCCGGAATGGCGAGGACGAGCGTCAGGGTGGGATGCGTCGCCGGGCTGTAGGGGACGCCGTTCGCATCCACCGTATTGCCGCTCGGATCGACATAGACTGCCCGAAGATCAACCGCCGCAGCGCCGGCATGCGCCGTCGAGTTTGCTTCGGCGATCTTGATCTGGTTCAAGATGAACTGCAGATCAGCAAGATTGAGTTTCAAGGCAGACATGACACCCTCCCAGCCCTTCAGGCGCGCCCTCCCGTCAGGAGAAACGCTGCTTGCGCCCTGTTCAATGAAAAGACAGCCGAAACCCGAGACCTGCTGAGCTTGGCCTTGGACTAGATCATGCTTGTGGAAGGTCGAGACAACTAGAGCAGAAGGTCGAGTGAATACCGGCTACGATAGTCGCAAGAAAACATGGGCGAAAGGCCGCCACCATCTTCAGACCTTGGTCCGGTGACATGACGCGGAAAATCACCGCCGGCTCGAACGCCTGCCCGGGACTCGCAAGCGATCCGTCTCGGGCTCGGTCAGAGCTCGAAACAGCGCCGGCGCCAGGGGGCGCAAATAGGCGCAGAGCGGCACATAGGCCGCTCTGACGCTCGAAATGTCGAGAAAGATCAGGACATCCAGTCGCGGTTGCTGCTCTGGTTCGCCAGGTTCGCCTGCGCGGCCAGGACGACTTCCGTCCGGTTACGCGCATTCATCTTCTGCATCAGCGCGGTCATGTAGTGTTTGACCGTCTTCTCGCTGATCGCCAGACGCTGGCCGATTTCCTTGTTCGTCTTGCCGCAGAGAAGCAGCTTCAGGATCTGCTCTTCGCGGATGCTGAGCCGCAGCGCTGACGGCTTGCGGCCGGCCATGGAGGCAAGACGCATTGCATTTATGACCGCCATCGCCAGGCTGTGGGTGATGAAGACCTCGCCCCGCGCGACGCATTTGATCGCATCGATCACCTGCTCGCCCGTGCTGGTGGACAGGATGTAGCCTGCCGCGCCCGCTTCGAGCACCTTGACTGCGTTGCCGACCTGCGTCGAACTGGTCATCAGTATAATCTTGGACTGACCGACCCGCTGTACATACTGCCGGATGATTGAATTGTCTTCGCCCACGAGGCTGCCGCCGATAAGCACGACGCAATTCTCGTTTTGGTCCGACGACGCGAAATTCTGTAGCTGTTCCAGCGAAACTCCAAAGCCGACTATTTCGAAATCAGGACAACTGCCCAACTCCGCTGTCAAACCTTTGAGGCGTATTGGTTGATTGTCGAAGAATGCGACGCGCGTTGCCATTTGGAACGCCCCCTTTTCTCACCCCTTTTTTTTGGATACTACTCCGCGCCTTGAATGTCGTAAACCGATTATTTACTGAATTAGTTAATCGACATCGCCACATCACCCGGATTAGACCGGTATAGATCAAACGATCTAGTGCGCTGGGAAGTCGAGGGACAAAGCCCGGACTTCGTCTTTGTTGACTTGCCTGTTCAACTTACCGCATCGAGGGGATTGCACCGCATCTGCGCCCGCGGGCAGCTCGCCGTCCCGGCCGCGAGGTCACGTTGCGCCATGCCGTTTTAGCGAAAGCTCAAGTTTCAGAAGACCTTCGGACGCGAAGCTGACGATTCGCTTGCGGCCTGCGCGCGGGCGCACCTGACGCTCCGGAAGATCGTAACAACACGAAATGTGTTCCGGCCGCTTCCTAGTATGACCACTAATTTAGCGGCGGCGACACAATCTTGACGGACGGGAACGTAAATTCGCGCCCTTCAATCCGGGCCTGCACCAGTCAGTTCCGGTCACAGCATTCGACATCGTCAGTCATTATCGAAAGGGAATCCTCATGGGGATTTTGACCCTCGTACATATCATTACCGCTGATCTGCCGCTGCTTTTGAAGTGCAGCCTGCGGATCGTGCATTTCTTTGGTCTCGCGCTCGGCCTCGGCAGCGCGACGCTGCTCGACATCTACCTGTTCAAGTTCATGATCAAGGGACGCATCACCGAGCGCGTCTGGGTCATCTTCGAGTTCGGCACGCGCATCGTCAATGTCGGCCTCGTGCTCCTCTGGGCCTCCGGTCTCGGCTTCCTCGCCTATTATTTCGCTTTCGACCCGGCCAAGCTGGCCAACCCGAAGATTTGGGCGAAGCTCGCGATCGTCGCTGCCCTCACCCTGAATGGCGCGGTCCTTCACTGGATCGTCCTGCCGCGCGTCCAGCAGCGCATCGGACGCTCCCTGCTCGACGGCATCGATCGCCGGAATATCGGCCTCTTCGCCACCACCGGGGCCCTGTCCGCCGTGTCCTGGTATTTCCCGGTCCTGCTTGGCGCCCTCTCGCAGCTCAACGGCACCGTTTCGGCCGCCGCGATCCTGGTTCTCTACGGCATCGCCTTCGCGCTCGCCGCGGCGACGGCGAACCTCGCCTTGATGACGATCGCCGGCCGCGCGCGGACGGCCTGAACGCGTCGTCCGAGATCGCGGGCATTCGTTGGATGCCCGCCTTCGCAACCACGCCGTTCACATTTGAAAACAGCGAACAATTTCCTTCGCAGATTGATGCGCTAACAGCCCGAATGTGTTAGACTTTTTGGTGTTGACAGACCTTCCCTCACCGGGGGCGAAACATCAGGGGACCGCGATGGAAAGTGAGTTCTGGACGCCGCAACTGGAAGAACATGGTCAACGCCACGGTTTCAATCTGACATTGCACCGGTCGGAGGAAAAATCCGCCATTTTCGCGGTCACCCGGGCGCATCTGCAGGAAATGGTCCTCGCCCGCATCCTGGTGACGTCCTCCTGCCATCCCGATGGCATGATCTATCCCTGTCCGGCCGGCATCGAGGACGAGGTTCTGGACGTCCTCTTCAAGGAAAACCTCCTCGTCGGCGTCCCGATCGACCAGTTGGTCGCCGGTTCCTTCGAGCTTCTCATGAACGAGGATGCCGACAGCGCCACGATCCAGTTGTTGCGGCTGAAGGAGCGTCTGGCGCTCGCCATCACCTCCGTCGACGACCAGTTGCGCGGAATGAAACTCGACCGCTCCGCCACCCTGGGCTTGGCCTGAACCGCAATCAAGCCCGCCATTCCAAACAAAGAACCGCCCGGCATTTACCGGGCGGTTCTTTTCGTTTGTGCGCTGTTTGCCGCGGCTTTTCTCACCGTTCCTTGAGTGCTCTTTGGAACTGGTCTGTGATTGGTTTTGCGAGGTAGGAGAGAGCGGTTCTGGGTTGGGTTTCGACGAAGGTTTCGACGGGCATTCCGGGGATGAGGTGTTTGCCGTCGAGTTTGTCGAGTTCGCCGGGGTTAAGTTCGATGTCGGCGAGGTAGTAGATGTCGCCGGTTGCCGGATCGCGGGTGGTGGCGGGGGAGACGTGCTGGACGCGGGCGACGAGTTCGGGCGTGGTGCGCTGGTTGAAGGCGGAGAAGCGCAGGCGGGCGGTCTGGCCGGCGGCGACCTGGTCGATGGCGGCCGGCGCGATCTTGGCCTCGATCTTGAGCCTGGCGTCTTGCGGGACGATGGTGGCGAGGATCTCGGCCGGGGTGATGACGCCGCCGATGGTGGTGACGTTGAGTTCGTTGATGGTGCCGGCGATCGGCGCCTTGATGTCGGTGCGCGCGAGGCGGTCGTCGGCGGCGGTCTGGCGTTCCTTGAGTTCGGAAAGCCGGGTCTCGACGAGCGAGAGTTCGCGCTGCGCCTCGGTGCGGGCGTTCTCGTCGATGGCGATGACCTGCAGGCGGATCTCGCTCATGCGCGCCTTGGCGCGGGCGATGGCGGCGTCGATCTCGCCGCTTTCGCCCCTGAGGCGGGCGCGGTCGCGGGCGCCGGCCGAGGCGCGCGAGCCCTCGACGAGGCCCTTGTCGGCGAGGCCCTTGATCTTGGCGTACTCGTCCTCGACGAGGACGAGTTCGTCGTCCTTGGCGAGCTGCTGGGACTTCAGCCCGGTGATCTCCTCGCCGATCTGGGCGACGGAGAGTTCGAGCTGCTGCTTCTGGCTTTCGCGGTGGGCGCGGTTGCCGGCGAAGAGCCGCGTCTCGCCCTTGACCAGCGCGGCGACGGCGGCCTCGCTCTGGTCGATGGCCGCGTCGAGGATGATGGCGCCCTGGCCGTCGCGCTCGGCGATGAGGCGGGCGCGACGCACGGCGAGTTCGCCGATCTGGGTGTTGAGGATGGCAAGTTCGGCCCGCGTCTGCGCGTCCTCGAGGCGGATCATGACGTCGCCTGCGCGCACCTCGTCGCCCTCGCGCACGGCGATGGTCGAGACGATGCCGCCGTCGCGGTGCTGGATGGTCTTCAGGTTCTGGTCGACGGCGACGACGCCCTGCGCGATCACCGCGCCCGACAGTTGCGCGGTGGCGGCCCAGCCGCCCGCGCCGCCGACGAGCAGCAGGCCGAGCGCGGCGCCGGCCAGCATGCGCCCGCGCATCCGGTAGGCGCCGGGGGCAGTGCCAGGGGCACCGCCGGTGCCGGGGGCACTGCCGGTGCCGGGGGCGCTGCGGTTTGCCTGGCGGCTGGCGGCGGTGGTCTTTCTGGTTGCCATTGTGGTGGTCCCTGTCCTGTTGCCGCTCACGCCGTCTCGACCATGACGAGGACGTGGCGCCCGTCGATGATGATGGCGGTCTCGAACGTGTCGTCGCGGTTGAAGTCGGCCTCGATGATGGTGCGGATGATGCCGTCGACCTCCTCGAGCCGGGTGCGCACGGCGAAGTCGGCCTCGTCGACCTTGCTGCCGTAGATCGTCTCGAACTGGTCCTCGAGGTCGTCGAAGACGGCCTCGAACATCTCGTATTTGTCCATGCGGATGCGGTCACCGGCCTTGAAGTCGTGGATCTCGAAGACCAGCGGCTGGGCGGTGGCCTCGCCGGGGCCGGCGAACTCGAACACATTCTCGCCCGCCCCGCCGTAGAGCGCGGCCGCCTCCGTGCCGAGGACGAAGTGGTCGTCGCCCGCCCCGGCGATCACCGTCTCGAAGCCGGTGATGGTGTCGCAGCCGATCTCGATGCCGCTCGCCTGTCCGCCGGCAAGGTCGATCAGAAGATCGCCGGTGGCGGCCGAGTAGTCGAGCACGTCGCAATCCGCGCCGCCGTCATAGACGTCGTCGGCGCCGTCCATGGCGGCGATGACGGTGTCGTCGCCGGCCCCGGCAAGGACGGTGTCGGCCCCCGCCCCGTCGGCGATCGTGTCGTCGCCGGCCCCGGCCTCGATCATGTCGTCGCCCGCCCCGGCCTCGATATGGTCGTCGCCGGCGCTGCCGGTGATGGTGTCGTCGCCGGAGCCGGCGATCACGGCCTCGAAGCCGGTGATCGTGTCGCAGCCGATCTCCGTGCCGGCGGCGGTGCCGAGCTCCATGTCGATGGCAAGCTTCAGCTCGGCCAGCGAATAGTCGACCGTGTCGTAGTCGGCGCCGCCGTCATACTGGTCGTTCGCCCCGTCCATGGCGGCGACCACCGTGTCGTCGCCGGTCCCGCCAAGGACGATGTCGCTTCCCGCGCCGTCGGAGAGGACGTCGTCGCCCGCCCCGCCGTCGAGCCGGTCGTCGCCCGCCGCGCCGAACAGCCGGTCATTGCCGGTCCCGCCATCGAGCCGGTCGTCGCCCTCGCCGCCGTCGAGATGATCGTCGCCGGCGTCGCCCTCGAGGGCGTCGTTACCCGCGCCGCCGAGCAGCATGTCGTTGCCGGCGCCGCCGGAGAGGAAGTCGTCGCCCGCCTCGCCATGGAGGATGTCGTCGCCGTCCTCGCCGAACAGGCGGTCGTCGCCGGCGCCGCCGAAGACGATGTCGTTGCCGCGCCCGGCGAGCACGATGTCGTCGCCCGAACCGGCATGAACCGTGTCGTCGCCGTCGCCGGCGATGATGTGGTCGTCGCCCGACCCGGCCGCGATGACGTCGTTGCCGGCGCGCCCGTCGATGACGTCGTCGCCGGCCCCGCCCTCCATGTCGTCGGCGCAATTGGAGCCGGTGAGGACGTCGTCGCCGGCGCTGCCCTCGAACCAGCCGCGCGCCAGCACGGTGAAGTGCGCGCTCTGCGCGACCGACAGCGCGCCGTCGGTGATGGTGTAGGTCAAGGTGACCGGCCCGGGCGCGAAGGGCGCCGGCTGGAAGGTCCAGCCGAAGCTCGTCGCGGCAAGCGTGCCGGAGGAGGCGGTGAGCCCGGCGACGGCGAGCGCGTCGCCGTCCGGGTCGCTCGCCCCGCGCAACAGGTCGAGGAGGCCGATCGCCAGGATGGCGCAGCCGGTCAGGTCGTAGAGATGGACCGGACCTGCAACGCGCGGCGCGCGGTTGACAGTCTCCTCGTCGTCGTCCTCGTCGTCGTCGTCGCACGGCCCGCCGCTGCCCGGCCCGGCACAGACCGGGTCGCCCGGACCGTCCGGGTCATCGGGATCGCCGGGACCGTCCGGATCGTCAGGGTTGTCCGGATTGCCAGGGCCGTCAGGGTTATCGGGGTTGCCGCCGCCCGTGCCCCCGGTGCCCCCGGCACCGCCCGTGCCCTCGGCACCGACGAAGTCGGGCAGATTGTCGTTCGTCGCCCGCAGGCTCTGCCGGTAGGGCTCGACCAGGGTGAAGGCGTCCGGCTCGGCGCCGGGGAAGAAGAAGTCGACCGCCGGCGAATCGATCAGGCTGAACCGGGCCGAGGGGGCAAGCGCGACCAGCGCGCCGCCCGAGAAGGCGCCGGGGCCGGGATCGGCGCCCGGCGTGCCGGTGGTCAGCTCCTCCTCGCCGACGGGCTGGGTGTCGGCCGGATCGAGTTCGGCGGTCAGCGGGTCGGTCGGGTCGGCCTCGTCGAATTCCCCTTCCGCCTCGTCGGCCGGCTGCGACCAGCCGGGGAAGATCGACTTCAGATAGAGCCCGAGCCCCATCAGGACGAGGAAGAACGCATAGGGCGTCTTCGACTTCTCATGCGCGTTCTTCAGGACATAGGCCTCGGCCGGGTCGGCGGGCCGCGACTGCGTCTGGGGCTGGGTCGCCTTTGCGGTGATGATCATGCCGATACACGCGCGGATACGCGGGCGCGCGCCTCCTTGCGTTGGGGTTGCGGCTGGGCCTCGCTGCGCGGCTGGCCGATGATCTCGTCCTTCGGTCCGAACGCGGCCAGCCGGCCGGCCTGGATCACCGCGATCATGTCGACCGCGGCGAGCGCGCTCGGCCGGTGGGCGACGACGACCGCGATGCCGCCGCGCGCCTTGACCGCCTCGATCGCCGCCGTCAGCGCCGCCTCGCCCTCCGCGTCGAGGTTCGAGTTCGGCTCGTCGAGCACGACCAGGAACGGATCGCCATAGAGCGCCCGGGCGAGCCCGATGCGCTGGCGCTGGCCGCCCGACAGCGCCATGCCCTGCGGCCCGAGCGCGGTGTGGTAGCCTTCGGGCAGCCGCACGATCATCTCGTGCACGCCCGCCGCCCGCGCCGCCGCCACGATCGCCCGCGGCTCGGCCTCGGCCTCGAGCCGGGCGATGTTCTCCTGGATGTCGCCGTCGAGCAGCGCCACGTCCTGCGGCAGATAGCCGACATGGCGTCCGAGCGCCTCGGCGTCCCATTGGCCGAGCTCCGCCTCGTCGAGCCGCACCGCCCCGCGCAGGCTCGGCCAGATCCCGGTCAGCGCCCGCACCAGCGTCGTCTTGCCGCCGCCCGACGGGCCGATGATGCCGAGCGCCTGGCCGGCCTTGATCTCGAAGGCGACGTCGCTCAGGAGCACCCGGCCCGAGCCCGGCGCGGCGACCGTGATCCCCTCCACCCGCAGCGACGCCGCCGGCGCCGGCAGCGCCATCGGCGGGGCCGCGTCGGCGAGCGCGATCACCGTCTCCTTCAGCCGCCCGAACGCCGCCCGCGCCGCCACCACGCTCTTCCAGTTGCCGATGGCCAGATCGATCGGCGCCAGCGCCCGCGCCGAGGCGACCGAGGCGGCGATGATCGCGCCGGCCGACAGTTCGCCGAGGATCGTCAGGTACGCGCCGAGCCCCAGCACCGCCGATTGCAGGATCATCCGCAGCACCCGCGACAGGGCCCCGAACGTGCCGGAGATGTCGTTGGTGCGCGTCTGCAGGTCGAGATGGTCCTCGTTGGCGCGCGCGAACCGCGCCACCGCCCGGCGGGAGAACCCCATCGCCTTGACGATGTCGGCATTGCGCGCGTTCGAATCCGCGATCGTGTTGCGCGCCACCAGCGCCTGCTGCGTCGAGCCCGACAGGCGCCGGGTCAGAAGTTCGGTGATCACCGTCAGCACCGTCAAGACGAAGGCGCCGCCGAGCGTCAGCGCGCCGAGCAGCGGATGCAGGATATAGACGAACACCAGGAACACCGGCACGAAGGGCAGGTCGAACAGCGCCACCGGCCCCTGGCTGCCCAGGAACCCGCGCACCGTGTCGACGTCGCGGCCGCGCTCCAGCGCCTCGGCCGTCGAGAAGCCGAAGCGCGGCATGTCGATCGCCACCTCATGGGCGAGCGGCGCGATCCGCGCGTCGAGCCGTGCCCCCACCCGCACCAGGATCTGCGAGCGGATGACGTCGAACAGGCCCTGGAACAGATAGAGCCCGATCGCCAGCACCGAGATCGCCACCAGGGTCGGCATCGAGCCGCTGGTCAGCGCCCGGTCGTAGATCTGCAGCATGTAGAAGGCGCCCGTCAGCGCCAGGATGTTGATCACCCCCGACACCGTGAACAGATAGGCCACGACCCCGCGCAGCCCCTTCGTCATCTGTTCCGCCTTGCGCCGCGCCGCGGCGCTCTTCGCATTCTTGCCCATGGCACTGACCCCGAACCGAGAGTGACCCCGTTACACAAATCCCGCTGGGCGGGACCCCGCCACCTGGCGGGACTTGACCCTTGAGAATGTCCCGCCGGCGGTTCCCCCCGCCGGCGGGACGGCTTGCCCCCTTAAAGGGTGAAGTCGCTCTCGCTCAGATTGTGCGAGCCCTTGATCGCGAACTTGTAGTCGGCCTCCGCGCCGCCGGTCGTGTTGAGGTGCACGATCGTGTAGTCGCCGTCCTCGCGCGCCTCGTGGCTGACCATCAGCTGGCCGCGGGCGGTGAACGCCTCCCCCGTCACCAGTTCGAACGACTGGTTGCCGGCCACGCAGGCATTGGCGTCGGCCATCGACAGGTCGATCCGGTCGCCGACCGCAAAGCCGAGGATCGTGTCGCCGTCCGCATCCGCCCCCGACAGGAAGCGGAAGACGTCCTGGCCGGCCCCGCCATCCATCACGTTGACCGCCCCGCTCGCCGTGATCGTGTCGTTGCCCGACCCGGTGACGATGTTCTCGAAGCCCCAGATCGTGTCGTTGCCGGTCGCCAGCGAGGTGACCTGGCCGCGGCCCATGAAGCCGGTGCCGAGATCGGCGACGATGGCGGCGGTGATCGACGACATGTCGAGCGTGTCGGTGCCGGCATCGCCGTCCCCCTCGCCGCCATGATAGGTGTCGTCGCCGTCGCCGGCCTCCGCCACCACGATGTCGTCGCCGCCGCCGGCGAACACCGTGTCGCGGCCCGCCCCGGCATTCACATAGTCGCGGCCCGCGCCGCCATAGATGCGGTCGTTGCCGCCGTCGCCGAACACCGTGTCGTTGCCCGCCCCGCCGAACAGGTCGTCATCGCCGGCCCCGCCATGGAGCACGTCGCGGCCGTCGTCGCCGAAGAGGTAATCGCGGCCCTCCCCGCCCATCAGCGCATCGTCGCCCGCCCCGCCCAGAAGCGTGTCGTCGCCGCCATGCCCGATCAGCGTATCGGCAACCGCGCTGCCGACCAGCACGTCCGCCGCACCCGTCCCCACCTGGTAAGCCGGACCCGACCCCGACGACGGACCGGGAACCGACGGACCATCCTCGTCATCGTCCCCGCACGAGCCATGATCGTCGTCGTCATGATCATCGTCATCATGATCATCATCGTCGTCGTGATCGTCATCATCGTCGTCATCGTCGTCATCCATCGACGGCGAGCCGAAATACGTCACCGAATGCCCGTTCGCCGAAACCGTCCGGCTCCCGTCCCCGTTCACCACCTCCACATAATCCGCCCCGTCCCCGCCAAGGTCGATCACGTCCTGCGGCCGCAAAGCCCCAACGATCGTGTCGTTCCCACCATTCGACCGGAACACGATCCGATGCGCAGACAACAACGAACTGATGTCGACCACATCATCCCCGGCACCGCCGTCGATCGTGATCGTGCTGGTGGACAGCGAAGTCGGCGTGAAATCGCCGTGCATCAAGAAGGTGTCGCCGCCGCCGGCCCCGTTGATGACGATTTCCTCGATGTCCACGAGCTGCGCGATGATCGATCCGAAATTCGTCCCGCCTCGGGTGATGATGATCTCGGCGTCCGGCGCGAGGTTGCCCGCCTGATTGCCGTTGGCCCCGCTGAATGCAATCCAGTCCGCGCGGGTCCACACATGGAAGGTTTCGGCCGACGTATCGCCGTTCACGATGAACGTGTCGCCGAGCGCCCCTTCCGCACCACCATCGACGGTGTCCCGTCCGTCGCCGACGTTCCAGACGATCGTGTCGTCGCCCTCGTCGCCGACGATGGTATCGTTGCCGGCGCCGCCGTGGATCAGGTCGTCGCCCGCGCCGCCATTGATGGTGTCGGCCCCTGCATCGCCGAAGATCTCGTCGTCGCCTTCGCCGCCGTCGATGATGTCGGCTGCCCCACCGCCGCGAATGACGTCGTTGCCGGCGCCGCCATCGATCGTGTCGGCCCCGCCGCCGCCATCGATGCGGTCGTCGCCTCCGCCACCTTCGATGATGTCACTGCCGCCCAGGCCGAAGATGTCGTCAGGACCGTCCGTACCGATCAGCGTATCGGCAGCACCGGAACCGTTGATGATCGCACCGACCGGTCCGAATTCCCGGACGATCTGCTCGGGATTGCCCGAGCCGTCGACGAAGTCGACCACCAGGCGCAGCGGCAGGTTGACCTGCGCGAACGTCAACTGGATGAACGACGCCGTCCCGCCCGGTATCTGCGTCCAGCCCTGCGGACCCAGCACCTGCCATGAGAAGAAGGTGTTTCCCGGCATGATCCCGTCGGGATCGGACAGGCTGCCGAGTTCGAGGACGAGCATCGTTCCGGCAGTGGCGCGCCCCGTGACCGTGATCGGGTTCGGTGCCCGATTGACCGAGATCGTCATGTCCGAAAACTGCATCCGCTCGATATTGTAGAGCTTGTCGCGCCCGTCCGGCTGGCGGTTCCGCCCCGTGATCGGGTCGGTGACGCCGACCGCCGGATTGACGTGCTCGACGACGATGCTGCCGTCATCATTGTAGGTGATGTCGTAGTTCGCCCGGATGTCCCAGAAGACGGCCGTATCCGTGCCGCTTTCGTCCCAGAGGATTTCGCGGACGATCTGCAACTGGCCCGGATTGATCGTGCCGTCCAGCATCCAGTTCGTGAGCGGTTTCGTCACGCCGCCCAGCGTGACGCTTCCGAGCATGCCGTCGACGGAGCCGATCTCGGCGCCCGTTCCATCGGCGTTTTCGCGGATCGAGATTCGCACGTTGAGCCAGGCGTCGCCGTCGATGACGTCGTTACCGCCGCGCCCTTCGATCGTGTCGCTGCCGCCGCCGCCCAGAAGAATGTTGCCGCCGTTGAAGATCAGCTCGGACGTTCCGGTCTGGCCGTTCTCCCACGAGCCGTCGGCGAGGTATCGCCCTTCGGTCATCATGTCGGGCGTGATGATCTGGTCGAGGCCCGCGATGCGGTCGATGGCCGCCTGGTTGAGCTCGTTGTAGAGGAAATTGCCCTCCGGCGTCGGGTCGAACACCTCTTCCTCAACGTCGCCGTCTTCTTCGGTGCTGCGGTCGTCGCCGCGGATGACGTCGTCGTGGTTCCAGCCCGAGATCGCCTCGACCTGGCTGAAGCGGTCGCGCAGAACTTCCAGCGGAAGCGAGTCGAAGACGGGGAAGTTCATGTCGGCGTCGGCAGCGGTCGCCTGCCCCTTGTAGATCACCCAGTCATGGCCCCACATGCCGATGAACTTCTGGATGCCCTCGCCGGCCACCATGATGTCGTCGCCGGAATCGGCGTCGTAATCGGTGTCGCCGGAGCCGCCATTGATGACGTCATGGCCGAGGATGGTGGAGTTGAAGAACAGTTCGCCATTGTCGCCGGCGATGTAGTCGAAGCCGCCGCCGCCCTCGATCCAGTCATTGCCCTCGTTGCCGAACAGCATGCCCATGCCGTCGCCGCCGAACAGGAAGTCGTCGTCCCGGCCGCCGCGGATTTCGCCGTCGTCGAAGCCGGAGACGAGGTAGTCCTGGCCCTCGCCGCCGAAGATCAGGGACATGCCGGTGCCGTCGACGATGACGTCGTTGCCGGACTCGCCCTTCAGCACCGAGATGGCGCCGATGTCGGTGCCGGCCGAGGTGATGATGTCGTCGCCCGATCCGCCATTGATGCTGTCGACGCCGTAGCCGGCCTCGATGCGGTCATTGCCTGCGCCGCCCCAGACCGTGTCGTCGCCGCCGCCCGAGACGATGTGGTCGTCGTTGTCGGTGCCCTGGATGACGATGTGGTCGAGCCCGTTGTAGCGGATGTATTCCGCCGTCCCGTCGCCGTCCGCATCGACGCGCTCGACGAGTGCCGAGATCGCCTGCAGGATCGGATTGGAGTGCTGGGGATCTTCCAGCTCCGTGACCGCCATCTGCGTATTGTAGTTCATGTAGAGGGTGTGGTCGGGCACCGTGAAGATGTCCGCCGGCAGGGTCAGGCCCGTATCCGCGATGTCGGTGTTGCGCATCACCATCTTGGCGAGCGAGTTGTTTTCCAGTTCGGTCAGGAGGTTCAGGCCCTGTGTGCGCGACAGGTAGTAGAACCGGTCCGAATCCTGCAGGTTTTCCATCTGGAGCTGGAAGATGAAGGAGAAGGTGGAGCCCAGCATGCCGCCGAAGGCCATCTTCTTTTCGGCAAGGCCGCCGATCCACAGATCGACATTGTCGAGCCCGCCGAGCTTTTCGGCATGGATGCCGACTGCGTTGAGGAAATCGAGCCGGTCGGCCGCAACGGAATTGTCGCCGTTCACGTCGATGCCGAAGACGAGCTCCATCGCCGCGTCGCGCTTGCCCTGAAGCGTCGTCGCGCCGGTCACCGACGCATGCGTGCCATAGGCGGCGATGAAGTTGATGATCGATTCCGGGTTCTTCAGGTTGAGCGCGAAGTCCGCCCAGCTGGTGTAGGGCCGCAGGAGCTGGTCGCCATTGGCCATCTCCATGAACTGCGCGCGCGCCTGGTTCAGCGTCGGCATGCCGGTGTCGCGGCCGCGGGCGATGTTGATGGCGGCAAGGTCGAGCGGAATGCCGACGAGCTGGTTGCGAAGGACGTCGGTGACGAATTCGTCGATCTCGTTGCCGCGCTGGGCCGACATGCCGACCGCGATCGCGCCGGCCATCTGCGCCTGCGACACGCCCGACGCGCCGAATTCGACCGGGTTCAGGAAGGCGTCGAAGAGATCGATATTGTCCTTGGTGCCGTCTTCATAGGTGCGGTCGACGGTCTGGTTGAGCATCGAATGGCCGAAGCGATAGACCACGTTGGCGAACTCCGCGAAGATCGCCGGATTGATCTCGACGTCGGGCTCGACGAGGAAGATGTCGACGTCGGGCTGAATCTTGCGGGCGAACTCCTCGAAGACGAGGTGCTGGTACTGCATTTCGGTCGCAAAGCGCGCCGCCTGGAACAGCCGCTCGCCGTCCCAGTTGCCGTTCGCATCGCGCCATTCGGCGATGAAGGCCGCGTCCTCGGTCGCGAGGATCGTCTCCTTCATCTGGGCGACGAGGCGGTTGTGCTCGGCGTGGAAGACGAAGTGCACGGCAGTCAGGCCGATATTCTCGTTGCCGCGACCGTCGCCGGTGATGAAATGCGCGTCGAGAAGTTCGTTGTCGTAGGAAGTCTGCTGGCCACGGGTGTTGTACCCGCCGCTATAGCCGAGCGCGGCGTCGCCATCCGGCCGCAGCACGCCGCCCTCCAGGACAGGTGCTGCTGCGTGCGCGATGTCGTCGAGGAAGGCGTTGGGAATCCGAACGGCATTGGCAAGGCTCACCGGTGCTGTCGGCGTGCCCGAAACGACGAGATCGTCGGCCGTGTTCGGAATGCCGTCGGCGCCGATGCCGATGATGACCTGCGCGAAGCCGGTCTCCGGATGAGGAATGAAGTTGCCGTAGGGGTCGGTGCGCAGAAGCGGCACCATGCCGACATCCGCGTCCGTCAGTTCGATGCCGAGCATCGTGCGCGCCTGCGCCTTCACGTCGCCCCACGTCGCCAGCGTGTTGGCTTGAGACCCTTCCAGAAGCAGGCCGGTCGCAACCGGCTTTCCGCCGACCATGACATATTCGCGCAGGAACACCTGATGCGAGGCGTGCGAGGTGTAGGTCTGGTTCTGGTCGACCCAGGGCGTCGTGACGTTGCCCGCATCCTCGCCCACCGAGGCACGCGTCAGCACCATGAAGTTGGTATGCGGCGAGGCCGGGTTGTAAAGCGGATCGTCAGTCTGGAGCGGGATATAGACCGTGCCGTTGCCGCCCTTCTTCACCAGGTCGAGGCCGTGGTCGAAGAACTGCCCGAACAGCGTGAACCAGGAATTGTAGGGCGCCGACAGGCCCTCGTCCGGCGAGACGTTGGGCAACAGGACGGTGTTGCCGTCCATCTCCAAGCCGTGCTGCTCCAGCGCCGCCGCGAGCGCCGTTTCCGCCGTCGAAGCGCTGATCACCGCATTCGCATATTGCTGGGCCAGGGTCGTCGAGTTGACGAGCGCGGCCTGGTAGGCGTCGAAAAGCTGCGGTGCATTCGGATCGGATGCGGCCACCGCGTTTTGCCAGGCAACGAGCGCGACGGCAGTCGCGGCGGCTGCCGCATCCGCGGCCGCATCGGCCGCTGCCACGGCCGCGTCCGCCGTGTTGTTCGCCCGGAAGGCAGCCGTGATGGCGGTCACCGCCGCAGGAATTTCGGCCTCGTCCATCCCCGCATGACGCAGGGCAACGGCGATCACGGCGGGGTTGGCGAGTGTCTGGTCTACGATCAGGTTCGAGATGATGCGCGGGTCTGCATCGACGAGCGTACCGCCGGTAATGCCATACATGTCGGTCGGCGTACCGTTCGCGCCGTAATTGCCGTCCGTGAGCGTGATCGGATTGGGCGACCCCTGCCCGAAGGTGATCTGATCGTCACTCTCATTGACCCAGTTCGGGCTCGTCAGGCGCGGAAACGGCTCGCCCGAGGCGCCCCACTTTTCGCGGCCGGGAACGAGATTGTTGAACGAGCCGTCGACGGTGCGAAGGCCGTCCGGCAGAAGCGGGCTGTCGACGAGTTCGCGCAGCGCGTCGCCGATGTCGCCGACCGCGTCCGTGCCGTGGAGTTGCTCGATCGCGTCGCTGTGATCTTCCGCGATCTTGATCTGCTTCAGGATGAATTCGAGGTCGTGACGAACGAGCGTGACCATGACTGTCTCCCTTGACCTTTTGGTCTTCTGATCCCCCGGGAGGTTGCCGCCAGGCGATCGCCCGCGGATGGTCCTTCCCATGTGGCCTCAATAGTGAGTGCAGCCCCGCCCCGGCATAATGCCGATAGGTCTGACGAATGAATTCACCCTATGGGGAAGCGAAGTCGAGGCGCTCGACTGCGACCGGCCTTGACTTTAGTCGAGGTGGAAACATGCCTTTCGGCCATGGTTGTGCAATCATTTCGCCTGTAGTCTGCGATTGCTGGTCATTCGAAGGACAGGACAGTGGCTGCAACGGATTTCGACTTGCCCCGACTTGGAGTGCCCGCTTGGCGTCTTCAGATGAGCCTGCGCGCGCAGTTCGCGATCGCCGGCGGCGCCCTGATGCTGACGGCGATGGTACTCGGCGGGCTCTACATCACGCACACGGCGACGCAAAAATCGATCGAGAGCAGGGCCGCCTCGACGGGGCTTCTCGTCAGCCGGCTGCTCGATCCCTATGTCGACGAACTGAGCGCGGCGGGCGCGCTGGGTTCGGGCGATCGCAATTCGCTCGACGCACTTCTCGGCTCCCAGCACCTGAGCGCACGCTTTCCCCATCTCGACATCTGGGACCAGGACGGCACGATCGTCTATTCTCGCTCGGACAACATCATGGGGCTGAGCTTCGCCTCCTCCGCTGCGCTGCGGGCCGCCTTCGCCGGCGAGTTCTCCGCCCGCCTGACCGATCTGTCCGCCAGCGAGCACAGGATGCGCGGGTTCGAGGAGCAGTTCCTCGAGATCTACATTCCGCTTCGCGACTCCGTGTCCGGCGAGATCGTGGCCGTGGCCGAAATCCACGAGATCACCGACGAACTCGATGCCAAGATCGCCTTCATCCAGCGCCAGGTCTGGATCGTGCTCGCCTTTTCTACCCTTCTCCTGATGGGCTCGCTCTACGGCATCGTCGCCCACGGCACGCGAACCATCGCCCTCCAGCACGAGCGTCTCCAGCGCCAGCTCGGCGAGCTTCGAACCGCCCACCGGGAGATCGAGCAGCTCAACCAGCGCGTCCAGAAGGCCTCGCGGCAATTCGCCCGGAACAACGAGCGCATGCTCCGCCAGGTCGGCGCCGACCTCCATGACGGCCCCGCGCAACTGGTCGCGCTCGCAGCCATGAAGGTCGGCCGCATCACCGAGCTCGAACCGGAGGATCAGCGCACGGAGGCGACCCGGATGAAGTCGCTGCTTGACGAGGCGCTGACCGACATCCGCGCCATCTCGAAGGGCCTGATGCTGCCCGAAATTCAGGACATGCAGATCGAAGCCGTCGTCCGGCGCGCGGTCAGCCTGCACGAATTGCGCACCGGAACCGCGGTCCAGTACGAGTTTGCCGGCGAGAGCGGCGTCCTGCCTGCCGCGCTCAACGTCTGCGTCTTCCGCTTCGTCCAGGAGGGCCTGACCAACGCCTTCTGGCATGCCGACGGTCGGGACCAGACGGTCGTCTGCCATGTCGGCGAAGGCCAGGTCGCGGTGTCCGTCAGCGACGGAGGCGGCCTTGGCCGAACGCCACAGCGCGTCGATGGCGGGCTTGGCCTCGGCGCCATGCGCGACCGCGTCGAGAGCCTCGGCGGCACCCTGGAGATCGGCCGCATGCCCGATGGCGGCGCGCGCGTCTCGATCGTCCTGCCGATCGCCGGAGGCCAGGACGAATGAAGCCGCTCTCCGTTGTCGTCATCGACGATCATTCGCTGTTCCGCGCCGGCGTGATCAGTTGCCTGGAGCGCGACCCCGCGATCCGCGTCGTCGGCGAAGGCGCGTCCGGCCGCGAAGCGGTGTCGCTGTGCGCCGCCGGCAATCCCCATGTCGCGCTGATCGACATCTCGATGCCGGACGACGGCATTGCCGCAGTGGGCGAGATCGCGGCGATGAAGCTCGACACGCGCATCATCATGCTGACCGTGTCCGAAAACGAGGACGACGTCCTGCGCGCGCTCGACGCCGGCGCGGTCGGCTACGTGCTCAAGGGCGTGTCGGGTCCCGAACTGGTCAATGCCGTCAAGACGGTCGCGGCCGGCGAAACCTTCGTCTCGCCGAACCTTGCCGTGCGCCTCGTGACGATCCTGGCCGGCAGCAAGCAGAAGCGGCAGGTCGACACCCTGTCGGCGCAGGAAACCCGGACCCTCCAGTTCGTCGCGCTCGGCATGAACAACCGCGAATGCGCCGCGCAGCTCGGCGTCAGCGAGCAGACGGTCAAGTATCACATGACCAACATCATGAAGAAGCTCGGCGTGCGCAACCGCGTCGAGGCCGCCCTCGTGGCGCGCACCGAGTGGGGCTCGCTCGCCGCGCAATCCCTCGGCGAAACGGCAGATCATCTTTAAGAACGGTCGAGCCTGGTCCAAGGCTTTCCGCCGCGTGCTCCTGCACGTGGGGGCGCAGCTCGCGCTTGACAGGTAGCCCCTTCGGCGCCGATCCCCGGCAGCGCGCCGCATCCAGGAAGGGCCGACAGGACAACGCATATATGATCGACTGGCTGATACTCGCAACCGCCGCCTTCCTCGCTGGGCTTCTCAACACCATCGCCGGCGGCGGCACCTTCCTCACCTTCCCCGCCCTCGTCTTCACCGGCGTGCCCATCGTCGCCGCCAACGCGACGAGCGCGGTCGCCGTCTTCCCCGGCTATCTGGGCGGCGCTCTGGGCTTTCGCCGCGAGATCGGCGCCTTCGACCGCCGGCTTCTCTTGAAGATCGTCGCCGTCACGGCCATTGGCGGCTTCCTCGGCTCGCTGCTGCTGCTCGTGTCCTCCAACGAGGCGTTCTCGGCCGTCGTCCCCTTCCTGCTGCTCGCGGCGACCGCCGCCTTCGCCTTCGCTGGCCGCATCCAGGCATGGGCGGCCGCGCACGACTTCGCCAAGCCGGGCGGCGTTATCGGCACGCTCGCGGTCTCGATCTATGGCGGCTATTTCAACGGCGGCCTCGGCATCGTCCTCCTCGCGCTTTTCGCCCTGTGGGGCATGCGCGACCTCAATTTGATGAACGGCCTCAAGAACGCGCTGTCCTTCGTCCTGTCCGCCGTATCCGTCGTCACCTTCACGGTTGCAGGCATCGTCTCGTGGCCGCAGGCCGTCGTGATGATGGCGGCGGCGACGATCGGCGGCTATGCGGGCGCGCCGCTCGCGCGCGCCCTGCCGCGCCACGTGGTCAGGGCGATCGTCATCGCCGTCGGCCTTGCCATGAGCGCCGTGTTCTTCTGGCGTCTGATCACATAGGGGCGCCGCCGCTCGCAACCATTTTCCTTGTCTCGCCGGCGGCCGAGGCGCACCATGAAGACGGCGGTGGGCGGACCCAGTCACCGGGAGGAACGGGTCATGCTCGATACGAACATCGTCAACCTCGACACCGGGACGACCATGGTCGACGCCGGCGAGATCGAAGCTCTTGCGGCCAGGTTGCGCGGGAGCATTCTTGAACCGGACGACGCGTCCTATGACGAGGCGCGCTCGATCTGGAACGCCATGATCGACAGGCGTCCCGGCCTGATTGCGCGTTGCGCCGGCGCGTCCGACGTCGTCGCCGCGGTTCGCTTTGCGCGCGAGCACGGGTTGCTCGTCTCGGTGCGCGGCGGCGGCCACAACATCGCTGGCAACGCCGTCTGCGAAGGCGGCCTCCTCATCGACCTGTCGCAGATGCGCTCGGTCCGGGTCGACCCGTCGATCCGGCGCGCATGGGTGGAACCGGGCGCGCTCCTCTCCGATCTCGACAAGGAGACCCAGGCTTTCGCGCTGGCCGTGCCGACCGGCATCAATTCGACGACCGGCGTCGCCGGCCTCACGCTCGGCGGCGGCTTCGGCTGGCTGACGCGCAAGTTCGGCCTCACCATCGACAATCTGATGACCGCCGACGTGGTGACGGCCGACGGCGAAATCCTGCGCACGAGCCTGACGGAAAACTCGGACCTGTTCTGGGCGATCCGCGGCGGCGGCGGCAATTTCGGCGTCGTCACCGCCTTCGAGTTCCAGCTTCACCAGGTCGGCCCGCAGGTCCTGTCCGGCCTCGTCGTCCACCCGTTCGCCGATGCCCGCTCGGTGCTCAAGGAATACCGCAGGGCACTCGAAGCCGCGCCTGACGAACTCACCTGCTGGGTCGTCATGCGCCAGGCGCCGCCCCTGCCCTTCCTGCCCGCCGAATGGCATGGCAAGGAGGTGATCGTCCTTGCCATGTGCTATTGCGGCGACCTCGCGGACGGCGAGAGGGCGACGGCGCAGTTGCGCGCGATCGGAACGCCGATCGCGGACGTGGTCGGCCCGACGCCGTTCGTCGCCTGGCAGCAGGCCTTCGACCCGCTCCTCACCCCCGGCGCCCGCAACTACTGGAAGAGCCACGACTTCACCGAACTGTCCGACAAGGCGATCGACGTCCTCGTCGACGCGATCGGGCGCCTCCCCGGCCCCGAATGCGAAGTTTTCCTCGGCCATGTCGGCGGTGCAGCCGGCCGCATCTCGATCGACGCAACGGCCTTCCCGCAGCGAAACGCGCACTACGTCATGAACGTCCATGCCCGCTGGCGCGAAATCCGCATGGACCGTCCCTGCATCGACTGGGCGCGCGAACTCTTCGATGCCGCGCGGCCGTACGCGGCCGGAACGGCCTACATCAACTTCATGCCCGAGGACGAGATGGACCGGGTGGAGACGGCCTATGGCGCGAACTACCAGCGCCTGGTCGAGACGAAGCGGAAATACGACCCGCTGAACCTGTTCCGCATGAACCAGAACATCCGCCCGATCGCCGAAATCCGCGCCGCGTGACGGCGCCGACCGGATGCGAGCCGCGCAACACGCGGCTCGCATCACGGCTTCAAGGCGTCACGCGAGTTCGGCTTCCACCGCCCCGGCAACTGCCAGCAGATGGCGGTCCTGATACCAGGCGCCGCAGAGTTGCAGCCCGACCGGCAGCCCGGCAGCGGTCGTCCCGCACGGGATCGCGATCGCCGGGTGGCCGGTCAGGTTCTGCGCATATGTATAGGGATACCAGGCGCCGCGGATCGTCCCGGCATTTTCGCCCGCGATCGTGATGTCGCCGGTCGGGTCGACGTCGATGGGCAGCGGCGGCGCGGTCAGCGTCGGCGAGGCGATGACGTCGAAGCGCGCGAAATGGCTCTGGAATGTCCGGAAGAGGTCGGTGCGGGCGAACGAGGCCTGCGCGAGGTCGGTCGCCGAATAGGTCCGGCCAAGCTCGATCGTGTCGACCAGCGTCGGCGACAGGAGATCGCGATGCGCGTCGACGAGACTGCCGTTGCGCGCGGCAAGGCCGACCCTCAGAAGTGTCAGGAACACCGGTTCGAGCGCCTTCAGGTCGATCCGGACCTCCTCGACTTGCGCCCCCGCGGCGGCCATCCGATCGCAGCCCTCAGCACAGATCGCGGCGACCTCCGGATCGACGCGCGCGCCGCAATCCGGCAGCCAGGCGACCCGCAAGCCCTTCAATCCCGCGAACGTCTTCTGGACCGGCACCTGCGCCTGTCCATAGGGATCGAAGGCATCCGGCCCCGCCATCGCCTCGAACAGCAGCGCGGTGTCGGCGACGTTGCGCGCCATCGGCCCGACATAGGAATTGGCGGCAAAGAGGTCCGGCAGTTGCAGATGCGGGATCGCGCCCAGCGTCGGCTTCAGCCCGACGACGCCGCAGCAGGAGGCCGGAATGCGGATCGAGCCGCCGCCATCGGTGCCGACCGCGATCGGTCCCATTCCAGCCGCGACCGCGACCGCCGCACCGGAGCTCGACGCGCCGGGCGTGACCTTCGGATCGATCGGGTTGAGCGTGCGGCCGAAGATCGGGGCGGTGGCCGCCTGCAGATGGCCGAATTCGGGCGTCGTCGTCTTGCCGACAAGGATCGCGCCGGCCGCCCTTGCCCGCGCGATCGAGACGGCATCCTCAGACGGCACATTGTCCTTGAAGACCAGCGAGCCCATCGTCGTGCGCACGCCGCGCGTGTTGACGAGGTCCTTGACCGAATAGGGAACGCCGTGGAGCAACCCAACCTCGCCGCCCGCCATCACCGCATCCTCAGCCGCCCGCGCTTCCGCCAGCGCCTCGTCGGCGCAGACGGTGATGAAGGCGTTGAGGTCGGCGCGCGCCTCGATGCGATCGAGCACCGCGCGCGTCGCCTCCACCGGCGAGATCTCCTTGCCGCCGATCGCCGCGGCAAGCGCGACCGCATTCATCTCGCAGATTTCCGTCATGCCTCGTCTCCTCGTCAGATCATCCAGCGGCCGCCGTCGACGAGCAAAGTCTGCCCGGTGACGAAGCGCGCATCTTCGCTCGCCAGGAACGCCACGACCCCCGCCACGTCTGCCGGTTCGCCGACGAAGCCGGCCGGCGTCGCCTGCTTGATCCGCTCGATCATTTCCGCCGGCACGCGCTCATGCGCGCGGGTGCGGATCGCGCCGGGCGCGACGGCATTGACCGTGACGCCGAACGGCGCGAGTTCGCGGGCGAGCGCGCGAGTGAATCCGACGATGCCCATCTTGGCCGCCGCGTAATCGGCAAGGCCGGCATCGCCGACGAAGGCCGCATCGCTCGACATGTTGACGATCCGCCCGCCCCGCTCGCGCATCGCCGGCGCCACGAGCCGCGACAGCCGCATCGTCGAGAGCAGCGAGATTTCGAGCACGAACCGCCAGACCTCTTCCTGCGATTCATGGAACGCCGCGGACCGCTCGCGCCCGCTCTGTCCGACATTGTTGAAGAGGATGTCGATCGGGCCGAACCGTGCAACCGCATCGGCATGGAACGCGGCGAGCGTCGCCCCGTCGGTGCAGTCGCCGGCCACCGCGAAGAGCCGGTCCCCGCCAAGCGCCGCCAGCCCGTCCGTCTCGAGGTCGATGACCGCGACGCGCGCGCCCTCGGCGAGAAACCGCTCCACCGTCGCAGCGCCGATGCCGTTGCCGCCGCCCGAGATCATCACGGTCCTGTCGTCGAAACGCATCATCGACCCCTCAGTGGAAGGTGCGGCCGCCATCGACCGCGAGAACCGAGCCGGTCACGTAGGAGGATTCCCAGCTCGTCAGCCAGAAGATGGCGGCGGCGATCTCTTCGGCGGCGGCGATCCGGCCGAGCGCGTAGCGTTGGCGGATGACGACGCGGCGCCCTTCCGCATCCTCCGGCTCGCCAAGGCCGGAGCGGAAAAGGTCCGTCTCGACCGCGCCGGGGCAGACGGCATTGACGCGCACGCCGAACTCGGCCGTCTCCATCGCCAGCGCCTTCGAGAACATCTGAAGTCCCGCTTTCGACGCCGAATAGGCCGTGCGGAATTTCAGCGGCTGCAGCCCGGCGCCTGAGGACACATTGACGATCGTGGCCCGGCCCGCCGCCTTCAAAAGCGGCAGCGCGGCGCGGCAGACGATCATCGGACCCGTCAGATTGACCCGCATGACGCGATCCCACTCCGCGTCGCTGACATCGACGAGCGGCTTTTCGAGGTCGACGCCGGCCGAGTTGACCACGCCGTCGAGCCCGCCGAACCGCTGCGCCAGCTCGTCCATCGCCCCGGCGAGCATATCCGAAGAGGTCACGTCGCCGACGAGCTTGTGCAGCCTGTTGCCCTGCGGCCCGGCGCAAAGCTCATCGAGCGCGTCTCCGTCCATGTCGAGGCAGCCGACCATCGCGCCCGCTTCGGCAAAGCGCAACGCGCTCGCCCGCCCGATGCCGCGCGCGGCGCCGGTGACGAGGATGCGGCGGCCTTCGAGCGAGGCGGTCATGCGCGCGCCGCCGTGAGCTTCGGCCGGATCGCGTCCGACATCTCGTCGCAGCGGCCGATCCACACATCGGGATGCGCCAGCGCATGCTCGATCAGCCCTTCGAGCACCTTCAGCCGCGACGGCTGGCCGATCATCTCGGGATGCATCCCGACCATCATCATGCGCCGCTCGGCATATAGCACGTCGAACTCGGCCTTCCACGCTTCCAGCACCGCCGAGGGCGCCTGCATGGTGCGGCCGGGCAGCACGATGGAATACTGGAAGAACGGCGCGTCATCGAGCACCCAGCGGAACGGCAGTTCGACGATCTCAGTCGGCTTGCCCTCGACGTCGAGGAGGTAGGGCGAGTCGTCGTCGAAGAAGTTCGACGAATAGTCGAAGCCGTTCTCCACAAGCAGCGGCAGGGAGATCTTCGACAACTCCGCCGCCGGCGAACGCCAGCCCCGCGGCCGCCTGCCGGACGCGCGCACGATCGACTCGATGCCCTTTTCCATCTCCTCGCGCTCTTCGTCGGCCGTCAGCGACAAGATCCAGCGATGCGAGTAGCTGTGATGTGCGAGCTCGTGCCCCTCTTCGAGAATGCGCTCCACGAGTTCGGGACGCTGGTCGATGATGAGGCCCGGAATGAAGAAGGTCGTCCTGATGCCGTAGCGGGCGAGCAGGTCGAGCACGCGGCCGGTGCCCACCTTCCAGCCATAGGCGCCCTGCGACATCAGGATCGGCCGGTCGGTATACGACGCATCGCGCCCGGTCCACATCGTCTCGGCATCGAGGTCGAAGGTCAGGAAAAGCGGGAAGCCGCGTTCGGTCAGGTGCATCGTGCCGCCTCTCAGACGAATTTGTGGAAGCCGGCCCAGCGCTCGGCCAGAAGCAGGACGATGGCGGTGGCGACGATCAGAAGCGTCGACACGGCCGCGACGCTCGGGTCGACGCCCATCTCGACGGAGGAGAAGATCAGGATCGGCAGCGTCGTCTGCCGTGCGCTGGCGAGGAAGATCGTGACCGGCACGTTCTCCATCGAGGTGACGAACGCGAACAGCGCGCCCGCGACGAGCCCCGGCTTGATCAGCGGAAGCGTGACCAGCCGGAACGCCGACGGCCCGTTCGCGCCGAGCACGCGCGCGGCCTCCTCCAGCGACGGATCGATGCCCGAAAGGCTGGCGAGCACGGACCGCACGATATAGGGCACGGTGATGATCGTGTGGGCGAGGATCAGCGCGAGGAAACTGCCGCGCCAGCCGATCAGCGTGAAATACTGCAGGAGCGCGACGCCGACGACCACCGACGGCACCACCAGCGGCGCCATCAGGAACGACGTGATCGCGTCCGAGCCGGGCAGCATCTTCTTGTGGATCGCATAGGCCGCCGCCACCCCCAGCACCATCGAGGCGAGCGTCGCAGATACGGCGAGGATCAGGCTGATGCGGATCGCGCTGAGATAGGTCGGATCGGTCAGCACCTCACCGAACCAGCGCAGCGTCAGCCCCTGCGGCGGGATCGTCAGATAGGACGTCTCGCTGAAGCCGGCGAGGACGACCACGATCACCGGCACCTGCAGGAAGGCGATGACCAGAAGCGCGAAGCTCGATACGGCAAAGCCGGGTTTCTGCTCGTTCATGCCAGACCTGCCCAGCGTTTTGCGGCACGGTTGGAAAGCCAGATGATTGCAACCGCGATGACGACCAGCGTAAACGAGAGCGCCGAGCCGCTCGACCAGTCGAGAAGCTGCATGTACTCGTCGTAGATCAGCGTCGCCATGACCTGGTAGGTCGGCCCGCCCAGCATGCGCGGCGTCACCAGCGCGCTGATCGACAGGACGAAGACGAGGATCGAGCCGGCGATGATGCCGGGCGCGGTCAAGGGCAGCGTGACGGCGGTGAAGACGTGCATCCGCCCGGAGCCGAGCGTCGCGGCCGCAGCCTCGACGTCGCGCGGCACGTTCTGCAGCGCTGCGACCAGCATCAGCACCATGAAAGGCAGGTAGATGTGGACCATGCCGATCATCACGCCGGTCAGGTTGAACATCAGCTTCAGCGGCTCGTCGATGATGCCGAGCGACATCAGGAGGTTGTTGACCAGACCGCGATTGGTCAAAAGCGCGATCCAGCCGAACGAGCGGACGACGAGGTTCAGCATCAGCGGGAAGATGACGAGCAGCGTCAGCGGCAGGCGCCAACGCGGGTCCCCGCGCACGATCAGGTAGGCGACCGGATAGCCGAGCAGCAGGCAGGCCGCGGTGACGCCGAGCCCGAGCGCGAGCGTGCGCCAGACGACCTCGCGATAGAAGTCGTCGGTCGCGATCCGCAGATAGTTTTCCAGCGTCCAGCTATCGGGGACGATCCCGGTTCCGGGCAAATATTCGCGAAAGCTCGTCGGCGCGAGAAGCAGGACCGGCACCAGGAATGCGCCGACGAGCACGATCGCCAGCGGCGCGATGAGCAAGAGCCCCGTCCGCGCCGAGTTCATGACGCCCGTCCCGCCGCCGGCAGCGCGAAGACGTCGGCGGCAGAGACCAGCAGATGGATCGCACTGCCCGGCGCAAGGTCGCTCGCAGGGCCGCTCGACGGCGTCTCGACGACGAGTTCGGTGCCGTTCGCCAGCCGCACGACATATTGCACATGCGCGCCGGAGAACGAGCGCATGGCGACCGTGCCGGCAAGCGCGTTGTCGGCGACCTCCGGCGAGGTCGAAAGCCGGATCGCCTCCTGGCGGATGAAGACATCGACGGCGCTGCCGGCACGCGTCTCGACCGCGGCGGCGCGGATCGTCAGCCCCTGCCCGCAATCGATGCGCCCGTCGGCTCCGTTGCCGGCGACCGTGCCGCTCAGCCGGTTCGGCTTGCCGATGAAGCTCGCCACGAACGCCGTGGCCGGGCGGTGGTAGATGTCCTCCGGCGGCGCGAATTGCTGGATGATGCCGTCATGCATCACGCAGACGCGGTCCGAAAGCGACAGCGCCTCCGATTGGTCGTGCGTGACGAACAGCGTGGTGATGGCGAGTTCCGCCTGCAGCCGCTTCAGTTCGATCTGCATCTCGTCGCGCAGCTTGGCGTCGAGGTTGGAGAGCGGCTCGTCGAAGAGGAGGACGCGCGGCCGCGGCGCGATCGCCCTGGCCATCGCCACGCGCTGCTGCTGCCCGCCCGACAATTGGCGCGGATAGCGTTCGCCATAGTCGGCCAGCCGCACCAGCGCGAGCGCTTCCCCGACGCGCGCCGTAAGCCCGTTGCCCGATTCGCCCTGGCGGCGCAGCCCGAAGGCGACGTTCTCGAACACGGTCAAATGCGGGAAGAGTGCGTAGGACTGGAAGACGAGCCCGATCTGGCGCTTGTTCGGCGGCAGGTTCGTGACGTCCTTCTCGCCGATGCGGATCGAGCCCGCCGACGGCTCGACGAGGCCCGCGACCATGCGCAGGATCGTCGTCTTGCCGCAGCCAGAAGGCCCGAGAAGCGAGACGAACTCGCCTTCCTCGATCGTCAGGGAAACATCCTTGACGACCGGAACGGTGCCGTATCGCTTCTCGACATGTTCAAGTACGAGCCTGCTCATCGCGGTCCTCGATGACGGGTGCAAGAGGCGGAAGGCCGACCTTTCCGGCCGGCCGTCCGGCAGGTGCTAGCGCAGCACTTCGCGCTGCCAGCGACGGGTCCATTCGGGCAGCTTCTGCGACATCACGGCCGGGTCGAGGAACATCAGGTTCTCGACCGTCTCGCCCGACGGCACGATGGCGGCGACCTCGTCGCTTAGCTCGACGTTGCGGTTGACCGGGCCGATGAACTGGCGCTCGGAAAAGCACTTCTGGTTCTCCGCGTCGAGCACCGTGTCGATGAACTTGTGCGCGAGATCGACATTCTCGGTGCCCTTGGGGATCGAGATGGTCGGCCGGATCGCGACGCCGCCCTCGGACGGATAGGCGACGGCGAGGGGCAGGCCCTTTTGCGCCGCGACGCCCGCCCGGTCGGGATACCAGACCGCGATGTCGATCTCGTCGCGCTCGAACAGCGAAACCACCTGGTCGGCCTGCGTGTAGAGAAGCACCGCGCTCTTGGCGAGCGGCTCGATCTTGGCGATGCCCGGATCGATATTGTCGAGGTCACCGCCCTCCATCGCGTTGACGGCGGCGAGGAACTGCCAGCCAGTCGTGCCCGAAATGTCGCCGATGGCGATGCGGCCTGCATATTTCTCGTCGAATAGATCGGCCCAGGAGGTCGGCGGCTCGGCCACCTTCTCCGGATTGTAGACGATCGCCGTCGCGCCGACCATGGCGGCGACATAGGCGTCACCCGCGCCCCAGGCGCCGTCGACGATCTCGCCGGCATTGGTCAGCTTGGAGCGGTCCAGCGTCTCGAGCAGGTCCTCGTTCATCAACTGGACGGCAAAGGCGTCGTCGGCGAAGACCACGTCCATATCCGACGACCCGGCCGTCGCGCGCACGGCGGCGGCGTGCTGGGAGGACGAGGCCGGCTTGACGAGCACGCTCGCGCCGGTTTCGGCTTCGAAGGGTTCGATGTAGCAGGCCTGGACGTTGTCGGCGAAGGAGCCGCCGAACGCTCCCAGAACGAGTTCCTGCGAGACGGCAGCGGCAGGCAAGGCGACGGAGCCGGCCAGGATGGCGGCTGCAAGCGTAGACGCGGATTTCATGACGCACTCCCATGTGAGGTCGGATGTCGACGCCGCTGCTTTTGTTCTCCGGCATCATGAGATCAGGCTAACACTGACAGAATTATCTTTCAAGAAAGAAACTGAAAAGGTAAATTGGTGTCGTCAGCGACGCGCAACCCTTGATGGTTATGACTCTGACGGCAGGATTGACGAGCCAGGGAGAACGGCATGAACGCGCTGGAAGCACAATTGGTCGAGAACGACCGCGTCGGCCGCGGCATGGCCCAATGGCGCCGCGAACGCCCGGACATCGACTGTTCCGGCAAGGCGATCGTGGGACGCATCCTGCACCTCCACGACATCATCCTGCGCGCGGTCGAGCGCGTCCTGCAGCGGCACCAGCTCAAATATCCGACCTACGCCGTTCTCGCGACCATGCGCGTGTCGGGCGCGCCCTACCGCATGTCGCCGGGCGAATTGTCCGACGCCCTCCTCCTGACCTCGGGCGGCCTCTCCAACCTCCTGCGTCGCATGGAGGCGGACGGCTACGTCCAGCGCAGCCCCGACAAGCGCGACAAGCGTGGCGTCGTCGTGCAACTGACCGAAAAAGGAATCGCCAAGGCCGACGCGTCCATGGCCGACCACGCCGAAACCGAACGCGCCCTCGTCGCCTGCCTGACGAATGGCGACCAGAAAGACGTCGCTCGCGCCCTCGGCCTGATGATCGCCACGAGCACCGCACGGTAGCAAATTGCGGCGGCGCCTCGGGCGCCCGTCACGAACGCGCTTGCGGCCAGGAGCCGTGCAGATCGTCGATGACGAAGGCATGCGCGTGGCGATGCCTCCCGTCCGGCCGTCCTTCGTTCCAATGCGGATGCCCCGCGGAAAGGCCATCATGCCCATGCTCGAGGATTTCGGGATCGGTCGACGGCCACAGGCGCAGCGCAAGGAAAACGCCCGCCGCGGCGATCACCGCCAGCAACGCGGCCGTGGCCGGCAGCCCCAGGCTTGCGCCCGCCCATCCCGCAAGCGGATAGGTGACCAGCCAGCACGCATGCGACAGGGCGAACTGGGCTGCGAACAGCGCCGGACGGTCCTCGGCATGGGACGAGCGCCGCAGCAGCCGTCCGGAGGGCGTCTGCGCAAGGGAGTAGCCGGTGCCGGCGACGAACCAGACGGCAAGCAGCATGGCGTAGGATTGAATGAATGCCGCAGCCAGCGTCGCGCCGGCTAGAATGCCTGCCCCTGCGAGCATCACCGGCCGGTCCGGCAATCTGTCGAGCAGCCGGGGCAGCGCCAGTGCGACGACCATCGAACCTCCGCCGAAGGCCGCGAGCGCCATCGCCGTCTTGCTCTGGCCGAGCCCGAAGGCGGCCTGCACATAGACGACCGTGTTGACGATCACGACCGCGCCGGCGGCGGCAACGGCCATGTTGATCGCCAGCAGCCCGCGCAGGCGCGGCGTCGCGAGATAGATGCGGACGCCGCGCGTGGTGCGGTCGTAGATGCCGCGCGGGGCGCTCGGCTTCGGGCTCGGCAGGACGACGGTCAGCACCAGCGCGGCCGAAACGAGGAAACCGACAACCGTCCCTGCAAACAGGCTGTGGAAACTGATGACCGTCAGGAGCGCGGCTGCGATCATCGGGCTGACGAGGCTCTCGAGGTCGTAGGCGAGCCGCGAAAGCGACAGCGCCCGCGTGTACTCCTTCTCGTCCGGCAGCACGTCCGGGATCGTCGCCTGGAAGGTCGGCGTGAACGCGGCCGAGGCCGATTGCAGCGCGAAGATCAGAACATAGACCTGCCAGATTTCGGTGACGAACGGCAAAAGCACCGCCACGGCCGCCCGGACGAGGTCGAGCGCGACGAGCGTCGCGCGCCGCGGCAGCCGCTCGGCGAAGGCTGCGGCGATCGGCGCGACGCCGACATAGGCCACCATCTTGATCGCCAGCGCCGTCCCGAGCACCGCCCCGGCATTCTCGCCTGCGAGTTCGAAGGCGAGCAGGCCGAGCGCAACCGTCGCCAACCCCGTTCCCAGCAGCGCAATGATCTGCGCCAGGAACAGGTGACGGTAGGTGCGGTTCGCAAGGACGTTCAGCATGTCCGACCTTTGACGGATGGTTTCCGAAACATCGTGGACAATATCGTGGCCATTCTGCGGGGCAACGGCCTTCATCTCGCCCCAGAATCACGCCAAAGGTTTCGTTAATCACCGAGGGGTATCGCTGGCATCATGATCGGCCGTCTGCAAAGCGTCGCGTTGCGCGTCGTCATCGCCTGCGCGATGGCGGTGTCGCTGCTGCTCGCGCCGACCGGCGGCTCCTCATCGCACGACCCGCACGCGCTCGCGCAGATCGAAGCCGAGCGCCATCTGGAGCTCGCCGCCGAGATCGCCGAGCACGGTCATTCGCACGATGATGGCTGGGACAGCGAACGCGACCCGGGCCACCTGCACGGCCACAACGCCGCCGACCACCTGCACGACACGCCGACCTATCCGCCGTCAATGGCCACGCTCTTCGTCCGGACGGGCGACGCCTGGCGCATCAGCGCCCTTCCCGAATCCCTGCCCCTGCGCGTCTTCGAACTGGACCGTCCGCCGCGAGCCTGAAGAATCGCCCGCCCGCAGACGCGGGACGACGACGTCTTCTTCAACACGGACACCAATTCGATGACACTTCCATCTTCCCAGGGTGGCGGCCGCGTGCTCGGCATGTGCGCCACCACCCTTGCGTCCTGCCTCCTGGCGATGGCCCTGACGCTGGCCTTCGCCACCACCTCCCTCGCCCACGGCGTGGCCGCAGGCGATCAGGGCTACATCCAGGAGATCACCGGGGTGCACCTCATCCCGTTCGTCTATCTCGGCGCCAAGCACATGGCGACCGGATACGACCACATCCTGTTCCTGCTCGGCGTGATCTTCTTTCTCTACCGGATGCAGCACATCGCCATCTACGTGACGCTGTTCGCCATCGGTCACTCCACGACCATGCTGCTCGGCGTCTATTTCGACATCGGCATCAACAGCTACATCATCGACGCCATCATCGGCCTGTCGGTCGTCTACAAGGCGCTCGACAATATGGGGGCCTACCAGCGCTGGTTCGGCTTTCAGCCGAACACCAAGGCTGCGACCCTGATCTTCGGCCTGTTCCACGGCTTCGGCCTGTCGACCAAGATCCTCGAATACGACATCGCGCCGGACGGCCTCGTGCCGAACCTGCTCGCCTTCAATGTCGGCGTCGAGATCGGCCAGCTTCTGGCGCTCGGCGCGATCCTCATCGTCATGGGCTTCTGGCGGAAAAGCGCGAGCTTCTTCCGACACGCCTACACGGCCAACGTGGCGATGATGACCGCAGGCTTCCTCCTCTTCGGCTACCAGGTGGCCGGCTACGTCGTTTCCTGAATTTTCCGAAAGGACCTCACATGTACAACACCGACATGCCCACTCGCGCCGAACTTCCCTCGACCGCCAGGCTGCTCCGCTCGACCGGCATCGCGATCGTGACCGCAGGCGCGCTCCTCGTCGCCGTCGTTCTGCCGTCCGAATACGGCATCGACCCGACCGGCATCGGCTCCGCCCTGAACCTGACGGAGATGGGCGAGATCAAGATGCAGCTTGCCGAGGAAGCCGCGGCGGATGCCGCCATGGACGCGGCTGCCCGCGCCAATCCGCCCGCAGTCGAGGCCGGCACCGGGACGGCGCCGCGGCCGGGCGCCGCTGCGCCGGTCAAGCCGGTCGCCGCCCCCGTCGCACCGCCGGCTCCCCCGGCCCCGCCGGCGCCCCCCGCGCCCGAGCGCCAGTCGAGCCTCTGGGGCACGCTCGGAGCGCTGATCGTCTCGCCCGCCGCCGCGCAGGAACAGCGCCAGGACGAGATGACCATCACCCTTGCCCCCGGTGAAGGAGCCGAGATCAAGCTGACCATGGTCGAAGGCGAGATCGCCGCCTTCGCCTGGGTCGTCTCCGAAGGCGGCGCCGTAAACTACGACACGCACGGCGACGGCGGCGGCCGGAACATCAGCTACGAAAAAGGCCGCAGCGTCTCCTCCGACGAAGGCCAGTTGCAGGCCGCCTTCACCGGCAGGCACGGCTGGTTCTGGCGCAACCGCGGCGACGCCCCGGTCTCGCTGACGATCCGCACGAGCGGCACCTACACGGCCATCGAGCGATTGGTCTGACGACGAGCAAAGGCGGCGCGTCGATTTCGTTGAAGGCCAGGGTTCTCTTCGAACAGGTGCCGGTGTTCGAGGGCAGTGACCACGTCTTCAGCGCGGCGCGCCGCGGCATGCTATCCGACATGTCCATCTCGGCGGTGATGCGCCGGATGGCAGTCGAGGCGTGCTTGGTCAACGGGTCGCTTGCGAGCCCTTGCCGACGCGTCGTTCGCTCTTCCGGCCCCCTTTGGGCACCTGCAATACGAAGCAGGCACCGGGACCAGTACTGGGCTCGAGAAACAGCCTGCCGCCGAACTGCTCTGCGATCTGGCGCGAGATCGCCAATCCCAGCCCCACGCCCTGATGGCCCGCCGCCGATCCGCGCTCGAATTTTGAGAAGATGCGCTCGTGGTCCTGCTCCGGTATCCCGCCTCCGTTGTCCTTGACGCGGACCTCGTACATCTCGCGGCTCGAACTGCTGGACACGGTTACCTTCGGGCGTCGCGCGCCATTGTACTTGATGGCGTTCGAGATCAGGTTGATGAAGACCTGAGCCAGCTTGTCGGGTTCGCCCGAAATCATGACCGGGGAAGCCCGCTGGCGCCGCACCAGAGCGGTGCCGGCAGCATGGGCCAGCGCCTCGCAACTTTCGAGGGCCGAGGTCAGAACCTCTTCGGGATCGAAGCTCACAGGCAAGCGACGGGCGGCCGCGGCGCGTGACTGGTCGAGTTCCAGAATGCCGTCGAGCAATCTGGTCAGCCGGATGCTCTCGTTCTGGATGATGTTGAGGAAGCGCAATTTGCGCTCCTGCTCCATGGCCGGCTCGGCGAGCAGGATGTCGCTGAACGATCGGATCGAGGTCATCGGGGTGCGCACCTCGTGGCTGATCTGGCTCAGGAAATCGTCCTTCAGCGCATCCATCTCGCGCAGGCGCTGGTTAGCGGCCCCCAATGCAGCCGCCGTAGCCTCGATCTGGCGCGACTTGCGTTCCAGTTCCTCCGAATAGGCGCGGATCTGTTCGGCCTCGCCGGCAAGTCGCTTCAGTTCCTGCACACTGATCGTCTCGTCGCTGACGACACGCGAAATCAGCGAACGCGCCGTCGCCGCGCCGATGTTCGCTGCCAGCCGCTGCTCGATGCGCGAGATCAATTCGTCGTCCGCGATGATCGAGCGGTGGGCGTCCTGGTCTGCGACCAGTTCCACTGCGGCAGCCGGGCCGAGTATGCGGTCGGCGATTTGGCGCAAGTCGGCGACGCGCGCCGTTCGGCGGATGACGCCGAGTTCGTTCTGCGTCTGCCGGCGAAAGATGTCGATGAACAACGTCGCCTGGAAGCGCGTCAGCGGCGTCGGCTCGCGCATGAGCGACACGCCGATCAGGAGCCCGGTGTTGACCGTCATGCTCCAGAACAGCGCATGGACAAGGGGGTCGAACGCATCGAGGCCGAACAGGGCGTAGGGCTTCAGCCAGCTCCAGCCGAAGGGTCCGTTCTCGATGACGTCCGCGGACATCAGGAACGCGCCCTCGAAGCTCGGCAGGAAGAGGGTGTATCCCCATATCACGAAACCTGCGGCCAGTCCGGCCACGGCGCCCCGATGCGTTGCGCGGCGCCAGTAGAGCCCGGCGACGAGGCTGGGCAGCGGCTGGATCAAGCCGCAGAACGAGATCAGCCCGATGGCGGCAAGCGCGTCGGAGGTACCGCTGATCCTGAAATAGATGAAGCCGAGAAAGACGATGAAGACGATGCTGATGCGCCGCGTCATGAGGATGAAGTTGCGCGCGCCCTCCCCTCCGCTCGGCACGACCGACATGCGCATGGCGACGGGCATGACGATATGATTGGACAGCATGGTCGAAAGCGCGATCGAGGAGACGATCACCATGGATGTGGCCGAGGAGAAACCACCCAGGAACGCAAGCAGGCCGAGAGCGCTCTGTCCTTCCGTCATCGGCAGGGTCAGGACGAAGAGGTCGGGATCGGAACCGCTCGGGAGATGGTTGAGCCCGGCCATGGCGATCGGCAGCACGAACAGGTTCATGAGACACAGGTAGAGCGGGAACAGCCACGAAGCGGTTCGAATCTGCTCCTCGTCTGAGTTCTCCACGACCGTGACCTGAAACTGGCGCGGCAGGCATATGGCCGCCGCGCCCGCCAGGAAGCACAGCGCGAACCATCTCGTGCCGAAACTGTTCTCCGGGCTGAGCAGGCTCACCGGGGCATTGCGGAACATCTCCTCCGACGTGCCCGAGAGGGAAAGGTAGACCCACATCCCGACGGCCAGGAAGGCGACGAGCTTGACCAGAGCTTCGACCGCGATGGCGGCGATCACTCCGTGGTGACGTTCGTTGACGTCGATATTGCGAACGCCGAAGACGATCGAGAACAGGCACAACCCCGCCGCCAGCCAGAATGCGATGGCGAAGTCCGGCTCGAGCCGCGTCGATGCCGCCACGACCGCGCCCGCCGGGTAGGTGATGACCTGGAAGCTCGCCGTCAGCGCCTTGAGCTGCAGCGCGATATAGGGGGTGATCGCGACCATGGCGAGGATCGTGATCAAGGCGCCAAGCGTCGCGTTCTTGCCGAAACGGGCGGAGATGAAATCGGCGATCGAGGTGGTGTGATAAACCCGTCCGACCGTAACCAGTTTTCGCAGGAATACCCACCAGCCGACGAAGACGATCGTCGGACCGAGATAGATGGTGAGGAACTCCAGCCCGTTCTCGGCCGCCGAGCCCACCGAGCCGTAAAAGGTCCAGGAACTGCAATAGATCGAGATCGAGAGTGTGTAGATCAGCGGCGAGGAAAGCCATCCGTGCGGATCCCTGCGCGCCCGCCGGTCGCCGGCAAAGGCGACGGCGAACAGGATAGCCACGTAGCCCAGGCAGATCAGGATGACGATGTCTGCCGGGAGCACTACCGGCCGCCGGATTCGTCGAATGCGGGATCATCTTTGTCGGCATTCGGCTTCAGCCGCCGCGCCACGAGGTAAGCTGCCGCGATCAGCGCCACCCAGACCCCGAACACATAGACGACGATCAACGGAACGCCCGCAAGCCTGACCGGCGCAGTGAAGATCAGGACCAGGGGTGGGAGCATCAGCGCCATCGCCAGGAAAGGCAGGACCGTCGCGACGTCTCGTGCGCCATGACGATCATCGTCGTGATGCGTCATCGCACTTGCGCCAGATCGCGCACGCGTTCGACGATCTCGGCATTCGAGAACGGCTTGGTGATGAAGGCGCTGGCGCCTATGTCCGTGGCCGTCTGGCGGTCGCGGCTCTGTCCTTTGGCGGTCAGCACGATCACCGGCAGGGCGGACAGCGACCGGTCGGAACGCACGGCGCGCAGCACGTCGAAGCCGTTCATCCCCGGCATCATGACGTCGAGGATCATCGCCGAGAAATCCGTGCGGCGAAGCCTTTCGAGCACGTCGTTGCCGTTCGCCACCACGTCGACTTCGAAATCGGCACGCCCGAGGATGTAGCTCAGCGATTCGACGATGTTCGGCTCATCCTCCACGATGAGTATTCTGGTCCTTGCCAACGAGTCTCGCTCCCCTTCGGCCCGCTTCTCCCCGTCGAACTCTTTTCAGCCATGGCCGATCTGAGCGGGACCGCATTCACCATACCCCACCTTGGGCGGCTGCCAAACTAGCCTTTCGGCTCGCGGGACAGGACCAGCGGCGGCTCCTGGCGCTGCCTGCACGCCTCGCGGGCGCACAGGCGGCATGTCGTCCCAACGGGCGCCGTCGCTGTTCGTCTGTCGATCCCGTCTCCGGCAGCGACGCGGGCGGCGTCCTGCGCGTTGCAGGCCAGCATGATCGACATCAGATGCCGCGCGCCGTCCGGCCGTGCCGGCTGCTTCTCCACGGCGCGGGCGAAGAACAGGAACTCGTCGCCCGAGGGCAGCGAGCCGAAGGCGCGCACGCCGATGCCCGGGGTCTGGAAAGCGCCGTAGATCACCCACAGCGGGCAGGCATTGCCGAAGCGGGGCAGCGGAAGGCCAGGCAGCGGAAGGCGCTTGGTGATGTAGCCCGAAGGGTCGGCGCGCATGAAGGCGAAGCGCACGCCCTCGCGGCCAGGCCGGCGAAGCGTGGTCAGCCGGTGCGCCGCCTGCTCGTAGGAAACGCCGAACAGCCGCGCCAGCCGGTCGGGATCGTGGCGATGCCGCTCCGCGGCTGCGTGGAACGGCTCGTACGGCATCAGGATCGCCGCCGCGGCGTAGGCGAACAGCGCCTCGGCGGCCAGCCGTCGGGCCTCATCGTCCTGCCCGAAACCGTCATGGCGGAATAGGATGGCGGCAATTTCGGTCGCCGCGCCGCGGCGCGCATGATCGCGCAGCCTCTCGAAATGCGAAGGCGGCTCCTCGTCCGCGAATGCCGCGAACGAGCGCTCCGAACCTGCCCCCTCGCCGGCCCTTGCCTCCGTGCGAACGTCGTCTGCATAGGCTTCGAGTTCTGGAAAGTAGTTCTGCGATTCGACGATCAGCGCGTCCACCTTTTCGGTGGGCGTCGTCGCGCGCACGCGGGTCTGTGCGCTGTCGAAGAAGGCGGCCAGCGCCTGCGCCGTCTGCGAGAGCCGCGCGCTGTCGCCGGCGACGATCGACAGAAACCGCCTCCGGTCCGCCTCGACGAGCGTATCGTCGCCGCCGACGATCTCCGCCGCCGCGCGGATCGACGTCACATGGGTCAGCATGCGGTGCACGCTGTCGCGCAGGAAGGGATCGCGGTCGAGCCGGTCGGCAAGGGCCAGAACGGCGGCGTCACGATCCTGGTAGGAGCGATAGAGCCGCAGAAGCAGCGCCGCCCAGCCGGGGTGCTGGCCGACGAATTCTTCGGCCGGGGCAAGGTCCGGAAGGCGATCGGCGGCCGCCATTTCCGCCGAAACCTCCCTCACCTCCTCGGCCATGCGTCGCTCGGCCTCGCCGTCGAGTTGGGTGCGGTCGATGGCGAGTTCGGCAGCGATCCTGTCGAGCAGAAGGGTCGAGGCGGGGCGGCGGTTGCGTTCGATCAGGTTGAGATAGGACGGAGAAATCCCCGCCCGTCGCGCCAGGGCGCCCTGAGCCAGCCCCGCCTGGATGCGCAGGGTCCTGATTTTCATGCCGATCAGATCAGTTGCCATCCATTCCTCCCTGTTTGTAAATTTGTGACACATCCCGTGTTTTGTCAAAGCAATAATTTACAAAAATATCGTGTTAAACCAATGGCTTATTGAAATACTTACAGAACTGAGAAACGATGGTGGAGGGCAATCAGGCCCTTGGAACGCCCGGCTTCCGAGTCGGACATGCCAAATGGGAGGAAATCGATGACACTCACGGGGATAAACCGCCGCCTCTTTCTGAAGAGCAGCGGCATCGTCGGCGCGGGGCTTGCCATGCCGACCATTTTCACCAGCGCGTCGCGCGCGCAGGACTTCTGCAATAATCCGACGGGCTCGAGCGTCGTGTTTGGCTTCAACTGTCCGCAGACCGGTTCCTATGCCGAGGAGGGCAAGGACCAGTTGAAGGCATATGAACTCGCCGTCAGGCACCTCAATGGCGAGGGCGACGGCGGCATGATCAACACGTTCAAGGGCACCGCGCTCAAAGGCAACGGCATCCTCGGCAAGAAGGTCGAGTACGTCACCGGCGATTCCCAGACCAAGACCGATGCCGCGCGCGCCTCGGCAACCCGCATGATCGAGCGCGACGGCGCCATCATGATCACCGGCGGCTCCTCGTCGGGACCGGCGGTCGCGGTGCAGGCGCTGTGCCAGGACATGGGCGTCATCTTCATGGCCGGCCTCACCCATTCCAACGACACGACCGGCAAGGACAAGAAGAAGAACGGCTTCCGCCATTTCTTCAACGCCTACATGTCGGGCGTCGCGATCGCTCCGATCATCGGCGAAGCCTACGGCAAGGACCGTCGCGCCTATCACCTGACCGCCGACTACACCTGGGGCTGGACCCAGGAGGAATCGATCAAGGCCGCGACGGAGGCGTTGGGCTGGGAGACGGTGCAGACGGTGCGCACCCCGGTCGGCACCCCCGACTATTCGCAATACCTGACGCCTATCCTCAATTCGGGCGCGGACGTGCTGATCCTCAACCACTACGGCAACGACATGGTCAACTCGTTGCGGCAGGCCGTCCAGTTCGGCATGCGCGACAAGCAGGTCAACGGCAAGAACTTCGAGATCGTCGTGCCGCTGTTCTCCGAACTCATGGCGCAGGGCGCCGGCGACGCCATCAAGGGCATCTACGGCACCTCGAACTGGGACTGGAAGCTCGAGGACGAAGCCACCAAGGCCTTCACCAAATCGTTCGGCGAGGCATACGGAACGCCGCCCTCGCAGGCCGCCCACACGGGCTATGTGCAGGCACTGCTTTATGCCGACGCGTGCGAGCGGGCCGGAACCTTCAACCCCGAGGGCGTCGTCGCCGCGCTGGAGGATTTCGAGTTCGACGGGCTCGGCAACGGCCCGACCGTCTATCGCGGTTCCGACCACCAGTGCTTCAAGCCCGTTCTCGTCGTGCAGGGCAAGGAAGATCCGGCCGACAAGTTCGATCTGCTGCAGGTCGTCAAGGAAGTGCCCACCGACACGGTCACATACGATCCGTCGATCTTCGGCGGAGAACTCGGCCCGGTCGGCACCAAGTGCTGAGCGTCTGACGTCGGCGGCCGGTCGATGACCGGCCGCCTTCGCACTTGCGGCATCATTTCTCCGCCCGGAGCGGATAGGGATCATGGACCAACTCTTACTGCAACTCCTCAATGGCCTCGACAAGGGCGCCGCCTACGCGCTCATCGCGCTGGGCCTGACGCTGGTCTTCGGCACGCTGGGCGTGGTCAATTTCGCCCACGGCGCCCTGTTCATGATCGGCGCCTTCTGCGCCGTCGTCTTCAGCCGCCTGCTCCAGTTGGAAACCGTCACGATCGATCCGGATCAGCTTACCCCATGGGGCTCGCCCATGGAGGTTCGCACACCGCTCGTGCAGGCCTGGCTCGGCGACTTCGGTGCCTTCCTCGTGCAATGGTCGGTGCCGCTTTCCATTCTCTTCGCCATTCCGGTGATGCTTGTCCTGGGCATCGCCATGGAGCGCGGCCTGATCCGCTTCTTCTACCGGCGCACCCATGCCGAGCAAATCCTGGTCACCTTCGGGCTGGCGATCGTGGTGCAGGAAATCGTCAAGGCGAATTTCGGCGCCAATCCCATTCCCGTCACCGCCCCCGCGGCCCTGACCGGCAGCGCCGACGTCGGAAGCTGGATCGGCCTCGGCGGCATCTTCTATCCCTGGTGGCGGCTGGTCTATCTCGGCTTCGCGCTCGCCGTCATGGGGCTCGTCATCGCCTTCCTGCGCTACACGACCTACGGCATGGTGGTGCGCGCCGGCATGGAGGATCGACAGACCGTCGGTTTCCTCGGCATCGACATCCAAAAGCGCTTCACCGTCGTGTTCGGCATCGCCGCCGTGGTCGCGGGCCTCGCCGGCGTCATGTACACGCCGATCGTCCCGCCCAACTACCATATCGGCATGGACTTCCTGGTGCTGTCCTTCGTCGTCGTCGTGGTGGGTGGCATGGGTTCGGTCAGCGGCGCGGTACTCGCCGGCTTCCTGCTCGGCATCCTGCAATCCTTCGCCTCGATGAACGAGGTCAAGAACATCGTGCCCGGCATCGACCAGGTCATCGTCTACCTCGTCGCCGTCGTCGTGCTGCTGGTCATGCCGCGCGGCTTGATGGGGCGCAAGGGCGTAATGGAGAACTGACATGACCGCCCTGCGGAACGATCTCGTCTACCTTGTAGTGTTCGCCGCCGTGGTTCTGACCATGCCGATCTGGCTGGCGCCCTTCGGGGCGGCCTATCCGGACCTGATGCAGAAATTCGCCATCTACGGCATCTTCGCCATCGGCTTCAACATCCTGTTCGGCATGACCGGCTACCTGTCGTTCGGCCATGCAGCCTTCCTCGGCGTCGGCTCGTATGCGGCGGTCTGGTCGTTCAAGCTTCTGACCATGAACGTCGTTCCGGCGATCGCGTTGGCGGTTCTTGTATCCGGACTGTTCGCCGCCGCCATCGGCTATGTCAGCCTCAGGCGTTCGGGCATCTACTTCTCGATCCTGACGCTCGCCTTCGCCCAGATGTCCTACAACCTCGCCTATTCGGTGTTCACCCCGATCACCAATGGCGAGACCGGCCTTCAGCTCGCCCTCGGCGATCCGCGCGTGATCGACCGCGCGCTCTTCGCGGATACGCCGGGCATTCCTGGACCCAGCCTGTTCGGAGCCGAGCTCGGCGGCTACGAGGCATTCTACCTGTGCGCGGTGGTCCTCATCATATGCTTCTTCGTGGCGATGCGGATCGACCGCTCGCCGTTCGGCATGATGCTGAAGGCGATCAAGTCCAACCAGACCCGCATGTCCTATACCGGCTTCAACACGCGCCCCTACACGCAGGCAGCCTTCATCATCTCGGGCATGTATGCCGGCCTTGCCGGGGGGCTGCTCGCGGTGACCGACCCGCTCGCCGGAGCTGAGCGCATGCAGTGGACCGCCTCTGGCGAGGTTGTGCTGATGACCATCCTCGGCGGCGTCGGCACGCTCGTCGGACCCTTCATCGGCGCGGCGGTCATCAAATATTTCGAGAACATCTTCTCGGCGTTCCACGAGGCGAAGCTGCATCAGATATTCTCGTTCCTGCCCGACGGACTGGAGAATTTCGTGGTCTCGATCACGTCGCCCTTCGTCGGCGAAGGCTGGCACCTCACGCTCGGGATCATCTTCATGCTGATCGTCATCTTCCTGCCGGGCGGCATCATGGAAGGCGCGCGCCGGATCAGCGCGCGCTTAGGCAGCGGGCGAGACCGCGACAGCCAAGCCCGCTCGAGCAGCCCGGCACCGGCGGAATAGGATAGACAGATGACGAATGCGGTACTTCACGTCGCGGACGTGCAAAAGAGCTTCGGCGGCCTGCATGCCCTGGCTGACATCGACCTGCAGGTCGTCGAGGGAACGACCCACGCGATCATCGGCCCCAACGGCGCCGGAAAGTCGACCTTGCTCAACGTGTGCATCGGGCGCATCGCGCCCGATTCGGGGGCCGTGGTCTTCGACGGTGCCGTCATAACCGGCAAGCGCCCGCACGAGATCAACCAGATGGGCATCGTGCGCGTGTTCCAGACGCCGGAAATCTTTCCGGACCTGACCCTGCTCCAGAACGTCATGGTGCCGGCCTTCGCCAAGCGAGACGGTGCCTTCGCGCTCAACGCCTTCCAGAGCGCGGACGGGCAGACCGATATTCGCGACGAGGCCGAACACTGGCTGGCCGACGTCGGGCTGGCCGCTTACAAGCACACGCACGCGGCCAGCCTCTCGCGCGGCGACAAGCGCAGGCTGGAGCTGGCGATGGGGCTGGTGCAGCAACCGCGTTTGCTGCTGCTGGATGAGCCGACCGCGGGCATGTCGCGCCACGACACCAACTCCACCATCGACCTCCTGAAGAAGTTCAAGGAGCGCGGCATGACCAAAGTCATCATCGAGCACGACATGCACGTCGTGTTCTCGCTGGCCGACCGCGTTACCGTCCTTGCGCAGGGACGCATCATCGCCGACGGCAAGCCGGAGGAGGTCAGAGGCGACCCGGCGGTTCAGGAAGCCTATCTGGGAGGTGCGCACTGATGAATGCCATGACCATGGCGCAGGCCACCGCTGACACCGCTGCGCCGTTCTTCGCCGTCCGCGACATCCACGCCTATTACGGCGAGAGCTACATCGTACAGGGCGTCAGCTTCGAGATCGCCGAAGGCGACATCGTCGCGCTGCTCGGCCGAAACGGGGCAGGCAAGACCTCGACGCTGCGCACTCTGGCCCGCGCCCACGACCCCGAGCTCAGGCGCGGCGAAATCTGGCTCGGCGGCCTCGCCGTGCATGCGATGAAGGACTTCCAGGCATCCAACAACGGCATCCAGTTCGTCCAGGAGGACCGACGCATCATCCCGGGCCTCAGCGTGGAGGAAAACCTGCAGCTCGCGCAGATCGCCGAGCCCAAGGGCTGGCCGCTGGAGAAGATCTACGAGTATTTCCCGCGCCTTGCGGAACGGCGCAAGCAGGAGGGAGTGACGCTCTCCGGAGGCGAGCAACAGATGCTGGCCGTCGCACGGGCGCTGGCCCGCGACATCAGGCTGCTGCTGCTCGACGAGCCCTATGAGGGGCTCGCGCCGGTCATCGTCAAGGAGATCGAACGGATCGTCGCGCAGATCAAGGAACTCGGCATAACCACCATCATCGTCGAGCAGAACGCGGTCGCCGCGCTCGAACTCGCCAACCGTGCGCTCATACTCGACATGGGGCAGATCGTCTTCGACGGCACCGCCAGGTCGGTGCTGGAGAGCCCCGATCTTCGCAACGAGTATCTCGCGATCTGATGCCAGCGACCCATGCTTCCATAGGGGGGTGAAAGCGTCTAACGTCCCGGCGAAGGACGAGCATGGGGGGATGACATGCCATGGCCACGCAACCGGTGCGCAAGCTGCGGGAGCCGCATATTGATCGCGAGTTCGGCCCGTGGCTTGCGCAGGCTTCGATCCTGATCGTCGACGACGAGCCGGGCATGCGCAACTTCCTGATGCGCACGCTGGGACCGCGCTGCAAGCGCATAGAAGAAGCCGCCGATACCGACGAAGCGACCCGTAAGCTCGACCGGCACCATTTCGACGTCGTCATCCTGGACAATATCATGCCGGGCAAGAACGGCGTCGACTGGCTGGCCGAGCAACGGGCGATCGGCCTCTTCGCCGACGCCATCCTCATGACGGCCTTCGCCGATCTCGAAACGGCGATACGCGCGTTGCGGGCGGGCGCAGCGGACTTCGTACTGAAACCGTTCCGCTCCAATCAGATCCTCAACGCGGTGGCACGCTGTCTCGACAGGGTTCGGTTGCAGCGCGAGAACTACGTGCTGCGCTACGAACTGCGCGCCGCCTCGGACCACATGCTGCTGCGTGACCGGTTGATCGGCGAGTCGGATGCCATCCGACAGGTGCGCGAGACCATCGCCCGCGTCGCGCCGTTGCCAACGTCGGTGCTGCTGACCGGAGAATCGGGCACGGGCAAGGAAGTGGCGGCGCGCTCGCTGCATTCCCTGTCCGAGCGCGCGGAAAAGCCGTTCGTGCCCGTCAATTGCGCGGCGATTCCGCCGGACATGATCGAGAGCGAATTGTTCGGCCACATCAAGGGCGCGTTCACCGGCGCGGAAGGCGCGCGTGAAGGCATCTTCATGCACGCCCAGGATGGCACCCTGTTCCTCGACGAGATCGGTGACCTGCCGCTGGCGATGCAGGGCAAGCTGCTGCGCGTGCTGGAGGATCGTCGCGTGCGCCCGGTCGGTTCCGAGCGCGAGGTGCCGGTCGATCTGCGTTTCGTCTTCGCCACGAATGCCGATCTGGAGCGGGCGGTCGCAGAAGGGCGCTTTCGTGCCGACCTCTACTTCCGCATCAACGTCATGCAGATCCAGTTGCCGCCGCTGACCGATCGTGGGGAGGACGTGCAGGAACTCGCCGTCCTGTTCATGCGCAAGCTGTCGCAACAACTCGGCATGCCGCCCGTGCCGCTCGACGAGGAGGCCCGCGCCGCGCTCGCCCGCTACGACTGGCCCGGCAACGTCCGCGAACTCCGCAACGTCGCCGAGCGCACGCTGATCCTCAGCCGCTTCCCGCTGGAGCAACTCAGCGTTCAACGCACGCCGAAGCGCGCAGGCGAAGACGAGGCCGACAGCCTCGCCGAACTGGAGCGCCGTCACATTCTGTCCGTACTGCGCGAGACGGGCGGTGACCGCGAAGAGACGGCAAGGCGTGTTGGCGTCTCGCGCAAGACCATCGACCGCAAATGTGCGGCTTGGAATGTCTGAGACGGCGGCGGCTGTGCCCGGCAGGCCGGCGGCGCCGACCGGCAGGACGCTGGAGCGTGGCCGTTCGGTCCGCTTCAAGCTTCTCGCCATCGCCTTGCTGCCGACCCTGGTGCTCCTGCCGCTGTTGCTGGGGGTCACCGTCTTCCGCTGGAATGCGAAATTCGACGGCATGCTGATTTCCAAGGTCAATGGCGACCTCACGATCGCGCATCAATATCTGGCACGCATCCTCGAGAATACCGGCGAGCAGATCGAGGGGCTCGGCGCTTCGGCGCGCTATCGCGACATGGTCGAACAGGAGGGCACCGCGGCGACCTCGCTCGTCCGCCTGCTGGAGGAGACGCGGCGCGAGCTCGCCTTCGACTTCCTCTACCTGACGGACGCCGAAGGCACGGTCATCGCCTCGGCCCGGCCGCTTGCGGCCTCAGCGAGGCGCACCGACTGGCCCATCGTCGCCGCCGCGCTTTCCGGCAGTCCGTCAACTGCCATCGACATTTTCGATAACGGCGATCTCGCCGACATCGCGCCGGAACTGGCCGAGCGGGCGCGCATCGAGCTGGTCCCGACGGCCAATGCCGTACCGACGGACCGCGGCGAGGAGACGCGCGGCATGGTCGTGCATTCGGCAAGCCCTGCCATGCTTGGCGACGGCCGCACGGGCGCACTGGTCGGCGGCGTCCTGCTGAACCAGAACCTCGAGTTCATCGATACAATCAACGACCTCGTTTATCGCGAGGCGAGCCTGCCGGAAGGCAGCCAGGGCACCGCGACGCTGTTCGTCGACGATGTGCGCATCAGCACGAATGTGCGCCTGTTCGAGGGGCGACGGGCGCTCGGCACCCGCGTTTCGGCGATCGTGCGTTCGGCCGTCCTCGACAAGGGCCGAACCTGGCTCGACAGCGCCTTCGTCGTCAACGACTGGTACATTTCCGCCTACGAGCCCGTGGTGGACAGCTACGGCGAACGCGTCGGCATGCTCTATGTCGGCTTTCTTGAGGCGCCCTTCACGGAGGCCAAGCGCGAAACGCTGGTGACGATCCTGTTCGCCTTCCTGGCGATCGCCATGGTCAGCATCCCGATCTTCCTGCGCTGGGCGGGGTCCGTTTTCCTGCCGCTCGAACGCATGACCGGCACCATCGCCAAGGTCGAGAGCGGCGATCTGGGGGCGCGCACGCGCGTTCCCGAGGCCCGCGACGAGATCGGTCGCGTCGCCCTTCATCTCGACCATCTGCTCGACCAGTTGCAGCAGCGCGACCGGCAGCTGCGAGCCTGGAACGATGAGCTGAACGATCGGGTCGACGAGCGTACGCGCGAGTTGCAGCTCGCAAACCGGCGGCTCGAGGCAACCACGAAGCAGCTCATCATGTCCGAAAAGCTTGCCGCGATCGGCGAGATCACCGCCGGCGTGGCCCACGAGATCAACAATCCCATCGCCGTGATGCAGGGCAATCTCGAGGTGGTGCGCAACGTCATGGGCAAGAAGGCCGAGCTGGCTCGAACCGAGTTCCGCCTTCTCGACGAGCAGATACACCGCATCAGCCAGATCGTCACCAAGCTGTTGCAATTCGCCAAGCCGGAGGAATATGCCGGCTATGTCGAGCGTCACGCGCCCGGCGAGGTCATCACCGACTGCATCCCTCTCGTCCAGCACCTGCTCAACAAGGCGAACATCACCATCGTCCGGGACATTCAGGCCAGTCGCCTGATCTTGATGAACCGGACGGAGTTGCAGCAGGTGCTGGTCAACCTCATCGTCAACGCGATCCACGCCATGCCGGACGGCGGACGGCTCACCTTGGGCACGCGGGACGAGGATCTGGACGGACAGCCCGGGCTGGTGACGACGGTCTGCGACACCGGGGTCGGCATGAGCGAAGAACTGCTTGCCAAGGTTTTCGACCCGTTCTTCACCACCAAGCGACGCGACGGCACAGGCCTCGGCCTCTCGATCAGCCAGACGCTGATCGAGCGTCAGGGCGGCAGGATCTCGGTGGAAAGCGAGGCAGGCAAGGGCACCACCTTCACCATCTGGCTACCCGAAGCCACGTGATCTGGCGGACACTTTGTCCCCGACACCGGACAAAGTGTCCACGGGATTTCCCACACAGACGATAAGTATCTGAAATCGCTACCGCGTCCAACTGGCACGCTCGTTGCTCCTGCAGGCAGGGCAACGACATGGAGGAGTGCGGCGGAGGCGCAAACACCGCAAGCGACATACGTTCGGGCAGCCGTCGCCATGGAGAGGATGGAGCGGCCAGCAACACCACGACAAGTCAGGACGACCGCCCGGAGCTTCCGGCGGCAGGGAGGGAATTCATGTCCACAGCTAGTGAAACGTTCACCGGGGGCGACGCCGGGGTCGGCCTTCTCGACAAGGAGCGCATCGTCGCCAGGCCGGGATTCAACCGGTGGCTGGTGCCGCCTGCCGCGCTGGCCATCCATCTGTGCATCGGCATGGCGTACGGCTTCAGCGTTTTCTGGTTGCCGCTGTCACGCGCCATCGGCATCGACCAGTCGGTCGTCTGCGCGGACCTCAACCTGTTCTCCGCGCTTTTCACGACGAGCTGCGACTGGCGCATCGCCGACCTCGGCTGGATGTACACGTTGTTCTTCGTGTTTCTCGGATCGGCCGCCGCTATCTGGGGCGGTTGGCTGGAGCGCGCCGGGCCGCGCAAGGCGGGGCTCGCATCGATGGTGTGCTGGTGCGGCGGTATGATCATCGCCGCCTTCGGCATCGTCACCCACCAGCTCTGGATCATGTGGCTGGGCGCTGGCGTCATCGGCGGTATCGGCCTTGGTCTCGGCTACATCTCGCCGGTCTCGACCCTGATCAAATGGTTCCCCGACCGCCGCGGCATGGCCACCGGCATGGCGATCATGGGCTTCGGCGGCGGCGCCATGATCGGCGCGCCACTGGCCAATTTCCTGATGAACCATTTCCGCACCGAGGATTCGGTCGGCGTATGGCAGGCCTTCGTCGTCATGGCGCTGATCTATGCCGTGTCGATGACGATCGGCGCCTTCGGCTACCGCATTCCGCCGTCTGGGTGGAGACCGGACGGATGGACGCCGCCGGCACAGAACAGCAAGGCGATGATCACCACGCGGCACGTTCATCTGCGTGACGCGCACAAGACGACGCAGTTCTGGCTGATCTGGGCAGTGCTGACGCTCAACGTATCGGCCGGCATCGGGGTCATCGGCATGGCGTCGCCGATGCTTCAGGAGATTTTCGCAGGCGACCTGATCGGAATGCCCGATCTCTCCTTCAACGAGTTGGACGCCAGTCAGAAGACGGCGATCGCCGGCATTGCAGCCGGTTTTGCCGGCCTGTTGTCGCTGTTCAACATCATCGGCCGCTTCTTCTGGGCCTCGCTGTCGGACTACATCGGGCGCAAGAAGACCTACTATACTTTCCTGTTGCTTGGCATCGCGCTCTACGCTCTGGCGCCGACGGCCGCACATATGGGCAGCCAGCTCCTGTTCGTTCTGATGTTCGGCGTCATCCTGTCGATGTATGGCGGCGGCTTCTCCACCATCCCCGCCTACCTCGCCGACATCTTCGGCACACAATTCGTCGGCGCCATCCACGGCCGGCTGCTGACGGCGTGGTCGACGGCCGGCATCATCGGCCCCGTGGTCGTCAACTACATCCGTGAGTTCCAGCTTGCCGCCGGCATTCCGCGCGCCCAGGTCTATGACTTCACGATGTACATCCTCGCCGGCATGCTGGCGCTCGGGGTGGTGGCAAACTTCTTCGTCAAGCCGCTTGCCGAAAAGTGGTTCATGTCCGACGAGGAGGTCGCGAGCCTCCAGGCCACGACGGCCGCGTCCGAAAGGGGCACAACCGGCTCGTTCGGCATCGGCAAGGGCGGACTGGACGCCAAGGCCGCCGCCGCATGGACGGTTGTCGGCATCCCGATCCTGTGGGGCATCTGGGTGACGTTGCAGCAGACGGCGGCGCTGTTCGGCTGACCCGCCACCAAGGCGATTCCCGACGCGACGCGATGGAGCGTCGGGACCTGCTTTCGAAGCGAAACGCATTCGGGCGGACGCAACGGGGCTGCGCAATGCTGATCGAACGTCTTGAATTCTTCATGGCCCTGGCAAAGGAAGGCCATTTCGGGCGCGCCGCCGAGGAATGCGGCGTCACGCAGCCGACCCTGTCCTCCGCGATACGGCAGCTCGAACGGATGCTGGGCGTGATGCTGGTGGAACGCGGCTCGCGTTTTCGTGGGCTGACGCCCGAAGGCCGGCAGGTATTGACCTGGGCACGGCGCATCGTCGCCGACACGCGCACGATGCGCGAGGAGATGCGCGCAGCGCAACGCGGTCTTTCCGGCCGCATCCGGATCGCCGCGATTCCGACCGCACTTGCCACGATCGCCGCCATCACCACGCCCTTTCGCGAAAAGCATCCCGGCGTCAGCTTTTCCGTGCTTTCGCGCACCTCGGTCGAAATCCTGTCGATGCTGGGCAATTTCGACGTCGACGCCGGCATCACCTATCTCGATCATGAGCCCATCGGCGACGTGATCAAGGTGCCGCTCTTCTGCGAGCGATATTTCCTGGTCGTCGGGCCCGGCGGCCCGCTGTCGGACAGGTGTGAGGTGACATGGGCGGACGTGGCCCAGGTGCCGCTATGCCTGCTCACGCCGGACATGCAGAACCGGCGCATCATCGACAGGCAATTGACCGGAGCGGGCGCGACCGGCGGGCCGGTGCTGGAGTCCAACTCGATGATCGTGCTGTTTTCGCACGTGCGGACCGGCAAGTGGTCGTCGATCATGCCGCTCAACCTCGCGGCCGCCCTGGATTTCGCTGAACCGATCCGGCGCATCCCGATCGTCGCCCCGGCGGTCAGCCACATGGTTGGCCTCATCGCCGCCCGCCGCGACCCGCACACGCCGCTCGTCTCGGCACTCTTGGCGGACGTAGCGCGCGAAATCGGGGGTTCAGCGGCGCCGGCCGGTCACGAATAACGACCCGGCGGTCACGACGGACACGACCACCTTATGTGAACACCGTGGCAGCGACCGTTCTGGCCGTCGCGATGACGGGATCGCCGCGCCAAGCTGGCGGAGGGAGTGGGCCTAGCGTCGAACCTTCTCTGCGTCGCCTGCCTCACGACAAAGCCACCGAATTGAGCATCTACTGAAGTTCTTTGGATTCGGTCCTTAGCGCGTTGCCAATCCAATCAATCTGGCACCCGAGGCCAAGCAGCTCATGTACATTCATGATGCGGTGAGTATCAGCTAATATGTCGTTGCCTCACATTCGTCCATAACTTACGGATGCCCGCGTGCGGCTCGTCGCGAGTCATGGCAGGGAACTTGATCTCGTATGTTCAACCAGATTCGCCAGATCGCGCCCGGCACAGTAAACATGGCTAGGATTATCTGCCTCGCGGCTATGGTGCCCGCGATTTTAATCTTTCTAGCTCTGGTAGCGTTGATCCTGTGGTCAAGCTTTCGGGGGTTCGACATTACCGATGAATCTTTTTACGTTCTAAATATGTGGCAGCCTCTCCGTAACTATGGTGCGGTGAGTGAATTTGGAAAAATTCTTTCGATCATTCCTCTCGTTTTTGGTCGAGACATCGCGGAAATAAGGATTGCCTCTTTCTCAGTCGTCCTTCTTTTTGGATTATTTTCATCTCTGAATATTACAAGAATGCAAGGTTTGAACGGGCTTTCACTTAGCTTAAAAGAAATAGTCACCACGACCTGTGCGGCGTGCGTTGCAATCATCGCTTATTATAAATACTGGCTTCTCACTCCTTCCTATAACCTGTTCATACTGCTTGGCACCTTGCTCGTCGGCTTTGCGATTTTGGGTGCGCTATCACGACTTCGACAAACACTCGACTGGCGCGTCGCTCTCAGGATCGGTGTGCTCATGGGCATCGGCGGCGTCCTCACCGCGATAGGCCGGCCTACTGGGGCCTTGGCCGCCGGTGGTGTCGCGGGAATTTGGCTCATCATTTTACTGCGGTTTGGAAACGCGCTGGTTGTAGGGGCGACATCTATCGCCACCGTCCTAATCTTTGTGACGGTTCATGTCTCGATCTTCGATGGGGACTGGCAGGCATTCGCGCAGCGTATCACATTCGCCCGCGACCTTGCCACGTCACTCGATGCCGGCCACAGCATAATGAGCGCCGTTGGCCGCTCTGGGCAGGAACTTTTGGCAACTTCCAAGAGGTTGCTCGCAGGGCCCTATCTCTGGGGATTGATCACGACAGCTATTACCTACTGGATACAGTCTTCGGTCCGATACCGAGACTTCACCACACCGCGTGAAAAGCTTTCAGTCGCCACAGCCGCCGGGTCGATTGCTGTGGTCATTGGTTCAATGATCACAGCAAACAATAATTGGGAATCATATCTTGGATTTCTTGGTCTGGATCTCGCAGCCTTTCTCATCACGCTACTCCTTGTCAGCGGGTCGCTGGCGAGCAGATTGGCCAAATTCAATTATATCGAAGTTGCCAATTTACGAGCTTCCTATCTGACAGTCGGCCTTTATTGTCTGCCATTCGTCATGCTGTCACTGACTTCCTCTTTCGGATCTAACGCAAATATTGTGGCTGCATCAGGAATTACGTTTGTGCTGTACGCCAGTGCCATATTAATTGCCTGGTCCACCTTGATATTCGGTGAGTTCGCTTCCATCCGGATGGCGATGCATAGTCTGCTATGTATTGCGGTTGGCTTCGGTCTGCTGCACGCCGCGCACAATCCATACAGATTGAGTGATGGTTTGCTCGGCCAAACCCAGGCGATTTCTTTGATGGATAGCGATACAGTTCTTCGCGTTGACGAAGTGACTGCGAATTGGGCTAACACGCTTAAGAGGATCGCTGTCGAACACGAATGGGTAGTTGGAACGCCGCTGATCGACATGACCGGAGGTACTCCTGGCGCCGCACTGGTTCTCGGCGCCCACGCGCCAACCACGCCTTGGCTCGTCGGCGGCTATAGCGGTTCTGGCAATTACGCGACGATGGCGCTCAGCGCGGCGGACCATCGACTTCTGCGGGATGCTTGGATCTTGACGGCGCCCGACGGAAATAGGCGTCTGGACGAGAGTATACTGCGGACAGTTGGAGTGGAATTTCCAGAAAACTACGTTCTGCTTGGCGAACTGCGATCTGGGCATAGGGACGAGGCCCAGTTTGTTTGGAAGCCGAAGGTTGAACTCCTCGAACAATAGCCAACCGACGCTTAGAATATGAAGTGGCTCTCGCGTTCAGATAGCCGGTCGCGCCAGCTATAGCTGGAACAGGCTCACGCTTTGGCAGCGATCACGTGCGGCAGGTCAGTGCGGGCCGGCGTCTCGCTGGCCCTGCACGGATTCAAGTTTTTCGGCAAGGCCGTCCTTGATAGTAGGCGATTGCGCTCGATCTGCATAAGCGTAGAGGTTGTAAATTCTGTGCTCCAAGAGTTTGCGCAACGTTCCACGGTGCTGGCCAAGTCTCGGTTATCAGCGGTCGGGTTTCAATCAGGTTGCGCCCCTTTGTCGCTTCCGCTAGTCAGTGCCGAAGTCTCATTTGAGGAATGCTTACGAATGATCGATAATCGCGATGGATTAGTGCAGATTAAGCACTGCGAGGTCTGCGGCGGAAGCGACCTTCGTGACCTGCTCGATCTTGGCGATCATCCGATGTGCGACGATCTCATTCGAGTAGGCGACGACCGGGTTTCGGTTGCCTATCCGATCTCGATCTCATTTTGCCCTATATGTCGTACTGCTCACCAGAATTTTCAGATTCCCAAGCAGATGCTGTTCCCAGAATCCTACCACTACCGCGCCCGCCACACGGCCGACGTGCTGAATGGGATGCGCCAATTAGTCGAGCGATGCAAGGTTCAACTGGGCTCGCTCCGCGGTCTCAAGGTTCTCGACGTAGGCTGCAACGACGGCAGTCTGCTGTCGATCTTCGCCGAGCATGGCGCAAGCACCTTTGGCATCGAACCGACGGGGGCGGCGAGCGACGCAAAGCGGGCCAGCCATCAGGTTTATCAAGGCTTCTTTGGTGAGAGCCTTGCCGACGAGTTCGTGTTGAGCCACGGTCAGCCGGACGTTGTCACATTCACCAACGTCTTTGCCCATATCGAGGATCTGGCGAGCGTGGTTCGCGCCGTGAAGATCTTAATGGGCCCGGCGACCCTTCTGGTGATCGAGAACCACTATCTCGGTGCGGTGCTGGAGCGAAATCAGTTCGATACCTTCTATCACGAGCACCCGCGCACCTACAGCCTGACATCCTTCACCCATATCGCCGACGCAATTGGTGCGGACATCGTCGCGGCGGAGTTCCCCGCGCGCTACGGCGGCAACATTCGGATCATGATGCAGCTTCATGGCGACGGAGTCATCGAAGCCGACCTGGGCGAGCATCTGGCGCAGGAACAGCGCTTCGAGGCGCGGCTGCACGAGATGAGCCGGCGTATCCCGCTCTGGCGCGATGCCAAGCGCGCCGCCTTGAAAGAGATCGTCTCCCGGTATGGGCTGTTGTCGGGCAAGGCTTTCCCCGGTCGCGCCGCGATTCTGGTAAAGCTTCTCGAACTGGATGCGTCGATGATCGAGGCGGTCTACGAAAAGCCTGGCTCCATGAAGATTGGCCACTATCTGCCAGGTACGCGTATTCCGATCCGCTCGGACGATGAGTTCGGTGACCGGCCGTCGCAAGATGCGCCGCTTCTGAATCTTGCTTGGCACATCTCGGACGAAATCCATGCCTATATGCGCAGACAAGGGTTTGACGGACCGATCATCGATATTCTGGCGCAGGACGAGTTCGACCATCTGGCTTCGTGACGGATTTCCGGAACAGGCCGTCACTGGATCGTGAGCAGTATGTCTTCAACACCCGTCGCCGCTCCCGAGACCTTGGCTCCGTCTGACAACGACCGGGCGCTGATATCGATCATCATCCCTGTTTTCAACGAAGAGGACAATGTCGAGCGCACTTATGGCGAACTCAAGCGCGTCACCGGAGAACTGACCGACTATCGGTTTGAGTTCCTATTTACCGACAATCATTCCACCGACACGACGTTTGAGAGGCTCGAGCAGATCGCCGAACGCGACCCAGCCGTGCGTGTCGTTCGGTTTTCCAGAAATTTTGGCTTCCAGAAATCCGTTCTGACCGGCTACAGGCTGGCAGCCGGCGCCGCCGCGATACAGATTGATGCCGATCTCCAGGACCCGCCCTCACTCTTCAGCACGTTTCTGGAAAAGTGGCGCGAGGGACACGACGTCGTTGTCGGCGTGCGCCGCAAGCGGCAGGAAAGCCGCATTCTCACCCAATCCCGCAAGGCGTATTACCGCCTGATGAGCCGGATCGACGGCCCCCATCTCATCCCTGACGCTGGCGACTTCCGGCTCGTTGATCGGTCAGTCATCGAGCGGATGCGGCGCATCCACGAGCCGCATATGTACCTTCGCGGCCTCATTTCCTCGCTGGCACGACGCCAGGTCGGCGTTCCGTTCGACCGAGCGGAGCGTCTCCACAATCAGAGCAAATTCAAGCTCGGCGGCCTTGTTCGTCTGGCCGCGGACGGCATTCTTGCCCATTCCAGCCTGCCGCTTCGTATCTCATTCTACATCGGCCTGTTGATTGCAGTCGGCACGGTCCTGTTGTCGGGCGCCTACATCTTCATCCGGCTGATCTGGCCCGATGCCATTCCGCAAGGCTTCGCGTCGACGCAGATCTTGATCCTGTTCGGCATCGGCCTGAACAGCATCTTTCTGGGCGTGCTCGGCGTTTATGTCGGGCGCATTTACGATCAGGTTCGGATGCGACCGCCGACCGTGATTTCCCATACGGTGAATTTCGACAGATCCATCGACGCCCTTGAGCAGGACCTCGTCCGCTAGGACCCACCTGCGCCATGGGGCGAGACAGAGAGAAGTTCTTGTGAAGGCGATGCGTCAGATCGATGCCGGATTCTGGAAGGGCCGCCACGTCGTGGTGACCGGCCATATGGGCTTCAAGGGCGCGTGGCTGTGCAGCCTGCTCTCGCGCCTCGGAGCACGCACATGGGGGTTCGGTCGCGATAACCGCAGCCCGCTACTCTACGCCGAACTCGACATTGCCGGTCACACCCATGTCGAAGGCGACCTCAACAACATGCCGGCATTTGCTGATTGCCTTGCAGCGTCGGGTGCCGAGATCGTCTTCCATCTCGCAGCACAGTCGATCGTGCTGGCCTCCTACGATGACCCCCTCGGGACATTCGAGGACAATGTGATGGGAACCGCGCGGGTTCTCGAGGCCGCACGACACGCGCCGCAGTTGCGAGCCGTCGTCGTCGTGACCAGCGACAAGGTCTATCGCAACACGGAATCGATCTGGGGCTATCGCGAGGCGGATGCGCTTGGCGGCGCCGATCCCTACAGTGCCTCCAAGGCAGCCGCCGAAATCGTGACGGAAGCGATGGCGAAATCCTTCTTCGCCGGCCCCAGCACCCCGACCGTAGCGACCGCCAGGGCAGGCAACGTGATCGGCGGCGGCGACTGGGCGGATTTCCGCCTGTTGCCGGATGCCGCACGTGCGCTCGCCAAAGGGGAACCGCTGGTCGTGCGTAATCCCGAGTCCACGCGGCCATGGCAACATGTCCTCGATCCGCTCTGCGGATACATACTGCTTGCCGAGGATGCGGCGAATGTTGCAGATCGGAAATTTGGTAGTTGGAATTTTGGACCGGCGCCGGACGATGTTCTGCCGGTCCGCGACATCGCTAACCTGTTCGTCGGCGCATGGGGCGATGGTGCACATTGGCAGACTGCCAAACGGGATAGCCCCGCTCCAAAGGAGGCAGCGTTGCTGGCCGTCGACTCCACGTTTGCGCGCAACTCGCTCGGCTGGTCACCACGCTGGCGGGTCGGCGAGGCCGTACGCCGTACGGCGGACTGGTATCGCGACTTTGCCGGCGGCATACCAGCGCCATCACTCATCGGCCGCGACATCGATGCGTTTCTGCAACCCCCGAATGATGCTTAAAGGCCGGGCACCCTGCACTCCGGCTTGATTGCGCGCCGTTGGTCCATCGGATAAGACGCACTCACGCAATCGGAAATGGGGCGAACACACGATGAAGGTCGTCATCCTGGCAGGGGGGCTGGGAACCCGTTTGTCGGAGGCCACGGAAACGCGGCCGAAGCCGCTGGTCGAGATTGGCGATCGACCGATCTTGTGGCACATCATGAAGATATATGCGGCTGCCGGCTTCACGGAATTTGTCATTTGCTGTGGCTACAAGGCGCACATGATCAAGTCGTATTTCGTGAATTATTTCACCGAGAATTACGACATTACGGTTCACCTCGGCGACAACAAGATCGACTTCCACGGCGACGCGAGCGAGCGCTGGAGCGTAACCCTGGTCAATACCGGCCAGCACACCATGACCGGTGGTCGCATCAAGCAGATCGCACCACATGTCGGACATGAAACGTTCTGCCTGACATATGGAGACGGCGTGGCCGATCTCGACATCGGCAAGGTGGTGGATTTTCATCGCTCACATGGAAAGATCGCGACGGTGACAGCCGTTCCGTCGCCCGGCCGTTTCGGCATTCTCGACATCGGCGAAAACGAACACGTCACGCGCTTTCATGAAAAGCCCGACAACGAGGCGGGCTGGATCAATGGCGGCTTCTTCGTTCTGGAACCCGCGGTCTTCGACTATATCGAAGGCGACGAAACCGTGTGGGAGCGGGCGCCGCTGGAGAAGCTGGCGCAGGACGACCAACTTGCCGCGTTCCGGCATCGGGGTTTCTGGCAGCCAATGGACACGCTGCGCGAACTGCGCGAACTGGAAACGCTTTGGAGTTCGGGCAAGGCGCCGTGGAAGATCTGGTGATCTGGTGAACGACACCAAGAACAAGCGCACCGCCCGATTGAGGCGGATGGACGATCTCATGTCTGCGAGGCTTCCGCCGGGCCTGCACCGGATCGTCCGCTTCGGTATCGCCGGACTTGGAGCCACCGTCTTCTATTTCGTTCTGACGACGGCTCTTGCGTCTGGGACTGGCCTGCAACCCGCTTCCGCCTCCATTGGCGCCTATCTCGTCGCGCTGATCTTGTCCTACCTGCTCCAAAGTCGGTTTGCGTTTCGTGTTTCAGACGACAGCGCCGCCCAGATCACGCGGTTCATCGTTACCGCGATCATCGGTTTAGCTGTCTCTTATGGCGTGATGGCGCTCGCAACGGAGGTGCTCGACTTGCACTACATCATTGGCGCGATCGGTGTCTGCATCTTGATCCCGGCAATCAATTTCGTGATCTTCTCGCGCTGGGTCTTTGCGCGCCACGCCGCCGACAAGCCGGTCAGGTAGATCGCATGAAGCGAGAGGATGCCAAGTTGACCAAAGATCGATCCATCCCCGAACGCTCGGGCGTCACCCAGCAGCAGGTCGCGGACGATTTCGATCGACTGACGGGCGACTACGAGGACAAGATCAACAGCGCCATAGCCTTTGCCGGCATGGAGCACACCTTCTACATCGATGTGAAGCGGGATCATCTTGTTCGTCTCGCGACCGAGCATTTCGGCCGGACCTCCGGTCTCGACGTTCTCGATCTCGGCTGCGGCATCGGCGCCTATCACCAGGCTCTTGAAACAAGCTTCCGCGAGTTGCACGGAGCAGACGTCTCGTCGAAGAGCGTCGAAGCGGCTGCGCAGAACCATCCATTCGTCAAATACGAAAGCTTCGATGGTGTCCGTCTTCCCTATCCTGACGGGCGCTTCGACGTCGTGTTCACGATCTGCGTCATGCACCACGTTCCGCCGGCGCAGTGGCAAGGCTTCGTGGCCGAGATGAAGAGGGTGCTTCGACCAGGAGGGCTGGCACTCGTCTTCGAGCACAATCCCTACAATCCCGCGACGCAGTACATCGTAAGGTCGTGCGACATCGACAAGGACGCGGTCCTGCTCAAGCCGTTCCAGTCGCGTCGCATCTTCTACGATGCGGGCTTCGATGACGTCAGCACGCGTACGATCCTCTCCGTTCCGCCCAAGGGCGCGGTGCTGTCGCGCATGGACAGGATGTTTGGCCGTCTTCCTTTCGGCGCACAATATTATCTGCGCGCAACGAACCCGGCCTGAGGAACGCCAGATGCTGTATGACGTCGCAGCCCTCGGTGATTTCTGGAACTGCGCCGAGACGCGAACACCGCTGGTCATCGTCGGCGGCGGACGATGGGGGCGCGTCTGGGCAAATGTCGTGTCTCAGGCGCAGGGAAGCGCCGACGACATCGTCATGGTTACCCGAAACGATCCTGCCGATCTGCGCGATTGGCTCGCCTCGCGCGAAGCGCTGCGCGCGATTCGCATCGCAGGAAGCGTCGAGCAGGCATTCGCGCTCATTCCGGCGCAGGCTGCTATCATTGCGAGCCATCCGCGCGATCACGTAGCGGATGGCCTGGCTGCCCTCAACCGGGGGGCCCATGTCATGGTTGAGAAGCCGCTGAGCGATATCGCAACCTCAGCGCGCGCGCTGGCGACGGCGGCGCGCGCGGCAGATCGCGTGCTTGCCATCGGAACCGAGTTCGCTTTCCTACCGGCTCTGCATCAATGTGCCCGTTTGCTCCGGCCCATGGCTCAGCGCGGCCTCAAGATGTGCTTGCGCTGGGATGATCCGAGCGGTGAAGTTCGCCACGGGGCATTAAAGGCGCGACACATAGAAATTCCGCTCTTGGCCGATCTTCTGTCGCACGCAATCTCAATCTTTGGAATCTTCGACGATAGCCCCCTGAAGTTGGTGACTGCGCATGATGAACACGACACGTCGATGGGGCAGTTGGTTTTGTCCGGCCTGTCCGGGGCGCGCTATGAACTGCTGTGTAACGCCCGTTCGGATCGCCGGAGGCGGATCTTAGAGTTAACTAGCGATGATTACACCGCGCACATCGATTTCTCCAAAGACGTGCCAATCATCGTCATTGACGGCATCGATCACCCGATCGACACGGACCTCATGCGACTAACGAGCACCTTGCGGCTGGAACTGGGGGCGTTTATGGCAGATATATCAGGCGGTCAGCCCGCAACCCCAATAACCGCCAGCGTGCTCAAGCAAATCGTCTTGGCGGAAGACCTCCAAGTAGCTCGTGAGGAAGTTGGCAGGACGCTGAAGCCAGTCACGGATCAGCTGGTCCCATCCCAGCGTCGTCTTTAACTGGTTCGCCTATGGCAAGTTTCGTGGCTGTGTCCGCTATCCAGGCTGCCTTGGGAAAACAAAGATATCGATCGGCAATCGGGCTGCTGTTAAAAAGAGAATTTGGGAGAACCCGGTCAGTCGAAGAATTCGTCGTCGTCGTTCGAGATGGCTTCCCACGGCTTTGGCCCCAGAGGCTTAGTGGTGACCCGGCTGCGGGACGCCGGCGACCATCCCAGTTCGGCGGCAAACTTGTGCATCAGCTCGACGCTCTTGTTGGAAATCGCAAGCCATGGCGAAGCCTGCACGTACCCGGCCGGCGTCTTCAGGAGCGGCGGCGTTTCCTTCAGCTTGCGCTCGGCTTCGACCCAGCGACCATAGGACTGACAATAAGGGGCGAGCACTGAGCGGTCGAGCTCGGTCAACACACCCAGCTGGTGCAACTGGCGCGCGAGTCGCTTCCACTCCGCCTTGGCCGTCGGCTGCAGATGCGCGGGACATGTCGGAAGACCTGGTGCCGGCTTTGGCTCCAGACGGTTCAACGGCCGCTTGCCGAGATTGCCCATCACAACCTTCAGCGCCGTCGGTGTCGGTTTGCGCCCACGCATCAATCAGCCCCCTCGCCTGCGCAGTTGGTCGACGGATTTGGGCCGATGATGAGGGTGAACTCGACTACGCTTGCCCGGAGCCAGACATCACCGATGCGGCTGGTGGCCTTAGCCGGCAACTCAGGGACATCATCCGGATCCGTCAGTCCCTCGTTGCCCCGGTTGAGGAGGATAACCGAGTGATGTCCTTGCGTTGCAAGGCCTTCATAGCTGTTCACCATTCGGCGCGCGGTGAACAGCTTTAGAGAATGTCGGGCTTGAGAGAACGCATCACACACTCCATTCGCCAAGCGCGGTGAATAGGCCTACCCGCAACCCTCGAAAACAACGAGAAAATCCGGCCATTGCCGAATGAGGAGAACGGTTTCGCTAGGGCAAGTGGCGGAGGGAGTGACTGCCCAAACGAGCTCTCATCGGACATCACCTCGCGCCAAATGTTTCGCAATAACAGTGGATTGCGTCATTTGCAGCAGCCAAGTCCATTGCAATCAGCACCAATAGATCGCACAGTCATTGGTGGGTTTTATGTGGGGTTGGCAAGATGCCTGTGCGGGCGAAGGAATTCTCTGCGATTGAAGTGAAACGAGCGATGCGTCCCGGTCTCCATGCGGTGGGCGGCGTACCGGGACTGTGTCTGCAGATCGCACCGTCTGGCGCGAAATCATGGATACTTCGCGTCCTCGTCAATGGGCGGCGACGGGAAATCGGTGTCGGTGGTTATCCAGACGTCATGCTTGCCGAAGCCCGCGAACGAGCTCGCGCGATCCGAATGCAAATTCGCGATGGCGTCGACCCGGTCGCAGATCGTCGAGCCCGTCGCGCGGCCCAGCGCGCCAAAGTCAACGCGGTTACGTTTGAGCAAGCTGCTCGCGAATGGCATCAGAGCAAGCAAAGCGAGTACCGCAATCCAAAGCACGCGGCGCAGGTTCTCCGTACAATTAAAGCTTATGCCGTGCCGGTGATTGGCACCATGCCCGTCGAGCAGATCGGACTGAAAGATGTCCTGGCTGTCCTGCAGCCGGTCTGGGCGGACAAGACCGAGACTGCCTCTCGGCTTCGCGGGCGTATCGAGAATGTGCTCGCCTGGGCCACTGTGTCCGGCCACCGAACCGGCGACAACCCCGCGCGTTGGAAAGGCAACCTCGACGCGGTGCTTGCGCAGCCTGGCAAGATCGCCCGGGTCAAGCATCATGCCGCCCTGCCGATCGAACAACTTCCCACATTCTTCGCCCGCTTGCGCCAGCAGTCGGGCATGGCAGCGCGGGCGCTGGAATTCCTGATTCTAACGGCGGCGCGATCTGGCGAAGTTCGAGGTGCCAAATGGATGGAGCTGGATAGTGATGCGGGCGTATGGACCGTGCCCGCAGAACGCATGAAGGCCAGGCGTGAGCATCGGGTGCCGCTGGCCTCGCAGGCTCGAGATCTCCTCGAACGGCTGCCCAAGTTCGAGGGTAGCGACTTCGTTTTCAGTGCGCCGCGCGGCGGCATGCTCTCCGACATGTCCATCTCAGCGGTAATGCGCCGGATGGACGCTGAAGCTGTTCCACATGGCTTCCGCTCGACCTTCCGGGATTGGGCTGCGGAGCACACCGAATACGCTGGCGAGATTGCGGAGATGGCGCTGGCTCACACGATATCCAACAAAGTCGAAGCAGCCTACCGCCGCGGTGATCTTCTGGCCAAGCGCCGCCAGATGATGAACGACTGGGCGGAGTATTGCCTGTCGCTCAGTCGATAGATTTCCACAGCTCTTCGTTTTGATGGCATTGAGCTAACCTGGCAGATGATGTTGTATCACCCCGTGCATTTCGCACCGACGCGGCCCTATAGCCGCGGTTGACATAGCCGCGACCCACCGGGTCGCGTTTCTTTAACTCACCCTACGCGCAGGACGTGCGGAAAGGTCAGTGAGCAGCCAGGCTGCTCGCGGATTTTCCGGAGACACGTCGTGCCGCAATCCAGCTCCCAGAAAACCTACCTGTCAGTCCGCCACGTCGCAGAACGCTTTGACGTGTCCATCAACACGATCTGGCGTTGGACAGCAAGCAATCCGACCTTCCCGCAGCCGGTCAAGTTTGGTGCCGGTTGCACGCGCTGGAAGCTGGCGGATCTGGAAGCGTTTGAAGGTCGTCAGGCTGCGTTGTCGTGCCAGCCCGGCTCCAGTACCGCGTCCTTTTGAGTCCTCACTGACCATCCAATCGGATGAGAGGTGGGGACGCCTCTCATCGAATCTCCCCGAGAGAGAGGAACTACCATGTCCAAGAACGGAAAGAAGCGGCCCGACGGCCGCGCCATTCGCGTCACCAAGACCTATACGGTTGCCGAACTCGCAGCCGCCACAAACAAGACCCAAGGCACGATATACGACTGGGTGAGCCGGGGGCTTCCCACCATCGACTCTCGCAAGCCGCTGATGTTGCACGGCAGCGACGTAAAGGCGTGGCTGGAGAAGCAATGGGGCGGCCGTGGCTGCAAGCTCGCGCTTGGAGAGCTGCGTTGTATGGGATGCAAGAAGGCACGTCAGCCGCTGCCGCAGACTGTGCGCTTCGAAGCTCTGCCGAATGGTTCGATGAATGCCAAGGCTCCGTGCCCTGTGTGCAGCACGCCGATGAACAAGGCGTTGAAGGCCTCGGATGTCGCTGCCTTCCAGGATGCGCTCGCCGGCTATGTGGAAGAACAACAGCGATTCGATGAATCAGATACTTCCCCCATTATCCCGGAAAAGACCGCAACGAATGGTGGTCGTGCAGTTCCGGTTGGTCGCTCCGGCAAAGACCGGGGCTTCAATCCGGTCAATGAGCGCCTCAAGCATGAGTTTCTTCAATACAATCGCGAGGCAGGCGGTTTTGCTCCCGCGAGCGTTCGCACGCAGGAACTAGACCTCGACCGCTATGAGGCGTTCATTGAAAACCGGACCTTCGGCTCGCTGACGAAGGAGGAGGCAATCGCCTTCAAGAAGCATTTGCGCGAGGGAAAGCTTTCGGTTGCCGTAGTCAAGGCGACCCTGAAGACTACCAAGGCCTTCCATTTCTGGCTCCACAAGACCAAGCGGCTTGGCCAGCGGGGGTTCATGGCTATCGACTACCTCACCTTGGACGCCAAGGAAGCGCGCAAAGCTATCGCGATCGAAAAGTTCGGGAAGTATCCGACGTTCGATGAGATCGACCAGGCCATCATGGCGATGCCTGCGAAGGATCTGCGAGACAGGCGCGACCGTGGGATGATGCTCGTGTTGGCCACGACGGCCATTCGGTTGAGTGCCCTCCGGACGCTCCGTATCAAGCATCTCGACCTTGAGAACGGCTGTCTTCACCAGCTCAGCAGCGAGGTGGAAACGAAGTTCAGCAAGAGTTTCGTCTCGATCATCCTGCCGATCAAGCCGCGGTGGCTGGAATTGCTCGCCGATTACAAGGAAGAGCTTCTTCAGGCTGGCTATTGTGACGAGGATCCGCTGTTTCCGAAGACTTCTCCTGTCAAGCAAGAAGGATTCAACAATCGCTCGATGACGAAGGAGTTTCTCCGGGATGGGCAGATGATCGAAAGGATTTTCGGAGCGGCGTTCACCAATGTAGGTTTGAAGAAGTTCACGCCGCACTCGGTGAGAGACACCCACTTCGATCTGGCGAACGATCGCAGCACTCCGTTCGAGTTTGCGCGCGCATTGAGTGCCAACCTGGGGCACGCTTCGCTCAAGGTCTCGGCAACGAGTTATGGCCACCAATCGCTTGAGCAGAAGCGCGACATCCTCCTTCGCCGGTGCTCGGAACCCGATGCGTTCAGCGGTAAGGACGCCATATTCGCTGATCTCGAAGAAATGCTCAAGAAACACAGAAAAAAGAGCTTTTAGGGAGACCTCACGGCCTCGCGGCGCCAGCGAAATGCTTTCTGGACCGCGTTAGCGGCCAGAAAGTTGGTTGCGGGTCGATTTCCAGAGGTTTTGGCCATGCTTTTCACACGAACCTGTTGAAAATTTCAGGACTACCGACCTGCCCGCCCTTCAACAGCAACCGCACGCCATCGCGCATAGAGTTCGAGGCGTGCGTTCGACATACGCACACCCCCGCACCTAGCCTGCTTTCAAAGTCGAGGCTCCCGAAACCAAGACGACGCGAGATGACGCTCGACGTATCCCCCCCGGCGATGGCAAGCGCACGCAAAGGAAACGCATTTGCGATCTTTTCCGTCAACAGGGCCAGGCGCTCCGAGAGCGCTGAATGCGACAAGCCGTAATCCGCTTCGGGCACGAGATGGAGGAGCACATTCTGACCCTGCCGCAGCAGCCGGACCGCTTCCTCGGCCAGTTTTGGCGACGAATTCGACAGGAGTTCTGGCGTAATGCCAAGCCGGTTATAGCGCACCGCTGCGCCGACCTGAGCAGCGCTTGTCGACGAGCGGCTGCCCACAACCGCCAGAACCGGTCCTATTAAACTGTTCGCGACCGACAACGCTTTGCCGTGCTCGCGCGCAAAGATCGCCTCTGCAACGCTGCTCGCACCGACCACCAGCAGGCGATCCATTTTTGCCAGCGCGTGCAGGGCCTCGCCGATCACGTCCAGATCGCCTTGACACGCAGCGTCGAGCAGCACACGCCGCTTCGTTACCGCAACAACCTGCCTCAACCTGTCCTTGAGGGCAGCCGCGCCATTGGCAAATGCGGTTGAAGGCTCAAGCTCGATCCCGTCCAGCCCTTGCGCCGCCAGATGAAGCCGCAGATCGGCCTCGTCCATGGGCGTGGTGGGGTGACGGCTCATGATCGGATGGCGGTCGATGCGATGAACGGCGCCGTCCGGACCGCGCGCGAACAGATTTCCGAAATGGCAGTACCGCCCGAGGCTGGGCTGCCCGCCGACGATCACCGTCAGTGCAGGCTCGAGAACCTCTTCCAGGGCCATTACGGCCGATCCGATACTGCCCACCGATGGCGATGAATCGAAGGTCGAGCAGACCTTGTAGTGAACGATGCCGGCATCGAACTTCTTGAGTTGCCCGCCCATCGCCCGAATGCGCCCCGCGATTGCGTCGGCATCGAGCGCGCGCAAATCGGTCGCGATGCCGATCGCGTTAAGGCCTGCGCAGGCGGGTTCACCGGGAGCCGGAACGTCGAGAAAGAGCCGCGCGCGATGTCCACGCTCGGCAATCGTCGCCAGCGTGTCGGACGCACCGGTGAAATCGTCGCCGATGAAGACATAGCCGGCCATTTCAGGTGCCGAAGAACGATAGCGCGGCGGCGAGCGCCGGCTTGTTCATTGCTGCCCGCGACAGGTCGGTCCCATCCACGATCGCGTCCCACGCCTGCCGCAGGCTGCGGATGCCGGCCGCCGGGCCCTCGGGATGGGCGAGAATGCCGCCGCCCGCCATGAACATGAAATCGGCCGATCCCGCCGCCTCGGCCGTGCGCGGCAGCGTGCCGGCCCACTGACCGGAGGAAAACGCGGGCAGCACGGCATCCGACGCATCCGGCGCGTCCGTCGCCAGAGGCTGCAGGCAGCGCCGCGCGGCCTGCTCGACCTCGCTCGCCGCATCGGAAAACTTGCCGCCGATGCCGTGGACATGCATGTGGTCGACGCCAGCAAGCCGGAAGAGCGCCTGATAGGCGTCGAAGCCGATGCCCAGCATGGGATGCCGCGCGAAGGCGCCGAAGCCGTTGCGATGGCCATGCAGCGCGAGCGGTGTCGAGCGGCGCAAGGTCTGCGTCCCCGAAAGCCCGCACCAGTTGAGGCTCGCCATCACGCACGAGCCTCCTTCCCGCTCGACGAGGTCGGCATGGCGCCGCATGGCGTCCGTCTCGTCGGTCACGTTGAAGGCGACCATCACGTCTCGGCCGGTGCGGTCCCGATACGCCCGCACCTTCGCCATCACTGCCGGCACGCGCGCGGCAAGCGGCGCGTGGTCGGGGTCGGCGCAGATTTCGTCGTCCTTGATGAAGTCGACCCCCGCCTCGCACAACAGCGCCACAAGGTCCGCGATCTCGCCGGGCGACATGCCGACATTGGGCTTCAGGATCGTGCCGAAGATCGGCCGTCCTTCGACGCCGAGCCTGCGGCGCGTTCCCTCGACGCCGAGGCGTGGCTTTTCAAACCGCGCGCGATAGGCCTGCGAGACTGCCACATCCACCAGCCGCAGCCCCGTCACCTCGCCGAGATCGTAGAGATTGCCGGCGACGGTCGAAGCCAGCGTCGGCAGGTTCGCGCCGACATTGGCCACCGGATACGAGATCCGCACCTGTGCCCGCCGCCACGGTCCCGTCGCGCCCTTGCGCTCCAGATAGGCACTCGCAAGGCTCGGCTCCGCAACCGCCTCGATCTCCTCGACCGCCAGCACATTTGCCGCCGCGCGTGCGCGCAATTCGTCGGTTTCGCCGGCAACCCGCACGAACGTGCCGCTGCTCTGCTCGCCCGCCATGATGGCCGCGACGGCAGCCGGGTCGAGCGGCGTTTCGATCAGATAGGAGGCCTCGATTGTCTGGTCGTCCATGCCGGCCTCAGATGGCGGAAAGTTCGGGGAACGGGCGAACCGGGTCGCGCCCGTCCCAGTCCTGCGACGCCGTTCGGATCATGTCGAACATGCGCCCCTTCGGCCCCATCACTTCCGAAAGCTCGATGACGGTCCCCGGATGCGCCTCGCGGTCGAAATAGGCAAAGCGGCCGTTGGCGCCCACCTGTCCGCTCATCTGCACGTTGAAGCCGGCTCCCTCCATGCGCGCAAGGTCCGCATCGTAGTTTTGCGTCCAGTAGGCGACATGCTGCAGCCCGCGATGTCCGGCCTGCATGAAGTCGCGATACATGGACGGCGCGCCGTTGCGTGTCTGGATCAATTCGACCTGCATCGGCCCGCTATTGGCGAGCGCGACGGAGTTGTGGACCTCGTGCGCCTCCCCGCCATAGCGGTAATTCTCGATCGGCACCTTGGGATTGTAGAACCAGGGACCGACGCCCATCACCTCGTGCCAGTGCGCCATCGCCGCCTCGATGTCGTCGACGACATAGCCGAGCTGGCGGATTGAGCCGAGTAGTCTGCTCATCTTGCATACCTTACTGCGTCAGGAGTTTGGGAAGCCATGTCGCGACCGCCGGGACCGTGGTCACGACGAGCAGCGACAGGAGAAGCGGAATGAAGAAGGGCATCACCCCCCGGATCACCGCATGGACCGGCATCTTGCCGACGATCGACACCATGTAGAGGCTCATGCCGACCGGCGGGGTCAAAAGGCCGATCATCAGGTTCAGGACAAACACGATGCCCAGTTGCAGCGGATCGACGCCCGCCGCATGCAGCGCCGGCGCCACGATCGGCGCGATGATCAGGATCGCGGCGATGGATTCGAGAAACATGCCGACGACGAGCAGCAGCAGGTTGACGAGGAACAGCAGCACCAGCGGGTTGTCCGACAGGCCGAGAAGAAAAGCCCCTGCCCGCGCCGGCACCTGGTCCAGCGTCAGCACCCACGCGAACACGGCTGCCGTCGCCACGATGAAGAGGATGCTGGCCGTCGCGTCCACGGTGTCGCGCAGGCTGTCCCAGACGCCACGCAAGGTGAGCGTGCGATAGACGACGAAGCCGATGACGAGCGCATAGGCCACGGTGACGCCGGCGACTTCGGTCGGCCCGAAATAGCCGCTGAGGAGCCCACCGATCAGGAGGATCGGCGCGAACAGAGCCGGCGAGGAGATCAGCGCCTTGCGGGCCACCGCGCGAAGCGACGGGCTCACCGTGTCGCGCGGCAGGTCGTAGAGCCGTCCCATGACGAAGACCTGAAGCATCAGGAAGAGCGTGATCACCAGTGCGGGCACGATGCCGGCGATCAGAAGCTGGACGGCCGAGACGTTGGTGACGCTCGCATAGATGATGATCGGGATCGACGGCGGGAAGATCGGGCCGATCGTGGCGGCCGCAATTGTGATGCCGGCGGCGAAGTTCTTCTTGTAGCCCTGCGCCGTCATCTGGTCGATCTGGATCTTGCCGAGCGCGCCGATGTCGGCGAGCGCTGCGCCGGAAACGCCCGAAAAGATCAGGCTGACGAGGATCGACACCTGCGCCACCGCGCCGCGGATGCGTCCGACGAGGAGCCGGACGAGGTCGAAGATGTGGGTCGTCACGCCCATCGCGTTGAGCAGGCTCGCCGCCAGGATGAACAGCGGAACAGCCAGCAGCGGCGTCGAATCCAGCGCATTGACCGCCCGTTGCGCCAGGACGTGGACCGGAAGGTCGAACGCGACGATCGCGATCGCCGACGACAGACCGAGCGCGACGGCGATCGGTGCGCCGCTCAAGAGGGCGACGACGAAGACGAGGATGAGGAGGAGGCTCATAGGGCTGGAAGCTCCGCGACGACTGAACGTTCACCGCGCACGAGCACGACGAGGCGCAGCATGGTGACGAGCGCGAGGAGCAGGAAGCCGACCACTGCCGGCGCATAGACGAACCAGTTCGGCAGACCCATCGCCGGCGTGGCGAACTTGCCCGCCCGCACGAGGAACGATTGCAGCGCAAACAGCATGAAGCCGGAAAAGCCAACGACCATGAGCTCGACCGCGACCAGCACGATCCGCCGCGCACCCGGCTTCAGGAGCATCGGCACCATGTCGACCGCGACATGCTGGCCCCGAAGGGCCAGCAGCGGCACGGCGAGAAAGACGATCGCGATGCCGCTGACCCGCGAGAGCTCGTCCGCCCACGGCATGCCGACATTGAAGACGTTGCGGCCGATGACCTGCCCGACGATGCAAACCGTCATGACGATCATGAAAAGGATCGCCAGGAAGCGGCAGCAAAGCGCCGCCGCTTCCAGAGCGCGTCGGGCCGGTCCCGGAGCGGCGCTTGCTTCCATCGTGTCGTGCTCCTCAAACGCGCTCAGGAAATCGCGGCGATCTTTGCGTAGAGATCGCCGTACTTTTCCCCGAATCGTTCTTCGACGAGCGTGCTGACGGACTCGCGGAAGGCATCGACGTCGAGGCCGTCCTCCGGTCCGATCACCGTCATGCCGGCATCGCGCAACGCCTGCGTGTCCTTTTCCTCATTGTCTTCGATCGCGCTGGTCGCGCGGTCGCGGATTTCGGCCGACGCGGCCGTCACGGCTTCCTTCTGCGCATCCGAAAGGCCCTGCCAGGCATCCTCGTTCATGACGACGACTTCGGCGTTGGACATGTGGCCTGTCAGCATGAGATGCGACTGCACCTCGTAGAGCTTGACGGTGAGGATGACGTTGACCGGGTTCTCCTGCCCCGCCACCACGCCGGTCGCCAGCGCTGTCGGCACCTCGGACCAGTCGACGGGAACCGGAGCGGCGCCCATCCCTTCGATGGCCGCCGTATAGATCGGGAACGGCACTGCGCGAATCTTTTCGCCGGCGAGGTCCGCAGGCGACAGCACCGCCTTGTTGGCCGTCAGGTTCCGGCGGCCGAAATAATGCGCGTAGATGACGCGGCAATTGGCAGCGTCGATGAGGCCCTGGTTCAGTTCCTGCATGACCGGCGAATTGACGTCCATCACCTTCATCAGGTGATCGATGTCGCGGTAGAGATAGGGCGTGTCGAGCGCCTGGAACGGCTCGTAGAGCGCGCCGATGCCGCCCGCCGTGTTGTGCGAGAAGGCGATCGTGCCGAGCGAGACCGCTTCGGCGAGTTCCTGCAGCTTGCCGAGCTGCGAGGACGGATAGACGTCGACCTTGATGTCGCCGCCCGAATGCTTGCCGACCGCCTCGGCGAACCAGTCGGCCTGCGCCCCGGCAACGCTGGCCGGCTCGTTGTTGTGGCCGTAGCGCAAGGTCAGCGACTGCGCACGCAGGATCGACGGCATCATCAGCGTCGCGCCGGCGCCAAGGCCGAGTGCAAGCGCCGAGCGGCGGCTGATCGAATGCCGTGCGGGTGAAATCGTTCGTTCGGTCATCGGTCCCTCCCATGACGTGTTTTGATGACATCGGCGGCGCGACACTTCGCAACCATTTCCCGGCGCGCCCCTCTTGACAGCAGGCTAGGAACGATGATGCTTCACGTCAAACATCATTTTTTGAGGGTTTTTGAGGTGACCGCATTTTCTGAACCGATCGCGGCCGTGTCCATGGCGGACGTGGCGCGGACCGCCGACGTCTCGCTCGCCACGGTCGATCGCGTGCTGAACCGCCGCAAAGGCGTCAAGCCGCGCACGGTCGAGCGTGTCCTTCAGGCAGCGCTCGACCTCGGCTATCTGAGCGAGGGCGAGCAGGCGAGCCTGGCCGCCCCGCGCCCGCTCAACGTCGCATTTCTCCTGCCGATGGGCGGCAATCCCTTTTTCCGCCTGCTCGGCGAAAAGGTGCGCGATCTCGCCGCAGCGAACGTGCCGGACCGGCCGCATCTGCGCTGCTTCTTCATCGAAAGCTTCGACGCCGGCGCGCTCGCCGCCGCGATCAGGCATCACGCGGCCTGGGCCGACGGCATCGCCTTCATGGCGATCGACCACCCGCTCGTGCGCGAGGCGGTGGAGGAGATTTCGGCCGCCGGCCGCCGCGTCATCACCATCGTTTCGGACCTGCAGCATCCCGGCCGCAACGCCTATGTCGGCCTCGACAACCAGGCCGCCGGGCGCACCGCCGGCTATCTCCTCGGCCGTTTCTGCCGCGCGCAATCCGGCAGCGTCGCGCTCGTCGCGGGAAGCCGCAACTACCGCGCCCATGCCGAGCGCGAGATGGGCTTTCTCGGGCTTCTGGAGGAAGCTTTCCCGCAACTGCGCGTCGTCGGCATGCGTGAAGGCCATGACGACCGCGACGAGAACCACCGTCTCGCGCTGGCCCTCATCGAACAGAACCCCGATCTCGTCGGCATCTACAATGTCGGCGGCTCGTCCGACGGCATCGCGCGCGCGCTGCGCGAGCGCGGCAGGAGCGGCGATGTCGTCTTCATCGGCCATGGCCTCACACCGGACACCCGCAGGCTCCTGATCGACGGCGCCATGGACGCGGTCATCAATTCCGACCCCGATACCCTCCTGGCGCAAGTCCTGCGCACCTTCACCGGCCTCCAGCGCAACCCGGCCGTGCCTGTCGTCCCGGCGATGAAGATGGACGTCATCTTCCGCGAGAACATCCCCGCTCTGCAGTCGCTGCCCGCCGGCGATCAATCCGTGCGGCGTTAGCCGGCGCGCTTGTCCGGGACGGCGCAGATCACGATCAGTTCGACCTTCATCGCAGGACTGGCAAGCTTCGCCTCGAAGCATGCGCGCGCGGGCGGGGCGACATCCTTCATCCACGTGTCCCATTCGGCATTGAACGAAGCGACGTCGCCGATGTCGCGCAGCAGGATGGCGGCGAAGACCATCCGGTCCCGGCCGCTGCCGATCTCCTTCAGTCGCGCATCGGCCTTCTCGAAGAGCTGCCGCGCCTGTTCGGCTGTCGACAGCTCCCCGTCATAAGGCGCCTTCGGCGTCACCGCGAAATAGCCCGTGCCCTCGTGGGTCACGGCAAGGCTCGCCCGCGCGGAGGCGCCGAAGCGCTCGACCAGGTTTTCCAGTTCCATCATTCCATCCTGCCTCAGGCCGCGATCACGTAGACGGAGTCGGGCGTCCAGCTTATGGAGCACTCCTCGCCTTCCTTGATGATGACGACGTCGGCCCCGAGCACGCGGACCCGCATCGGCTGGTTTCCGACGCGGCCGATCACCAGCGCGTTGTCGCCGTAATTGACGATCGTTTCCACCGTCATGCGTGCGTTCTTGCGTCCGTCCAGGGGCGCGCGCGACAGCTTGATGTGTTCTGGTCGGATCATCAGCGTCACGTTCTGGCCGGCCGAAAGCGCCTTTTCCGAATTGTACGGCACCTGGCCGACTTCGCCGGCCTCCGCCACCGCGCCCGCCGCGTCGCTCACCTTCGCGTCGATCAGGTTGCTTTCGCCGATGAAGCCCGCGACGAACCGGGTCTGCGGCGCGTGGTAGATGTCGAGCGGCGTCGCGACCTGCTGGATGCGTCCCTTTTCGAACACGACGATCCGGTCCGACATGGACATCGCCTCGGTCTGGTCGTGGGTGACGAAGATCGTCGTCACGCCGAGCGCGCGCTGGATGCGCTTGATCTCGATCTGCATCTGTTCGCGCAAATTCTTGTCGAGCGCTCCGAGCGGCTCGTCGAGAAGCAGCAGCGACGGCTCGAATACCAGCGCGCGGGCGAGCGCGACGCGCTGCTGCTGGCCGCCGGAGAGCTCCTTGGGATAGCGGTGGCCGAAGTCCTTCAGCCCGACCAGTTCCAGCATCTCCTCCGCCCGCCGCAACCCCGGCCCACGCTTCTGGCTGCGCATCTGCAACGGAAAATAGACGTTCTCCGCCGCGGTCCGGTGCGGGAACAGGCCGTAATTCTGGAAGACGATGCCGATATTGCGCTCATGCGGCGCAAGTCCGTGCAGCGAACGCCCCTCGATGTCGACCGTACCGGCGGTCGCCTTCTCGAACCCCGCGACGATCATCAGCGTGGTCGTCTTGCCGGAGCCGCTGGGGCCGAGGAACGTGACGAACTCGCCCTTCTCCACGCCCAGATTGACCTCTTCGAGAGCGACGAAG